>Ga0315906_10005924_pt1 | contig 15255 bp, 11 predicted proteins | sample LakEriMetagenome_4_FD_203526 | JGI IMG/M metagenome (GOLD analysis project Ga0315906, IMG submission 203526) | Freshwater fungal communities from buoy surface, Lake Erie, Ohio, United States - Buoy 2 MA122 | ecosystem: Environmental > Aquatic > Freshwater > Lake > Lake biofilm | place: USA...
TGGCACCGACGGGGCGTAGCGCAGCTTGGTAGCGCGCCTGCTTTGGGAGCAGGAGGCCGTGGGTTCGAATCCCTCCGCCCCGACCACGCGCTCAGCGCGCTGGAACCAGACGCAGCCTCCGCGCGTTCATGGAAGAGCAGAGTAGTCACACAGGTTGAAGGGGGTACCGCATGCGCACAGGTCAGACCCGCAGATTATCTGCGCTGATTTCGCTCACACTCCTCATCGCCGCCGTCTCCCCTGCGCGCGTCAGCGCATCCGAGAGCATCAGCCTCCCCATTGACTCACCGGCCGAAGCGCATCAGGCGGTGCTCGCTACCGGAGCGCCGTTTGATGACTTTGTCTCCTTGGATGGCGGCCTGATCGGCGCATCGCAATACTTTGAAGTGAAGGGTGATCCGGGGAGTGGTGCCACATGGGTGGTGGTCTACACCTACGGCTGGGGCGACTGCCAAGCTGGCTGCATTAGCCGCCACACGATTGTCTATCTCGTAGACCCGGTGACGGGTGACGCGACGTTTGATCGACAGGAGGGCGACGCGCTTCCAGCCGACGCACCTGAGTCTCTGAGATTCATCGAGGCGCTCGACGGCGAACCTGGTGGCGTTCTGCCAATTAGCGACGTGATGCCGGGAGCTTCAGATGCGCCAGGGACAGACGACCCTGATTGGGGCGCCATGTATGAGCAGTGGTACGAAGATTTCATCGCGGGCCTTGAGCCATGCGCACCAGACGCTGATCCAACAGATCCCGCACTAATGACGTGCCTCCTTCCGGACGGCAGCGTTGCTGGTCCCATGCCGCTCTTTGCACCAGCACCTGGACCGATTGATGGCGGTGAGTCAATGGGTGATGACGGCTGGATTCACGAGCTGCCAAAGATCATCCTTGCAGTGCTGCTGCTCTGGATTGGCGGCGCGGCACTTGTTGGCTGGAGGAAGTCGCGCGCTTCATAGTGCGAGCCCCGTAGCGTTACGGCGTTACGGCGTTACGGCGTTGCGGTGCCCCACTCGTAGTTCTGCTTGAGAATTCGCAGATAGACGAACGTCTCCGTCTCAAGCACGCCTTCAATTGAGCGGAGTCGTTCAGTGAGGAAGGCGAGCAGCGCGTCGTTGTCTTCGCAAACCACTTCAATGAGCAGGTCATATGCGCCGGCAACCACCACGCAGTAGCTCACCTCTGGGAGCGCCTCGAGTGCGGTCGCGGTGGAGAGGAGTGCGGCGGGTGTGCAGCGCACGCCGATCATCGCCATCAGTGGATAGCCAACTTTCAGTGGATCTGCAACGGCGATTACCTTGAGCGCACCGCGGTCGACGAGCGCCTTGTAGCGCGCGCGGATCGTTGATTCGGGGACGGCGAATGCAGTGGCGATCTCCGTGAACGGACGGCGGCCGTCAACCTGCAGGACCTCCATGAGTCGGCGATCCAGATCGTCCAGTGCGGGGCGGTCCTGTCCCTTCGCCATTGATCCTCCTGCGCAGACGGCCCTGCGCCTGGTTTCGCCCGATGGGCGATCGGTGCGAAGGCTACCATCAGGAGGTGATCAGAGGCCCGCTCCTTGTGGTTCGCGCGCTCCTGGCGAACGTGCAGTTCGCCATGGTGCAGATCGCCGCGATCACGATCGCCGCGACTATCGGCGTGGCCCTGCAACAGCTTCCCGACTACGCACTGCTCAGCGCCTCCGACTACGCCGTAGAGATGGGTCAGTTACGCGCACTCTACGAGCCCACCCTGGGACCACTCGTAGACGTCTTTGAGCGGCTCGGACTCTTCCGCATCTTCACCGCGCCGTGGTTTACGGCGATGCTGATTCTCCTCACCGTCTCCATCACCGTCTGCACGCTCGACCGGCTGCCGAAGATCCGCGCCGTCACAGCGCGCAGTCGTGTGGAGCAGCCGGGGAGTTTCTTCGACGCGTCACTCGCTGGGCGCGGCACGATGCAACTCGCCACCGCACTCACCGCCGAACAGAGCGAAGACGCCGCAACACGCGTTGCACAACAGATGCGCGCGCGCGGATGGGAGGCGAGCACGAGTCCCGACCCAGAAGCTCCGGGCGGAAAGATCGTGCACGGAGACAGATTCCGACGCTCGTATCGATTCACGCTCGTGATGCACACGGGTCTCGTCTTGCTGATTGCGGGGGCGGCACTCTCGGGCGCACTCGGATACACGCAGGGGATCTTGCTCACCAACGGTGAGGCGCTCCCGGTGGGGAAGATCGGCAGTGCGGGCGGGCTTGTGGTCGAGAATCGCGCCTTTAGTGCGCCGCGCACGGAGAGTGGAGCGTTCGCGGACTTCGCCACTGAACTTGCGCTCTATCGAGACGGTGCACAAGTTGCGGAGAAGGTGATTCGTGTCAATGATCCGCTCATGTATGACGGGTGGAGCTTTCATCAGAACTTCTTCGGCCCTTCAGTGAAGCTAGAGATTCGCTCCATCACGGGCGATCTGCTCTGGTCGGGCGAAGCGCCACTCACCGCAACGGTGGAGGGTGCGCCGTACGCCACGCTCCCAATCCCTGGGAGCAGCGCCGGACTTGAGCTGCTGCTGCAGCGCGATCCTGCGGGCGCGGCGGCGCTCCTTGTGGTGGCGAGCGAGCCGGTCGCACCAGGCAGTAGCGAAGTACGCACGCTTTTTGCGTCGGTCCTGGCGCCGGGTGAGGTTGCGAGCGCGCCGAACGTCAACTTCACCGTGCAGTTGCAAGCAGTCAGTTCCTATACGGGGATCATTGCGCGCCGCGACCCTGCTGCGGCGATCGTCTGGCTCGCCGCGGCGCTGATCATGACGGGCCTCACGCTCACGCTGCGTCGACCACGCGCGCGACTCTGGATTCGCATCCAGCCGGGGCGTGCTGAGGCGGACGCGGCACTCTTGTTGGAGCGCGGCGCGCGCGCGGAGCAGGCGGCGCCACTGCTGGCACGCATCGCTGAAACGCTCGGCGCACCCGCTCTCGGTACAACCCCCAAGGGAACGGCCTGATGGCATCGCTGCGCGAACTCGTCCAGACGCTCCTCCCAACGGCGGAACCGCTCGTTGATGCGCGCGACGAAGCGATGGCGCGCACCGTCACCTGGGTGCGACTCTTGCGCACGCGACTCCCAGCCTTTGACGGCATGGATGCGGGTGACCTTGCGCTGATCCCCGTGGTGACGCTGCGCGCGGTGGCGCCAGATGAGGCGGCGCGCCGCGAGATGGTGGAGTTCCTCGCCAACAGCAATGCGACGGGCATCTTGGCGATCGCGAGCGGTGAGCCAACTAAAGAGGAGGAGGCGGCGCTCCAGCACCTTGTTGCCGCGGCGGCGGTCACGCGACTCCCCACACTCCTCGTCCGCGATGTGGAGCCTGCGCAACTGGAGCGCAGCCTCATTGGCGCGGTGGTGAATCGACGCGCCGAGTTGGAGCGGCAGACGGTGACGCTGGAGCGGCAGATCGCTGCGCTTGCGTTGGATGGCCAGGGACTCGACGCACTCGTTGGTGCGCTCGCCGCATTCATTGGGCGCGCGGTTGCACTGGAGGCGCGCGGCGGCACATCGCTCGCGGTTGTTGCGCCCGCCGGACTCCCAGGGAGTGCGGCGGCGGCGAAGGCGGTCTCGCGCTACTTAGGGAAGCATCGCGCCGACGGTCAGCGCATTCCACTCCCCGCCGTGCCTGGTGCGCCAGACACGGAGCGTCACGGCGATGGTGAGCGCACCGAAGACGAGGAGTCGCCACTCAGCGACGACGGCGATGAGCGACCAGGTTCCATTGTCTTGCTCGGCGATGAGCCGGTGGCGGAGCGTGATCGCATTGCCTGTGAACGCGTTGCACCACTCCTCGCGCTCGAGATTGTGCGCGTCGCGGCGGAGCTCCCCGCAAATGCGGGACGCGGTGAGACACGAACACTCCCAGCTGAAGGTCCGCCGTGGGTCGCCATTGCGGCGCGCCAACCACGACCACATGAGGCAGACGTCCCCGCGCTGCGCCGCGAACTGCGCCTACTCGCCGGTCCGCGCAGCTTCATGTTGCGCGGCAGCAACGAATCACTCGAGGTGCGCATCATTGCCGTCGCCGACGCGTCTGATCCTGGGGCGCAGGAGATCGCCAAGAAGGTTGCGAAGCGACTCAGCCGGCCCGTTGCCGTCTCCAAGCCATTCGCCGATCCTGCCGCACGCCCAGCGGCGGAGGCTGAGGCGCGCGCTGCACTTGAGGCCCTCGAGCGTCGCGTGGGCGGCCGCAGCGGCAGCGGCGGCGCGCAGGTGGTGCGCGCCGATCTCCTCCCCGCACATCGACTCCTTGGTGCCGTCACCGCAATCCCAGAGGGGCGCCGCCAAGCACTCGCACTGCTCGAGCCGCTCCTCAGCGGCACACCAGCGGCGCGGAAGCAGCGCATTGCCACACTCCGCGCCATCTTGGACACGCCAGGCGCCGCAGAGGCGAGCAGCTCGCTCGGCGTGCACCGCAACACCACCGCGTATCGCGTGAAGCGTATTGAAGAGATCACGGGTTGGGATCTCCGTGAAGCGGATCTGCGCCTTGCACTCTCCATTGCGCTTAGGATCTTGGATGCGGACGGAGGTCCAGAGGCGCTGAGTTAGCTCCACGACTTCATCTGCGCATGACCGCTACGATGGGTGCATGCAGATACGCCCGGCTCGCAATCAAGGTGAGCGACGCCCGCATCGCGCGCTTGTCGCGCTGCTGCTCGGCGCAGCGCTTCTTCTGCCGAGCTCAGTCTCACCTACACCTGCACGTGCGAACGAAAGCCCTGCCCCCTGTACGAACTGGGGCTCCCTGATCGCTCCACCCAAGACGATCCGCGTGCTGCGAACGCGCACCGGCCTTGTCGAGGTCGTTTCGTTTAAGACCTATGTGTATCGCACCCACGTGGCAGAGTTCTGGTCTGAGTACCTATCCCAGCCGTACTCCGACGCCCTGCTCGGTGCAGGCGCCGTGGCGATCAAGCAGAACGCCTGGTCTTGGACGATGAACGAGCGCAACTGGTGGGCGGTCTCTAGCTTCACCAGCACGCAGGCCGAATGGGTTCGTGCCGACTATGCAGACGACAACCAGCTAAACGGCTCGGTAGGGAATGAGAGCTGGACGCGGCAGCGACGCGCAAGTGAACATGCAGATGCTGCCCTGCGGATGCGCATTAGGCTCGGTGCAGACCTTGAAGACGACGAGATCGGCGGACTGCGGTGGGATAGCGAGACATCCACGTATACGGCACCACTAGAGATCCTCGATGAGAGCGGCACGGCAGAGCCAGTCACACGAAAGTCAAAGCGCAGCTGCTTTGACGTGGTGGATCACCCGGACATGAATCAGTTCTACTCGCGTGGCGGCATTTACGAACCAGGGGCGAGCGCGGGCGGCAAGAGCAACGCGCGCTACAACGCTGCTGTTGATGCCACGTGGGGGATGACCATGCAGCGCTACTATCCAGTCTCCGGAGAATGGCGCTTCTGGCGTCCTGGGTTTTATGGCAGCTTTACGGTGAATCGCGAGTGCATGCTGCCACCAGAGCCTGGCGAGAGCAACGTGCAGATGCGCCACCCCACGCAGCCGAGCCACTGGCGCGGCTGGTCCTTCTTCCCCGTCAACGCCGATGATTGCGCGCGCGCCCGCAACCTCACGGTGGAGTCTCTGCTGCGCGCCTCGTTCTACTCGTTTGACTCTGATCAGGTGGCGGGCGTTGGTACGAGCAGCGTGGCCGACGACCGCTTCAATATCAAAGCGATCTATCCGATCCGCGTCCTCTCGCCGCGTGGCGACCTCACCGGTGACGCGAAGGGCGACCTCCTCGCCGTCTCTCCTGCGGGTGCAGTGCGCCTCATCTCTACTGATCCCAATGTGGATAGCGCCGGCCGCCTCGACGGCAAGGCCCCCGGGAGCGTGACGCTCAAGAAGAGCGAGACGCTGCTGAGCCGCATCGTGGCGCGCTCCACGAGCGAAGGGCAGGCGGCGGTCGTGGACTTGCGTGAAACGGCAGACGGTGGATTCACCCTCGTGGAGACGCCGTACGTTGGGGGTGTGCTGAAAGAGCAAGTCATCAGATTCAGCGACTACGCCGGCTTTGATGCGAGCGCCACACTCAGCCTCTACGCGGCGGATACCGCCAGCGACGGGATTGAGGATCTCTTTATCAGCGAGGTCGTCCCAGAGGGGGCGGCCGGCGCACCGCACGTGCGCATCTATGCAGTTCCGCAGAGCGGTGAACCGGCGCTGGTCGGCGAGATTTCCGCGGGGCCTGACGCTCAACTCCTGATGGATGACTTCACTGGCGACGGCAGCCTCGATGCGCTGGTGCTCTGGCGCGCAACCGATGGATCGCTCGCCGTATCACTCGCACAGGGGGCTGGCGTGCCGCCAGTCAGCGCATGGAGTCTCGGTGGGTTCAGCGACGCAGGCGCGCTCGTCTGGCCGATTAGCAGCGCCTGGAGTGCAAACGTGGGCGACGTGACAGGCGACGGCGTGGCAGAGCTCTACGTGCGCTATCGCGACCCAGCTGGCATAGTGCGCGTGCAGTCGTTTAACCTCGATGGCGCACACGAGATTGCAAATCCAGACAAGGTGTACGTGCCAGAGACAGAACCCCTGCGCAGCACAACCGTCCGTGCCGGTGAGCGCACACTGAAGCTCGTGGCGCGGCGACTTGGCATGAAGGTGTCGTCGCTCCTTGCTCTCAACTCGGGTCCAACCTACACGATCACCATCCAGCCGAATGACACATACGCGAAGATCGCCAAGCGCACGAAGGCGAGCGAGGCCTGTCTGCGCTCCATGAACGGCAACAAGATCTTGGTGCGCAACAAGGCGCTGACTATTCCGCGCGATCTATGCGTCTACACTAAAACGAGCGTGATGTTCCGCAACGCGCCAGTTCGCATCTCAGATGGTGAGTTTGACTGGCTACGTACAACGGATACCTGGGAGACGGTTGCCACACGCGCCGCAAACATTGGCATCACTACCACGAGCAGCGCGCTCGCCTCACTCAATCCAGAGGTGAGCCTCAGTGCAGCAGCGAACGCCGAACAGGCGGGCACCAAGGTGCGCATCCGTGCGCCATGGGCGCCGCAAACACGGACACTCGCCGCCGCAGCGGCGATCGTTTCGCCGGTCACGATGCGCTGGAACTCGCCATTCGAAGCGTGGCGCTCGTCCAGCAGTAGCGCCGCCACCCCAGAGCTCTACGTGCGCGACTGGAACGGCGACGGAATCGACGAGCTCTCGCTCGCCGCAGCACCCGGGAGCACCAGCGTGGCGCTCCAGCTCCTGACGCGTGGGGCGGACGGCAGGTTTGGCCTTGCGAGCACCCTGACTCGCAGCGGGATCATCAACGGCTGGGTGCTCAGGTAGGCGCACGCGCCAAGAACCACCCCCGATCTTGTGCAAGGTCACAAGGTTCCAACCCACAATCAGCCCAGAACCCGCCCGTAGCAGGCGCTAGACTCCCCACCAACGGCACTCCCTGGCGTAGTACGCCCCGGAATCTGTGCCGCAGGCACAAGTTTCGGGCGCCTTGAGCCTGAATCAAGCCAAGAGCGGGAGGGGATCATGGCGGAGGGGAGCGGCAAGTCGACCACGGGCCGGAGCGAAGCGGAGGTGCGTGACGCCCTGAGCCTGGTGGCGAAGGCGGAGAAGGCGGGCATCAAGACGGTGCAGCTGCAATTCGCGGACATCCACGGCACCGTCAAGAGCGTGCAGATCCCCATCCACCAGATGGCAGGCTCCATCAAGCACGGCTCCTGGTTCGACGGCTCATCCGTTGAAGGATTCACGCGCATCGCCGAATCGGATCAACTCCTGCGCGCGGACATGAGCACCTGGCGTGTGTTGCCATGGGCGCCAGCGGAGAGTGGCGTTGGGACCGCACGTGTCATCTGCGACGTCGTCCTACCGACCGGTGAACCGTTCGCTGGCGATCCGCGCGGCGTCTTGCGCCGCCAGGTAGAGCGCGCCGCAAAGCTCGGCTACACAGTGAACATGGGCCCAGAGTTGGAGTTCTTCTTGTTCGAGGTGAACGAGAAGGGGAAGCCAACCAACACACCGCATGACAGTGCGAGCTACTTCGACTTCAGCGGTGATCAAGGGATTGAGATTCGCCAAGACATGGTGGATGCGCTGGAGCTGCTCGGCATCAAGATTGAGACGGCGCACCATGAGGTGGCACCCGGACAGCACGAGATTGACTTTGAATACTCAGATGCGCTGAGCACCGCGGACAACGCAACCACGTTTAAGTACGCGGTGAAAGAGATCGCCAAGCAGCACGGCCTCTATGCGAGCTTCATGCCGAAGCCGATCTACGGCATCAACGGATCTGGCATGCACGTGCACCAGAGCCTTGCATCACTCAAGACCGGCAAGAACGTCTTCTATGACGGAAAAGATAAGTACGGTCTCAGTGAAATCGGGAAGTGGTACATGGCCGGCGTGTTGAAGCATGCGCGCGCCATGATCGCGGTGCTCGCACCAACGGTGAACTCGTACAAGCGACTCGTTCCTGGATACGAGGCGCCGACGTATCTGGTCTGGGGTCGACGCAATCGATCCGCGCTGATCCGCGTGCCAATGATCTCTGCGGGTCGCTCCGTAGAGGGGACGCGCATGGAGCTGCGCTGCCCAGACCCATCCGCCAATCCGTACCTCGCCTTTGCGGTGATGATCGCCGCGGGTCTCGACGGCATTGAGAAGAAGATGTCGCTGCCAGAACCGGTGGAAGAGTCGCTCTACGAGATGGACGCGGTGCGCGTGGCACAACACGGCATTCGCGAACTCCCGGGGAGCCTTGAGGAGGCGATCAACGAACTCAAGGCGGACCCCGTGGTCACGGGCGCCCTGGGGGATCACGTCCTCACCCACTTCCTGGACGCCAAGCAGGCGGAGTGGGACGCGTACCGCACGCACGTCTCCGACTGGGAGTTGCAGCGCTACCTCGAGCAGTACTAGTGGCGGCGAGCAAGCCGGCCAAGGCGTCGAAGCTCAACTTCAAGCTGGAGCTGAGCTGCTCCTGTAAGCCGCCGATCTGCTCGCACGCAGGGCCTGGGATCGCCAAGCTGCTGGAGGCCGCCTACGCCAAGGGGCGCTCCGACGGCATGCAGGAAGCCGTGCAGGGGATCGCCAAGGCGGCCGCCAAGATCGGCGTGAAGGTAGAGGTCCAACACACCCCCGCAGGGGTCCGCCAGGCGGGGAGCAAGCGCACGCAGTAGTTGCGCTGCCTGTGAGGGGTCCTCGTAGACCTGTATCCTGCCCACGATGCCTTCCTTAACCGATCAAGAACTGGTTGCCGCCTGCCTCGCTGGGCGGGAGAGTGCCTACGCGCTCCTCGTGGAGCGCTACACCCCGCGGCTGCACCGCATTGCGGCGCGCATCTGCCGCCACCCCCAGGATGCCGAGGATGCCGTGCAAGAAGCCTTCCTTCAGGCGGTGCGGGACCTGCGCAAGTGGAAGCCCACCGCCCCCTTGGAAGCGTGGCTCGTCACGATCACCGTGCGCACCGCCCAGAAGGTGGACCAGCGCTCGAATCGGGTGGCGAGCCGTTCCGACTCCCTGGACGCCCCTCTTCCAGACGGGAACCAGCGTGAGCTCAAGGATCAGGGGAGCAGCTCCGACCCAGCGGCCGCTGCAGGGCGAACCGATCTCTCCGCCCGACTTGCCGCTGCCATCGAGGACTTACCAAGCAAGTACCGGCAGGCTGTAACACTTCGCTTCCAGGAGGGGCTGAGCCCCAAGGAGATCGCCGAGCACCTGGGCCTCCCCGAGCGGACCGTCCGCACGCACCTGCTGCGAGGCTTGCGGGCGCTCAAGGAGAGCGTGGGGGACCTGGAGTAGCCTCTTCGGCCGAGCCGTCTGTAACAAACAGGGGTTTTGAATCATTTTGGCCCTCTGGACGCCTTAGATAAGCATGACCGTCTGCAGCGGTACTTTGGAGCACGTTGAGCTCGCCCTTCTTGAAGGGTCAGAGCTCTCTTCTGCTGTTCAGGCACACCTGACCAGCTGCTCCTCATGCGTGGCTCAGGCCGAGACCCTCAAGGGGATCGTCGCCGCGCTCCAGGCCAGCCCAGCCCCCGTGGCTCCGGCCGGCCTTACGGCACGCATCGTGCCGCTCGTCCTTGCCGAGGCCCAGCGGGGTCGACGCCAGAACGTGTTCGTGCGGACATTCCGCCCAGTGGCGAGCTTCGCCGCCGCCTTCAGCGTGGTCTTGGCCTCGCTGGTGGCTGCCGGAGGTGCCCTCGTGGTCTCCGCCGCGTTGACTGCGGGGAACCGCACGCCAGCCACTGAGACCCAGGCCCCTGCTACGCAGGCGCCGGTAACAACCGAGGCTCCTGCCACGCAGGCGCCAGCCACGGAGGCCCCAGCCACCGAAGCTCCGGCAACGGAGGCTCCGGCCACGGCGGCCCCAACCCCTACACCGACCCCGGATCTGCCACGGCGGACTCCGGAGCCGGTCAGCCCTGATCCGTCGGAGGGTGAATCGACGGCGCCTACGGAGGGCACGAGCCCGTAGGTTGAATCAACACCTACCTGACGGCTGTCGTGCCGTTGTCAGGTGGGTCGTGCGAATTGGCACGGTAAGTGAACCAGGGGCAATTCCCCCGGGTTCTGTAGTTAGGAGGACACACAAGTGTCTATCAAGAAGAAGTTCGCAACTGCGGTTGCGACGGCGGGCTTGCTCGCAGGGCTCTTTGGCTCTGCGTTCGTGCCAGTCGCAAATGCCGCAGCGCCAACCGTGGCGGTGACGAGCTCCAATAAGGACGCTGCGGTATCGAGCAGCAAGACGCTGTATTTCACGACGGCAGTGCTGCCAAATGTGACCATTACGGCGACGGATACCGGCGGCAATGACGGCGGCACATATGAGTTGACTGTGGCGGGAACAACGATCCGCAGCTGCACTTATGGAGCTGGAACCGGCGATGAGGGATCGTTGGTCGTAACAACTACAACCTGTACAGTGGACATCACTGTAGACGCAACTGAGACCCTGATTTTCTCAGTCTCGTTGAACAAACTCGCCGCAGGGTCGTCTGCGACGCTGTCGTTGACGGGACCATCTGACGCGGACAATGCGACCGCGCTCACGCTCGACTACACGACACTCACTGGAGTTGCTGCAACTGCGGGCTCAACCACCTTGAGCGCGTCAGATACTGCGGCGACCATCAAGTGGGGGTATGACGGCAACGCCACTTACGGCGAAACGACAGACGTTGCTGACACCACCATTGGAGGGGTCGACTATGTCGCGGTCGGTCAAGACCTTGGCTCCGAGGCCATGTTCGGAGGCTCGCTCCGAAACGGATACAACCAGGTGCTCACCACAAACACAACGATCATCGCGACGGTGAGCGAAGGCTTCTACATCAACTGCGAGGCAGGCGATGGCGGAGCCGGTTCTAATGAATTCGACGGAGCGGTTGCCGCGGGCACCACTGCCGTGGATGTGCTGACAATTTCAATTGATACGGCGCTCTTTGAATGTGCCGTGAAAGATGCAGATGGTGCAGAGGGCGATGGTGGTGCATACACTGCAACCATCACAACTGCGACTGGGACGGTCATCAAAGCAATCTCAGGAGCTTTCCTGGGTGAGATTGCTTCTGTCACTGCAACTGCTGCGTACACACTGATCCCGTCTAACGGCGCAGCCGCTGATGACGTGTTCACAGTGGTCGCCAAAGATGCGGCTGGACGCAGCTACGCTGCAGCCGACATGCTCGATGGTGACATTATTGAGACCAATGTGACCACAGCGATGAAGGTTTGGGATAACGCAGACACCACCAAGGCCGATATCACAAACACAGATCTTGTTGACTCGGATAATCCGGACAACGGAGTCTTCGAACTCGATGCCGAGACCTGTGATGCGGATGCTGATGCGGGTGAAACGCGCAGCGTCCAGTTCCTCTATGAGGACGGTGCTGGGACAACCGTTGAGTCAAATATCTTGACGATCACGTGTGGTCCAGCCACGAGCACAGCGCTGGTGGTAACAAAGCTGGAGTGGAGCACCGCCTCCTCGACAGTGATTCCTGGTGGCACCATTAAAGCCAAGGTGTTTATGGCGACCGCGGCTGGTGTCGTGCCAGGCGCTGCCGACACCCAGGCTGACGTGCCACTAATTCTCACCAACGGTCTGAATTCAGACCTGTTGGTTGGAACCCCGGCAGACGGAGATATTGACACGTGCACCATTGTTGACGGTGGCTATTGCGAGATCACGATTACGGCACCGACGACGGTTGGTACCACGATCAGTCTCTACAGCGCCGCGCCGACGAACGGTTCACTGATCCGCGCCTACGTGTCGAGTGACGCCTATGAAGCAGCGCTCACCGTTGGCCCGAAGAAGTTGAAGGCCACGGCGGACTTCGGTCCAGCTGCTGGCAAGAAGAAGATCGCATTTGTCCTCGAGAACGCCTCGGGGACGACCAAGACCTTCTACCGACGTGCAAACGCGAGCGGTGTAGCAACCTACACCCTCGGCCTGCGCGGCACGTGGACGGTCTACGCCACGTTCGGGGATGAGATCTCCGACACGGGCACGATGCGACGCTAGTCCCATCGCCCTAGCCAGGGCACGACCTGACTAGAAGCCACCGGCCTCGGGGGAAACCCCGGGGCCGGTGGCTTTTTCTTAATCTGGATGAGGTTCCACCCGCGCTATCATTCACCGATGAAGCCTCCACTCGCGTTCCTGCTGGGCACCGCACTCCTCGTTGGCCTCTCAGCCGCGCCGACCAGGGCAACCGACACAGCATCCGAGATCCCTGGGATCGCCTGGCTCGGCGGCCCTGTGACCGCGACGGTCGGCGGACCGATCTTCGACCGCGTCTGGCGTCTTGAGCTCCCCCAGGGGCGCGTGGCGCTGATCCGCCTCGACGGGAGTGCAGGATCCGAACTCGGGCTCTATCTCTTTAACGAGGCCGCCACCTCGATCACGACCGCAACGCCGATGAAGCAATCGGCAAAGCCTGGTGGCGATCAGCGCGTGACCGCCGTTCTCCCCGCCGGCACCTACTACCTGAACGTGAACGGCCGCAACACCGATCGCGCCTATCGCTTCACGCTGAACGTCACGCTGATCCAGGACCCCACCCCGGCCTACGTCTTTGTTGAGGTCGCAGATGGTGCGACCCGCATCAGCAGCCCCGAGACAACCGCCTACATCGGCGCATCGGACTCGCTCAGCGGCATCGACGCGGTGCGCCTGCGTGTCGATGGTGGCGAGTGGTCCGAGTGGCGCGCTCCGACAACCACCCAGGCGGTGACCTTTGCGTCGACCGAGGGGCGGCACACGGTGGAGGCCCAGGCGCGCAATGGGGCAGGACTCATCTCGGATCCAGCGCTCGATAGCGTCACCCTCGACCTCACCGCACCAGCAGGGACACTGCTCAGTCCCGATGCGAGCGATGTCGTCTATGTCGCCCGACCCACGATTCGCTATCGCTTCAACGAGGCCCTGCGCGCCGCCTCCTGGACCACGGATGGGCTGACCCTCGAGAGCATCGACGGCGATGTCGTGGGCGGCACGGGGAGCTACAACGCCGCAACAAAAGTTGGCAGCTTCACCCCGAGCGCCTTGACCCCTGGCGTGGAGTACGTCGTGCAGATCGGGGATGCGACCGACCTTGCGGGGAACGCGGTGGTCATTGACCCTTGGACGCTCACCTATCTTGTCCCCACGAGCATCAGCACCCCAACGCGCGCGGTGCGCGCCTCCGGGAGCAGCGAGACCACCCTCGCCTTCCGCGCCAGCGGCGTCCCCACCGGCGCGACACTGATCGTCGAGCGCCTCGAGGCGACAGTGGATGGGGGCACCCGCTGGGAACCGGTCAGCACCGCGACCGCACGCGGGGATGGCAAGCTCCAGCGCGTTGAGATAACCCCCGACCGCAGCGCCCGCTACGCGATCCGCTACCCAGGATCTGCGACCCACGCGACAAGCCGCACCGCGAGCATCGACGTCACCCTGACCCCGACGATCACGCGTCTTGGCGGCAGTGTCATTCGCACCGTTGCCCTCGGGGCATCCGCCGTGGCAGAGTTCCGCGTCGATCCGACCGGCATCGCGCGCGCGACGCTTGTTCGTTCCTCCTGCACCAGCACCTTCAGCCGCTGCACGGTGGTGGAGCGACGCGCCATCGACATTGACGCGAGTGGCTTTGTCAGCGTCACCTGGATCCCGAGCCGAGGTACGTGGAGCTGGCAGCTGCAGCTCGCCGACACGAGCGATCACGAAGCGGCGACCAGCCCGCGCGCCCGCTTCCGCGTGCGCTGATGCGCATGCTGCGCCGCGCGGGCGCCCTCGCCCTCACCCTCCTGATCGCTGCACCTGGTGCCGCGGCGGCGGCCGAGCGTCCCCCCGCTCCGAACGACCCGTACTACGCCGAGCAGTGGGCGCTCCGTGCTGAGGCGGCGAACGGCGTCGACCTGCTAGAAACCTGGCGCTTCGGCCAAGGGGCGGGCATCGTCGTCGCCGTCCTCGACACCGGAGTCACCGACCATCCAGAGTTCGCGGGTCGAGTGCTCGCCGGCTACGACTTCATCAGCGATCCGACACGCGCGGGCGACGGGGACGGGCGCGACGCGAATCCGCGGGACGAAGGCGACTGGGTCACCGCGGACGATGTGGCATCACGGCGCTACGGCACCGAGTGCACCGAGACGAGCGACTCCTCCTGGCACGGGACCCACGTCGCCGGCACGATCCTCGCCGCGGCCAACAACGGCACCGGGATCGCGGGGATCGCGCCACTCGCGCAGCTGCTCCCCGTTCGGGTCATCGGCCACTGCGGCGGCAGCCTCACCGATCTCATTGACGCGATGCGCTGGGCGGGGGGACTGACGGTCCCTGGGGTGCCCGAGAACCCGACCCCTGCGAAGCTCCTCAACATCTCGCTCGTCGTGGAGCGCGCATGCAGCGCCGCCCTGCAGTCCGCGGTCGACGAACTCTCTGCGCGCGGGGTGGTGATCGTCACCGCTGTCGGCAACGAGAACACGGAGGCGAGTCGCTTCGCGCCGGCGAACTGCATCGGCACCCTCACCGTGGGGGCGAGCGCGATCAGCGGCGATCGCGCGCCGTACTCCAATTACGGGGCGGCGGTGGATTTATCTGCGCCAGGGGGCACGAACAGCCGCAGCGGCGCCATCGTGAGCGCCTACGACGAGGGGCGCACCACCCCGTCCCAGAGCAGCTATGCGAGCACTGCAGGGACGAGCATGGCCGCCCCCCATGTGAGTGGCGTCCTCGCGGCGATCCTT
>Ga0315906_10005927_pt1 | contig 15253 bp, 11 predicted proteins | sample LakEriMetagenome_4_FD_203526 | JGI IMG/M metagenome (GOLD analysis project Ga0315906, IMG submission 203526) | Freshwater fungal communities from buoy surface, Lake Erie, Ohio, United States - Buoy 2 MA122 | ecosystem: Environmental > Aquatic > Freshwater > Lake > Lake biofilm | place: USA...
TGCGGCTCGATGCTCATAGTTTTGGAGAATAGCCGAGCGACGAGAGCACGCTCTGCGCCGTCGCCGCCTCATCCCACTCTTCGTCAACGCCATCTCGTTCAATGGTGCGCTCATGCCCCTTCCCCGCGAGAAGCACGACGTCGCCTGGTTGGGCAGCGCTGATCGCGGCACGAATGGCGGCTGCGCGGTCATGAAGGATCTCAAGGCTGCTTCCGGCGCGCGGGGTCGCGGCGAGGTACGCCGCTCGAATCTCCTCCGCAATTTGGTTTGGGTCCTCGCCCCGCGGGTCCTCGTCGGCGATCCAAACCAGATCGGCCCCCGTTGCCGCAACTCCTACCGCTGTTCGTCGACCTGGATCGCGCTCACCTGCAGCGCCAGTCACCAGCAAGAGCCGCCCAGAAGGGGCACACAGTTCGCGCGCCACCGCCACCGACGCCGTGAGTGATGGACCCGTATGGGCGAAATCAACGATGACGCGGAACGGTTGAGTGCCGCTGATGAGCTGACTTCGTCCCGGGGGTCCGACCTCTCCTTCGACCGCAGCGATTGCTGCAGGGAGTGGCAGGCCCCAGGCGGCAACAAGGGTGAGTGCCGCAGCAGCATTCGCAGCATTGATCCGACCTGGCATGCTGAGATGCAGTTCAGCCTTTACGCCATTGATCAGAACCTCGTGCTCAGAGTAGGCATCGAATCGAGCTACCTGTAGCCCTGCCGCCTCTGCCGCAGCGGCGAATGGCTGCACTGCAGGGTCACTCGCATGCACGACGACCACGCGCGGGAGGTGACGCGCGCGACTCGCTGCACTCCCCACCGTTCTTGCCACGAGCTTCGCTTTCGCGGCGCGGTACTCATCGAGGTTCGCGTGGAAGTCAAGATGGTCTGGCGAGAAGGTTGTATAGATGGCTGACGCGAAGTTAATGGCGCCGACGCGCTCTAGTTGTAGCCCGTGACTGGTGCTCTCCACAGCTGCCGCCTCATCACCAGCCTCCACCATGTCGCGCAGTGCGCGTTGCAAGGCGGGAGCCTCCGGCGTGGTCTGATGCGCCGCCGCGGCTCGCTGGATGCCACCAATACGGCTGATCGCCGTTGAGATCAGCCCAGTGCGTAGCCCCGCGGCGGTGAGAGCGGTTGAGAGGAACGTTGCGGTGGTGGTCTTCCCGTCGGTTCCCGTTACGCCGATCGCAAGAAGCTCTTCGGCTGGATCACCCTCCCACCACGCAGCCGCAGCCGCTAAGGCGGCACGAGCATCACGAACGACGATGACCGGCACGCTCGAGGCAACCTGTTGTTCGCACAACACCGCGGCAGCACCCCGTTCCGTAGCGCTGGCGATAAACGTTGCACCGTCTGCGTTGTGCCCAGGGATTGCAACGAAGATGCCGCCTGCTGCCACCAGCCGTGAATCGTGTGTGGGCGCGCTGGTGATGGTGATCTCCGTCGTTACGGGTGCCATCGTTACGGGTGCCGTCACTACGAGGTGCAACTCCTGCAGTCTGGTAATCAGTTCGCGCAGTGGACGCTCGCTCATCAGCGACCCCCTCTCACTCGGCCGAGCAGTGAACGGAGAGCGAGCGCACGCGGACGGAGCACGATGCGGTGCGCACCCGCCATCGGCGTCCAGACTGCCCCGAACGACGCCTTGTGTGCGTACAGGCCGTACATCGCATCACCCTCTACCGGCAGATCTCGATGTCCAGCTATGTCCACACCGCCGAGATCGGTGATTCGGCGCTCACCGGCTGCAATCTTTATCGCGGTCCAGCGCAATAGGGCGAGAGCCCCTGGCGTCTCCTTCCGCGCGATCGGATCGTCGCCCGATGCGTCTGTCGTGATGCGCTCGCCGTGTCGCAAGATCACGATGAAGGCGATGAGCGCGTCAGCCGCGCCGCGCACAGCAAGGATCTCCGCACGTTCCGTGGCGACAAGCTGATCCCACCAGCGGACCATGGCCGCAGATGAGCCAAGTGCAAACGATTTTCGCTGCGCCGTCGCCTCGAGCAGAATCTGCACCTGAGCCCATGTTGCTACGCGCTCGGGTGCCGGAGTAAGGTGCGTGATCCGCTCCGCCACGAAGCCAGCACGTTCGGCGAGCGCGATGCGTTGGCGTGTGCTCTTGGTGATCCCTTCAAAGAGGTCGGCCTCCGACGTTCCAGTCGCGCTGGCGCGCAGCACCATCGTGTGTTGGCTCGGAAAGATCTCGTCGGACTTTTGTAGTCCCGCCTTGCGGAGTGCTGCCTCAGTCGCCTCGCCGGCCGGCAGCCATGGATCCGTATCGAGCGAGACGAGTCCGTACTCCGCTCCGAGCCACGTTGCGGCGCGGTCAATGCGCTCCGCAACCGCAACTGCTTGAGCGAGGGTGCCACCCCACGGAACGATTGGTCCACGTGGCGCATGCCCCTTCGGTAGACCGAAGAGTGGGGCGCGATTCAGAAGGATCCCGAGTGGGGCGTCATCAATCTCAAGGGCGATCGCCTCGCGCCCAAGGCTGGCGCGATAGGCAAGCCAGGCGCTCCCCTGGTGCACGTCGCCACCCGGCGCATCAACGGCGCGTGCGTCCCAGGTGCGTTGCGCCTCAAGAGAGCTCAGGTCGATGCGGCGAATCGTCATAGTGCCCCCTCAGCGCGCAGGAGGAACGGGCGAACTCCCTTTGGCGCGAGTGGAGCGATGCGGCGTAACAGCGGAAGCGCCTCTCGTCGCCGCGCCAGAATCGTGAGAAGAACATATGTAGTGAGCCCAACGGTGGTGCCCAGCGCTGCAACTGCCGCCCCTGGCAGTACCCCCGATAGTCGTGCCCCCTCGAGGAGTGGCTGCGTGATCGCAGCGGCGAGTCCAGCGGAGAGGAGCGCCGCAAGGAGCGCAAATAGGGTGGTGCCAACGACAGTCGCGGCGTTCAGCACCTGCTTATGTGCAATGAGCAGGGTGAGCAAGGCGGCCGCCTCGATCCAGGTGCCGAGCGGTAGCGAAACTGCAATCCCCGTCACTCCCGCAAACGGGACCCAGAGAGTCGCGAGAGCAAAGATCACGAGATTGCCACCAATCTCGGCGAGGGTGGGTCGCACCGTGTCGCGCAGCCCGTAAAAGAGACGCACAACGACCGAAATCACGCCATGCGCAACGAGGCCGAGAAGAAGGAGTCGAAGTAGATCTGCCGTCGCGACCGCGGAGCGATCATCAATGTTTCCGCCGACCACAAGCCGCACTGCGTCGTACGAGAAGAGTGCGCCCAGTGTGGCGATGGGAGCCATCATCCAGATTACGACACCGATGCTTGAGGTCGCCAGCGTACGCACCGCCGCGAGATTGCCGCGTGCCGCCTGCGCAGCCACCTTTGGCAGGATCGCAATGCCGATCGACGAAGTAACCAGGGCGAGCGGCACCTGCAAGAGGGTAAATGCGTAGGACCAGATGGTGATCGCACCTGGCCCCGTGCTCCCAGCGAGTGCAATGAGATACGCGAGCAACAGCTGCACCAGCACCACCGAGCCAACGCGAGGCAGGAGTGAGCGCAGCGCTTCGCGAAGGAGAGGATCACGGAAGTTGGGACGCGCCGGACGCAGGTTGCTTCGAACGAGCACGGTTGCGGCAATGATCAATACGGCGATCGCGCCAGCGGCGGTACCGATTGCTGGGCCATAGCCGCCAGACTCTCGACCCCCAATCAGTGCGCCTGCGATGGTGCCTGAGCTGTACACGAGGCCAGTGATGGCGGTGACGCCGAATCGCGATCGCGCTGCAGCAGCACTGGTGCAGATCGCTGAGAGCGCAAGCGCGATCGTGGCCACGAGCAAGATGACGCTGAGATCTGCCACCTCGCGCTGCTGTGCGCTCGGAAGCCCGCCCACCAGGAGACCGCTCAGCGCGTTTGCGCCGAACACAACCACCAGTGAGAAGAGACCGAGGAGCGCGAGCATGGCAATAAAGACCGAACCGAGGAGGCGTTGTGCACGTCGCTGTTCTCCTTGCTCTAGGAGTGAGCTCAGCTGCGGTACGAGCACGGTTGCGATTGAGCCAGCAGCAACCAGCGCAAACACGATGTCGGGAATTCGGAATGCGGCGAGGAACGGGTCGAGTGTTCCGCTTGCGCCAAACACGGCAATGAGCACAGTGATGCGCGCCCAACCCGCAATGCGCGACGCGAGTGCGCCGGCGGCAAGAACGGAGCTGTTTCGCGCCGTACTCGATCGAACTACTGGTGCCACGGTACGCCGCTTCATGGCTTGGCCCCGGTCCGTCGCGCACGTGGATGCGCGGACTTGTAGAGGCCACGCAGGCGCGTCGTTGAAACGTGGGTGTACACCTGCGTCGTGCCAAGGCTCTCGTGTCCAAGCAGCTCTTGGACCACGCGAAGATCTGCACCGCCGTCAAGGAGGTGCGTGGCGAATGAGTGGCGCAGCGTATGCGGGTGAAACGCCTCCGGAAGGCCAGCCGCACGTGCAATGTCGTCAAGTCGTGCGCGAGCACCGCGCTCGCCGAGCGCTGCACCGTTGCGATTCAAGAAGAGCGCAGAGGTTGACGACGTGGCCAAGGCAGCGAGTGCTGGTCGACCATCCGACAGATACGACTCGAGCGCGCGAATACATGGCGCACCAAAGAGTGCGACGCGCTGCTTGTCGCCCTTCCCTGTCACCTTCACCTCACCGCGGCCGAGCTGAAGGTCGGCGAGGGTAATCGCTACGACCTCCGCAATGCGCAGACCAGCCCCGTAGAGGAGCTCGATCAGCGCGGTATCGCGCAGCGCCAGCGCAGGTGAGGTGCCAATCGCCGCCTGCGCAATGAGCTGCTCGACTTGTGCCTGCGACAAGACATCAGGGAGCCGCTTCTCGCGCTTTGGTCGGGCGAGCGCATGGAGCGGATCCTTCGCCACACTCCCCTGTCGCACCCAGAATCGGTAGAAGGTGCCGAGTGCGGCGAGACGTTGCTGCACGGTAGAGCGCTCGCCATCTTCACTAAGAAGGGCGATGTAGCGGCGCAGGTCTGCCCGGCTTGGCGTGCGCCAGTCGATCCCCTCAGCGTCGTACCAGGCAACGAGCCGCTCCACCGCCGTGCGGTACGAACGCTCCGTTGCGGCAGAGAGTGCACGTGCACGCAGATGCATGATGAAGGGGGCGATACGCGGATCAGTCACAGCAGGAGAGTGCGACGCCACGGGAGCCGGTCCTCGGCCCCGAGCCATTAGACCGTCTCCCCCTGTTCAGCCGGTGCCTCCGCGACCGAGACAACGGCGGCAGACTCGGCCGCGGGATCCTTACTCTTCGCCCTTGCTTTCAGTTTCTCCTTGGTCTTTGGCTTGGCTTTGACCTTTGGCTTCGCCCTGGTTTTTACCGCAGCGTTCGCTCCCCTGTCGGCGGCGGCTGCGCCGCGCCGCGGACGCTTCGGCACCCAAGCAAGCGGATCAGGCTCACCGCCCGCAATGACCGAGCCAACGACAACGACGTCTGGCAGGGTTACGCGCGCACCGCACTTCGTGCAGACGCCACCCTCATCGTCTTTTCCAATCACTGCGCCGCACTCACCATGCGTTGCGCCTGTTGGACGCGGTCGAATCGTCTTGCAGTCGGGGTAGCGGCTACACGAATAGAAGTAAGTGCCGCGCTTATTGTTCTTCTTCGGTCCGAGCTTCCCACCGTGCTCAACGCCACATACAGGGCAGAGGGCATCAAACTCCATCCTGAACTCTGCGGGAACCTCAGCCTTCGGAATATAGCGGCACTCTGGATACCGATCGCAACCGAGGAACCAACCGAAGCGGCTCCGTCGCTGCGCCATCTTGCCACCATGTTCCGCGCCGCACATTGGACATGGGAGGCCCGCACCTTCAAGCGTTGGCGTGTCGCCAGATGGCGTGTCGTCGCCAATCACCTTCGATAGCGACTTTCGCTCGGCATGTTCTGGGTAGAGCGTGCAGGCGAGGTACCAACCGAATCGGCCGAGGCGCTCCTCCATCGGATGCCCCTCGGAGCACTTCTCTTCGCTGGCTCGGTTGCGGAACTCTCCAGCCCCGATTGACTGCGTCTTTTCAAGCACGAGTGGATCAAAGGTGCTCCAGAACTTCTGCAGCACGTCGCGCCAGTTCGCGCGCCCCTCTGCAACGGCGTCGAGCTCCTCTTCCATGCCGGCGGTGAAGCCGAGGTCAACGAAAGTTGTGAAGTGCGTGGTGAGCAGGTCGCACACCGTTTCGCCAAGTCGAGTGGCGCGGAGGCGATTATCTTTGTCACGGTCAACGTATTCGCGCTCTTGAATACGTTCGATGATGGCGGCGTAGGTTGATGGACGACCGATGCCGTGCTTCTCTAGCTCCTTGACGAGCGTTGGCTCGGTAAATCGCGGCTCAGGCTTTGTCGCGTGCGGCACGCCCTCCACTGTGGCGACGCTCCCCTTGGAGCCCTCTGGTAGATCGGGAACCTTCGCCTCAGCATCTTCGTCCTCGTCGTCACGACCTTCGAGATAGACGGCGGTGAATCCCGGTTCGAGCGTTCGCGTTGCAACTGTTTTGAGACGATCGCTCCCTGCACTCCAGATCAGCGTGGTCGATGCAGAGATCTTGTCGGGCATCTGCGACGCGATGGTGCGGCGCCAGATCAATGTGTAGACCTTCAGCTCCCGTTCGTCGATGTATGGCGCGGCGAGTTCGGGGGTGAGGGCAAGATTCGTTGGGCGAATCGCTTCGTGGGCCTCTTGTGCGTTCTTCGACTTCGAGGCGTACTGGCGGCCACCCTCCACGATCATCTCTGGGCCGAATCGCTCACGGATCACCGCCGAGGCATCGCTAATCGCCTGCTGGCTCAGCGTCGGTGAATCGGTACGCATATAGGTAATGAGGCCGGTGCGCTCGCCACCGATCTCCACACCCTCATAGAGTTTCTGGGCGAGCTGCATCGTGACGCGCGAGCGGAAGCCGTGCTTCCGGCCCGCCTCCTGCTGCAACGTGGAGGTCGTGAAAGGCGGAACGGGGCGCTGTTTGCGGGTCCCCTCACTGCGCTCCACAACGACGGCATCAGCGCCTTCGAGTCGAGCGACGGCGGCTGCCGCTACCTCTGGATCAAGCTCGAGAATCTCCCCCTTTTCGCCGATGAGCGTGGCCGGAACGACCATGTCGCTCGCACTCGCGGGACGAATCCCGATCTCGACGGTGGTGTAGTGGCGTGGGATGAAGGCGCGGATGGCACGCTCGCGCTCCACAACCAGGCGAAGCGCCACCGACTGCACCCGCCCCGCGGAGAGCTTCGGCTTGACGAGCCGCGAGAGGAGCGGCGAGAGGCGGTACCCGACGAGGCGATCGAGAATGCGCCGTGCCTGCTGAGCGTTAACGAGGTCGAGGTTGATCGCTCGGGGGTGGGCGAACGCCTCAAGGATGGCCCCCTTCGTGATCTCGCTGAAAGTGACTCGGTGGCGATCCGCCTCGGGGATACCGAGGGCCTCGGCCACGTGCCAGGCGATCGCCTCCCCTTCACGGTCAAGGTCGGTTGCGAGCCAGACCGAGGTTGCCTTCTTGGCGGCACGAGTGATGTCATCAAGGCGCTTCTGCTTGTCTTCAATGATCTCGTAGACCGGGGTGAAGCCGTTCTCCACGTCGACCGCCATGCTCCCCTTCTTCGTCTTCTGGGGGAGATCCCGAATGTGCCCATAGGAGGCGAGCACGGTGTAATCAGGGCCGAGATATCGCTCAATCGTCTGGGCCTTGGCCGGCGACTCGACGATGACGAGATTGGTGGCTGCCTTTGTCATGGGCGAGAGCGTAGCACCGCCCCCAGAACACGCCGCCACCGCCCGCCGCGCTGCTCGACGAGCCCGCGCAGGCTCAAGAGGGTCAGGGCGGCTACCAGCGCCCCCGGAGACTCCATCGCGAGGTCGCTGAGATCTCCTTCAACCACCCCTTCAGCCCCCGCTGCGTCCAGTTTCTGGAGGATTTCTCGCTGTAAACCTGACGCCTGAACGTCTGCAGTGCCCGCCACGGCCTGCGGTGTGTCACGGGAGTCCCCAAACTGACCGTGCAAGGACAGCGCACAGACAGTAAGCCACGCACGTAGGTCAGCCTCCCCCGCAATGAGCACGGGTGCGTGTTCTTCCGTCAGTCGCAAAGACAACTCCTGGGCTCGCTGGAGCCAGCGGAGCCCTCCTTCTGCGCTCTCTGCGCCATACGGTGCACTAACAATCGCCACCGGGAGCCCAAGTCCAGCTGCCGATTCTGCGGTAATGAGCGCTCCAGAGCCCTCGGGTGCCTCAACGACGATCAGCCCGTCACAGAGCGCCGCCAGGAGGTGGTTCCGTGCGGCAAAGCTCCAGGCGGCGGGCGGAGTTCCGATTGGTCGATCTGAGAGGAGGAGTCCCACCTGCTGGATCTGCTCGGCCAGCCGTCGCGCTCCGTAGCGCAACCCGAGCGGGGCCGGGCTGGGAAGTACCGCAATCGTCGCCCCTCCCGCCTCTACGGCTGCCAAATGCGCCACCTCGTCGATGCCCAGGGCGAGGCCTGAGATGACACACCACCCCGATCGCGCCACCTCAAAGGCGATGCGTCGAGCGGCCGCAGCGCCGTGGGGCGAGGGGCGCCGTGTACCAACGATTCCAATGGATGGACTCCCCAGCACCTCAACCCGCCCAAGCGTCCAGAGTGGACGACGCCGATCTGCATCAGGGTCCAACCCGAGAGCCTCACTCCGGCGGTGAGGGATTCGCGGGTCGCCCGGTAGCAGCGTGATTGCGCTCACCAGTGATCGCCGTGCAGATGGATCGCCTCTGCCACATCAACATCGCCAACGACATCGCGACCGTCGAGGAGCGCCACCACTGTCGCAACCTGCTCAATCTGACTCCAGGCGCGTACCCCGAGGCGCTCGATCGTGTGACGCGCCGCACGGGTCATCACATCAGGACCAGCAGGCCGCTGCGCGAGGGCTGCACGCACCGATGTTGCGCGTTCGCGAGCCGTCAGCGTGGTGAGATCACCGCGCGGCAGGACAGCCAACGGCGTGCTCGGTCGAGCAAGCCGCACGCGCAACGGAAATCGATCACGAATTGGTGCGGAGAGCGAGAGGCTCCCTCGACGTCGCGCTGCAGGGAGGCAGCGACAGGTACCACTCGGCTGCTCCAACTCGCCACAGCCGCAGGGGTTCCCAGTGGCAGCCACAATCGCATCTGCTGGGAAGCGAACCGAGCGCCCCGCGCGAACCAGATCCACACTCCCGCGCTCTATCGGTTCGCGCAACGCCTCAAGTGCATCGCGCCGGAATTCACCAATCTCATCCAGGAGCAGGAGCCCTCGATGCGCCCACGTCAACTCACCTGGCGTCATACGCGGACCGCCGCCAATGAGCCCAGCAACTGTGATGTCGTGATGCGGAGCCCGTAGCGGCGGTCGCACCGAGTACTCAGAAGCGTGCCCACCAGCCGATGCGATCGCAGCGACCTCGCTCTGCTCCGCTGAAGCTAAATCAGGCAAGATTTCATGCAAGGCACGCGCGAGCATTGACTTTCCCACGCCAGGCGGCCCCTCTAGCAAGATTGGAAACCGTCCGCATGCTGCGATCAAGATAGCTCGCGTTGCGATCGGTTGGCCACGGATGGCTGCGAGTTCACATGAGACAGCGACGCTGGCAGGTGGTGATGCGACGCGTGCAAAGTAGCCCGGCGCATCTCTCCGCGCACCGTCAACCGCTGCTGCCGCCTCTGCAAGCGTCTCAATGGGGATCGCCTCACCGTCAAACGTTGCAGGGAGCATCGCCACACTTGCTGGGAGCAACACGCGGTGACCGAGCGATAACAGCGGCAGCGCAAGCGGCAGAGCGCCCGGAACGGTGCGTACCCTGCCGTCCAGCGCCAGCTCGCCAATCGCAGCTAGCGTTCCTCCACGACGAGCATGGATCTGTCCACTGGCAAGTAAAATGCCGATGGCAATCGCCAGATCGAACGAGCCGCCACCTTTACGCAAGTCGGCTGGTGCGAGATTGATGGTGATGCGGCGAGCGGGCCAAGTGTAGCCAGCCGCACGAATCGCAGATCGTATGCGCTCGCGCGCCTCGCCCACCGCGGTATCGGGGAGCCCAACAATGCGTGTTGCAGGGATACCCGGGGCAACGTCGACCTCGACCTCGACCGGAACCCCTTCAATGCCGACCAGGGCGGTAGAGGCAACGGAGGTAGGCATAAGAGGAGGATTGCAGTGGACCGATACCGCGCGCGTAGCGAGGCGGGCTAGAGGCCTACTGCAACCTTTGCGATCGTCTCAATGAGGCGCGCGGACCAGCCCTCAAGTTCATCCTTGCGATGGAGCGCCTCGCTCACAGGAACGAGGGAGCCTGCGAGCTTATGTGTTTCACGAATATGAATTGATGGCGACGCTAAGGTCGCAATGAAGACGATGCCGAGGTGCACTCGACCAACATCATCAGCGTCATCGTTCAGCAGTCCAATCGGCGTGAAGGATGGCAGCGTTGGTGTGGCGACCTCTTCAGCCCACTCTCGAGCGAGCGCCGCGCGAATGCCGCCGTCGCCGGGTGAGATGTGCCCGCCCACACCGAACGAGGCGCGGCCGTGCAGCCGCATATCACTGCCACCGGCGAGCCGGTCCATCCAGAAGAGCTGCGTATCGCTGGCAGGGGCTCCCGCAGGGCGATAGAGGGCTACGGCGTATGGGATGGGCTGCTTCCAGGTGGGATCTGACTCAAGTTCGCGCCGCGGTCGCGCCTGGGTCAACCTGTCGAGCCGCTGGATTTCACGCTCCCCCTCCTCAGGGCTACTGAAACCCCGGAGGCCAGTCCACGCCCCTGCAGGGAGCGCCAGCTCACGTGGAATGCCGAGGATCTCTTCATCGGCGCCCTCCGCCAGTGGATCTGCGCTCACTCGTTCTCCGTAAGCACCGCGCGCGCGGCAGCGAGACGCTTCTCTAGGTCAACCCGACCGATGGTCGGATCGTTCTCTGCGGCTGCCAGTCGTGCGTCCCACTGCTCCAAGATGAGGCGCAGCGTCTTCATGCGCCGGCGAACTTCGCGCGCGTTCGTTGCCAAGATGTCGGCACCCATCGCCTCTGAACCGCGCGCGAGGCGCGTGGCGGAGAGCCAGCCAGTACTGGCGAGCAGGTGCGAGATCTTCCAACCGTCAGGGGCATCAGCCGCATCGCCGAGCGCCACCGTCTCCACCAGTGCTGCAGCGAGGAGCAGCGGCAGGTGGCTGACCGCAGCGGTCGCAGCGTCATGCAGCTCAGCCTCAAGAATGACTGGACGCGCACCGCAGCTGGTTGCGAGCCGTTCTACCAGTGCAGCGGCGCCACCACCGTTGGAACCCGGAACAATCACCCACGGGCGACCGAGAAAGAGGTTGGCATCTGCCGCGGCAAAGCCGGTCTCATGGCTCCCGGCCATCGGGTGACCGCCGCAGAAGCGAATGTTGCGCGCAGCAGCCTCGCGAGCAATCCACACCTTGGTTGAGGCGACATCGGTCACGACAGCGCCATCTGCAAGGCGACCCGAGCGACGACAGATCACCAGTTCATCGAGAATTGCGGTCATCGCGATCGGTGGCGCGCAGAGGATCACAATCGCTGCACCGTCGACCGTTTCGGCGATCGAGCGACCAACCGCATCAATCACGCCTGCCGCCAGCGCCTCCCGCGGTCCCGTTTGCGTTGGCGTCCATGCAACGATCTCTACGCCGCTCTCATCGAGTAAGCCAACGGAGGCGGGATCTTCGCGTAGTGCTCTCGCGATGGAACCACCGATCAGGCCGAGGCCGAGCAGCGCAACCTTCACGGGCGGTCAGCCAACGGTGGCGATGGCGTCGAGAGTTCGAATGACGGCGCGAATGCCGCCCTCAAAGTTGCCGAGGTCCATCGACTCATTCGGCGCGTGCGCATTGTCGTCTGGTGGCGTAAATCCGAGCAGCACGACTGGTAGCCCGAGCTCCTTCTGGAAGAGCGCAGCGATCGGAATAGAGCCTCCCTCGCGGATGTAGAGCGGCGGCACACCGAAGGTTGCCTCAAGTGCCCCCGCCGCAGCGTTGAGGTACGGATCGCCAAGCGGCGTGAGGAAGGCGTCACCGTTGCCGAGGTTTTGCACGGAAACCTGCAAACCGGCAGGAGCGGCGGCACGCAGGGCTGCCTCAAGTTGACGGCTGATCTTCTCTGGGTCTTGTGCGGTCACGAGGCGGCACGAAATCTTGGCGTGTGCATGGGCCGGGATGATCGTCTTGGAGCCGTCGCCCATAAAGCCACCCCAAATGCCGTTCACGTCGAGTGTTGGGCGCCCACCACGTCGCTCAACGGTAGAGAAGCCGCTCTCCCCAGCTGTGGCGGTGGCGCCAATGCCTGCGAGATAGCCAGGCTCGTCAAACGGCAGAGCGGCGAATGCGGCGCGGTCGGCTGGCGTGAGCTCAACGACGTCGTCGTAGAAGCCAGGCACCGTGATACGACCGTTGGCGTCGTGGAGTGAAGCGATCATGGCGGCGAGGGCGTTGGCGGGATTCACCACGGAGCCGCCGTAGCTCCCGGAATGCAGATCAACATCGGAGGCGCGTACGTCAACCTGAATGTAGGTGATGCCGCGGAGCCCAACCGTAAGAGCTGGGCGATTCCCATCGAAGAAACCGGAATCACTAATGATCACGGCGTCGCCACTGCAGCGGTCTGGATTCGCCGCCATCCACGACTCAAGGTTCACGGAGCTCGACTCCTCTTCCCCCTCAAAAACGTACTTCACGTTCACCGGCAGGGTGCCACGGGTGCTGACAAGCGCCTCCAGTGCGCTGAGGTGAATCACGATCTGACCCTTGTCATCGGCGGAGCCCCGTCCGAGCATGCGCCCGTCGCGAACGATTGGCTCAAATGGGCTGGTCTTCCAGAGATCAAGCGGATCTCCCGGCTGTACATCGTAGTGGCCGTAAATCACTACAGTCGGAAGCGAGCTGCTGACGATCTTCTCGGCCACAACGATGGGGTGGCCACCCGTCTCGCTCACCTCCACCCGCTCGGCGCCAATGCGACGGAGCTCAGCGGCGAGCCACTCTGCAGCAACGCGGCAATCAGCGGCGTTCTCAGGGAGGGCAGAGACACTTGGGATCTTTAGAAACTCTGCGTACCTCGCCATTCGCGCCGTAGCGTTTGCCACTAAGTGCGCCTCTTCCGGCCCCTCTAGCCCCTTCCAGGCGAGCGTGGGCGCGTAGGCCATCAGGCTGGCTGTCCCGCCGCCGCACCCCCAGGGCCTGGCTTTGCAGCTGGCTCCGATTTTGGCTCAGCCTTCCCTACTGGAATCGAGACGCCCGCAGCGCGCAGGCGATCCAAGAGACCCGAATAGGCGGCAGGCTTCGCAGGGAGGCCATCGAAGAGCGCCTCAAACGCCTCACCCTCGACGGTCTCTTCGGCAATCAGCTTCGCTGCGAGGGCATCCAGGCGATCCCGATGCTTCGTAAGCACTTCGCGCGCCCGCTCGGCACCGCGATCAATGATTGCGCGAACCTCTTCGTCAATCTGCTTAGCAACGGCTTCGGAGTAGTTCTTCTGTTCCGACATCTCACGTCCCAAGAAGATCATCTCGTCTTGGCGGCCGAGGGTGACGGTGCCCAACTTCTCCGACATACCGAAGCGCGTCACCATCTTGCGCGCAAGATCGGTCGCCTTCTCAATATCGTTTGATGCGCCGGTGGTCGTATCGCCAAAGACGAGCTGCTCAGCTACGTTGCCACCCAGCATCGCAGCGATCTTATCTTCAAATTCGCTCTTACTCTGCAGGTAGCGGTCTTCAGTCGGCAGGTTCATGGTGTAGCCGAGCGCCATGCCGCGGCTGATCACCGTGACCTTGCTGACCGGATCGCACTTCTCAAGGATGCGCCCGACCACCGCGTGGCCACCTTCGTGGTAGGCGATGATCTGCTTCTCTGCATCGGTGATCAGTCGGCTCTTTCGCTGTGGGCCAGCCATCACTCGGTCGAGCGCCTCGGCGAACTCGTCCATGCCAATCGTGCGCTTGCTCCGACGTGCGGCGAGGATCGCCGCTTCGTTCATAAGGTTGGCGAGATCAGCCCCAGAGAATCCCGGCGAACGGCGCCCGATCTCTTCCAGATCCACTGTCTTGTCGAGCGGCTTCCCCTTCACGTGCACCTTCAAGATCGCAATGCGACCCTTCAGGTCTGGGCGATCAAGAATCACCTGGCGATCGAATCGGCCCGGGCGCAGCAGCGCCGGATCAAGCACGTCAGGACGGTTCGTTGCAGCGATGATGATCACGTTGGTGCCAGTTTCAAAGCCGTCCATCTCCACGAGGATCTGGTTCAGCGTCTGCTCGCGCTCATCGTGAGATCCGCCGAGTCCGGCGCCACGCTGGCGACCGACGGCATCAATCTCATCAATGAACACGATGCACGGCGAGTTGCGCTTCGCCTGATCGAAGAGGTCGCGCACACGGGAGGCGCCGACGCCAACGAACATCTCAACGAACTCAGAGCCCGAGATACTGAAGAACGGCACTCCGGCCTCGCCAGCAACAGCGCGGGCAAGTAGCGTCTTCCCGGTACCTGGAGAGCCGATGAGCAGTACGCCCTTCGGGATCTTTGCGCCCAGCGATTCGAAGCGCTCTGGGAACTTTAGGAATTCAACGACCTCTTCCAGCTCAACCTTCGCCTCCTCGACGCCTGCGACATCGGCAAAGGTAACGGGGGTCTTGTTCGCAATGAACATCTTGGCTTTGCTCTTGCCAAAGCCCATCGCCTGATTGTTTTGCCCCTGAGCGCTGCGCATCATGAAGACGAAGAGTCCACCGATCAGAAGCACTGGCAGAAGGGCGCTGATCAGCAAGCTAAAGAGCTGGCCGGAGTCGTCAGGCTTCCTCGCGCCAAACGTTACGCTGTCGGGGTTGCGACCGCCAGCCGTAGCGGCGGCGCGGACATCGTTGTAGACATCGGTCAATTGCGTCGGGACCTGCACTTGGTAGGTGTCTGGTGGGGTACCGACCTTGGTGACGGTGAGAATCTGCTCCTGCTGCACCACGGAGGCGACACTGCCGCCGCGGACCTCAGCCAAGAATGCCGAGTAGTCCTTCGTGGCAGCCGGTACAGGGGTGAGAAGGACGCTGCTCAGGAGCACAACCGTACCCAAGAGCAGGATCAACATGACTGCACCATTACGCAGAGCCTTTGGAATCATTTGGTTCCCTCCGTTCTCCGTCTTCCACAATGGTGCGTGGTAGCGAGGGCAGGAATCGAACCTGCTACCAAGGGCTTATGAATCCCCTGCTCTACCGGTGAGCTACCCCGCCGTGCCTCTGCATAGGAT
>Ga0315906_10005932_pt1 | contig 15244 bp, 14 predicted proteins | sample LakEriMetagenome_4_FD_203526 | JGI IMG/M metagenome (GOLD analysis project Ga0315906, IMG submission 203526) | Freshwater fungal communities from buoy surface, Lake Erie, Ohio, United States - Buoy 2 MA122 | ecosystem: Environmental > Aquatic > Freshwater > Lake > Lake biofilm | place: USA...
GATTACCGCGAACGACAGGGACTTGAAACCTGGAATAGCGAATTTTCGCCTGTGGTGGTTTGTTCCATAGGAGATGCTGCCATGACGGAAGGGGAAGTAAGTGAAGCTTTTCATATGGCGGCATTGCGGCAGCTTCCAATACTCTATTTCGTTCAAGACAACGAATGGGATATTTCGGCACATAAAGATGAAATACGCTTCGGCTCTGCCATGGATTTTGTTAAAGCCTTTCCCGGCATCGAAGCTATAAGTCTGGATGGAACAAATTTCGCTCTATGCTACAACGAAATAGGACGCGTAATAGAAATAATACGGTCGGAACGTCGGCCCTTCATGATACATGTAAACGTTCCGCTGCTTGGACATCATACTTCAGGCGTGCGGAAAGAATGGTACCGGGATGACTTGGAAGAACAAACCAAACGCGATCCCCTGCCCCGTTTGCGAAATACCTTGCTTGAATCCGGGTTCACCCGAAAAGAACTTGATGCGATAGAAAGTGAAAGCCGTAAAATAGTCGAAACTGATTATGAACGCGCTAGGAATGCCGCCGACCCCAATCCGGAAGATTTATTAAACCACTGCCTGGCACCAAGCCCCATAACGCACGAACAGGGTGTTAGGGAGCCACAGGACCGAGAACCAACTGTAATGGTCGATTGCGCGCTATTCGCCATGCGCGAAATTTTGGAGACGCATCCTGAAGCACTGCTTTACGGCCAGGATGTGGGTCGCCGGCTTGGAGGTGTTTTTCGGGAAGCAGCAACGCTTGCGCAACAATTCGGAGATAACCGCGTGTTTAACACGCCTATTCAGGAGGCATTTATTATTGGCTCAACGGTAGGTATGTCGGCCGTCGGGTTAAAGCCAATCGTGGAAGTTCAGTTTGCTGATTATATCTGGCCAGGATTAAATCAACTATTTACGGAAGTGAGCCGAAGCTACTACCTCAGCAACGGGAAATGGCCCGTGAGCGCGGTAATTCGCGTGCCAATAGGAGCCTATGGAAGCGGTGGTCCCTACCACAGTTCCAGTGTGGAATCAGTTCTTAGCAATATTCGCGGCATTAAAGTAGCCTACCCAAGTACCGGTGCAGATTTAAAAGGATTGCTGAAAGCGGCATTTCACGATCCGAATCCAGTTGTAATGCTGGAACACAAAGGGTTATACTGGTCGAAAATTAAGGGGACTGAAGATGCCCGTTCCACGGAGCCCTCCTCAGATTACATTATTCCTTTTGGTAAAGCCAGGGTAGTGTTAGAAGCTGAAGCCGGGTATACCTCCATCGCCGTTATTACATACGGAATGGGTGTTTACTGGACGAAAACCGCAGCACTGAAGTTTCCCGGCCAGGTTGAGATTATTGATTTGCGCACCCTCGTTCCTTTGGATGAAGGCACCATTTTTTCGGCCGTAAAAAAATGCAGTCGCTGCCTAGTGGTAACCGAAGAACCTGCAAATAACAGTTTTGCCCAGGCCCTTGCTGGAAGAATCTCTGAAAAATGTTTTGCTTGGCTGGACGCACCCGTTTATACACTCGGATCGATAGAAACTCCCGCCATTCCACTGAATTCCACACTGGAAGAAGCGATGATCCCCAACGCTACCAAGGTGGCTGAGCGTATACAAGATTTGCTAAATTATTAATTACATAAGACCGGAAATTCTCAATGTGGAGATCGCCCCTCACCTATTTTTATATTGCTATAGGCCTCGGCATATTGTGGTTTTTTGCTTCGAGATATTACTTCACTCCCAGGCTAGATATGCAACTTACTTTCCTGGATGAATCGGGTATAGAAAATGATTTATCATTACTCGCCGGAAAACCGCTCATCGTTCATTTCTATGCATCGTGGTGTGGCCCCTGTATGCGCGAGATGCCGTCGCTGGCGAACGAATATATGGCATTGCAGACAATGGGGTACGAGATAATCTGCTTGACTGACGACAATCTGGATGCCGTAACAAGAATTAAAAATTCGCTGCCGCAGGTCCTGCCCATATACCGCTTAAAGGGAAGTCTCCAGGATGCCGGCATCTACAACATACCCCAAACCTTTGTATTCAAAAAAGATGGAACGCTGGCCCATCATTTGAGAGGCGAAGCCGCATGGAGCAATCCGGAATGGCATACATTTTTAAAAGAAACGGCAAATAAATGAACAAGGGCTAAAGGACCTTGTTCCTGGAACATAACAATACGACATGAAACATTTTTTTCCGGTACGAATAAAAGATGTGCACCGAGAAACGGACAAAGCAATTTCTTTCGAAGTAGAACCGTTGGAGGGAAAAGAACACTTTCGGTTCAATGCGGGGCAATACCTCACTTTTAACGTAATGGTTGGAGGCGAGGAATTACGCCGGAGTTATTCGCTTTGTTCTTCTCCAATGCAAGGCATACTTCGCGTAGCGATTAAGGAAATTCCCGGGGGTAAAGTTTCGGGATACTTCAATAAAGAAGTCAAAGAAGGCATGACTCTTCAATGCATGCCTCCGGATGGAAACTTTACGCTAGAGATGGTTTCAGCTGAGAAACCTGTGCATCTGGTATTCTTTGCCGCCGGAAGCGGAATTACCCCTATTATATCAATGATTCGGGAGTCCATAGAACGTTTGCCTAATGCGAGAATTACACTTTTCTATGGCAATACCTCTGCTGAAACCACCATTTTTCGGGATGAACTTAATGGCTTGACGCTAAATCCGCGCTTTCAATTGGTAAATATTCTTAGCGACGGCAGTTTGGGAGTTCCTCTCTTTAGTGGCCGCATTACTTTCGGAAAAACCTTGGAGCTGATTTACAACTACTGTTCTGAAAAAGTTGACCGGCACTTCTTCGTGTGTGGTCCTGCAGCCATGATGGAAACTGTCATTTCAGCATTGGAAGATAGCGGTATCGGGCGTGAGATAATTCATGCCGAATATTTTAGCGCGCCCCAAACCGAAACAGTACAACAGGAAGCTGAACAACAAAACAAGGTTGAAACTTCTGCCAAAGGCTCAGGCGTTTCTGAAATAGAAATAATATTAGACGGACGAAAGCATATCATAACTTTGGATTCAACAGGCCAAAGTATTTTAGATGCAGCGCTAGACAAAGGCTTGGACGCACCGTTCTCCTGCAAGGGAGGAGTATGTACTTCATGTCGCGCACAAGTGAGCGAAGGCGAGGTTCGCATGGATAGAAATTTCGCCCTTACTGACCGAGAAATTCAAAAGGGATTTGTTCTTACTTGTCAGGCTCACCCGATAAGTGCCTGCGTAAAACTTAGCTACGACGTTTAGAATATCAGGGAACACCGATGTACTTATGCGTCTGCAGGCTTAACCGCCAACGGGGATTATCGCGAAGGTAATTTAATATCTGAGGGATAGCATCCTCTCTGCGATCCCACTCCGGTTGAAGATAAAGCAAGCACTCGGGCCTCACTTTAGCAGCTTCCTGTTCGGCAAATTCCAAATCGTGACGATTATATACAATCATCTTTAATTCATTCGCCAAGGCATATGCCTGCGGAAGGGGCGCTTTGAATTTTTTTGGCGAAAGTGTCACCCAGTTCCAATCTCCTGTAATTGCGTGTGCACCTGAAGTTTCGATATGCGTTCGTACGCCCAGATTCTTGATAATGCGGGTAAGATCTGTAAGCGAATGCATTGCGGGTTCACCGCCGGTAATAACTGCAATGGATGAACCCGAACTAGCTACCTCTTCAGCGAGTTCTTCTGCTGTAAACCGCGAATGCGCATCAGGATCCCAGCTCTCTTTTACATCGCACCAGAAGCAGCCTACATCACAGCCTCCAAGCCTGATGAAATACGCAGGTGCTCCGGAAAATGAGCCTTCCCCCTGGATGGTATAAAATCTTTCCATTACAGGAAGACCGCGTTGCTTGGTGGGAATATCAGACATAATTACAAAGGTAGCACGAGAGCCGGGAAATAGCGAAATTTGGACCATGCAAAAGATAAGAGCAATTGCCATACATGGCGGAGCAGGTACTATTGACCGCGCTCAGATGAGTCCGGAAAGAGAAATGGAATACAGAAACGCGCTACAACAGGCCCTTAATGAAGGATGCATGATACTGGACAAGGGAGGAAGTTCTCTTGACGCGGTTTGCGCCTCGGTAGTGTTTATGGAAGAGAATCCCCTGTTTAATGCCGGAAGAGGATCCGTTTTCAACCATGAAGGGAAACATGAAATGGATGCTTCCGTAATGCGGGGAGACAGCCTCGAAGCAGGCGCCGTTGCGGGAATATGCGGACCGAGGAATCCAGTGCTTTTAGCCCGGGAGGTAATGGAAAACAGCGGACACGTTCTTCTATGTGGTAAGGGGGCAGAACAATTCGCCAGGACAATGGGGCTTGAATTCATGCCGGAAGAGTGGTTTTCGACCGAATTCAGGAAAAAGCAGCTGGAAGAAGCGCTCAAGGAAGACGATTTCCGGCTTGACCACGGGGGTGGTAAGAAATTCGGCACCGTAGGAGCTGTAGCGCTCGACACTATGGGGAATTTAGCCGCCGCAACTTCTACCGGCGGAATGACCAACAAAAAATTCGGTCGCCTCGGCGATAGTCCCATTATTGGATCTGGCAACTACGCCGACAATCGCACCTGTGCGGTTTCCTGCACAGGCAGTGGGGAGTATTTTATCCGTGCTGTAGCTGCCTTTCGCCTAGCTTCTCTTATGGAATATGGCGAGAAACCACTTTCGGAGGCCGCCGATTACGTCGTGAATAAAAAACTGGCAGAAATGGGCGGCGATGGCGGGCTTGTTGCGGTAGATTCAAAGGGGAATATCGCGATGCCTTTTAATACTCCGGGGATGTATCGCGCCTGTCGCAAGCCCAATGGCGAGATTGAGATACGAATTTGGAAAGATTAATTGACGCAGTAAAAGCTGTTTTTTAAGAAAGATATTACGCTTGCTATCAATTAATTATTTAAAAAACATTCAAATAAATCTATACTATAGACTACTTACCTGAAATGTATTCTTCCTTTTCGCTGAAACTGGCGAAAAACTTTCGTTCGAGCAGATCGTAATGATTGCCTTTGGCCATAACGTGCATTATAAGGCGTTCGATGGAAACAGGCGACCCCTCTTTAACATCGGCGATGTTGGAATGCCTAATTTCATGGCCGTCTACAATAATCACCAGACCGGAACCAATAGCTTCCAATTTACTTCCATCAGTTACAATTACACCGGTATCCTCCCCCAATCCGATTCCAATGCAGGAAGGATTTGAGGCCACTGCCTGAGCAAGCCTACCGAATCGCCCGCGCTTAACGAAATGCGAATCAATTATAACATCGCCGAGGAATGCCAGCCCTGTGGTAATTTTAACTTCTCCCTTTATAAGAGCCTCGGAGCTACTACCCTGATAAATCATGGTATTTGACATGGCCATGGCTCCCGCGCTGGTACCGGCAATAACAAAATTCTCGTTTTGGTATCGCTGCTGTAGTATTTGTAATATTTCGGAACCACCGAAAAAGGCAGTAAGTCTAAGTTGATTACCCCCGGTAAACATAACTCCATCGCACTCGCGAATACGTTTGATGTATTCAGGGTTCTGTGCATCCTCTCTGCTCTTGATGTGCATTAACCGCACATTCGTACAGCCAAGTTTTCCGAAGGCCTCCATGTAGTTAGCCCCCAACTCTTCAGGAATACTCGAGGCACTGGTAATAACTTCAATCCAGGGATCCTCCCGGCCAATTTCTGTCTTTATTCTGCTTAAGATCTGCAGTTCAAAAAAATTAAGATTGGCGTACTGAATGAAGCGGTTCTCCGTATCGGTTCCTTTATCTTCATTACCTCCGATTGAAATCAGCCTGCCTTTTGGAATCATTTCCTGTGTTTTAAACAAAGGTAACGAGATGATTCCATTTCGGACAGAATTATTTGATGGGTGGGTATGAATATCCCTTGGGTATCACTAAATTCCCTGCTTGAATTAGAAATCCCATGAAAATTCTCGAGATAAGGGCCATGCGAGGGCCGAATTATTGGTCAATTCGACGCCATAAGCTGATAGTGATGAAGCTGGATTTGGAGACGCTGGAAGAGCTACCCACGAATAAAATAGAAGGGTTTCCCGAACGCCTGGAGCAACTATTTCCAAGCATGCATAACCATCGATGTTCCAAGGATTACGCCGGGGGTTTTTTTGAAAGGGTAAGAGAAGGAACGTGGATGGGCCATGTAATTGAACATATCGCTTTGGAAATACAGACCCTAGCCGGCATGGAATGTGGTTTTGGGAGAACCCGCGGCACCGGCGAGCGCGGTGTATATCACGTAGTATTTACCTATATGGAGGAAAAGGCGGGAATCTATGCGGCAAAGGCTGCGGTTCGTATCGCCGAAACCCTTATTAATGCTGAGCTTTATGACTTAGCGCACGATATTCAGCGACTGCGCGAAATAAGGGAAGAAGAGCGTCTCGGACCAAGTACGGGTTCAATCGTGGAAGAAGCCATTGCCAGGGGAATCCCATATATCCGACTAAACCGCAACTCCTTGGTGCAGTTGGGCTACGGTATTCGTCAAAAGCGCATTCAAGCTACTGTAGCGAGTTCGACCGGCAATATTGCCGTAGAAATCGCCTGTGATAAAGAAGAAACGAAAAATCTACTGGACTCTATGGGTGTTCCCGTAGCAAAGGGAGATATTGCCGCAGACGAGGAAGATTTAAAGGACATTATCGACCGTATTGGCTATCCCATTGTGATCAAGCCACTTGACGGAAACCACGGCAAGCGGGTATCCATAAACATCAATACCTGGGAAGATGCTTTAGCCGGCCTGCATCTGGCCAAAGAGCGATCGAGAAGGGTGATTGTGGAAAGGTTTATAGAGGGATATGACTACCGTCTGCTTGTAATAAATTATAAACTAGTGGCCGCAGCCAAAAGAACCCCTGCTGCGATCTATGGAAATGGCACATCGACCATTCAGGAACTAATTGATATTGTAAATAGTGACCCGCGCAGAGGCTATGGCCATGAAAATGTACTTACGAGCATCAAAATAGACGAGGAAACAACGGACATACTCGAGAAGAAAGGCCTTAGCCTCAATTCCGTATTGCCTGCCGGAGAGCAACTTTTTCTCAAAAGAACCGCCAATCTCAGCACGGGAGGTACCTCTGCTGATGTTACCGACGTAGTCCATCCGTATAATGTTTTCATGGCCGAGCGCATCGCTCGTATCGTGGGCCTTGACATTTGCGGCATTGATGTAATGACACCTAACATTTCTGAACCCATTAACGAAACAGGAGGAGTAATTCTCGAAGTAAATGCCGGACCCGGATTCCGAATGCATGTGGCTCCAACCGAAGGGTTACCAAGAAATGTAGCTGAGCCGGTTATCGATATGCTCTATCCTCCCGGAAGTACAGCTCGAATTCCGATTGTGGCCGTAACCGGCACAAATGGAAAGACCACCACTACGCGACTTACTGCACATATTTTCAAAACCCGAGGATATAAAGTAGGATTTACCACATCCGACGGAATCTACATACAGAACCGAATGCTTCAGACCGGCGATTGCACCGGACCTCTAAGCACAGAATTTGTATTGAGGGATCCCACGGTAGATTTCGCGGTATTGGAAACGGCTCGCGGCGGCATCTTAAAAGCAGGTCTCGGCTTCCACAATTGCGATGTTGCTATTGTTACCTGCGTCGCTTCGGACCACCTGGGGCTTAAGGGAATTAATACATTGGAAGACCTGGCTAAAGTAAAAAGCGTTGTGCCGGAAACAGTATTCCCGGAAGGATATGCTATCCTTAATGCGGACGACGACCTGGTATATGACATGCGCCGTAACCTGAAATGCAAAATAGCCCTATTCAGTCTGGACGAAAACAACCCAAGAATTCGGGAGCATTGTGACAAAGGTGGAGTAGCTTGTGTGGCAGAGAACGGCTTTGTTACCATTATGAAAGGCAACTGGAAAATACGAGTAGATAAAATAAGCAGTATTCCACTAACCTTTGGAGGAAAAGCCTCCTTCATGATTCAGAATGTACTTCCATCTGTTTTAGCTGCATTTGTTCGTGATATTAAAATAGAAGATATCAGGGTGGCATTGGAAACATTCATCCCCTCCCCCGTCCAAACACCCGGAAGAATGAATCTGTTTCGATTTAAAAACTTCCAAGTATTAGTTGACTATGCGCATAATGCCCATGGTTTTGAAGCCGTAAAACGGTTCCTGGACAAACTCGAAGACCGACCCAAGGTGGGAATTATCGCCGGAGTTGGCGACCGTCGAGATGAGGATATCCTGGAACTGGGGAGAATTGCTGCGAAAATGTTTGATAAAATCATCATTCGTCAGGATAGGAATCTGCGGGGGAGAACCGAGGACGAGATAATTAACCTAATGCATCAGGGAATAAGCAGTATTGACCCCTCCAAGGATGTTATGATAATTCGAAAGGAAAACGAAGCCATTAAATACGCTATTGCCCACGCGCAAAAAGGTTCATTTATTACTATTTGCAGCGATGTAATTCCCGATGCGCTTAACGTAATCATGGAATTCAAGGAGCGAGAAGATCAGGGACTGTCTATTTCTGAGGGAGAAAATAAGCTGTAAACCTCGATCTACAAGAAGAGTCGATTTTTTAGTGACAAATATCATACCTCATACTGATCGGAAACATATTACTCAAGAGCTAGAGCTCTGAAATTTGGAGAAAAAGTTTTTATGGAAAAGTACGATTCGACCACGTCTGAAAAATTGGCTGATTGGTTGCGAAAGGCAGCTGTAGAAATAGAGGAGTTTCAAGTTCAATTTGCCTTAGGCAAAGCGGAAGCGCAGGACACCTTTGAAGATGTAAAGAAGGATTTTCGGGAATTTATCCACGAGGCAAAAGTTGTGCTTGCCAAAGGCCAGGAAAAATCGAAAGACATTCAAACAATGATCGAAGATTTGCAGGTGCAGTTAAACTTAGGAAAAGCGGAGACGAGAGAGGCATTTGCAGAACAAAAGGTCAAAATTGCTAAGGCCCTCTTTGACCTGGAGGCCTACATAGTTTCGACGAAAACAGGTTCTGAAATTCTTGAAAAGACCAAAGCTGAAATGGAAAAATTCAGAATAAAATTGGAGATTCTGAAGCTTAGGTATGAATTAGGGAAGAAAGACGCACAGGTGGAATTTGAATCCAGAAAAAAAGATTTTCTCGAGAAGGTCGAAGAAATCAAAAAACGCCTTTCCAGTGAGGAAAAGACTACGGAAGATAAGTGGTCCCATTTTAAGCAGGAGATGGGCAGTGCATTCGACCATCTCAAGAAGGCTTTCAGCAATTAGCCGCAGCAATGATTTTGCCGGGAACCAAATTGGCCATAGTCTCGGGATAACATCGCTCCAGCTTTAATTTTCGCCGGAAAGAGCTAAACCCGATAACTTTAAAGATTCAGGTCGCTAGATAAGTTGAACTAGCTTATATCTTAGGCACTAGAATTCTTAGGACGTCTAGGAGCATAGATTACCCTAGAAAGACCTATGGGAGAAAAGCGGCAGCGCCTTGCCGCTTTTCCTTTGAATTCCAATTTATGAAAGATCAAATTTTCTGCCGGCCAAACCAACAATTATTCTTCCTGCCAACCGTCCCAATCGTCATGATCGCCTTTGGAAATGTCCCTAAGCAGCCCTGACGCCATAACCGCAGCAATTATAAGACCCACTATACCGAAGGCCGACGTGCGTCCCCACAATGGCCCGGCCTGATAAATAATAAGCAACGCAGATCCTACCACCAGGCCCGTTATAATAAGCCCGGAAACGATTTGCTTGCTGACGCGATTAATTGTGTGTACAAGTGGATCCACACCTTTATGGTGCAAGTCGACCTTCATTTCTCCCGAGTTAATTTTCCGGATGGCATTTTTAAGGTCGCGAGGGAATTCCTCCATATAAATCCCCATTTCATAAATGGAGTTAAAGAGATGCTTGGAGAACTTAAGGGGATCGTAACGTTTAGCCATTGCCTCAATCATATAGGGTTTCGCCATACGAGAAAGGTCCAACTGCGGATCGAGTGAATGAATGACTCCCTCCACCGTAACAAGGGAGCGGGCAAGAAGAAAAAAGTGCGATGGCACTTTGAGGCCGTGTTTAATTACAATATCCCGAAGCTCCATCAGAACGGAACTCATTTCATTTTTATGAATGCTCCGAACAGAATGATTGTGCACGAATTCGTTTAAGTCCGCTTCGAGAGGGCGGAAATTCTTTATTACCGGCGAGTCTGAAAGCGATTGAAGTGCGCGAATAATTTTGCGCACATCTTTAGCCTGAACAGCCAAAAACAGGGTGCCGAATTGCTCAATATCCTTTTTTATGATATTGCCCATCATGCCAAAGTCCAGAAAGCAGATACGATTCCCGGGCAGCACCAATAAATTTCCGGGATGTGGATCGGCATGAAAAAAACCATAGTCAAATATCTGCCTGAAATAGGAAATGGCTAGGCGTTTGGCCAGAACTTTACGATCAAACCCCTCTTTCTCCAACTTAGGCAGATCACTGATTTTAACACCCTCAATATACTCCATAGCCAGAACTTTCCCTGTGGTAAAATCCTGAAACACCCGGGGCGAGTATATATGCCCTTCGTTATTTTTATCTGCCGTGAAATTAATGTGAAAGCGCTGCACATTTACCGACTCATGCACGAAGTCTAATTCGCGCATAATACTCTCCTCAAAATTTCTTACCAGACCAACCGGATCGAAACTTCGCAAGGAAGGAATTCGCTTGCTGAATACTTCAGCCACGTAAAGCATCACTCGGATATCAGCTTCAATAAGTTCTTTAATTCCGGGCCGCTGAACTTTCAACACTACTCGTTCGCCTGTTTTTAGAATCGCCTTATGAACCTGAGCCATGGAAGCAGAAGCAAAGGCCTCAGTTTCAAACCAGGCAAACAAGTCGGGAATTTTTCCCTGAAGTTCAAATTCTATTACATCGATAGCACGCTCACCCGGAATAGGAGGAACATTATCCTGCAACTTCTCCAATTCCTTAATAAGTGGTTCGGGCAATAGGTCCGAGCGGCTGCTAAGAATCTGCCCAAACTTAACGAAGGAAGGCCCCAGGTCCTCACACACTAAACGCATCTTTTCCCACTTGGTAAGCATAGTGGCCGATCGGTAGGTAGAGCGCGGGATAAGTGTCCGAAGAAACTTGAAGCGCTTTTGCTCTTCCAAATAAGACACTAAATCCTCAAAACCGTAGCGAAAAAGTACTCGGATGATTTGATTATAGCGACGAAAATTGCTTTTCCTGCCACTGGAAAAAATGGAGAAAAACCCCATATCAGCTTAGACCAAGTTTTTGCTCGAGTATATTTATTCTGGCTTCAGCCAGCGCTAACTCCTTTTGAAGTTTAGCAATCTGTTCATCGCGTAACTGCAGCTCATCGGTATGTGTGATATGCATGGACTTATATACCCTTGCCGCAACATCTTCCATTTTCTTCTCTAACTCCTCCTTAGCCTGCCTTGCTTTATCCATCATCCGATGCAGCAAATCATCATCGCCCTCCGCATGCTCTTCTCCCGTATCAGGATTAGTTTTTACATTGTCGGCGAAGCCTTTCAGCTTTTCGAAAAACTCCTGGTCTTTGGCAATGAGATACAAATTCGAGGAAAGAGTAAGCAGCTCAATAATGGTTCTTGCTTTCATAGTTACTGCGTTAGAGGGTGTAAAGGTAAAAATAAAGAAACCACGTTGGATTGACGGCCGTCATTGAGCCATTTGAGAATACTCATAAGACGTACCAGCAGAAAGCAGTAATTTTGTAAAAATTGTCTCATGAATAAAGCTAGTACGACTGTCTCTGAAATTATGACGCCTGCACCTGAGACGGTAGCACCAGAAAATACGATCCTCGAGGTAAAACATATTTTCGAAAAACAGGACTTCCACCATCATATACCTGTAATCCAAAATGATGAACTCGTCGGAATGGTTAGCCTAATTGACTTTATGCGCGCTATCGGCCAGGCAGGTCTGGATGATTCCGAAACGATTTATCGCTCCCGAAAGGTGAAAGATATTATGAGCATAGGCCCACTTTCGGTTGAACCCGGAGCTGCTGTGGAAGTCGCTGCCGGTATTTTATCCAAAGGAGAGGTTCATGCCTTGGCCGTTTGCGAAAATAGACGCTTGGTAGGCATTATATCTACAGCTGATCTTATTCGCTATTACCTCGGCAAAAATTAGTTTTGCGATTATTGGACCTCAGGGTTCATCCGAAAAAAAAGGTTTAAGGCTGTTTTAGCCTTCGCCAGCGGTTATGATATACAGCTATCACGTTCTTGTATAGGTAGAACGCTCCTTGAGCCAGGTTCGAGGAGTAATTAACAGGCAGTTAGTTAGCGCACATTCCTTACCTTTCCAAAAAATCAGCACCATGGCAAATAATGTTTTTAAAATTTTGATGGGCTTATCTGTTCTCGTCGCTTCAGTAGCCTTTTTGATTCTCGTTTCCTGTAATGGCTTTGCCGGTGACGAGAGCAAGGGCCTTAACCAGAAAGACCCTCTTGCTCAAGCTCTTGCCGATGGTGAAGGTGGTAATTACCGTATGATTTACGAGACAGGAAGTTCGGCCGATGGTTCCTGGCACTGGCATGTCTTCGTATACAACATTCATACCGGCGCTTACAAAGCGTATTACTGGGACATTCAAGCGCAGGGCTGGACAGAGAACTTTTCGGAAAGTGCAGCACTACCAAAGCTGCCTTGAAGCTAGCAAACGTTAACTTATTGCTACCCTGCCGGAAATACACGCATGATAATGCGTCGCCATTGCCTGAGTAGAATTTTTCCAGTCATACTCTCTGCGAACCTTTTTTAGGGCCTTCTCTACGAGGGAACTGTGTAGTTCTTCGTTCGAAATAAATCGTTCTGGAGAAAAGGTTGTTTCTTGCGCATTTCCGATTTCAATCAAAAGGCCGATAACATCCCCGTGAATGAACCCGGGCAGGAATATTATGGTAGCAGCTTCACTCAAGGAATATTGCACCCCGTCAACTCAAGGAAACAATAGAATCCTCCATTGTCATGAAAAATGGAGCAGCGTTCTTTTATATATTTCTTCTATATGATCGAGATTTCGTTTCCAGTCGTAATGCTTAATAACTCTCTCACGGGCATTACGTCCCATCTCTTTCGCTCTGGTCTCGTCGCGCAGCAATGAAAGTATAGCTTCTGCGGCAGCCATTTCGTCGCGGGGACGAATTATATACGATGTAACTTCATGTTCGGCCACTTCCTGGAGTCCGCCCACCTGCGAAACTACCGACGGCACTCCTGAAGCCATGGATTCAACAAGAGAAACCCCAAAACTCTCACTATCTTCAACAGATAATGTTACAAAAACATCGAATGTACGATGGAGTTCAGGCACCTCCGCCTGAGGGATATAACCTCCAAAATGAACCGACCCATCTAAACCCATCTTCCTGACCAGCCCTCGGTATTCTGCTTCCCTGGATCCCCTGCCGGCAATATACAACTCAACCGGAGCATTGTAACGCTGCTTTACCAAACTGAATGCACGTATCAGTACATCTATGCCATACTTATCCTCGAGGGACTTAATAATACCAACTCTTTTAACCCCGTTCGTTTTAGACGGTGCCGGATGAAACAAAACCGTATCTACTCCGAACGGCGTTACCTCCACTGGTTTATTCGTATATATCTGAATTTCATTCTTCATAATCTCGCTGGTAGACATGATTACGTCTGCCTTGCGAAAGTTGAAACGGAGTATTTGTTTATTAATCCAGGATGATCGGGGAAAGTTGAACACATCGCTACCCCAAACCGAAATAATGTAAGGATGACAACCGGAAAGTGCCCCTAATAAACCATAGCTGGTTGCATAATGTGCATGAAGAATATCAGGTTTGAATTGAAAGATGGCTCTTTTAACGGAAGTCAATCTTTTGAGGTAAGTAACTTTTTTAAGGCCGCTACCACGCAATTGCTCTCTTGGGATTCCTGACTCGCTTAGGTTCTCAATGCCTGATTCCGCGCTTAACCAATCCTCCTCCAGACTTGAAAGACTGAATATTCCGATTTGGTGTCCTCGCTGAGCCAAGGAAAGAGCCCATTTTCTGGTATGTGCGCTGTTTATATCCGATAAAAATAAAATGCGCATAAACACTTAGATAACGGATTTATCCCCTCCGAAAAGGAAAGCATAGAATTTAAGAAAAGTATAGCGATATGCCCGGCATTTTATGGCAAAGCGCGGCGAAAATAAGGCCATTACCAGAAACGCCGAAAGCCTGGAGACGATATGAAACAAACAAAATGGAGAGGTGAGCCACATAACCAATTCTCCCTGATGTTTACGGTAGTATTTAAGTTTACTTAACAGCTGGTTAGAGATTGCTCCGGACAAGTTCGATGCCGAACTCTGGCCCGAAAAGTGCATTACTTTGGCAGAAGGCAGATAAAGAAGCTGCTTATTCATTTTTGTAGCCCTAACACAAAAATCCGCGTCTTCCATCCAAAAGAGTTGAGGATCTAATCCACCGAGTTCCTTGTACCAGGAAGAAGGAAAGAACAAGGAAGCACCTGACATTATTCCAGGCTTAAACTCACTGCTAAATTTTGAAACAGGATAACCTGAAACAGGAAAAACATGATGGAGAAAAAAAGACTCAGCAATCATAGCCCATGGCGTAGGTTTCTTCCAGCAAGAAACTTGAAGCGTCCTGTCTTTATTTAGCAGTTGCGGAGCCATAAGATAGCCGAGGGGCGAACTATCTGCCCTGTGCAGGAGAATTTCAACTGCGTCTTCCAGTATAATTGTATCCGGGTTGAGCAGAAAAATATACCGGCCCTTTGCCAGCTGCATTCCCTGGTTATTGGCTTCTGAAAAGCCTGCGTTATGCTGATTCGCCAATAATACGACCTGAGGGAATTCAGCGATAATCATTTCTTGAGTTCCATCAGCTGAGGCATTATCCACTACGATAATCTCCAAGGCAATCTGTTGATCCAGCACAGATCGGATACAGCTACGGAGAAGGTCCCGCACATTATAGCTTACAATAATCACCGAAACATCAGGACGCATTCCGTAAAAATACAGTTTTCCCCCTTGAGCCTATACGTAAAAAATGGCGAACTTGCCCCGTGATTTCGAGCCAACCCATCCGAATTGCATACCTGTCAGCGTCTGACCCTGA
>Ga0315906_10005933_pt1 | contig 15242 bp, 10 predicted proteins | sample LakEriMetagenome_4_FD_203526 | JGI IMG/M metagenome (GOLD analysis project Ga0315906, IMG submission 203526) | Freshwater fungal communities from buoy surface, Lake Erie, Ohio, United States - Buoy 2 MA122 | ecosystem: Environmental > Aquatic > Freshwater > Lake > Lake biofilm | place: USA...
ACGCGGAATTATTGACCCGGTTGATGACATCCGCAGCAGCAATCCGCCGTCCAATGCCGAACTGCTCAAGGCCCTGACCGATGACTTTGTCGCGAAGGGGTTCGACACGAAGCACCTGTTGCGGACGATTGCCCGCTCGGCCACCTACCAGCGCAGCCATGCCGCCAACCGCTGGAATGAGGATGACACCGAGAACTTCTCGCACTTCCTCCCCCGGCGGCTGACCGCCGAGCAGCTGTTCGACGCCATCATGACGGCGGCGGGGAGCCCGGTCTCGATCCCGGGTGTCCCACCCGGTTTCCGGGCGACGCAGTTGCCCGATCCCAACATCCAGATCGGGTTCCTCGACATGTTCGGCCGGCCGGCGCGCGAGATCCCGTGCGAGTGCGAACGGGCGGCTGACGTCAGCCTGTCGCAGACTCTGAACCTCATCAATGGCCCGACGGTTTCGGAGGCGATCATCCATCCCCAGGGGCTGATCTCCCGGCTGCGGGACGCCAAGGTCGACAATCAGGCACTGGTCCGTGAGATCTACCTCTCGGTTCTGAATCGTCCTCCCACAGAGGAGGAACTGAACCAGGGGGTGGGCTATCTCGTGGGGGTGGAACGGATCGAAGGGGCCCAGGATCTGATGTGGGCTTTGATGAACAGCCCGGCGTTTTTGTTCAACCGGTAGAGCTCTGAATGAGTTGATTCCCTTGCCAGGTCAGCGGCGCTGCAGGCTGACCTGGCCGGAGGAGGCTCAGATTAAGAGGATTGCCCAATCGATGCGGCGCGGGAATTGGACGGCGGAGAGTTGGGGATGAGTTCCCAGAATTGTCCCTTCGAATCCCGCCCGGGGTTTTCCCGTCGCCATTTGCGGAATGATCGGTTCAGGGCTGGAGCGTACGCTGCTGTTCGAGATGCAAGAAGACAATGGTCTGCGTGCCTGCCGTAAGCGCATTGAGGCACATCGAACCAATGTCAATTCCGCTCCGCCTGGGTGTTGTCCCATTGCGGTTTGATTTCCTTTATGGTTCGGCCATTTGGGACCGGGTCGATCCCGGGCGATCCTCGTCCCCCTCACGCCACTGCGGGGGTAAGCGGCCGAAAACCGCCAGCAGCGCGATGTGATCGTTGGCGGTGCTGCGCAGTTCCGTGGTGATCAGCCTGCCATCCACGTTTTGCGGCAATGCGGTTGGTGTCGAAGCAGTAGACCGCAATCACTTTCTGAGGGGAATCTTCGACCACAATCTGGTGGCTGGTCCCGAAATGAATTCCTTCGGGATGCCAGACCCCCTGGATGTTCCTCACGGTTTCCAGAAAGCGGTCGATGTGAGCCCCTTGGGTGGTCTCGGCCAACATGCGCCAGGTACCGTCGTCCTGAAACTCGTTCAGTTCCAGTCGGGCGATCCCGGAACGCGGGGGGAGTGGTGTGAAGATGCCGCGGATCCCCGGCGAATGACAGCTGCAGAGAATAAACACCAGACCGCTGACGACGAATCGTTGCATGCGGAATTGAATCGTCTCTGGCAGAACGGGTGGGATGATGTACCGGTACTTGCGCAATGTGAGACTGTCTGGAATGTGAGTTTCGAGCGATGTCATCGAGAACGTGCCAGGGCTCGATGAGTGTCGTTCGCGACGGGACTCACCGGTTTCCGTATTTGTCCAGCGCCAACTGTTTCACTCCCCGCAGGTCCACTTTGCCGGTCCCCAGAATGGGAATCTCGGTGACTTCCAGGAAGCTGTCCCGGCCGGGGAGCCAAAGGTTGGGGAGTTCCGCTTTTGTCAATTGGGCGTACAACTCATCGAGCGGCTGTCCCAGTGGCTTGTGGACCACCACCAGCCGTTCCCCTTTCCGTTCATCCGGGACGGCGGTCACCACGAGCTTGAGTTCCTGTTCTTCACCGGGGGCATGGATCAGCAATGACCGCAGCACCTCTTCCACCCGGATGTGCGGGACCATTTCGCCGGCGATCTTCGAGAACCGGCTCGCCCGGTCGGTGATGGTGATGAAACCATCCGCATCGACCTTCGCCACATCTCCGGTTGAGTACCAGCCATCCTGCAGCACCTTGGACGTCAGATCGGTCTTGTGCAGGTAGCCCTTCATGATGTGGGGGCCCTTGATCTGCAGCAGGCCTGGCTGGTCGAGTCCCAGCACGTCTCCCGTCTCCTGATCGATCACCCGCACAATCGAGCCGGGAATCGGCCGCCCAACCGTCCCTTCTTTCGTCCCGACCTGCGTCACGACCGGCGAGCGGTGGTCGGGAATGTTGACGGCTGCGACAGGCGAGGTCTCGGTGGCCCCATACCCTTCGATGGGCCGCACCCCAAACTTCTCCTCAAATGCCCCCGCCAGGTCGAGGGGCATCTTCTCGGCACCGACCACCACGATGTCGAGCGATTCCAGCTGCTCCCTGTCGCAGCGCTTGATGTAGGTCCGCAGGAAAGTCGGGGTCGCCATCAGAATGGTCCCCCGGTATTTCATGCACAAATCCCCAACGATCTTGGCGTCGAGGGGGTTGTAGTGATAGACCGCTCCCGCTTCGAGCACCAGCGGCATCCACATGGTGGCCATGTAGCCGAAAGAATGAAAGAAGGGGAGAATCCCCACCACCGTGTCGGTCTTTTTGATCTGGATCAACTGTCCCACGGCATCGACATTCGTGCCGATGTTGTGCTGGGTCAGCATCACTCCCTTCGGCTCGCCGGTGGAGCCGGAGGTGAAGATCACCGTCAGCAGGTCATCGGCCTGGATCTTGTGGAGACCGAACAGCCGATCCAGAACAAACGCCGGGGTGGCATAGGCCTGAATTCCCGCGACGACCTTGTCGAGCAGCGTGATCTGGGGCCGCAGGTCTTCGAGGTAGACCATCTCGACCGGAAGTTCGAGCTTGAGCTTGGTGACAAACAGCCGGCTGGTGAGGACACGCTGGATCGAACCCTGTTCGAGGCACGACTCGAGCATCTGGCGGGAGGCGGTGTAGTTGAGGTTCACCGAGACCCGGCCCAGCAGCGCGAGGGCGGCATTCACGACCGCTCCGCCAACCGAGGGGGGCAGCAGCACTCCCACGAAGCGTTCGTTGGGCTTGAGCAGGCGGGTCGCCAGCAGCCGGCGGAAGATGAGAGTCCTCAGCAGCAACTGCATCCCCGTCACTTCCTGATTGGACGAATCGGCCAGCTTGAGTCGGCTGCGCGCCTTGCGACAGGCCCGCAGAAATCGTCGGGGCAATGTCAGATCAACGTTCTTGCGCAGCTCGAGCGATTGCACGCCCAGCGCGGCAACAGCCTGTTGCACCTCGTGCACCGTCTCGGGATTCCGCAATGGCTGGCCGAAGGAGATCCCAATGGGATAGGGCCACTTTTGCGGGCGTTTCCAGAAGTATTTCCCCTGAAAGAAACTGAAGATGCTGCCCCACAGTCCATCGAGATAGACCGGAATGACCGGATGGTCTGAACCGTCGATGATCTTCATCAACCCCCGCTGAAACGGCAGCAGTTGTCCGAGCCGGGTGAGCTGTCCCTCGGCGAAGATGCAGACCAGTTCGCCCCCATCGATCGCCTCCCGGGCCGATTGCAGGGCGCGAACGATTGATTTGGGGCCCTCACTGGTCTTGATGGGAATGACCCCCATCTGGGTCATCAGCCATCCCAACAGTTTGCCCCGGGCGTAGTCGGCGTAGATGATCATCCGGACGTGGCGGGGGATGGTGCTGATGAGCAGGATTCCATCCACCCAGGTCACGTGATTACAGACCAGCAGCGCTCCTCCCTCGCGCGGGATGTTTTCCAGACCATGCACACGGATGCGATAGAGCAGTCGGCTGAGCAACCACGCAAGCCAGCGGCTCGACCATCGGGGCGCGAGCAGGAAACTGGTCACAATCAACACGATCAGGGCCAACAGTCCCCCCACCAGGGCCAGGGGATAACCCCACCAGGGCCAGGCGGTGGCCAACACGGGAAAACATGAGTTGGCGGTGGCGAGCGTCACAGTCAGGAAATCCCGGTTGGATCTGGGGGATGGAACTCAGGCTGCCAAGTAGACTACGGAACCTTCGCAAACGGGGCAATATGATCTGGAACGGCGGTTCGACTCCTGGCTGGTGGCTCCGATTGGCGGCCAGGGCCGCGGCTTGAGGAAGTCTTTGATGCCTGGGGAAAGCTCCCTCGTCGAAATCTGGGGGTGACGAACCACTGGGTTGGGCCAGCACCCCTTGAGGGAACCGGAGAATCTCTATAAACGACAGTGTCGAACGGATTCTTGTGCCGAACGATTCAGATCGAATCGTGAGTCTTGAGTTCGCGCAGCCGATGGAAGAACATTCGGCAGTGCTTGTGACCGGTCTTGCCTCAGCAGGACCGTTCTCGGCCAAGGTCTGGCTGGTTTTGATTCCAGTTGCTCCACGGGACTGTGGAGAAGACGTCCTTATGCGCATTCTTCAGCTCAATCACCAATATCCTCCGTTTTCGCGCCAGGGGTCGGAACTGCATTGTCTGCAGTTGTCGACCAGCCTCGCGAAGACCGATGACGTGGCAGTCTTTCATATCTCCGACGTGAAGAATCGTCGTCCCCACCGGCTGGAACGATCGGCTCCCGATGGATTTCCCGTCTTTCACTGTATTGATGGGGGGCACTACTCCCGACTGGCGGACTGGTCAAACCCGTTTCTGGTCGAGCAGTTTCAGAGGGTGCTCGCGGAGTGGCGCCCCGAGATCGTGCATTTTCACAACTACCTCAGCCTCGGCGATGATCTCCCGACTCTGGCCCGCCACCAGGGGGCCAGGGTCGTCTACACACTGCATGATTACGGCCTGATTTGTCCCAATCACCTCCTTTTGCGGACGGATGGCCAACTGTGCGGAAAGTGCCAGCCCGATTTCTTTCAGGATTGTTGTCCGGAAAACCTGCGGACGGCGGGAGGGAGCCGTCCTTGGCTGCGTCACCTGGTTCCCTCGCTGTCGCGGTGGAGGAAGTTCGCCGCCCAGCAGGCCAATCCTCTCGTCCGCGGTCTGTTGCAGGCCATGTTGCATGTTCCCGGTTGGATCTATGGCGAGCCCGCCACGTCCAACATCGCGCGCAAACGCGACTTCTTCCAGACACATACCAAACGCATCATTCAGGATGTCGATCTCTTCATTGGTCCCAGCGAGTTTTTGCGACAAAAATTCATCTCCTGCGGGCTTCCCGAAGAGAAGATTCGGTTCATCCGCTATGGCATCCGGAAGATGACTCCAGGGAACCACAAGCCATCACCCAATCGAAAGGTCCGATTTGGATTCATTGGTGCATTTCACTCCCAAAAAGGGCTGGAATTGCTGGTTCGGGCCTTTGAGGGGTTGGGAGATCGCGCGATGTTGCACGTCCATGGCTCGGCGTTTGGCAGCCCCATCACCGAGAGCCTCTGGGAACGTGTTCAGCAGCAGGCTCCTCCGGGAATCATGTTCCACGGTCCGTATCGCAATGACCAACTCGAAGACATCCTGTCGACGATCGATGTGGTCGTGGTTCCGAGTGTCTGGTTTGAGAATTCCCCGTTTACGATTCAGGAGGCATTTGGAGCGGGATGTCCTGTGATCACGGCCAACGTGGGGGGAATGGCCGAATTGGTCCGACATGGGGTGGAGGGACTGCAGTTCCAGATCGGAGATGCCGCCGATCTGCGGCGGCAATTGCAGGTCGTCATTGATCATCCGGAGCTGCTCCAGCAGTTCCGGAAAAATCTTCCCTCTCTGCCCGACCTGAATGGTCAGGCGGACCTGGTGCGTCGGGAGTATCGGCGTCTCCTCGAGAGCCGTATGGGAGCGAACGCTTAGCGGCTGCGTGTCCTGCGAATCCAGAAACGGTGGGTGGCATTCAGCGCACTTTGCGAGAGGATCCGGAAGCCCGGGAATGTGTGCCGCAGACGATGAATCAGCGCGCCCACCTGACGGGCCGATTCCTCCAGCGGTTGTCCACGCGGCAAACGGATTCCCGTTTCGCCTTCGAGCCAGGCGAGACTCTCTTCGGAGAAGCGGAACAGATCGTCTTCGGTGCGGATGCAATCTCCCGCATCATGCTGCGTCCAGTCTTCCCGCATCGACGCTCCGATTCGCTCTTCAATCAGTTCGAGGTCGGGCAGCAGCGGCTGCAGCAGGGGTTCCACGACCGAGGAGTGAAACCGCAGGGCGGGCCCACGCAATGCCATCAGCCTGTTCATCAGCCAGCGATGCTGCCACATGGTGACACGTCCATGCGGGGCTTCCCGATTCGCGAACTTGCCGTAAGCGAAGATCAGTCGTACCGCGTCGAGTCGCATGGAATCATTGGCGCGGCGAATCTGGGACTCGTGCAGAGAGATGCCGGTCAGCTGGCAGAAGTCGCGGGTCACGCATCCCCCAGGAAAACTGCCGGGCTGGAACTTCCGGAACAGGACATTCTCACGACCAAAGATCCCGTCGAAAGTCTGGATCCGGTTCCAATAATCGATCTGGACCGGATTGGCGAGTCCAAAGATTGACGGGTGAGGTTGATTCGACCGATACATACAGACCAATTGAGTCCGCTGGGCGAAATTGCTCTCCAGCCATTCTTTCCAGGGACGCACATAGGCGACGACCTGAACCCGCAGGCCGGTCTGTTCCAGAAGTGTTTTCAATTTCCGCAGTTCATTCTCGGGCATCCGCCAGCAGTTTTCTCCCGAGACAATCAGTTCGCGACCCGACCGCTGTGCCTCCTCGAGGTGTCGGGCCAGTCGTTGCTGGGCCGCTTGCCGCTCCGCAGCGAGAAACGCAGTATCGCGACCACGCTCTCCATCAAAATGCAGGGGTAAATCATCGTCGGAACCAAGCAGCAACAAGGTCCTTGCGGTATTCACTTCACCCCCGGTGAAGTACTGAAACCGGGGGTCATTCAATCCAAAAAACAACGATTCCTGAATCGACGACGTTCCCGTCTTCGGCATGCCAACGTGTAGGATGCATCGTTTCATGGCGGGAAAGACACGCATTGGGCGGCCACCGTCTGGGCTCTCCAAAGTCTGCCGGGCAAAGTCCGGGGATCAAGCCGCCTACCGCGGGATTTTTGAAAGGTTGGCAGTGATCTGCTGGTTCCGTTGGCGGCTGATCTGCCGCAACTCACTGCACAGTCCGACACTCCAGAACACGTTCCCCACCAGACAGGCGGGAGACAGGGCGAGGAAACCCAACAGATACGTCCATTGTCCCCACAGCCCCATGGCGATCCGGGGGAGTGTCATCAGGGGAGACAGCAATGCCAAAGCGGGAACCTGTCTTACGAGGCGATACAGGGGACGGTCGAGGACCATTTGATAGTAGGCAGCCGCCCGTCCCATTTTCAGGTTGTACTGCAGAAACTCCCACCAGCCTTCCCGATTCCAGTGGCTGACCTCGATCTGGGGGGCATAGAGCAGATCGAATCCCGCGCGTCGGATGGATTCGGAAAACAGCACGTCTTCGGCCAATGTCCGGTCGGGAAACTGAACCCGCTCCAGAACGTCCCGGTGACAGGCCATGTTGCAGCCAATCAGAAAATTCCGGTTCCGTTCGCCGGAATTCGCTGAAGGAAAATGACGCAGGAATTCCAGAAAATAGACTGCCGCGCCGCTGAAATTGGAGGGGTTCCGAAAACGAATCGATCCACCGGCGGCCCCCACTCCCGGTTGCGACAGCAGTTTCTCGAGACGGACGATCCAGTCGTGAGGAACGAGGCAGTCCTGATCGACAAACGCAATCTTTCGGCTTCGCGCTGCCGCAGCGCCGCGATTTCGGGCCGCACCGGCCGATGCTCGTTCACTCAAAGCAAGAACACGGACTCCCGGAAACTCCTGCCGAATCAGCTCGACAGTTCCGTCGCCCGAACTTTCCACAACCAGAATCTCGGCTCGAAACCCCTCCACCGCGCGTTCGACCGAGCGAAGACAATCGGCAATCAGGGCCCGTCCATGGTACGCAGGAATGACCACCGTCCAGTCTGGAGGCGAGTTTTCGGGACGCCTGTGAACGCCCTGCTCGGCCATCTCAATTGAGGAGACAGCAGAGTCCTGCTGATCGGAGATGAGTGCATCCGATCTCAGCGGACGTAGTGCAGCGGTCTCAGGCGGTGGGATTTGCTGGAATCCAATCACAAGTTGTCAGTTGCTCGATCTGAGGAAGATCTACTGGGTCCGAATTGGACTGAACAGAGTCGAATCGCACTCGCAGGTTCGGAGTAGGGACTTTCCTGGGACCGAATCTCAACTCAAGCAGCCATCTGGATGGAATCCCAATTGCAGTGGCGGAATTCGCCACAATGCGTCTCGGAACCCGCTCTCAGATCTTCGCCGCAAACTCCATAAACTGTCAAGTTTTGCCTCACGAAACTGATTTGGAGTGCGAGAAAACGCCGGGAAAACTAAGGAAGTGCTGGTTGCAACGATTGCACCGAAAATAACGATTCTGTCGATTATGACCTCCGGCGGAGATCATGGGTTCAGCCGCGAACCTCCCGGAGGTCGAGGGGGGCCCCGCTGCTGGAAAATGGCCGCGGGGACCGCGTTGTTCCGGTCGCACCAAACTGTCCGGAGCAATGTCATGTCCGGGAGCCTGTTGGTTCGGAATGCGGGACGATGGATCGGTCGCATGGTCGGTAATGAGTTTGGCGTTCGGCCCGGCCGGCGACTTGGCCGCTCGGTCGCGCAGCCGCTGCATGCGGCGGCTCAGGGCGTGAGTCGTACGGAATTCAAAAGAGGGAGGCCCTCGGGGCGGACCAAGGCCCGGAGCCAGGCCGTGGGCGACTCAATCCGCCAGATCCCGTGAGGAATACCCTGCGCAGGAATGCGACCAATACCAATTCGTCCCGGTAACCAAACCCGTGTTCCACCGGGAAAAGCGCGTCGGGTGGCCCCTGTGATTCGCCACGGGTGTCGGTCGGCGGGTCGGGTGATGGTGTCGACCGGTCGCAAATCGAGTGGTTGGTCACCAGCAATCGTCTGGCGGTCCCCAATTCAGACATCCCGCAGCCAGTGCCTGATCCGGCGGGTGAAAATATCGCGATGCCAGCGCAGACGGCTGGAAAACGAGGGGTGCTCAAACAGATGATGCATCTGCCCGGCCAACTGTGGCAGGTGGTGTTCACTCCCGGATGGGATCCTCGGCTGCCCCGTCGCCTGGCTCAACCATTCCCGTGCCTTGGTACCGATTTCCAGCAGATCGTTCTCGTTCTCAAGACACGCTCCCAGATTCCCCTCGCCGCGGGTCTCACAGAATCCATTCCCCAGTCTCTGTTCAAGGGAGGGGATTGTGGCCGCCAATGGCGACAAGACGGGTTCCACGAGGCGGGGATGGAATCGGAATCTGGGACCTGTCACCTCGAGCAGTCGTCGGCACAGAATCTCATTCCGGATGATCGACTGCAGTCCTGGTTCCATTCCTCCCCACACTTTGCGATAGGTGTAGAGTAATTGCAGGGCGGGAAGACTGAGTCCTTCATTGGCTCGATGAATCTGTCTGGCGGCGAGGGGTATCTCCAGTCGACTGCAGAAGTCGTGAACGACGCAGCCCCCTGGAAATCGGTCCGGACGGAAGGGAACTGCCTGCACCTGGCGCGATCCGAACACGCTGTCCAACTTGGTCAAATGATGATGAAAATCGGTATGAATGGAATATTCCTCATTGGAGACTTCAAAGCGACTGCCACCCAGTTTGACATATTCCTGGAAACAACTCTCCAGCCAACTCTTCCAAGGGCTCTCCAGCAATTTGCGGAACTCCTCAGATCTTCTGCTGGCAACGCCCAAAAACACTCCGACGAGAAAATCAGTGTTTGCTGCTTCCGCCGGGCCAACCCGATCCGTGTTTCGATTGCCTGACGCAGGTGCATCCGCTGCTGATCGACTTCCGCCGGGCTCAGCCCCAGCTTCCGGTGGAAGAAATATGGTGCGCAGTGGAGGAGAATGCGGTTGCCAGGATCCGCTCTCCGGTCACTTCTCCCAGGCTCACGTACCGGAACCCAGGGTGGGTCAATCCGAAGTAAAGTGATTTCTGGATGGAGGAGGAACCTGTTTTGGGGATCCCCGCATGCAGCAGACAGCGGAGCGACAATCGGTTTCTGTTCGGCTGGGAAACTGGACCCGCTGGACTGCCCGCGCGGGGCGGAGTGTTTGTGAGTGACGACGTCTTGCCGTCTTGCCGACTTCATCGAACCGACTCCGTTCGGCCGACAGTGCTGCGTGGTCGACAAGTCGCCGATGGATTCCGCTGACCCTCGTCCCACAGGCAGGAGCGATGTCCGCTGAAGAGAGGATGACTCCCCGCAGGATCAATCCTTGACGCCCCAGATCAAGATGGGATTTCACCATGCCCTCTGACCAGATGCAACCGCGTGAACCCCCGCAGCCGTGTTGCCAAGGGGGAATAATCCTCATTCCCGGAACGACAGAAGCGGATCGGTCACCCTCGGAACCGATTGCTGCGGACTTTTGACGCACTTGCGATCCTCGGCCGGTGATTCTTCTGTGGGGGTCTCCACCCGGAGATGGGAAGAGTGGCGCGCCGTCCTGACTGACCCGGTCCCCCAGCAGACAGTTTGCTGGACAGGTCCCCCAGGGGCTGGTCAAGATCAAGGGCTGGATCGTCAGCGGCCGCGCTCTGAAGGTGTCCCGGAGAGGCTGCACCTCCGATCTGGACCGTTCGCTGTTTCCGGGATGTTCCAGCGAAAGCGTGAGTTGAAGGTGGGTCAGGTGAGAATGAGCCGGAACTGTCCCGGGGCCCGCCGGCGGGGTCGTCACTTCCGACCCGCTGGGGACGGGGGGTTTGGTGAACGTTCTGGGAAAGTCGACGGATGAATCGCTGCGTGCTGCATCTGGGAATGCCCAAGACGGGAACCTCGTCGATCCAGGAGTCTCTGTATTTCGGTCTGCGGGAACCCGGTTTCCAATACCTCAGTTTTGGCGAGGTGACCGCCAATCGCTGGATGGAAACCCTGTTCGGAGATGATCCCGAACAGGCTCATTACAACCGCAAGATTGGACTCTCCGCACAGGCGTCGGCCACACTCAAGGACTCAATCCGGCGCAGACTTGCCGAGGCCCTTGAACAGGCGCGCCGCCGACAACAGACGGTCATCGTCTCGGCGGAGATCTGCTGGATGATGCGCGCGGCCGAATTGCAACGCATCCACGACTTTTTCAGCCAGCAGGGATTCCCGGTGCAGGTGGTTGTGGCCCTGAGGCCGTGGAAGTCGTGGTTGGAAAGTGCGTTTCAAGAGAGGGTCAAGCAACACGATGCCGTGTTCGAAGTGCTCCCCGAGCCACGCCACCACCTGCTGGACTATCCGGCCCGACTGGCCGTGCTCGATGAAATCTTCGGAGCCGATCGTGTGGTCGCCTACGCGTTTGACCCCGCCAGTTTTCCGCAGGGGTGTGCCGTGCTGGATTTCTGTTCCCGGACTGGCATTTCCCTGTCGGCCCATCAGGTGCGGCGCAGCAATGAAGGTCTCAGTTTCCCCGCGCTCAAGCTCCTGTATGCCTATCGCCGATGGGGTGGAGGCTACGGTGTCGGCCTGTCCGCCGTCATTCGCAACGAAATTCTCTTTCGGCGCCTGGCGGAACTGAAAGGGGCGTCGATCCGGTTTCATTCCCGAATGGTGCAACCGTTCCTCGCCGATTGGTGCGACCAACGTCCGGTGCTGGAACGGCGGCTGGGGAAGGATCTGTGGGAGGATCCCCGGAAACATGACGAAGGAGAATGCGTCCGCGATGAAAAAGACCTTGACCGGTTTTCTTCCGAGTCGCTGGCCTGGTTGAGCCAGGCCACGGGACTCCCCCCGATTCAGGGAATCGAGGGAGATCAGGTGGCCCAGCAGGTGAGCCAGCAGATGCACCATCTGTGCCAGCACCCGTCGCTCGAGAGTCGCCTGCGCTGGCATCGCATGATCTTGGGCCGACGAATCGCTGGATGGTGGCGAAACGTCTGATGGGGACCGACAGGTGCGGCCCCCAGAAAATGGGTGCCGACAGCACCGGCGAGGTGTTCGTGGCCCCTCGACCTGGTCCGGAGACTTCCCGGCGAACAATTCCCCGGCGAAACAATTCCCCGGCGAAACAACTCAGGGGGTGACCAACTGCAATTGCCCGTCGGGCCAGCGCAGTCCCTGCTGGACCTGTTGCGCGAACTCCACCAGGGTGGGATCCGGGTTTCGCAGAACAATCCGGCTCCGTTCGGCAGCCGCCGCCAGAGCCATGGGAAGATCTCCCACACGCAACACATTCAGCAGGTCTGGTCCGGCGCGATGCGATGCGGGCAGGTTCGTCAATTCCAGCCGTGAGATTCCTGTTTCAAACAAAGAGGCATACAGCGCCAGTCCCGACTGGTGTCCCTCTGCCTGCAGCCACAGCGGTTTCGATTTGAGTCCCGCCACCGATTGCAGTTCCTGGATTCCCCGACGGATATCCCACACCCTCATCCCATCCACCGTCTGGCCCAACAGTTGGAAGCGCCGCCGGATTCCAACCTGCCGCACGGCATCTCCGGGCCAACGGTCGGGACCCAGCCCCCGCGGAGCCAGCCAGGCCAGGCCGCGCCGTGATTCGGCGAGCGACTTTTGAATGCCGGCGAGCCGGGTGGCGGGAGTGTCGTTCGTGGGTTCCCCGGCAAAGGGGGCCGGAAACGCCGTCCGCAGCCCTGCCACCAGTTCGTTCCAACCGGCGTCATCGACAATGTGCAGTACGGTCAGGTCGAGATCCGCTGCGGCGAGTCCCGGTCGGCTGGCCAGGTACAGCCGCAGCGGAACCTGCGACTGACTGTCGAATTCCAGAATCCGCAGCCGAATGCCTTCGGCTTCCCCCTCGAACAGCAGCTTCCCGCCTGGGGAGGAGTTCAAGCCCTCCGGGCTGGGCCAGCCACGGAAGACCTTGTCGCGCAGCCCTTGAAGAAACTGGTTTCGATCCGACTCCCATGCGGCGGGTGTTGCCGGTCGGCGGGGAGGTGCCGCCGGAGCGACAAAGCTCTCGGCCACCCGCGTGACCAGCTCGTCGGGGGGAAGCGTCTCGAACACCCGCAGTTGCGGTGGCGGGAAAAATTTGACTGCCGCTTTCTCAATCAGGGTCGCCGGTTCATTCTTGAGAAACCGGTGGAACCACCGGAACGAGTGGATGTGCAGTTCTTGGGTATCGAGGTGGGGGCCCTCGGTGATCTGCAGTCCCAGGTTCTTTTCGGCCCCATACAAACGATAAATGCGGCGGACCTTCTCGTGGACCCGCACCACACCTTCGAGCGGGAAGATGGTGTCTTTGTCGGTGTTGGAAATCAGCAAGGGACGCGGGGCCACCAACGCGGCGATTTGGGCGAAATCCCAGCGGTAGGTATTCACGGGGAACATGCAGTCGCAGTGACCATCGACCACACCGTCGATCACATGATTTTCCAGATCAGTGATTCCCGCCACCGGAACCGCCGCCTGGACCCGGTCGTCGAGAGCCGCAATCCACCACGAATACGCACCCCCACCCGACCGCCCCGTCACACCGATCCGCTGGGGATCGACTTCCGGCCGGGTCTGCAGATAGTCGATCGCCCGGATGCCATTCCAGGCCTCGACACCGGCAGGAGTGTAACCCCGGGCATTCCACCACCATTGGTTGAGATTGTGCGTGCCATGATGCACTCCTTCGATCTCTCCCAGCTGAATGGTGTCAATCGTGAGGCAGACATAGCCGTGCCGGGCGTACCACGCCCCGTGGTGCTGGTACCCGGTTTTGTTCCCAAAGCTGGTGTTCCCTTCCTTCTGTTTCGAATGCCCGCAGACGTAAAGAATTGCCGGGGCCGGAGTGGACTGACCTTTGGGCAGGTACAGGTTGCCGGTGACGTAGAGTCCCGGCCGCGATTGGAAGTACAGTTTTTCGACTGTGAAGTCAGGCTGTTCGAGCGTCCCGGTGATGTGGGGTGCGAGCGGGGTGCGGGCTGGTTCGGGGTCGAGTCCCAGCATCTCGCGAAGTTGCCGTCGCAGTTCGTCCCGTCGGCTGGTCCAGTCGTCGAGGGTCTTGATTCCAGCCAGGCACTGGTCTGCCAGACGGTTCGTTTCGGCCCGCAGATAGTTTTGCAGCCGTGTTTCGCCGGGAGATGTCTCTCCAGGCGACTGAGCCCAACCGTCTCCCGAGCCAGTCACCAGTACCAACATCGAGGACAGCAGCCAGGCACGTGTGAGCATTGCGGTGACCCGATGGGGGGGCTGGCAGGAACGATTCGTTCAGGCTGACCGGAGAAGGCCTGGCTCCGGGGGACCGGATGGATGTCAGGCCCGGTGCTCGGGTTTGGGGGGGTAACCGGTCCACGCGAGGGATTTGGCCACCTTGGCTTCCTTCCCCTTTTCGAGGACTGCCAGCACTTCGCGCACTGTGGCGAGCGTGGCCATTTCGCGCGTCAGTTTTTGGACAACCGGGGCGGGCACATTGGCCGCACCTTGACCGGTGGCCCCTTCGATAAGGGCCCCTTTTTGGTCAAATACCGCCCAGAAAATGGTTCGTGCGTGGTTTTTGACCGCATCCCGGATGGTCTTGGCCTCACCTCCTTTCCCGCGATTCCCGTTCACCCGGTACAGGTCGGGGCGTTCAAAAATGATCCCCACGACATTCCAGTCCTTCCCGCCGAAGAGTCCCAACATTTTCTGCTCCTGCTGCTTACAATGATGCACTGGTTCCGACGAATGACCAAGACCCGCTGGAGGAGTGCCAGACCACGATCGCTCCTTGCGCTCCCCCGGCGTTTCCACCTGCAGGCGGTTCCACCGCGACTCGGTTCTACCAGTCACCCCTTGGGATTTCCATTCCGCCAAAGTCCGGTTGGTCCTTCCCTCCCTTTCAATACGACGCCCGTTCCGTCTTCGTGGCGTTGGGCCCATCCATGTCCCATCCAGCTGCCAACCACTCCTCCTCTGCACTCCGGCCCCGCGATTCCCTCCCCGGAGAATCGAATTCCTCGGACGGTCTGAATCTCGGTGAATCCAGCGGCGAGTCTTTGTCCGGCCGCTCTGATGAGACGGGGCTGCCTCGCTTGCCGCCGCGACGCTCCAGCCTCCTGATGCCGGCCGTGCTGTTTGTGGCGACGTGCTACTCAACGTATCTTCTGGGACGGGAAACTTTTGCGGCATACCGTCTGACTGTGCCGACTCCGCTGGGCTGGGAAATGCGGGAAGATCCCCACCGCGGTGGCCTCGAGTACTGTCTCTCGGTGATGGCAGTTCTGCTGGCGCATGAATTCGGGCACTACCTGCAATCGGTGCG
>Ga0315906_10005934_pt1 | contig 15241 bp, 14 predicted proteins | sample LakEriMetagenome_4_FD_203526 | JGI IMG/M metagenome (GOLD analysis project Ga0315906, IMG submission 203526) | Freshwater fungal communities from buoy surface, Lake Erie, Ohio, United States - Buoy 2 MA122 | ecosystem: Environmental > Aquatic > Freshwater > Lake > Lake biofilm | place: USA...
AGTCGGATTCATGGCGCTGTTGCTGCTTGGCGCCTGCGGCACGACGACGGGCGACCGCGGGCTTTCCGGAGCGCTGATCGGGGCAGGCGTCGGTGCTGTCGGTGGCGGCGTCGGCGTTCTCGGCGGCGCGCTTGTTGGCGGCGCAGTGGGTGTCCTGACGGACCCCGGCCAGGTCAACCTCGGCAAGCCGATCTGGCAGTAAACCCGGCTTCCCGGCGCTGGCTGCTGGTTCAGCGGTCCTGCGTCGGGACGTAGGGGGAGATGAGGCCGAGCGGCGCGGCGGTGGTGCGCTTGGCGACATTCACGATGATGCGCGACTGGATGTCCGAGACGAGGCCGAGGGCCAGGATCTTGTCGCGAAGGAAATTGTCGTAGGCGTGCATGTCAGTCGTCACGACGCGGCAGACATAGTCCACGGCGCCGGTGACGGTCATGCACTCGATCACCTCGGGCCATTTGCGGACGGCCTGCTCGAACTTCTCGAGGTTCTCGCGGCTGGGCAGCTGCAGCTTCACATTGGCGACGACTTCAAAGTTCAGGCCGAGCTTGTCGTAGTTGAGCAATGTCACGCGACGCGCAATGATGCCCTGTTCCTCCATCCGCTTGATGCGGCGCCAGCAGGGGCTGGAGGACAGGCCGACTTTCTCCGCGATCTCGGCCACGGAGAGGGCCGCGTCGCGCTGGATGAGGTCGAGGATTTTTGCGTCGATGGCGTCGAGCTCAACGGCCATGATTTGCTGTCCTTGGTCGTTTTTATAGTGGATTATTGCCGTCCATCTGCCAGATCGCGCACCGAATGGCAAATACTTCCTGCGATATTGAGCAATATATTTGCCGTGGCCATATCTTCCATAACCGGAGGCGCACGACTTGAAGAACGGTAGCCCTGTATCGGGTGGAATTTCCCTCGATGACAAGTACCTGCTCGAGAGTGGGCGCGCCTTCATGACGGGCATACAGGCGCTCGTGCGCCTGCCGCTCGACCGCAAGAGGCTGGACCGCAAACTGGGCCTCAATACGGCGGGATTCATTTCGGGCTATCGAGGCTCGCCGCTGGGCGGCTACGACCAGCAGATCCGCGCCGCCGGCAAGCTGATGGACGCGCACGACGTGAAGCTGTGGGAGGGCCTCAACGAGGACCTCGGCGCCACCGCGGTGTGGGGCTCGCAGCAGACGCACATCTTCCCGGGCGCGAAGTTCGATGGCGTGTTCGGCATCTGGTACGGCAAGGCGCCGGGTGTCGACCGCACCGGCGACGTGTTCAAGCACGCCAACATGGCGGGCACTGACCCCAAGGGCGGCGTGCTCGCGCTGTGCGGCGATGACCCGAACTCCAAGTCTTCCACGCTCGCCTCGCAATCCGAATTCGCGATGATCGACGCGGAGATGCCGGTGCTGGCGCCGGCGTCGATCCAGGAAGTTCTCGACTACGGCATGATCGGCTGGGAGCTGTCGCGCTATTCGGGCCTGTGGGTCTCGATGATCTGCCTCGCGGATACGATGGATAGCGGGGCTGTGGTCGAGGTCGGGCTGGATCGCTTTGCGACGGTGCGGCCGACGGACTTCGTCATCCCCGAGGGCGGGCTCGGCCTGCGCATGGGCGACACGCCGCTGGGCAAGGAGGCGCGCCTGCGTCAGCTGAAGATTCCTGCGGCGCAGGCCTTCGTGCGCGCCAACAAGCTGGACAAGCCGCTGCTGGTCGGCCGGCAGAAGAAACTCGCCGTCGTGGTGGCAGGACAGGCCGCGCGCGATGTGTACGAGGCGCTGGGCGCGATGGGTCTGTCGCCGGAGCAGGCGGCGGATCTTGGCGTCTCGATCTTCAAGGTCGCGATGCCGTGGCCGCTGGAGCCCACCGCGATCGGCGACTTCTGCCGCGGCTTCGAGCGCGTGCTGGTGATCGAGCACAAGCGCGCCATCATTGAGCCGCAGCTGAAGGACGTGCTGTACCACCTGCCGGATGCGGAGCGCCCGATCATCGAGGGCAAGCTCGATCGCGACGGCGTGCGGCTGCTCTCGGACATCGCCTCGCTGTCGACGGCGGACATCGCGATGGCGCTCGTGGGTAGGCTGGCCGACGGTCCGCACCGCGCCAAGGCGGATGCATACTTCGCCAAGGTCAACGGCGCGAAGCAGGCCGTCGCCGGCATGAACCAGATCAACACCCGCAAGCCGCACTTCTGCTCTGGCTGTCCGCACAACACGTCCACCACGCTGCCCGAAGGCTCGCGCGCGCTGGCGGGGATCGGCTGCCACTACATGGCGACGTTCACGCCGGAACGCCGCACCGATATGCACACGCAGATGGGCGGCGAGGGCACGCCGTGGATCGGCCAGATGCCGTTCACGACGGAGAACCTTGTCTTCGTGAACCTCGGCGATGGCACCTATTCGCACTCCGGCTCGCTGGCCATCCGTGCTGCGATCTCGGGCAGGGTCAACGCCACATACAAGATCCTCTACAACGACGCCGTGGCGATGACCGGTGGCCAGCAGGTGGAATCCGGACAGACCGTGCCGCAGATCGCGCGGCAGGTGGAGGCCGAGGGCGTCAAGACGATCGTGATCGTTGCGGATGACACCACACGCTATGCCAGCGTCAGTGACCTGCCCGAAGGCACACGCATCTTCGATCGCAAGAAGCTGGAAGAAGTGCAGATCGAGCTGCGCAACACGCCGGGCGTCTCCGTTCTGATCTATGACCAGGTCTGCGCCACCGAGAAGCGCCGCCGCATCAAGCGCGGCAAGATGGAAGCGCCGACCAAGCGCGTCTTCATCAACCAGGCCGTCTGCGAAGGCTGTGGCGATTGTTCGGTGAAATCGAACTGCCTGTCGGTGGAGCCGGTCGAGACCGAGTTCGGTCGCAAGCGGCAGATCAACCAGTCGACCTGCAACACGGACTATTCCTGTATCGAGGGCTTCTGTCCGTCCTTCGTCACTGTTGTCGGCGGCGATCGCAAGTCGGATGCCGAACGCGGCGCGCCGACATTCGACGTGTCGGGACTGCCAGGGCCGACCCTGCCGCAACTTGGGCATGAGGCGTGGAACGTGCTGTTTACCGGCGTCGGCGGTACGGGGGTCACGACGGTGGCCGCTGTGCTCGCCATGGCGGCGCACGTCGACGGCAAGGCGTCGCAGACGCTGGACATGACGGGTCTCGCGCAGAAGGGCGGGCCGGTGCTGTCGCACGTGCGCTTCGCGCTCGACCCGGATGACATCAAGGCGGGCAAGACGCCGCCGGCGTCGGCCGACGTGATCATTGCATGCGATCTGGTCGTGGCGTCTTCAGGTGATGCGCTGGTGATGTTCGACAAGGCGCGCACGGCTGTGGTCGCGAACCACGACGTGACGCCGACCAAGGAGATCATCGAGAATCGCAATGTGCGTTTCGATCCGGACCTGCTGACGGCGCGCGTGCGCTCGCGGGCTAAGTCGTTTGCCGCGACGAATGCCGAGGCGCTGGCCGAACATCATTTCGGCGATGCGATCTACACCAACATGATCATGCTGGGCATGGCGTGGCAGAACGGGCTCATCCCTGTGTCTGATACGGCCATCTACGAAGCCAACCGGCTCAACAAGGTGAAGATCAAGGAGAATGCTGCGGCGTTCGATCTTGGCCGGATTGCCGCCGTGAATCCCGACGGCGTGCAGGCTGCAGCTCCCAAGCGGCCGGAGATCGAGCCGCTCAAGCTCGACGAGCTGATCGCGCGCCGCGCCGAGATGCTGAGAGAGTACCAGAACCCTGCCTATGCCGACATGTACGAGGCGCGCATCGCGCGCGTGCGGGCGGCGGAGAGCAATCTTGGCCTGGGCGAACAGCTGACCTACGCGGCGGCCACGTATCTCGCCAAGCTGATGGCCTACAAGGATGAGTACGAGGTCGCGCGGCTCTATACGCGTCCGGAATACAAGCAGGCTGTCGAGGACACGTTCGGCAAGAACACCAAGCTGACCTTCCTGCTGGCGCCGCCGATGATCTCGAAGAAGAACCACAAGGGCGAACTGACGAAGAAGTCGTTCGGCCCGTGGATGATGATGAGCTTCAAGCTCCTCAGGAAACTCAAATTCCTGCGCGGCGGTTCGTTCGACATCTTCGGCAAGACCGAGGAGCGCGCGATGGAGCGCCGCCTGCGCGATGAATATCTCGAGCGGCTGGAGAAGCTGTCCGCCGGCCTGCGCGCCGACAATCACGCGCTGGCGGTCGAGATTGCGAGCATTCCCGACGACATCCGTGGCTATGGCCATGTGAAGGAGCGCGCCGTCGTGGCGGCGGAGAAAAAGCTCGCTGGCCTTATGGCGAAGTGGAACGCAGGGCCTGCGCCGCGGATGCAGGCGGCGGAGTAGGAGCTAGCCGCTTTGCTGTCGGCGTTGCTGCCAGCCCGGTGTCAGCAATCACCGGTCGCATAATTGGGGTGTGGCTTTATCCGTGCCATTTCTGTCCAGACAGAAATGGAGGCGTTCATGCATCAAGGCGGATGCCACTGTGGCGCGGTGCGGTATGAAGCGGGCGAATTGCCGGAGCGCCATTCAATCTGTTGCTGCACGGATTGTCGCCGCTCGGCGGGTGTGCCGATGGTCGCCTGGGCGATCTATCCGAAGGACTCCGTGAAGGTGACGAAGGGCGCGCCGAAGTCGCGGGCGTCTTCGGAACATGCCGAACGATTGTTCTGTGGCGACTGTAGCACGAGACTGTTCTACGTGAGCGAGACGTACCTCGCCGGGCAAGATCGATGTCGCCAGCGCGACTTTCGACCAGCCTGAGCTGATCGGACCGCCGCAAGCCGTGGTGCAGACGGCCGAGCGCACCGCATGGGTCGCTGACGTCCACACCTTGCCGCAATTCCCGCGATACCCTGGAATGGACTAGGTCGCGCCGTCGCCAAGTTTCAGGCGCAGCGCAACGATCGCCAGCGACAGGCAGAGGTACACGGCGTTCGAGACCGCGATCGGCCACGAACCGAGCAGGACGCCATAGGTCGTCCAAAGCACGAAAGCGGTAACGGTCACTGTAAACATCTTCAGCGACACGCCTTCCGTAGACTTCGTTTTCCAGATCTTCCCGATCTGCGGAACGAAGCTCACCATCGAACAAAGGCCTGCGCCGACGCCGACGATGTTGATGATGAGCTCCTGATCCACGGAGGTTACTGGGCTGCGATTTCCACCGGCTGGCCGACATCAAGCTGGACGCCGCGCATCGAGCGGGTCTGCGGGGTCGGGATGCCCGAGGCCTTGAATTGCTTGGTCAGCTCCGCTTTGCGGTCGGCCAGACGCTCGCCAAGTTCGGCCATGTCCACACCGGCCTTCTTCGCCTGCGCAAAGATGCCGTCGCGCTGTTCTTCTTCCTTCACGTGGTGCTTGATTTCTTCCGAGAGGACTTTGACCTTCGCGTCATAGAATAGGTCTTCGGGTGAGCCCGCCATCAGTTCGCCGATCAGCACCTTCGCGCCGTCGTGTTCGACATAGGCTTCGTCCAGCATGTCGTCTTCCACTTCGCCTTTGACGGCGGGGTAGAAGATTTCTTCCTCGATCGTGGCGTGGACGGTCAGCTCCATGCAGATCTGCTGGGCGAGCTTCGCCTTCGCAGGCTTGCTGCGCGATTTCTCGTAGGTCTCGAACAGGTCTTCGACCTTGCGGTGGTCGGCCTTGAGCAGGGCCACGGCGTCCATCGCCTTGGTTTTCGATCCGTTGGTTTTCTTTGCAGCAGTCATGATTGTTTCCTCATCCATGTGGGGCTTGACCGCGCTGGCGTGCGCGATGTTCGCAAGGCCTAAACTCCCGGCGGAACGTATAGGCGCGGACGCGCAGCAAAAAATCCTCAGTAGCGAGAGGCCCTCACGCGCTGACGATTGCGTCAGCGCCGCGGGGATGGTGCTTGATTGCGATTGTCGAGCAAGCGAAGGTGCGCCCATGTCGCGGGGGGCGCTCGAGCATGACCGGCGAGGAACTGCAGGTGACGTGGCGCTCGCTGATCCGAGTTTTTCCGGTCTGGTCGATGCCGGCCGAGGTTCTGTTCAGCAGGACGACATGGCGCTTCATTGGCGCGGACCTGCTGGCGGGACCGTTCGGCGACCGCAAATCACAGAAGGTGGCGGACATCGTCGGCCCGTTGCCGGCGGAGACGGTTGTAGCCTTGAAGACGCTTGCGGAGGTCAATGTCCGCCGCACGACGGCAGCATTCAGCGCCGTTGCGGTCGCCTACGTCTCCCTGCCCGTGGCGATCGGCGCCCTGCTGTCCGAGATTGCGCCGGAGGTAATGCGCAACCTGGTGTTCAGCAGCGGGAGCGTCGTCATCGCCGTGCTGGTCGGGCTCGCGTTTGGCCCGCTCACCTATTTCGGAAGCATGTGGCGCGCGCGCCAACTTGAATGGACGTTGGAACTCGTGAGCGCAGGCGCCATACCGCCACACGCCGCCCTTCCAAAGAAGGGCGCTGAGCCGACGCCTCCAAAGACGGCGCCAGGCTGAGGCCGCGTCGTCGCGATCGTGATCAGTTCGACTTGCGCGCTGCGTCGCCGACCTCATCGGCGGCCTCGCTGAGGGCCTCTGCGGCGTTTTCCAGGGGGCTGTCATTGCGTTCGTTGAAGAACATGACGCCAAGCACGATCACGCCGACAACCAGAACGCCTACGATGAAGTAGAGGAAGCCATTCGAGCTGCCCGATGTGCCAGTGGCCATGTTCAAATTCCTGATTGGTTAGGCTGATTGCCGCATCCAGACGTTGCGAAGGCCCAAAGGGGTTCCAAGGTCGCCGTCCCGGTGTTTTGAGAACAATTCGCGATTCAGGCGAAACCAACTCGCGACTCCTTAATTCTGGTGCGCTAAGGCAGCGAGGCATGGACACCTTCGAGGCGGATGCAGTGGTGATCGGCGCGGGGGCCGTGGGGCTTGCCTGCGCGCGCGCGCTCGCGCTCAAGGGCCGGGATGTGCTGGTCCTGGAAGCGGCGAGCGCGATCGCGACCGAGACGTCCTCGCGCAATTCAGAAGTCATCCATGCCGGGCTCTACTACGCGACGGGATCGCTGAAGGCCCGGCTGTGCGTGGAGGGGCGGCGCAAGCTGTACGACTACTGCGCGGCGCACGGCGTCGAGGCGCACAGGTGCGGCAAGCTGGTGGTCGCGGTTGATGACCATGAAGCCGCCGCGACCCCGGCCCTGCTGAAGCGGGCGCTGGACAATGGCGTCGAGGGTTGCCGGCTGGTCGATGGCGCCGAGGCGCGACGGCTGGAGCCGGCGTTGAGCCCGGACGTGCGCGTGGCGATCCATTCGGAGACCAGCGGCCTGTTTGACAGCCATGGCTATTTTCTCGCGCTGCAGGGTGAGTTCGAGGATCGCGGCGGCGCATTGGCGTTCAATTCACCAGCGGTGCGCGGCGAGGTGACGAAGGACGGCATCGAGATCGAGACTGGCGGCGACAGTCCGACGCGGATCAAGGCGCGGACCGTGATCAACGCGGCGGGGCACTACGCCTTGCCTGTGTCGCGTCTCATCGCGGGTGGCCCGCAATACGAAGGCCTCACCATGCACTGGGTGAAGGGCTCGTACTTCATCGCCAGCGGCCGCGCCGCCTTCGCGCGGCTGATCTATCCGATGCATAACCAGGCGACGCAGGGCCTTCATCTCGCCATCGATCTCGGCGGCCGCACGCGACTGGGGCCTGATGCGGAGTGGCTGGCCGATGGGGCCGGGCCGCCTTTCGACTATGAGGTGGACCCTGCGCGGGCAGAGCATTTCTATCGCGAGGTGCGCCGCTACTGGCCGGGCCTCAAGGATGGGGCGCTGACGCCTGACTATTCCGGCGTCCGGCCCAAGATCGTCGCCCGAGGCGAGCCGAGCGCCGACTTCCTGATCGACGGTCCCGACCGCCACGGCGTGGCTGGCCTCGTGAATCTCATTGGAATCGAAAGTCCGGGCCTGACCAGTTCGCTAGCGATCGGCGAGATGGCGGCGGACATTGTGCAGCAGCTATAGCGTCGTGCGATAGCCCGTATACAGGCGCAAATACAAGGCTGTAGCTGCTCTATGGCGACGTTGGGCCAGCCGCCTTGCGCTGTCCCAACTCGCCGCGTATATCCCGCGCCTCAACTTTGGTGGGATAGCTCAGCTGGTTAGAGCGCAGGACTCATAATCCTGAGGTCCCCGGTTCGATCCCGGGTCCCACTACCACTTGCAAGGCAGCGACCCCGGGTCCGCCAGAGTATCCTGCCAATATCTGCATGAATCTTAAGCACAAACGGCCCGGATGCTACCGGGCCGGTTCGCATACATTCGGTCAAACGCTATTTTACCAGAAACTTTTCGCGTTTCTCGCCTTTGCGTTCCAGCGAGCGCAGCCATTTCGGCGTTGGGCCGCGGCCAGTGTAGGTCTCGCCATTCGGTCCCATGTATTTCGGGCGCAGCTTGACGCCCTTGTCAGAGCGCTGGCGGCGGCCGCCCGGGCCCTTGCCCAGGAGCTCGTCGAGGCTGAAACCTTCAGCAACGGCAAGGGCTTTCAGCTTCTGAAGGGTCTCGACCTTGGCGCCGTCCTTCTTGGCTTGGATGGCTTTGTTGACCCGAGCCTGAAGCTCGGTGAGATCGGACATCGAGAGCCCGTCCACGTTTGGCAAGCGCACCGCCATCAGTTACCCCTTGATGATATCACAGCCCGGTCCCAACCGATTCTGAAATATATCCGGTGTTCGCTAGTGTCCAAACAAAGATATCAGCTTGTGTCTGATTTTTAATACTTAGGCGAATTCATCTAAGTCGAAACGCGTGCCACGCGATGTGTTCGGCAATAAAACTGGCGACAAAGAAATAGCTATGATCGTAACCGTGGCGAAGCCGCAGTGTGAGCTGCTGGCCCGCGTCCGCTGCGGCCTGTTCGAGCAATTCAGGCCTTAGCTGTTCTGCCAGAAACGGGTCCGCGAGGCCCTGCTCGACAAGGATGTCATCGAAGTAGCCGTGGGCCAGGCCGCTGCGAAGCAGGGCGCAAGCATCATGCTTTTCCCATTCTGTCCGGCCGGCTCCCAGATAGGCGGAGAATGCTTTCTCGCCCCACGGACAGTTGGCCGGTGAAGAGATAGGCGCGAAAGCTGACACTGACCTGAACATATCCGTGTGGCGCATCGCCAGGGTGAGCGCGCCATGGCCCCCCATCGAATGCCCCGACACGCCAAGCCGCACAGGATCGGCGGGGAAGCTCGCCCGGATCAGGGGTATGAGATCGTCTACGATATAGCTTTCCATCCGGAAGTGCGGCGCCCATGGCGCCTGCGTCGCGTCGAGATAGAAGCCCGCCCCCTGACCGAGATCGTAGCCCGGGTCGTCGGCGACGTTCTGCCCGCGTGGAGACGTGTCGGGCGCGACGACGATCATCCCGTGCTGCGCGGCGGCCGGATAAGCGCCAGCCTTGGTGGTGAAATTGTCCTCGGTGCAGGTGAGCCCGGAAAGCCAGAGAAAGACCGGAAACGGACCGGGGCCTTCGGGGACAAACACGCTGAACGTCATCGGCGTGCCGGTGGCCGCGCTCTGGTGGCGGCAATAGCGAAGTTCGCCCTCGCTTACCCGGTGCGTCTTGATGGTTTCCAAGGTCGATCCTCGCTTGCTGGTGTCGGCCTCGCGGGCCGGTGACAGTCAGGTCGTGCGGAACAGGAACCAGCCGTCGCCGAGGTCCTCGATCCAGATATAGCTGGACGGGTTTATCGCCGGCGCGCCCGAGGCGCCTGCGAGCAGGATGCCGACGGTGTTGTCGACACTGCCGCCGATCACGATCCGCGTGGCGCTGTCTTGCGTGTCGATCGATTTGAGGCCCAGGGCCTTCAGGCTGGCGGCAAGATGGCTCTCGCGCGTCACGCCCGGCGAGGGCGGGAAGGCGGCCCCGTTGTGGACGCGCGCCAGATCCACGACTGCAGGGCGGTTTGCGGCAAACCAGGCGCGCAACTGGCTGTCCGAGGACAGGGTCAGTTCGAGGTTCTTCTTCGCGATCTGGTCCGCGGGCGAGAGCTCCCGCTGCTTTCGCATTTCGGCGAGCAGCATCATGTCCATGCCGGAGGGCGCCATCTGGCGATAGGCGGAGACTGCCCAGCCCGTAGCCGTCTTCTCGAGATAGAAGTAGGCATCAGCTTCCTCGCCCGCGCCGCTGCGCAGGACGATGCGCGCTGCGGCGAACGTGGGCGAGACCGAAAGAACCTTGTCGGCGGCAGAGAGGTTGCTCTTCGCCTCGGTCGCCATCGCTTTCGCTTCGCCGGTGAGCATGGCCTGCCCCTCTGGCGTCTTGAGTTCGCCGGAGTTGGCGAGCGCGATGAAACGCCCGAGCGTTGCTTCAGGCGTGGCCTGTGCAAGCGCCGTGGGCGCGAGGCTTGCGACAACAAGGAGACCGATCAGGGCGCTGCGGAGCCGCATCTAGAAAACCACCACGCTCCGGATGCTCTCGCCCGCGTGCATCAGGTCGAACCCCTTGTTGATCTCTTCGAGCTTCAGCGTGTGGGTGATCATCGGGTCGATCTCGATCTTGCCGTCCATGTACCAGTCGACGAACTTCGGAACATCTGTGCGGCCGCGCGCGCCGCCGAAGGCGGAGCCCTTCCAGACGCGGCCGGTGACCAGCTGGAACGGACGTGTCGCGATCTCCTTGCCGGATTCAGCGACGCCGATGACGATGCTCGTGCCCCAGCCGCGATGGCAGGCCTCCAGCGCCGTCCGCATCACCTGGACATTGCCGGTGCAGTCGAACGTGTAGTCGGCGCCGCCATCGGTGAGGGCGACAAGATACTGGACGAGGTCGGTGGTCACGTTGGTCGGATTGACGAAGTGCGTCATGCCGAAGCGTTCGCCCCACTCCTTCTTGGCGGGGTTGATGTCGACGCCGACGATCTTGTCGGCGCCTGCCATCTTGAGCCCCTGGATCACGTTGAGGCCGATGCCGCCGAGACCGAAGACAATGCAGTTGGCGCCCGGCTCCACCTTCGCGGTCTTCACAACGGCGCCGACGCCCGTGGTGACGCCGCAGCCGATATAGCAGGCCTTGTCGAACGGCGCGTCGTTGCGGATCTTCGCCAGCGCGATCTCCGGCAGGACGGTGAAGTTCGAGAAGGTCGAACAGCCCATGTAGTGATAGATGGTCTGGCCCCTGTAGCTGAAGCGCGAGGTGCCATCCGGCATCACGCCCTTGCCCTGGGTCGCGCGGATGGCGGTGCACAGGTTTGTCTTCTGCGAGAGGCAGCTTTTGCACTGGCGGCATTCGGGCGTGTAGAGCGGGATCACATGGTCGCCCGGCTTGAGCGAGGTGACGCCAGCCCCCACTTCGCGAACGACCCCCGCGCCTTCATGGCCGAGGATAGAGGGAAAGAGGCCCTCGCTGTCGAACCCATCGAGTGTGTAGGCGTCGGTATGGCAGATGCCTGTCGCCATGATCTCGACAAGGACCTCGCCCGCCTTCGGGCCTTCCAGATCAAGCTCGACGATCTCGAGCGGTTTTTTCGCTTCGAAAGCGACGGCGGCGCGGGTTTTCATCGGGGAGCCCTCAAGCGATTTGCGAGGCAACGGGCCAGCATCCCGGCGCGAGGTCAAGCGCGGAATTGCCACAACTGACGCGACGGAGGGAATCGACGGCGGCACGGCATGTCTGGTTAGACTGCGGGCATGATGAACCCCGGCAAGAGTCCCTTCTTCACCGAAGAACACGAAGCGTTCCGCGCCGTGGTGCGAAGATTCGTGGCGAAGGAGATCGAGCCCTTCGCCGGCCAATGGGATGAGGATGGCGAGTTTCCCCGCGATCTCTATCGCAAGGCGGCCGACATCGGCCTGCTGGGGCTGGGCTTTCCGGAAGCCTTCGGCGGAACGCCGGCGGACCAGTTCATGCGCATCGTCGTCTCGCAGGAACTGGCGCGGCCCGGCGCAGGCGGGATCAACGCCAGCCTGATGAGCCACGGCATCGGCGCGCCGCCGATCGTCGCCGGCGGGCGCCCGGAAGTTCAGGCGCGCGTGCTGCCGGGGATCATCGCGGGGGAGAAGATTTCCGCGCTGGCCATCACCGAGCCGAACGGCGGCTCCGATGTCGCCAACCTGCGCACGATGGCGCGGCGTGATGGCGACCACTACATCGTCAATGGCGAGAAGACGTTCATCACGTCCGGCATGCGGGCGGACTGGCTGACAGTTGCGGTTCGCACGGGCGGGGCCGGGCCTGGCGGGGTGAGCATGCTGCTGATCCCGGGCGACACGCGGGGTCTGTCGCGGACGAAGCTCAAGAAGATGGGCTGGTGGGCCTCGGACACAGCGACGCTGCATTTCGACGATTGCCGCGTGCCGGCGGAATACCTGATCGGCGAGGAAGGCGGCGGGTTCCAGATCATCATGCGCAACTTCAACTCGGAGCGCATGGGCATGTCGGCCTCGTGCGCGGCCTTCGCGCGCGTGTGCGTCGAGGAGGCGATCGCCTATGCCCGCCAGCGCGAGACCTTCGGCAAGCCGCTGACCCAGCATCAGGTGATCCGCCACAAGCTGGTGGACATGACGCAGAAGGTGGTGGCGACGGAATCGATGCTGATGCTGCTGGCCTGGCGGCTGACCCAGGGCGAGAGCCCCGTCGCTGAAATCTGCATGCTGAAGAACCAGGCGACGCAGACCATGGCGCACTGTGCGTCCGAAGCGGTGCAGATCTTCGGCGGCGCCGGCTACATGCGCGGCGCGAAGGTGGAGCGCATCTATCGCGAGGTGAAGGTCAATGCGATCGGCGGCGGAGCCGAAGAGATCATGAAGGACCTCGCCAGCCGGCAGATGGGCCTCTAGAGAGCGCCCGCAATTTCCGCGATGCGCTGCGCAGCATTTTCGCGCGAGCCTTCGTCAAGCGCATCAAGTGCGATGGTCTCCAGACGCGGCCGGGGGTCGCGCCCGGCCGAACGCAGGTAGGACGGATCGTAGTGCCGTTCGACAACCTCGCGGACGAGGTCATCAAACCGGCCCCCATCCGCCAGCATCCGCCAGGTGGCGAGCTGCTTCCGGCCCGGATAGACTTCAAGGCGGGTGAGAGCTGCATCCAGCAGATCGCGGTCGGCGATCATCTCGGGATAGGTTTCGATCAGATACTGCACGCGCGCATCGACGGGCGCCGTCAGATCGATACGAGTCGCCGCCAGCATGGACTGCCAGAGCGCAGGTGGCAGCGTACGCTTGCCGATCTTGTTAGACTCCGCCTCGACCAGCACAGGCCGCGACGCATCCATTGCGGATAACTCATGGATCAGACTCGACTCGAACCATTTCTGTGACGGCTGCGCGTCGGCCATGGCGCCAAACAAGGAGCCTCTGTGCTGCGCGAGATCTTCGAGATCGAGCACCTGCGCACCCTTGGCCGCCGCACGCTGAAGGATGTCGGTCTTGCCGCAGCCGGTATTCCCATCGAGCAGGATCAGCCTGAAACCCAGCGGCTCGTCATAGAGACGGCGCTGAACGTTGCGGCGATACGTCTTGTAACCACCCTGCAGCACCGTCGTGCGCCATCCGACCTGCGCAAGGATCAGCGCCATCGCGTTGGAGCGCTGCCCGCCCCGCCAGCAATAGATCAGCGGCTTGAATGTGGGAGGCGCATCCTTCAGCGCCGTGTCCAGGTGATGCGCCACATTGCGGGCGACCAGCGCCGCGCCCATGCGGCGCGCGAGAAACCGGGATTCCTGCACATAGGTCGTGCCAATGATGGCGCGTTCCTCGTTGTCGAGCACGGGCAGGTTGACCGCGCCGGGCACACGATCCTCGGCAAACTCTCCCGGGCTGCGCACGTCGATGATCATGTCGAACCGGGCGAGCGAGGTGCGGTCGACCGCGTCAGTGATGCCGGGATTGGACATAAGCTGCGCCGTTTTGCCCGACACACTGTCGAGACCCATCAGGGGCTGCTATCAAACTGTCGCCGACTAGCAAGCAGGAGTGTGCGCCATGGCCGAGGAAATTCGCCTGACGTCGCTGGCCCATGGCGGCGGATGCGGCTGCAAGCTGGCGCCAGCGGTGCTGCGCGACATTCTGGCCGGCATGCCGGCCGCGGCTCCTTTTGCGAACCTGATGGTTGGAACGGAAACGTCAGACGACGCCGCCGTATGGCGTCTCAACGATACCCAGGCGCTGGTGGCGACGACGGACTTCTTCATGCCGGTGGTAGACGATCCGTTCGAATTCGGCCGCATTGCCGCGACCAACGCACTCTCCGACGTGTACGCCATGGGGGCAACGCCGATCTTCGCCCTCGCGATCGTGGGCATGCCGGTGGGTGCGATGCCGGTGGAGATGATCCAGCAGATCCTGGCCGGCGGGGCGTCTGTCTGCGCAGCGGCTGGCATTCCGGTGGCAGGCGGCCACTCGATCGACAGCAAGGAGCCGGTCTACGGTCTGGTCGCGCTTGGGCTGGTGCATCCCGACAAGCTGCTGACCAACAGGTCAGGGCGCGCAGGCGACAAGCTGATCCTCACCAAGGCGCTCGGCGTCGGCGTCTACAGCGCGGCTCTCAAGCAGGACCGGCTGGACGCAGACGGTTATCGCGCCCTGATCGCCTCAACCACGAAACTCAATATGGTCGGAAAGGATGTCGGACAGGTCGCAGGCGTGCACGCGCTGACGGATGTGACGGGGTTCGGCTTGCTCGGCCATGCGCTGGAGATGGCGCGCGGCGCGGGCCTTTCGGCGCTCATCAATGCCGGCGCCGTGCCGCTGCTTCCCGGCGTCGAGGCGCTGGCGCGCGCCGGCGTCCGAACCGGCGCAGCGGTGCGCAACTGGGACAGCTATGGCGATGCGGTCATTCTGCCGGCAGGCTTCGATTCCTGGCGCCGCGATCTCCTGTGCGATCCGCAGACCAGCGGCGGCTTGCTGATCTCTGCTGCGCCAGAGGCGACGCAAGAGGTGCTGACAATGGTGCGCGATGCCGGCTTTGCAGGCTCCTCCATCGTGGGAGAGTTGGCGACAGGCTCGCCCGGGATCGTCGTCGTCTAGCGTCTACCTGACGCGAACCGTGCCTGGGTCTTCCATCCCGCCGCCCCAGATCACCTTGACCACCGAGTCCGGCATGTTGCGGTACATGTTGAACATGTCTTCCGAGACGAGGTCGCCGAGGCAGGGCTTGCCCTGTGCGCAATTCGCGGCGTTCTCCGCATTCCCCACCAGCGCGATGGATTCATAGTTCGTGCGCTTGCCGCCGATCACGTCGACGACATCCATGTAGAGATTGTCGATCTTGATCTTCTGCAGCTGCTTGTCGTGGATCGCCCATATCGTGTT
>Ga0315906_10005937_pt1 | contig 15235 bp, 11 predicted proteins | sample LakEriMetagenome_4_FD_203526 | JGI IMG/M metagenome (GOLD analysis project Ga0315906, IMG submission 203526) | Freshwater fungal communities from buoy surface, Lake Erie, Ohio, United States - Buoy 2 MA122 | ecosystem: Environmental > Aquatic > Freshwater > Lake > Lake biofilm | place: USA...
CACGAAGATCGTGAACGCGAGCAGGCATGCGACCCCGAAACTCAGCATCGTGGCGCTTGCCACGCCGAGCATGGCCAGGAACGCGAGCTTCGTCCACTGCACGCCCATCGCCTGCGCGAAGTTGCCCGCGAAACCTCCGACCGAGTACAGGACCTCGATGCCGTCGGGATCGAAAACGATCGTGCCCTCCCCTGGCATGAAGTTGGTGCCATCGAACGCCAGCGACAGAATCTCGATCGTCAGGTCTCCGTTGGCATCGATGAGTTCGGCCGGTATGGGCAGCACGTTCGCCTGCACGGGAACGAACTGCTTGTCGGTCCATGATCCATCCCGGAATCGGAAGATCACCGGGTGCTGTTCATGGGTGTCGTCCTGCCCGAGGTGGAACTCGTACCGCAGCGTGACCTGCTCGGTGCCGGGCGGCACCGAGACGTTGCGGAAGGTGTACGTCTTGCCTTGGCCAGCCGGGATGGCCCGCTGCTGCGAAGAAAAGGCGGTGATGCGCTCCTCGGCGAGCCGCAGGCGCGTTTCGTACAGGTCGCGTTCACCCGAATCGATCTCTCCCTTGAGCACCGGATCACTCTCGATGGCCTGATCGACCATCTCCACGATCCGTGAGGGCGAAAGCGATTCGTACTCTGCGAACTGTCCCTCACGCGCAACCAACACCTCTTCGCGCACGGCGCGGGCATCAAGTGGATCGGCCGCCGGGCGCAGCGACAGGTACTGGACGAACGCCGCGATGCACGTGGCCCCCACGAGCAGGATGCTCGTGTCCACGGCCATGATGCCCAGCCACTTCCCCACCATGTACTGCGCGCGCGAGACCGGCTTGGTCAGGAGCTGCCAGATCTGGCGGTCACGCATCTCGAACGCGACCGTCGAGCATGCAAGCAGCAGCGTCATGATCGAAGCCACGCTGAAGACCAAGCCGCACCCACGGCTGATGAAGGTCTGGATCTGGTACCGCAGCGGCGCCGTCTGATCGATCGTGAGAGGAAGCAACGGGAGCGCGACGAGCAGGATCCCGATGAACACCACGCTGATGCGCTGCCGCTGGGCCTCGCGCATGACCGTCGCGGCAACGGCGAAGACGGGTGATGCACCTGACAGCAGAGCACCCAGCAACCCAACGACCAGCAGGAAGGAGAGCGCGAGCCCTCCGATGCCGACGAACGCAAGGGCGAGCGGTACCTCTCCGAACCAGACTGCGGCTGCGGCGGCGAGCACGGAGAGCGCGGCGATGGCCACAAGCTGCAGTGCGAGGCCTGACCAGATGCAACCCAGCGCAAGCACGAGAAGCCCCGAACCCAGCCCGATGCAGTTTTCCATGCTCTGCGCGAGGCCGGCCGGCGCCCACGTTGGGAGCGTCGGCGAAACCAGCACGCGGGCCAGGTCATCCACATCGACCAATCGGCCCTCGGCGTCGGCCATGCGCGGGATCATCGCCTTCACGCGCGGACCACCGTACGTTGATCCACCGATCGTGATCTCGCCGCGCTCAAGCAGCGACATCGCGTCAGGCGTGCCCTCGTCAAGGTCGACGGCGAGCAGGGCCGTGGTCATCTTGCTCCGCAGAGCCTGTGCCTGTGCCGCCTTCACGACGATCGGCGCGGCAGCGCCACCGACCGCCAGGACCGCGAGCATCGACAACACGACCTTGCCCCGGCGCGTCTGCGCGAAGCCGGCGAATCGATCGAGGATGGTCCGGAACGAGAACATCAGTCCTTGGTCCCATTGGATCGATCGGATTGGTCGCCCAGCAGGCCGTCGATGACCGAGCGGTCGAGATCGCTGCGGGACGCCTTGCGTGCAGCATCCCTCTGGGCCACGGCGGGTGGCTCCTGCGCCGGCCCAGCCGTCGCCGGCGCGGTCGATCCCGACGATGGCTTCGAAGCCCGGGCGCCACTCAACTCCGCGAGCACATCCTGCCGCGCGGTCGGAGCGATCGGCGCCAGCGCCTCTCGCGACGGCGCAGGGCGATCCTCGCCCCTCTTGAGATCCTCGACGAGTTCGCGACCCTCTGCCTGCGTCGATTGATCGGCGCCAGCTCCGAGGAAGCGCGCCGTCTGTCCGCCCTGCAGCGCGCCGCTCGTGGCAGCCTGCTCCGCCTGTGCCTTGGCGACGAGGCCCATGAAGAACTCTTCGAGGCGCTGGCGTGCGGGCTGCACCGACTCGACCGCGACACCTTCCTCGCGGCGTACAAGTTCGTCGATGTGCCCGATCGTGGCAGCGCGCAGCTTCGGCAGGCGGATCACGGTGTGCTCGGTGTCACTGAGCAGTTCGCCAGCCGTGCCCTGCGCGCGAATCCGCCCACCGTACAGGATCACCATGCGCGTGCAGACGTCCTCGACGTCAGCGAGGAGGTGGCTCGAGAGCAGGATCGTCTTGCCGCGGCGGCCGAGCTCAATGAGGAGTTCCTTCACCTGGTGCGTCCCGACGGGATCAAGGCCGCTCGTCGGCTCATCCAGGATCAGGAACTCGGGATCGTTGATGAGCGCCTGCGCCAGGCCGAGTCGGCGGGCCATGCCCTTGGAGAACTCGCCGACGGCGCGGTGCGCGACGTGCTGCAGGCCCACCATCTCCAGCAATTCATCGACGCGCTCTCGACGCATGGATCGGCGCTGGCCGAAGAGCTTGGCGTAGTACTCGAGCGTCTCGCGTGGGTTCAGGAACCGATAGAGGTACGACTCCTCGGGGAGGTAACCGATGCGGCTCTTGACCGACACATCGCCGGGGTCGCGCCCGAAGACGCTGAGCTTGCCGCGCGAACGGCGCAGGAGGCCGAGGATCATCTTGATCGTGGTGCTCTTGCCGCTGCCGTTGGGACCCAAGAGACCGAAGATCTCGCGCTCGCGGATCTCGAAGTCGATGCCATCGACGGCGCGGGCCTTGGACCGCATCCAGAAATCAGAGAAGTCCTTGGTCAGGCCGATCGCCTCGACGATGGGACGGGCCTGCTCGCTTGATGCGGTCATCGGTCACTCCTCGCGCGGTCAGGGCTGCGCGAAGCCCTTCTTGCCGTCCTTCTCCAGGCGACGGCCGGCCTTGTCGATCAGGATCTGCCGGCTGCCGAGCTGGAACGCGGGGTCCTGCGCGCCGAGCATCTGCGCCTCGAGCTTCTTGCGCTCAAGCTCGGCATTCCGCCGGGCCTGCATGATGTCGTTGGCGCTCTTGATGGCCACGTCGAGCGAGCCGGTGCCCTGCGGCACCGAGAAGACCTCAGCCGTTGGCGAGGTCAGCGTGTCGCGCAGCGCTTCGAGCCAGAGTTGGCGAACGAGCTGGCGCGGGTTCTCGCGGAAGCTCGGCGCAAGGCTCGCGAGCCGACGCTGCTCAGCACCGAGCGAGGCCTCGACCTGCACCTGATAGGCGCGGCCGCGCGAGACGGTTCGCGATGCCATGCCCCCGATGTCAGGCTGCTCCAGACGCCGGCCGATCTCGGCAAGCTTGGCATCGGCAGCCTGCTTCGTCTCAGGCATGGCGGGGTCAACCCGCGCAAGCAAGCCTTCGTACGCAGCGATCATGTCGAGGATCTCGCCGTAGCGAGGGCCCGCCGCCGCGAGGAGCCGCGCGTTGGAGTCCTGGCGCGCCTTCTCGATGTTGGTCTTTGCATCCTCTCGGGCAGCCTGCACGGCCTGCACCGCGTTGCGAACCGCCAGCGGGGCGATGCGCTCGGGAATCTGCACGCTCGCCAACTGCAGCCCGCTCTGCATGCGGTCCAACTGGGCCTGTGCACGCTCGCGAACCATTTGCGCGGGCAGATCCCGCTGCTCGAGGAGCTCGACGAGCGTCAGCTGGGCCGCAGTCTGCACCGCCGCCGCACGGACCGCCAGGCGTACCAGCGCATCGCGCCGTTCCCAGTCGAAGGAACGCACCAGCTGCACGGGATCAACGACGCCGTACTCGACCACGATCTGCACGTGAGCCAAATCGCCGTCTGCCGTGATGAGCGATCCATCGACTCCGGGTCGGATGGGATTGGACGTCGCGGCTCCCTCTGTGGCCTGGTCAAGGGTGACCTGATCTCCCTGCGATCGGAACCAGAACTCCTTGCGCAGATCCACCACACGCTTCTGCTCGAAGGCCACCACCTGTCCGATGGGATACGGCCAGAACGGCTGCAATCCTGGCGTGAGGGCCTCTTCCCCCGGTGCACCTTCAATAGCCCCGAAGACGGTGCGGACGCCGGTGTAGCCCTCTTGCACCGTCTGGAAGCCGGAGAAGAGGAACGCCACGACCAGGCCACCGATCGCAAACTGCAGCAATCGATACGACAGCTTGAGAGCGTCGCCCAGGCTCTGGTTCGCGGGATCCATCGCCGCTCGGACCGCGGCGACATCGTTCGCCGATGCCTCGACCGCGAAGTCGGCGTGGGCCGTGCGCCGTGGTTGCGGCGAGGCGGGATCGAGGCCCGCAGGATCCGATGGGTCGCCCTCGCTCACTTCGAGCCCTCCCGGGCCGGCTGTGGGATGCCCTTGCCATCGGTGGGCGCGTCGAGGTCGACCAAGTGGAACGGCGCCTTGCTCGTGTCGGTGATGAAGGTGGTGCTGCCCGAGAGCGAGGCGCGCAGCGTGTCGAGCCAGGCGAGGAAGATCGCCAGGTCGGCATCTTCACGCATCTGCTCGTAGTAGCGCGTGGCCTGCTCGTTGCCCACAGCCTCGATGTTGGCGGCCCACTGCTCGGCGAACTTGCGGATCGTGTCAGCCTGGCTCGCGGCCTGGCTCTTGATCGCGTCGGCTTCGCTGTTGCCCTTGCTTTCCTCGAGGTTGGCCAGGGTTTCCTGCACCGTCGCCATGCGGCGGAGCACGGCCACGGTGGTCTTGGGCGGCAGCACGATCTGGCTGATGCCCACATCGACCGGCTCGACGCCAGGCGCGCGGGTCTTGCGCAGGTCGGCCAGAATCGCATCTTCGGCTGCGGCGATCTTGCTGTCGGGACCGATCAGTTCGTTGAAGGAGTACTGGCCGATCGCACGCACGGCGCCCTGCAGCTGCGTCTCAAGTTCCTTGCCCGCCTTCTCGAGCGTGCCGAACGAGGTGTAGAACTGCAGCGGACCGTCGCCCTCGCCGTCGATGCGCCACAGCAGGTACGCCTGCACCACGACCTGCTGGCCGTCGCGCGTGAGCACCGTCTCGAGCGGACTCTCGATGAACTGGCGGCGCACGTCGAGCTTGACGGCGCGATCGATGAAGAACGGGGCCTTCAGGTGCATGCCGGCATCGCGCTGGATGCCGGCTGGCTTGCCCAGGCGCTCAAGCACGGCGACCTCGTTGAACCCGACCGAGTAGGTCGTGTTGAACAGCACAAGCACGAGGAGGATGACCGAACCGACGATGATGGGAATGCGCTTGCTCATGGTGGGAACGATGGATCAGTTGCCGGACTCGCCGTCCTTGGTCAGGTAGTCGCCGAGGTTCAGGCCCGACTCGGGTTCCTGCATCTCGATGTGCATGCGGACCCGGCTGGGATCCGCACCGATGACGTACTTCATGCGCGCCCGGGCGAGCTGCTCGCCGAGCACTTCCATGGTGCGACGCTGGCGGTAGAGCTCGGGCGCGGCGCGGAAGGCCGCAGCCTGGCCAGAGACCTCGCTGGCGTTGCGGCTCGCATCGAGTTGGAGCTCCCAGCGCCGTGCGCGTGCCTTGGCGATCACGCTGGATGCCTGCGCCGGATTGCGCAGGAGGATCGACTCGACCGCCCGGCGCAGTTCCGCGGCTTGAGCTGAAGCCATGCCATGCTCACGCTCAGCGGCGCGCAGCCGCTCGATCGCGGCGACCGCCTCACGCGCCACATCGGTGCCGCCGACGACCGCAGCCATCGTGGTGTTGACCACGCGCTGGGCCTCGTCGAGCACCTTGCGTGCATTCTGCGTGTCGATCGAGAGCTCCTCGAACATGCCTGCGCTCTCACCCGGTGGGCGCAGCGCAGGAATCAGCACGCTGACGACCTCGACGCCGCAGCGCTCGGCATCGAACGCGGTCTGGATCCGGCCCTTCAGCGCGGCGCCGAGCGAGTCGGCATCGGGGGAGAGCACACGGTCGAGGGGCTGCGTGGCGAGGAACTGCGTGGCCTCACGGAGCGAGATCGCGCGCAGCGCGCGTTCGCGCATGGTCAGCGGGCTGCGACGCGTGCGGGCCTCGCTGGCGAAGGACAGGAAGTCGATCAGGCCTGTGGGGCGCACGCGGTAGTTCAGCACGATGTCGGCATTGACGAGCGCGAACTGGGTGCTGACGGTGCGGGCCGCGGCATCGTCCTCGCCAGCCGCGGGCATCGGAGCGATCGCCGTCTCCGCGCGGCGGGCCGCGGTGCTGGCACTCACGATGAAGGGCTTGCGCTCGGGATCGTCGGGCTGGTCGCTGGCCCATGCGTAGCCCTGCTGCAACGACTTGGGCCCCAGCTGGACCGAACGGACGGTGGCCACGGGCCAGATCTCAACCGTCTCGATGGGCCACGGCCACTTCAGGACGAGTTCGCCCTGCGACACGTCGCCCACGACGCGGCCGCCACGAAGGCGGACCGCCTGCTCGCCCGGACCGACCACGACGACCATGCTCATCCCGACGAGCAGGATGGCCGCGATGGTGCCCAGCTTGGCCACGTTGCGCAGCAGCAGCTGGTAGCCCCAGCTGCTCGTGATGTCGAAGCCGAACTGGTAGTTGACGGCCTCGTTGATGCCCCGGACGATCGAGTCCGGGGCCGCCAGCAGCCCAAGCACCTTGCTGTCGAACGCCGCACGCGGGATCTCGCCCATGCGGCGCGGCCGGTACAGATTGAGCACGAAGTTCAGGACGATCTCGCCGGCGAGCCCGAAGAGCAGGAACGGCAGGGCCTGCGCCATGCGCTCAAGCACGGTCGGTTGGTCGACGTAACGCATCGCCACGCCCACGGCCACCGCCAGCAGCACGATGGCGTTGCCGACCATGACCCCGGCACCGCCGCGCAAGTTCTGCCAGGCCGGCAGCGACGCCATGCCGGCGATCCACCGGCTGAAGACGAAGCACAGCAGCGCGAGGAACGCACAGCCAGCGAGCATCCAGCCGCCGTTGGCAGCGACGCGGAATGCCTCGACGCTCGGCTTGGGATCGTTGAGCGCCTCGAAGTAGCCCAGGATGCGCCAGCCCAGCAGCGTGTACGCGCCAGCCATGAGCATGCTCGCCACAGGCACGAGCACTCGATGCATGAGTTCCAGCCTGCGAGCCGCAACTCGAGCGTCGGCGGCACCTGCCTCGAAGACGCTCTGTCGATCACCCCGCGACGCCGCGAGCTCCTCGGACTCGAGTTCCTCGAGACGCTCAAGCCGGTGCTGATGGAAGGTGATGACCAGGGCTACCCAGGCGAGAGCCCCCGTCAGCACCATCAGGCTGACCCAAGTCAGCGTGGTGTCCGACTGGACCCGGGCGAAGATGAGCACCAGCAGACCGACAACGAGCTGCAGGATGAGCCCGAAACCGGAAACGCGAGTGGCCTGTTGGTAGGCGAAGTGGTCGATCCGCATGGCATGCACCGGGAGGGCCCCGAGAAGTGAAGGGAGGGACCCGAAACGGTGTGGGGGGAGTGTACGCAAGGCCTCGGCACCGTGCCGGGCACGACGAGGGACGAACGAATCCCTGCTGGGGTTCGCTTGACGTGGCCCCCCTCCCCGCCGATGCTTCCCCCATGGGCCTCCTCGAGCAGCTTCTTGCCATCGCCCGCAACACCTTCCTCGAGTCGATCCGGCAGCCGGTGGCGCTCGTGGTGACCGTGGTGGCGGGGCTCCTCGTGGTCATGGCCAATCCGTTCTCGGCCTACACGATGATGGACGACGACCGCATGTTTCTCGACATGAGCCTGTCGACGGTCTTCCTCGCCGGCGCCTTGCTGGCTGCGATGCTGGCGACCAACGTCGTCTCGCGCGAGATCGAGAACCGCACGGCACTGACGGTGATCTCGAAACCGGTGGCTCGAGCGAGCGTGGTCCTGGGCAAGTACATCGGCGCGGTGGCGGCGCTGCTCGCGTGCATGCTGGCGCTCATGCTGGTGCTGGCGCTGGTTGAGCTGCATGGTGTGCAGCAAACTGTGCGCACCCCCTATCACCTGCCGGTGATCGCCTTCGGCAGTGCGGCCGTGATCCTCGCCTTCGGGGTGGCCACGTGGTGCAACTACTTTTACGCCTCAAGCTTCGCGGCAGTGTTCATCATGTCGGCCTCGCCGCTGCTCCTGCTGGCGTACGTGCTGGCGCTGCTCTTCAACACCGGCTTCGCCCCGCAATCCATCGCCACCGACTTCCGGCCCGAAGTCTGGAAGGCGGGTCTGCTCATGGCGCTTGGTGTGGCCGTGCTCTGCGCCGTGGCGGTGGCCGTGAGCACGAGGCTCGGCCAGGTGCTCACCGTGACCGTGACGGTGGGCACGCTGCTCATCGGGCTGCTGAGCGACTGGTTCTTCGGCCGCACGGTGGCGGCCGGTGCTGAAAAGGCTGGCGAAGCCGCGTACTGGGCGAGCAAGACCGCTTGGGGCATCGTGCCGAACTTCCAGGTCTTCTGGGTCACTGATGCCGTGAATCAGGGCGTGTCGATCCCGGCGAACTACCTCGGGCTCACCGCGCTGTACGCGGCCTGCTTCGTGGCCGCAGCGCTCGCGCTCGGGGTGGCGCTCTTCCAACGCCGCGAGGTGGGCTGAGCTGCGCGCTCAAGCCCAGCGCTCAAACCCAGCGCTCAAACCCAGCGCTCAAACCTGCCAGCCCCGCTCAATCCCAGCGCTCGACCTGCCGCTGCACCTTGGGGCGCGACAGGAAGACGAGCGTGGCAAACGGCACGATCGCGACGGCGATCGAGCCACCCGCCTGGAAGATCATGGTCATGCGCCGATTGGCGGCGGGGTCGAACTCGCCAAGCAGCTCGCGCATGCGGGGGTCGTTCGATGCCGCAATCTGCCATTCGTGCGCCAGGCGGTTGTACTCAACCTGCGTGGGCAGGAGCAACCACGAGACGATCAGGCTGACAACTGCAATGATCAAGCGCAGGACGGCCCAGCGCTGCACCCGCGCGATGCCGACGCGTCGCTGCGCCACCACACCGAGCCCGCCGACACCAAGCAGGACGCCGAGCCCCACCGAGAGCGCGCCCCCGACGACGACGAACACCAGCAGCACCATCGGCATGCGCGGCGGCTCGCCCCCTGGGGCGGCCATCTTCATGAGCATGGGTGCCGCCAGCGCTCCGCCCACGGTCAACAGCATCACCAGCGATCCGAGCACGGCATACGCAAGCAGCGTGATACCAATCGGCATCGCCCATTGCGCGATGGGCGGCGGCAAGTCCTCTGCTGCGAGCGGCCGATCCGCGCGTGGGGGCGTGGGCGAGTCGAGCACGGTCAGTTGCCGGCGCCGTTCTGCTGCTTTCGGGCCTGTTGCAACTGGTACTTCAACTGCTCCAACTGCTGCTCGAGCTGCTCAGGCTCGGGAACCTGCATCTCGTAGCGCAACATCTCAGGAGCCTTCTTCCACCACTCGAGGAGCTTCTTGATCGCATCGATGCGCTTTGCAAGGACGACCATGCCGTCTCCGGTGCCCGTCCCACCCAGTGAGTACTGGCGAAAGAGCTCGGGAACCTCCTCAGTGCACTTCTCGCAGGTCCGCTTCCACTTCTCAAACACCTTGTTGCCTGCCTCGCTGACCTCGTACTGGCCCTCGGGGACACCCATCGCCGCCAGCAGGTCATCCAGCGTGTCGGCCGTTCCGCTGCTGAACTTGCAGGCGAGCGCGTTGGAAGCGTTGAAGGTCAGGTTCTCCTTGGCGTTGCTCAGCTCGTGCTCCCCCTGAAGCGTGTCATAGAACGTGACCTTGCCGGTGTCGGGATCGACGTCGTACGAGAGCAGGTCCTCGGCGTGAACCATGGCCCGACCGACGTAGCCACTGCGCCCGCCCATCTCGCAGGTGCGCGCGACGGCGTCTTCCCACTCCTGGGCACCCTGCTCGACCCAGCCTCGGCCGGCGATGCGCGTGATCGAGCCCATCGTGCCGGTTTTCATGAAGTAGATCTCGGGCGCGTACATGGCGGTGAACGCGCCGCCGGAGATCGCCTTCTCGATCCAGGCCACGAGCCGATGCCCGCCATCGCGGATGCCCATGAGCGCAGCTTGAATCTCTGGCGTTTCAAGAACAAGACCGCCGTTCGAATTGATCTTGATGATCACGATCTGCCCGGGGCCAGCCGCGTTGGCCATGTCCTTGATGGTGTGCATCTCCTTGGCGCGCAGCTGGATGCCCACGGTGCCTTCGAGCGGGAGGATGAAGATCTGCTTCTTCTCTTGGTCTTCCGCCGCGGCAGCGGGCGGCGCGGGCTTCTTCGCGGTGGATGCGCTGCCTGCCTTCGTGGCAGAGGACGGCTTGGCGGGAACGGGCTTCGTCGACTGCGCAGAAGCGGACTGCACGGGCACGAAGGCGATGAGCGAGGCGAGCAGCGCAGCAGTGGTGTTCTTCAAGATCATGGTCAGGATCACTCAGTAAAGGTGCGTGGTTCGAAATCGTCAGGGCGTGCAAGCATGGGTAGCGCAGGCGCGATCAGCCTCCACCGACCCCACCGCCGAATCCACGGCGGTTGCTTCCGCCGCCACCGCCCTGGTTGTCCTTCTTGGCCTTGTTGCGCGCGATCTGCTCCTGCTTCCAGCGCTCGATCTGGTCCTTGAGCTGGTTCAGGTCAGGGTGGCGGGTCATGCGCCACTTGACGTACGCCGCATCATTCTTCTCGAGGATGTCGACGATCTTCTCGTAGTTGCGCTTGGCGAGGTCGGTGAACTTGCCGGCATCCAGCCCGAGCTTGGACTGGGCTTCGGTCCACAGTTGCTCGGCTTGGTCGAAGGCCCGATTCCAGGCCTTGGTCCAGTCGGCCCCAATGCGCTCGCCAGCACCCATGGCCGGATCCTGCTCGCTCGGCACCAGCTGGTACTCGCGATAGCCGCGCAGGAACATGAGCTCACCAAGATCGCTCGCGCTGCCGTCGGCCAGGCCAAGGTCCTCGGCCGTGTCCGCCGTAAAGGCGGCAACGCCCTTCTCGCTGCCGTCAACAACCCACGTGCCATCGGCATCCTGCGTCCAGACCAAGTCGCGGCCCTTCCAGGACGCACTGAGCTTCAGCTCAGGGCGCATCATGGCTTCTCCGATCTTGATGTCGTAGCCGCCGACCTCAAGGAATCCGTTGGCGATCGCCACGACCGCCTCGCGGAACTTGGCCAGCACCTGCGGGTCCTCGACGCTGTAGCGCTCGGCAATGCGGCCGAGGCCGTCGAGCCTCGCGCCAGGCTTCATGTACATGTCCTTGAACGCTAAGGCGAGCAGCGTGCTGAAGCCCCACGAATCCTGCACCCACATCATCGTGGGCGTGCCGCGCAGCTCTTCATCGAGCAACTTCAGCATGCGGCGTTGCGAGTCGTCGTCGAAGAAGCCGGTGCCATCCTCGTTGCGCTCGGCGGTGTAGAAGCCCTCCTTCAGGTCCTGGCTGTCGAGCGTGAACACGATGAGGTCGGGCTTCTTCGCCTTGATGTCATCGACAAACCTCTGGCAGAGCTCGGGGTGGATATCCAACCCCCAGATTCCCTTGAACGGAGCGACGTAGACGCGCGGACCGGCGGGAGCTTCAGCCGTGGTGGCATCGGCAGGCTTGGGCGCCGCCTTGGCGGGCGTGCCGCCCTTGGTCGCGGCTGGCTTGGTGGCAGCAGGCTTGGTGGCTGGCTTCGTGGCATCCTTCTTGGGCGGGGCCTGGAAGGCAAGCAGCGGCAGAGTGAGGACGGCAAGCGTCAGGGCAAGTCGGCGCATCCTCGCCATACTACCGAGGCTCCCCGACCGTTCAACTCTTTGACGGTCGATTCAGGACCCGTTTCGACCGCATTCGACAGCGTGGGCCAGTGCCGCGGCGGCATCAGCAACCCGGCCCTCGAGCTGCGCTCGATAGACGCGGTCCAGGATCGCCCCCATGCTCGGTCCCGGGCGCAGTCCCGCGGCAAGGAGGTCGCCCCCGGTGACCCATCGGGCCGGGGCGAGCCCGCCGGGTGCCGCGGCGTACGGCGCCATCCACTCGCTGATCGACCGTGCACGGTCAGGGGCCTCGACCCCGACGATGTCGAGCGCCGAAGGGGTCAGCGGCGATGCCAGGGTCAAGCGCCGATCAGCGATCGAGGCGCCGTCGAAGCCATCGAGCATCCACGCCACCAAGCCAAGCGCGGTGTCGAGATCGCTGGATTCGCGGTTGCTGAGCATGAGCGCTTCGGTCCAGCGCCCCGCCCCGCCGCCACGATCGGCTCGGTCGCGCAGCCAGGCCGCGAGCAGCGCACCGACCGGCCGGCCATGATCGATGGCCGACAGCCGGGACAGCGGCCCCACGGTGTGCGGCCCGGCGAAGACCGCGGCATCGAGCAGCAGCGACTCGACCAGTTCGGCACCGTGTACCCGGCGAGGATGTTCGACGATCTTGCGAATCTCGATGCCGATGCGCTCGCGGCTCACACCCGCGAGTTCCGACGCGTGAGCGCGGATGGCGTCGGCCGTCTTCGGCTCGATCTCGAGCGCGAAGCGCGCGGCAAAGCGCGCCGCACGCAGCATGCGCAGCCGATCCTCGCGGATGCGTTCGTGCGGTGAGCCGATGGCGCGAAGGACGCGCGCCGCGACATCCGCGCGACCGCCGACGAAGTCGATGACCTCGCCGCTCGCGGGGTCCATGAAGAGGCCATTGACCGTGAAGTCACGCCGGTGGGCATCCTCCTCGGGCGTGGCGAAACGCACGGAATCGGGACGGCGGCTGTCGGTGTAGGGACCATCCGCGCGGAAGGTCGCGACTTCGACGACCACACCCCCCGTTCGCACGAGCATGACGCCGAACGACTCGCCCACGCCCTTGGCGCCCTTGAAGAGCGCCGTGATCTCCGCGGGCTTCGCACTCGTGGCGACGTCGAAGTCAGCGGGTTCGATGCCCAGCAGCTGGTCGCGCACGCAGCCACCTGCGAAGTAGGCGATGTGCCCCGCCTCGCGAAGGCGCAACGCGATCGAGCGGGCGGCATCGTGCGGAGACAGGTGCGCGTGGCTCATGATCCAACGCGCCCCATGCGGGCACGCAGCTCCTGCTGGAGCGCGGCGATGCGCCGCTGCAGCTCAAGCATGCCGGCCGACGGATCCTTGAAGAGTTCCGCAACCTCCTCGGCGGGAATCATCGGCCCCGCGAGGCAGCCGATGCGACGGAAGGGCCGCGGCAGGAGCTGCCCCTTTGGCCACGCCTCGAAGGTGCCCTCGATCGCCATCGGGACGATGGGCACCGCCGCCTTGCGGATCATGATCGACACGCCGCGCTTGAACTCCTTCAGTTCGCCATCTTCCGAACGCGTGCCCTCCGGGAAGACGAGCACCACGCGGCCGGCCTTGAGCTCATCGATCCCGGCCCGCATCGCCGCGGCATCGGCGCCGTCGCGGTTGATGGGAATGGTGCCGAGGCTCCTGATCAGCCAGCCGAACGGCCCCACGAAGAGCGACGCGCGCCCGATGGGCGAGAAGGGACGCTCCGCGAGGAACGTGCCGCAGACCGGAGGGTCGTAGTAGCTGCAGTGGTTGCAGACGGCCAGGAATGCGCCGGTTCGCGGAACGTTTGAGCGACCGAGGTAGAGCCGACGATGGACCAGCAGGAAGAACGCCTCAACGGTCAGCGTGACGAGGTCGAACCATGTCGACTGCACCGCCCCGCGGCCCGGGCAGCGCCGGGCGAACTGCGTCAGGCGCACGGAGCCGCCCCCTGGGCGTGCCGCTGCTGGAGCGTGTGGCCGACCATGGCGCGAACGATCGACTCAAGCCGCTCCACCACCTGGTCCTGCGTGATGTCGCTGGTGTCGACCACCTTGGCGCCTTCGGGGCAGCGCAAGGGCCCCGTGGCTCGGCCCGCATCGAGCGCATCGCGGCGGACGATGGCCGCGAGGATCGCTGCCTCATCGACGCGCTCGCCACCGGCGGCGAGCTGCTCGCAGCGTCGACGCGCCCGCACCTCAGGGCGGGCGTCGAGGTAGATGCGAACCGGTGCATGAGGGAAGACGACGCTGCCCTGGTCACGGCCCTCCGTGACGAGCCATGGGTGCGCCGTGGCGATGCGGCGCTGCGCCAGCACGAGGCGCTCACGCACGGCTCGGTGCGCCGCCACGTGCGAGACATGCTCCGTGACGGTCTGCGAACGGATGGCGGTGCTGACGTCGCGGCCATCGAGGAGAACCCGCGGCGGATTGACCGCGAAATCGAAGTCCACCACGCAGTCGTGGGTCACGCGGTCGACCGCTTCGGCATCCTGGGTGGACACGCCGTGCGACAGGGCTTGCAAGGTGAGGGCGCGGTACATGGCGCCGGTATCGAGCATGTCGAGGCCGAGCCGCGCCGCGAGCATGGAGGCAACCGAACTCTTGCCGGTTCCGGCCGGGCCGTCGATCGTGATGACGACCCCGTCGATCATTCCTCGTCGCCTCCGACGGCTGCGACGGGATCATCCTCCTCGTCGTCGGCGTCCTTCTCGGCGAGGAGTTCGGTGATGAGCGCAACGGCCTTCTCGATCGGCGCGACCGGATCGGCCGTGCCCACGTAATCGATGCAGAGCGTGTTGCCGTAGCCCACCGACTGGATCGCGCTGATCGCGTCGGCGAGGTCCCACTCCTTGTGGGTTCCCGCCCGCGTGAAGGTCTTAACGGTGGCTTCGATGGCGGCGCTCGCGTAAGGCGCCACGCGACGCAGCGCGCCCTGCAGGTCGCCCGAACCATGCGCATAGGCAAAGCTGGGCAGCGCGCCGATGCGGAAACCGCCGACCTTCTTGATGAGTTCCGCGTAGTTCGCGGCATCGGCGAGCACCGGGTCCGAGGGGCGCAGCAGCGTGTTCACGTCCATGCGCTCGATGCGCTGCATGGACTGCTTGATGGCCTTGCCGTAGCGCTCGAGCACATCGACCGAGCCGATCCCGGTCGGGGTCATGCCGACCGAATTGCAGCCGAGCGACTGCGCTGCACCGGCGAAAGCGAAGAGCCGATCGCCGCAGGCAGCGGTGTCGCGAAGGAAATCGAGCGGCAGGTCATCCACCAGCACGAGGATCGGGCAGCCGGCCTTGTCGGCACGGTCGCGAAGCTTCTCAAGGTCGGTTCGGGTCTTGCCGCGCAACATCGCCGCGGGAAGGTTCATGCCGCGCAGGCCAAGCTGCTCCGCCGCGAAGCGTGGGACATCCAGCAGATCGGCCGGAGCGGGCCCTTTCTG
>Ga0315906_10005938_pt1 | contig 15234 bp, 15 predicted proteins | sample LakEriMetagenome_4_FD_203526 | JGI IMG/M metagenome (GOLD analysis project Ga0315906, IMG submission 203526) | Freshwater fungal communities from buoy surface, Lake Erie, Ohio, United States - Buoy 2 MA122 | ecosystem: Environmental > Aquatic > Freshwater > Lake > Lake biofilm | place: USA...
TGTCGGGATCCGAGGAGAACTTGGGCCTGTTGGGGCCAAGGGAGAGCAGGGAGAACGCGGTGAGGTTGGAGAACAGGGTCCGCAGGGCATTGAAGGTCCAATTGGTCCTAGAGGCCCAATAGGCCCACAAGGCCCGAAGGGCGATAAGGGTGATAAAGGCGACCAAGGAATTGCCGGGGAGTTAGGCCCGATAGGCCCACAAGGCCCCAAAGGCAACCAAGGAGAGGCTGGAGAGCCGGGTCTTGACGGCCCACAAGGAGAAAGAGGTCCAATAGGTCCCCAAGGCCCCAAGGGCGATAGAGGCGATCATGGATTACCCGGACCAAGAGGCCTAATGGGTTCACAAGGACCAAAGGGAGAGCGTGGAGAACCCGGAGAACAGGGTCCAGAAGGTCCAGAGGGTCCGATGGGCCAAGATGGTCTTCCCGGGGAGAAGGGCGATAAGGGAGATCCCGGTGTCGTTTCTGCCAGTTTCCCTTTAGTCTATGATAAAAAGTCAGCAAACATAAGTTTTGATACTAAATTCTTAGATGATAAAATTACTAAGATTGCTGTAGATCCACTTCTTGCTAGCGGTGGTAGCGGTCTTGGTGTTAAAGAAAATGGGTCAATACTTGTAAAGACGGGTGTTGATTATTTGGATTTTAGAGGTTCCATTGATCTTACTAGACAGGGTAGAACTGTTATAGTAACTGGAACTAGCTCTGGATCAGGAACTGGTATAACTGGCCCTACAGGACCCACTGGCCCAGCGGGAGCTACGGGTAATGTCGGTGCTACTGGGGACATTGGACCCACTGGTGCTACCGGAGTCACTGGTGCAGATGGCTCAACCGGGCCGATTGGACCGACAGGTGCTACCGGAGTCACTGGTGCAGATGGTTCAACTGGTCCTATGGGGCCAACAGGTGCTACTGGGGTTACTGGATCTATTGGACCTACAGGGCCAACTGGACCATCTGGTATTACTAACATAAATGGTATTACTTTATCACCAATAACTATACGAGAAGGTGATGGTATCTTGTTAGGTACTAATCTTTCTACTAAAACAATTTCTATATCGAATGAATGGGGACCATTAGAAGATTCTGCGGCTACCCTTGATGATTATATTTTAGTAAGTTTAAACGGATTAATAGGAAGTCCTTCATTATTTGCTGGTTCTGGTATAACTTTTTCTGTTGGCGCGCAGGGAATTACAATTTCATCGACGCTTCCTAAATTTACAGAAGGAGTTACTGCTCCAGCAAACCCTATAGCAGGAGATAGATGGTATAATACTGATGATGGCATAATCTACACTTCAGTCACAAAATCAGGTTCACAAATTTGGATAGTTGGATGAGGATAAATAAAGTATGCCGATAAATTTCCCGAATTCACCAAGCATTGGAGCTACCTACGACTACGAAGGTATTCATTATATTTACAATGGTGTAGGCTGGGTCAACAAAAGTATTTTTGGTATTTCAGCTGGAACTAACATTAGCTTTACTAATTACAATGGTACTGGTCCTATAGTTATATCTACAACGAGTTCTGGCGGTATAACAAGTGCAGTGACTTCCTTTAATGGTCTTACTGGAGATGTGGTTGGTGTATCTAGTTTTAATGGTTACACTGGTGGGGTTACTGGTTGGGCGTATTACAATGATGGTATTAATAGCGGTTTAGATACCGACTTAATACAGGGAATATCAGGGCAAAGATTTGTTGAAAATCTTCAGACCGGACTTTTATATGGGGGTCTTCTTCAAGTAAATGCTGGAAACTCTGCTTATTTTGATGTTTCCGCTGGGGTTGGAATTATTTCTACAGCAGGCGCATCTTTAACTGCATATCCAACCCCGTCGTTAAGTTATATAACATGGAGTTCGTTTACTGGAGTGACTGTAACTGGTATTACTTCTGATGAAGAAACTTGGATTTCGATTAATTCTTCTGGAAATTTAGTACAACAAAACACTAAATGGTTGGATAGCCAGTTCGATAATTCAATTCCTCTAGGCGTATTGATTCATCCAAACAACACAACCATAAACTTCGCAGTTGCCATTCCCCATGTGGCATACGGTCAACCTTCACAGCTAGATCCATTTGTAAGAGCATTCGGGCCAATCAAAATTTCTGGCCACGAAATAAGCGCAAACGGAGCCAATTTACAAGTAAATAAGAGCACTGGTGCTGCATATCTGATTGGTAGGAATTACGCTACAAATCCCAGCAGTCCAAACGTAGTAGAAGATACAAATGCTACTCCAATCAGCACGATGTATCGATACTATAGAGATGGTTCTGGTAAATTTACAGTAGTTACAAATTCATCCATAGATCCTAGTAAATATGATGATGGAACTGGAACTTTAAATACAGTACCCGGTGGTCAATATACCATTCAGAGACTTTTTTTCCTACCCGGTGTTCCAACTGTTCTTGCATCATACTATGGAAGAGAACTATACAATTCTATAGAAACTGCACAAGCAAACATTCCGTTTGAACAATTTACTGAAGATGATTCTACTGCTAGCCTTGGTGTGTTTGCAGGATATTTGATTGTTAAGAGTGGAGCAACACAATTAAATAACACCGCTGATGCTAAATTCATCAACTCTGGAATTTTTAGAAATCTTTCTAACATCGGTGGCGGTGGAGTTGCCGCAACTAGCCTTGACGATTTGAGTGATGTCACTATAACTTCAGCAGCAAACGGCCAAGTACTTAAATATAGTAGCGGGGTGTGGGTTAATGATTCAGTTTCAAATCTCAACTTAGTATCGGCAGCTGTTGCAGGGTCTGGTATCAATGTTTCCGGTGCTACTGGATCTGTTACTATTACCAATACTGGTGTCTTGAGTTTTAATGGCAATACAGGAGCAGTTCAAGGCGTTTCGTCCATTAACGGAAGCACTGGTGCAATTACCAATGTTGCATTTACGAATGTGGCACAGACCTTTAGTGCTTTGCAAAGTTTCAGTGTTGGTGTTAGTGCAGGATATGTTGATACCGATACCATAAAAAGTGATTTATTGACTATAGATCCTTTTAATTTGTTTCCTGATTCTACAGGAATTAGATTATATCAAGATAATGGAATTTCCCAATATTATACTACTATAAAGGGAGCAGGACCAAATGCATCTGCAAACCAAACTATTACTTTACCTAATGATACTGGCATAGTTGCACTTACTAAAAATGTAGTAAGTAGTTTTAACGGCAATACAGGAGCAGTTCAAGGTGTATCAGCTGCTGTTGCCGGATCTGGTATTAGCGTATCTGGTGCAACTGGTTCTGTTACCATTACTAATACTGGTGTCTTGAGTTTTAATGGCAATACAGGAGCAGTTCAAGGTGTATCATCCATTAATGGAAATACTGGTGCGATTACTAATGTTGCATTTACGAATGTAAATAATAATTTCAGCGTAACTCAAAACTTTGCACAAGGTCTTACTGCTGCAAATACGGTTGAGTTTTATGCAGATACGAGTTATTTCTATTCATCAATAAAGGGAAATAGATTCTTAACTGTTTCGCCGGGTGCGCAGAATTTTATAAGTGGTAATGGTGCTTCGTCAATTATTATTAATCAATCTGCTGGCAATGCAGTTTATATTGGTGATGCTGATATAGCAAACAACGGAACCTATATTCGTGTAGAAGATAATACTTCAGCCATTGCTTTTAATTATAATACAACTTCATATACATTCCCAACAACCGTTGGAAGTCCGGGACAAGTTTTAACTACAAATGGATCTAATCCTGCGACCTTGTCGTGGAGTACAGCAACGGGATCTGGTGGGGGGGTATCTTCATTCAATGGATTGACTGGAGCTGTGGAAGGAGTATCATCTCTTATTGGGGGTACTGGAATTTCTGTGTCCGGTGCTACTGGAACTGTAACGGTAACCAATCAGGGTGTAAGAACTTTTAACGGTGCTACTGGAGACATATCATATTCTGGATTAAGTAGATATATTACTAGCATTTCAACAAACACAAATGCGGGATCTACTGCTGGTACTGATTTCGTTTACATATGCACGGCGGGTCTTACATTAACCTTACCCACAGCGGCATCAAATACAAATAGATATTCTGTCAAGAATACAAGTTCATCTGTAGTAAAAGTTTTTACAACATCATCTCAATCTATCGATGGTATAACTCTTGGTTATAATTTGACTAGACAATATCAAGCAGTTGATTTAGTAAGTGATGGTTCTAATTGGTTTGTAATCTAACGGAGAAAATATGGCATACAGTATTCAAAGCATCAACGAATATGTTCTTCCGGCTTGTGCTCAATCGGAAAATCCAAATCAATTAGATACTATTTTCTTTTCTGATTTTCATCAAAACGCAAATCCAACAATAGCAGTACCCTCTCAGGGAGCAGTTTTTTATGCACCATCTGGCAACGGTGGGGCACATACAAGTAATACTGCCGCTCATTTTGAAGCGTTTGGAATAACATTTGCTTCTGGTGTCGTATCAGTATCTACTGGTGGTACTAGCAATTCTACAGGATATGGTGGATTAGCGACATCTGCCGTTATTATTCCGGGCATTCCTACACCGGATTCTGGATTAGTAACCAAATATGAATGTGAAATTCTTATACGAACAGATAGCACTATTCATGGAAACTCTCCAACTACAAATAGAGGATATTATCGATTTGGATTTATGAGCAGCACCACAAATACTGTTCCTGCCGATGGCGTTTATTTTGAATTTTTATGTGATGGTACTACGACAGATACAAATTGGAATATAGTTTTTAGAAAAGATAACTCTCAAGACAGAGTTGCAACTACCACTGCTGTGACAGCATCGAAAACATATAGATTATATTTGTGTGTAGAAAGAGATACTTCTGGAAATTATCTTACTACATATAAAATTAAAAATTTAACCGACAATACAAATGAAGAAACTACTGCTGCTCCGACAACTACAGCAAGATATCCGAGTGCAACTGGTGATTATATGGGTATAGTTTTAACAAATTCAAAAATCACAACTACTTCTACTACTGCAAGATTAGTTTTTGTTGATTATATTGCTGGTAGGATTAGAAGACCTGTTACTAGAGAAATTTTATTATTCGCATAATATGGCATACAGTATACGAAGTATAAATGAAAATGTATTGGTTGGATCTGTTAATAATGATAATCCAAACCAATTAGATTTTATTTTATTTACAGATTTTCTTCAACTAGCTGCTGCTTCAAACGCATTAAGTGTTTCGGGAGGGGGATTTGCTAGTACAACTGGAAACGGCGGAACCTCTACTTTTACTTCTGCTGCATTTGCTGCTTATTTAGGATTCACTACTGGTGATATAAAAGATTGTAATGGTGTTGTTAACATGAACACTGGATCAACCTCAAACAATAGCGGATATATTTCACATGGAACGAGTACGAATATTTTGCCGGGTATTCCAACACCGGGATCTGGTCTGATTACAAAATATGAAGCAGAATGTGGAATAGTTCTTCAAGCAGTTCCAGATTTATTAAGCACTACAAGTGGTGCATATAGATTTGGATTTATGAATTCTGTTACAAATGCAGAACCTACTGATGGGATTTATTTAGAATTTGAATCAGATTCTGCTCAGTTACCGGGAGATGGCACATGGAATTTAGTTATTCGTAAAGACGGAACCGGAGAAAGAATCGATACTGGTGTAGTTGTTGATGAATTTGGTGAAACTGGATTATCATATAGATTATATCTTTGTGTAGAAAGAAATTCTTCTGGAACAATTTCAATAACTTATAAAATAAAAAACAGAACTTTTGGAGTTCCTGTGACAGATACAGAAGTCACAACTACAGCATCAAACACCGCATTTTATCCTAGTGCTAATAATGATTATATGGGATTAAATTTAATTGTAACAAAATTAACAGATGTTCGCGCATCTGCTAGTGTTCTATATTGCGATTACATTGGTTGTAGAATTAGAAGACCGCTTGAAAGAGAAATTTTAATAGGAAATTAATATGGCTAGACCTCTAAGTGTTGTTAAAATAAATGATCCAAACGATCCAGATGTATTAATATATGATCTAAGAGAATCTGAAAGATTTATATACATCGGTGAATTGTTACAAAACCCAAATAAAGCTATTGTGCAAGAAATAGATAGCGGAAGAGTGTTTATTACTATAAACGCATCTGTATTTGAAGAAGTTTCTGTGGGGGAATATTGATCAAAACATTTACTAAATATTGATATGCCAGCAGGAAGATATGACATCATCGCAGAACAAGGAGCCTCCTTCAAGATCCAATTTGATTATCTGTATGCTGGAGTTGGGGGCACAGGTATAAACCTTGAAAATTTTACTTGTCAGATGCAAGTTAGAAAATCTGCCTATGATTCTAAAATTTTGTTAGATGCTTCTATTTCCGGTCTTACTTATGGGGGAGTGACTGGTTATTATGAACCCGGAGTCATAACTGGAACTACAGCCAGTGGGGGGATTTATCTTAATCAAGATATTCAGGGAATTACCAGAACTGGTGGCATTTACATTAATGTTCCTCATACGGTAACTAGATATTTCCCAGTAGGAAGACATTTTTATGATCTTGAACTTACTAATTCCGTAAGCGGTGATGTCACAAGATTACTAGAGGGAACATTTGAAGTTACTAAAGAGGTAACTCGCTAATGGAGATACTAAATCCATACGGCTCGGATTTTGATAAAATAGTAAGAATAGCTCCTACTAGATATTCTGCTAGAATTAAAGTAAATCTACCAAATCAATCAAATTACGCAACGGTAGATGTTCCGGGGCCATTTTTAACAGATGATGTAAGTGTTGAAAGTTTTTTATTAAGATTTGCATATAGTCCAGAAGAAACACAACAAGGGCAAATTCTTTCGTCGCCATTTATTGATTTCACCGTATATAAGGGTGGACCTTCTGGTGGATATGCTCCAGCATTTTATCAGCCAAATCAAGGAGTGCATAAATTTACTTTAGCCGACAGCTTTCCTTATTATTTTAATGATACGGCTGTAGATAATCAATTAAAAACAAGATTTAATGATCTTGGATTTAAATTTTATATTTGGCCAAATTCAAGTATTATACCCGGTGATCAAACATCACTAACAAGCACCGCATTTAATAATGCTTTAATAAATGATATAACTTCAAAATCAACATCATTTTTCGGAACGTCATATTCATTTGGTACTACCGCAAATATAATGCTTGATTTTGAAAATTGGTTCAGCACCGCTATGAATGGTGTTTCAGTCCCTTATCCACCGGGATCATTGAGTGGCCTTACAGCTATAGATACACAATTTCATGATAATGTTTTAGATTTAGATCCGGGATATACCGGAAACACTCTGACAAGAATTTATAATGGACCAATTAACCGATATGCAACCAATCAATACATTCAGTTATTTAACAATTTAAAAACTCTTTATGGACCTAATATAAAGTTATCTCATTATGGATGGGGTATGGAATTTGAACTTTATTCACAGGTAACATCATATCTTTATGGTGTAGATGGTTGGACATTTGATGCTAATTTCGGCAATACATGGACTGCATCTAGAGGTTTAACGTGGGATGTTGGAAATCCTTCTGGTCCATTTAGCAACATTTATTTTTTAAGTAATTTTGCTAAAAATAATATAACTATTGATGGAATCTCTTTAGCCAATCTTCCAGATGAACAACAACGTCTATTAGATGATGCTGCCGAGAGATTTACTCAACATGCTCTTATACAACAGAGAGATGCTTATACTGTACAAGATTATTTGACACCTCAATATTATCAATATATTCCCAGTAAGCTTGCTACAAGTTTTTATCAAAATTTAGGATATACATTTAATGCCAGTGGAAGAACTCCCGCAACCTATAGCAACTTTGAAAGATGGAGAACTGCTTATCTAAATGTTGCAGAACGAGTATCTGGAACAACATTGCCTGCTGGAATAACTAGAAGAAGATCTATATTACCGATCTTTAGTTTTATTTACATTGAAGGATGGGCAACTACTGAAGGATCTGTTGCCATGCCAGTAGCTGATCAATATTTAAATTTATACAAATATCGACAATTAGGCGGAAACGGTTTAAATCTTTGGTCAGCAACTAATTTTTATTATACAAACGCTGCAACCGCGCCAATAGTTAAAAGAAATATCATTTCTACTATTTTAGGATTAACTTTTGATGTGGCAAACGATACTTTCTGGTTCCCTCATCTTGGTTTAACTGGAATGACATGGGGCACTCCAGCAGCTAAAACATATTTGCTAGGATTATATAATGATTTCTTTTATCAATCTTGCCAAAGAGCAAAGACAATTCTCTCTGATGTATATCCTTACCGAGTTGGAAATGCAGAATCTCCAGCTAGTATTTATTTTGAATTAGCAGCAAAGAGTTTGGCCGCAGGAACCACATTTAATAATGTGACATTCCATGTAAGACTAAGAAATCAATTGACGGATGGAAATATAATTGATTATGCATTCAATCCATCAACCATTCAGGCAGGAGCAACATCTTCGCTTGGAATAATACCTTTGGGGAATACTTTACCAATAAGAGTTGATGCTTGGGTAGATGGAATTCCAACCGGAAATACTCTGGGGATTCACGGATTTACATTCAACGTAAGAAATTACACAGATAGTAATTCTCTACTTGGTACGTTTAATGTAAAATTTGATTATGATAATTATGATTCTGCTTGATTTTTTTTCTATATTTGCTATTATTTTCTTATGGAATCACTAGGAATTTTTAAGTTACATCCCACGGTCATGAACCCGTCTCTTGCTACAGCAAATTCGGCCTGTGTTGATGTCTATGCGTTCATTCAAAATAAAGAAATCTCAGTCTATGATCGGTACAATAATAAAAGTACTATTAAGACTGACGAGAAATCAGTCTCCATTCGCATTGGACCCAAGGAAAGAATCCTAGTCCCCACAGGAATAATTCTTGACATTCCAAAGCACTTCTCAGTGCGTATGCATCCTCGCTCTGGTCTTGCGATCAAGAAGGGTCTGGCTCTGGTCAACTGCGAAGGCGTAATCGACTGCGACTATGTGGAAGAACTAATGATTCCGCTAGTCAACACAAGCGATATTTCGTATGATATCGGTCATCAAGAACGAGTTGCCCAAATGGAACTTGTTCGTACTGAACATTTTGTTTATCATCATATCTCTGAAAGACCAAGTATAAAGACAGATAGAAGCGGTGGCTTCGGGAGCACAGGCGAATGAACAGAGAAGAACTTTTTAAGCATCATGAAGAGCTGTCTCAAACTGCTCTTCAAATCATGAAGAAGAAGAATCACGACTACGCTGGAAATAGCGGAGCACAACCATTTGCAAATTTTGAACGATGTGAAGCAATGGGTATTTGCAGCACAGAACAAGGATTTCTTGTCCGTATCACAGATAAGGTATCTCGCCTGAGTACCTTTGCAAATGCGGGAAAACTAGTAGTCGATAACGAAGGTTATCAGGACGCAATTCTAGACATCATGAACTATTGTGTTCTATTCTCGGCTTATATAAAGTCAAAGGATGATGCTTGATTTGTGTTCAACTGCCAGTATAATCGATACATGAACTTTTACACATGTGTTGAGATTCGCGGCAACAAGATTCTTTATAGAGGGGTGGAAGATGGGAGTCGGGTCTGTAGGGAAATTCCTTACAGACCCACTCTTTATTCCTATACCCACAAATCTTCTGACTGGAAGACGCTTGATGGCCGTGCGGTAGAACCAATCAAGCCCGGTACAATCACAGAGACTAGGGATTTTTTAGATCAGTATGCTAATATCTCTGGGTTCTCTATCTTTGGTCAAACAGATTTCATTTACCAGTTTATTGGTGAAGAATTTCCCAATGATATCGATTACAAGATCGATCAAATCGTTACAGCCTTTATCGATATCGAAACCAAGTGTGAGGCTGGATTTCCGAACATCGAAACTGCCAATGAACAGGTGATTGCGATCACCGTGCGGATCAAGAACAAGTCTTATGTCTATGGTTTAGGCACTTTCCATATTGATAATCCAAATGTCAGTTGCAATCAGTATGACAATGAAAACCAAATGCTTAAGGACTTTATTGAGTTTTGGGAGCAACAGAAGCCTGACATTGTAACTGGATGGAACGTCAGATTCTTCGATATTCCATATCTTTATAATCGAATTTCTTACCTGTTTGGAGAAGATACGGCCAATCGCCTATCCCCTTGGAAGAAAGTCATCAAGAAGAAGATTGAAACTAAGTCATCTCGCGGGGAGCAAACTGCGTGTGATATTATTGGCGTATCTACTCTAGACTACTACGAGTTGTATAAGAAGTTTACCTATACCAATCAGGAATCTTATCGACTGGATTATATTGCCTCCGTCGAACTAGGTGAAAAGAAGCTTTCATATGATGAGTATGACAGCTTGCGAGAGTTCTACAAGCAAGACTTCAATAAGTTTATTCACTATAACTTCCATGACGTAGAACTTGTCTTTAAGTTAGATCAAAAGATGAAGTTGATTGAACTCGTTCTTGCAGTGGCATATTCTGCCAAGGTAAATCATGAGGATGTTTATAGCCAAGTTCGAACTTGGGATACCATCATTTACCACGAACTTCTGAAAGATAAGATCGTAATTCCTCCAAAGAAGTCTGCGGTCAAGGAGCGGCAGTACGAAGGTGCATATGTCAAGGAACCGATTCTAGGCATGAATGATTGGATTATCAGTTTAGATCTAAATAGCCTCTACCCCCATTTAATTCAGCAATATAATTTATCGCCAGAAACAAAAACAGACCGCTCTTTTCTGTTTGTGCGTAATGGTCTGAAACCCATGGATATTTTGGAAAAGAATTCCAAGGCCGTTCAATATCTAGAAATGGCAAAGAAGCATGATATTTCTGTTGCCGCAAATGGTGTAGGCTTCACTAGGAATAGCCAAGGCTTTCTTCCTCGACTCATGGAGAAGATGTATGCCGAACGAAAGCATTATAAAGAATTGATGCTTGAATCCGAAAAAGAAATGGTAGCAATAGAAGAAGAATTAAAAAGAAGAGGAATAATTTAAGTTCAAGTGCTATTGGTTATAAATACTTTCGGAGGAAGTTTATGAGAAAGTATTTAGTGTATAAAACAATCAATACAATTAATGAAAAATTTTACATTGGAGCGCACGAAACTGATGATGAAGACGATTCTTATCTTGGTAGTGGCATTCTTTTAAATAAAGCTATAAAAAAATATGGTAAAGATTTATTTAAAAGAGAAATACTAATTAGATGTTCTTCAAGTGAAGAAATGTTCAACGAAGAGCAGAGATTGATATCTGAGCACATTGAAAACCCATTATGCTACAATCTTAAAAAAGGTGGTATAGGAGGATGGGACTATGTAAATCGAAGTGGTTTAAATCGCGGCAGCAGAAACCCAATGAAAAATTTAAAAATTAGAAAAAAATGTTTATGTGCTGCTAAAAAAACAAAAGAAAAAAATCCAGAAAAATACCGACTGATAGCAATAGAAAATCTTAAAAAAGCAACAGAAAAAAATATTGGAACTACTAAATCCGATTTTTTTAAAAAAACAATTAGTAAAAAATCTAAGCAGTATTGGAAGAAAAATAAAGAAAAAATGCAGAATGCATTATCTTCTTGGTTCAAAGTAATAGCACCAAATGGTGAGGAATACACGACAAATAGACTAGAAAACTTTTGCACTGAAAGAAAATTACCGTATACTACCCTGTGGAAAACCAGTAAAACTGGTATCACAGCAAATAGAGGCCCCTCAAAAGGATGGAAATGTCAAAAAATTACGCAAATATGACTACGGAGGAATTGCAATCGCTTCGTGGGCAGATAGAGAACGATATTTCAAAATATCGTAATTTTCAGTTGGCTAGAAAAATCCAACTGAACTCTGCCTACGGCGCGATTGGTTAGGTAACGAATATTTCCGCTATTACGACGAAGAGATTGCCGAAGCAATTACACTCTCTGGTCAGCTTTCTATTCGCTGGATCGAAAACAAGATCAACGAGTTCTTGAACAAGATGCTCAAGACGAATCATGATTATGTTGTTGCCAGTGACACAGATTCTATCTACATCAACATGGGTCCACTGGTAAACACTCTGGCAAAGGGTAAGTCAACTGAAGAAATCGTGACTTATCTTGATAAGTGCTGCAAGGAGATCATCGAACCGTACATCACGAAGTCCTATGATGAACTTGCTAATTTCATGAATGCCTATGCAAACAAGATGTTCATGAAGCGCGAATCAATTGCCTCAAAGGGTATCTGGACAGCCAAGAAGAGGTACATGCTTCTGGTTCATGATTCAGAAGGTGTTCGTTACACCAAGCCAAAGACCAAGATCATGGGAATCGAAACATCCCGGTCATCTACTCCACAGATTGTGCGCGAGGAGTTGAAGAAGTGTATCGATATCATTCTGACCAAGGACAATCCTACTCTGATCAATTACATTGAAAGCTTCAGAAAGAAGTTCCGTAAGCTTGCCCCGGAGGATATTGCATTCCCTCGTTCAGTCAACGGAGTCAAGGACTATACAGATTCGTTTACCATCTATAAAAAGGGGACTCCTATTGCCGTCAAGGGAGCATTGATTTACAATCACTATATCAAGAAGCACAAATTGGAAAAGAAATATCAGTTGATTCGAGATGCGGATAAGATTAAGTTTGTTTATCTGAAAACCCCAAATCCCATTGCTGGTTGCTTTGGAAAGGATCAAATCATCTCCTTCTATTCATCTTTGCCGAAGGAACTTGATTTATCCTCTTATATCGACTATGATACTCAGTTTGAGAAGGCGTTCTTGGATCCACTCAAGAGCATAATTGAAGCAATTGGGTGGAAGACAGAAAATAGAAACACACTGGAATCTTTATTTACTTAATATGGCAAACATTCACGAATTCAAGCGTTCTATTCCCGTTAAGACACCTCTCGGAGAAGGTTGGATTGTACTTCTCTTTAATAATGGAGAATATGCAAATAGCCAATATATGGTGATTCTTGATAATGGGGATATTCGGTATTTCAGCACTACCCAACTCAAGGTTGTGGATAATGCTACAATTGGTCTAACTAACGGAGAATAATATGGATTTTTTGAAGGAAATAATTAATGTCTCAGGAAACAAATTCGCAAGTAAAGTCGAAGATGGACTTGATGGATCTGATGTTTGCGGCTATATTGATACTGGGTCTTATACTTTTAATGCTCTTTTATCTGGTAGCCTATTTGATGGTCTACCTAGTAACAAGATTACCTGTTTGGCTGGTGAATCTGCTACTGGTAAGACTTACTTCAGCATTGGTGTTGTTGCACAATTCTTGGCAGCGAATCCAGAAGGTATCGTTCTTTACTTCGACACGGAACAAGCAGTAACCAGTGACATGTTCACTGAGCGTGGAGTAGATCCTAAGCGCATTGCTGTATTTCCTGTAGAAACAGTAGAAGAGTTCCGCCATCAGTGTTTGACAATCGTTGACAAGGTTCTTGCAACAGATGAATCTGAGCGCAAGCCAATGATGATTGTTCTTGACTCGCTCGGCATGTTGAGCACTTCCAAGGAAATGAATGACGTTGCTGAGGGCAAGAATGTCCGCGACATGACCCGCGCACAAGTCATCAAGGGAACCTTCCGCGTTCTTACGCTGAAGCTCGGCAAGGCCAAGATTCCCATGCTTATGACAAACCACACTTATGATGTCGTGGGTTGCCTGTCAGACACAGTTTCTGTACTAATGGAAGATGGAACATCTAAACCAATTTCAGAGATTGTTATTGGTGATAAGGTTAAAACTCTTGGGGGAACTTCTACGGTAACAGAATTATTTTCTTACGATGTTTCTGACACAATTGAAGTTGAATTGAGCGATGGCACAGTTTTCCGGGCTACACCTAATCATAAATTCCTAACAAGAGATGGATTGTGGAAGCCTATATCTGATCTTTCAGAAGGAGAGGAAATTATTACCATCAAGCAGGATTCTCATTCTTGAATATGGAATCCCACATCCTTTTGCAGCAGAGCGAATACTCGAATATTCTACACCATTTACAATCACTTTTTTTGATCGTGGATCACATTTAGACTTTTTTTTGCGATATTCTTCGGATGTTACAGATTGTTTCCACTTTATTGATTTTTTTCGTCCTTCATTCATTCTAATGGCATCGTAATTATTTTGAAAGAATGATTTGTCTGCTCTACTGAACCAAGTATCTCTTTTTCCTTCACGATATGCCTGTTTAAGTGCTTTAGATTTTTTTAATTTAGATTCATCGGATTGTTTTTTGCCGAGAAGTTTTTTAGAAATATTTTGCCTCCAAGTGACTGATCGTTCACTTTTAATAAATTCTGAAAAACCCTCTTTAGCTAATTCTATCCTTCCCTGTTCAGCTTCATCAGTTTTACCACTTAACATTTTCCATGCAACAAAGTCTGCTGTCATTCCGTGTTTTTCCCATAGTAATCGGTGGGCTTCTGCATGTTCTTGGATTGTTAGAAAAACTAAATTAGAAGGATCGTCAGATCCTCCTGCGTGTTTGGGTTTAATGTGATGTTTGTGTTTCATTATAGTTACTACATAGTATGTATGATTTTGGAGATTTATATATGGCTACATTAAAAATTGTAAAAAAAACTAGCGTTTCTTCTACTACTAAGGTCTACGATTTTACTGTAGAAGGTGATCATCATTATTTTTTATCTAATGGTGTCATTTCGCATAATTCGTATGTTCCAACCAAGGAACTTGGTGGTGGATCTGGTCTAAAATATGCGGCTTCTACTATCGTAACATTGTCCAAGAAGAAGGACAAGCAGGATGATGAAGTTGTAGGTAATATTATTACTTGCAAACTTTACAAGAGCCGACTAACCAAGGAGAACAAGATCGTTCAGGTTCAACTGAATTTCGATAGCGGTCTGAACCGTTACTACGGTCTTGTTGACCTTGCCTTGGATTATGGTATCTTCAAGAAGAACTCTACCAAGATTGAGCTTCCTGATGGTACAAAGGCGTTTGAGAAGCATATCAACGAAGAACCTGAGAAGTATTTCACTCAGGAGATTCTAAAGCAAATTGATGAGCGCGTTCAGGAGGATTTTAAGTATGG
>Ga0315906_10005942_pt1 | contig 15228 bp, 7 predicted proteins | sample LakEriMetagenome_4_FD_203526 | JGI IMG/M metagenome (GOLD analysis project Ga0315906, IMG submission 203526) | Freshwater fungal communities from buoy surface, Lake Erie, Ohio, United States - Buoy 2 MA122 | ecosystem: Environmental > Aquatic > Freshwater > Lake > Lake biofilm | place: USA: Lake...
GTAAACGGATAAAAATACACGCGAGTCTGGCCGCTATCAATAGCGGCTACCTTCCAGCGTGTTTTAGCTGACTTTCCGTGTTCATGGCAAACTACCTGTCGCGGGCGGTTGTCGAGATCTACGCGCAGCGGAAGGTCTATGCAGCCTTCGTTGGCTTTAGGAATGCCCGATAGCAGTGCGGTGTAGCGTTTTTCTATCTCTCGGCTAGCAAATTGCCGCTGCAGGTTGAGGTAGGTAGGGGTGTTAAAGGCAACAATCATAAGCCCGGATGTGGACATGTCCAGCCTATGGACAATAATAGGTCCCTCTGCTTTAGGAAAGTGCTTTTTAATTGAGCTCAATACTGAATCGCGAACATTTTTGCCCGGGACCGAAAGCATGCCTTCCGGTTTTATAAGCACGGCCAAATGGGAATCGCTGTAGCGTATTTCGATATCGCGGGCCGACTGGTCATTTAGTAGGGGATTTATATCGGTTTCAAGTCCTTCGAGCATATGGTGGAGAATGGGCTCGCATTTGTTGCGGCAGGCAGGATAATACATTCCCTGATGCCTAATTTCAATGGCGGGCGATGGCCCCCACCAAAATTCGGCCATTGCGAGGGGCTGCAGACCATGTTCGAAGGCGAATTGCAATAATTTGGGCGCAGCGCATTCTCCTGCTCCCGAGGGAGGATTACTTCCGCGAAATTCCTGAAATAACGATTGAAGGGAGCGCTCTTCTCCACGGGCATTTAAGGCGAAATATTGTTCGAAAAGGCGTTGCTGTAAAGAGCTGGAACGTTCGCGACGGCGGGCCTTATATTCCGATATTTGTAATTCGAAGCGTGCAATGTAGGCGTCCAGAGCCGCCCTTTCTTCTCTAAGCTGTCGGGAGATCTGCCGGAAGGCGAGGTCCATTTCCTGGCTTTCACGGTCGAGTTTTCGCAGCTGTACTAAACGCTCCTCCTCCGGCAGCGAATTGGATACTACTCTCTGGAGTTTTCTCTTTTCTCTGGCCAGGGAGTTTTTGTTGCGCAATTCAGTTAGGGTGAAACCGGAATTTCGTTCGTGATCCTCTCTCTTTCGAAGAAGAGACAGATACTCCTCGTTGTTCTCGAGCGCTACAATTTGTCGGTTTATAGCACTGATCTCCTCTTCTTCGGGAAGGAAAAAACCGTTCGTCTCTAGCCTATTAAACAAAGGAGGTGCGAAAGGCGGTAAATCAACTTGATTGCCTATTTTTCCTGAAAAGGCCATTATAAAACCGGTATTGCCCAAAGCGTCTTTAACGGGCATCACGCCAAACATTTTTCCTGTTTCTTTCAATTCATTCGATTCCAAAATATGCGTGGGAATAGAAATACTTCCCTTACCAACTAGCGCCTCCTGAAGTAATTCAGCAGCCTTTATTGCCAGTGGATGAGGGGTGTAGTAATGGGGATAGGGAAAGCGGAGTGGCATTTCCCTTGTATCAATGCCGAAGGGATAGCGCTGGATGTAGCGATTCAGGAAATACTCGTTTTTTTTGCCGGAATCCATGGAGCAAAGGTAATCGGCGTAGGCTGGAGAATATTCATTGTACAGGGTAAAGCTTCATTTTGTTATCATTGCAGCCGATATTCAAACCAAGCAAGTATGAAAAAAGGGTATGTTTTTCCAGGACAAGGGTCTCAATTTCCAGGTATGGGAAAGGATATTTACGACACGGTTTCGGGAGCGAAGGAGCTTTTTGAGCAGGCTAATTCCGTTCTTGGATTCCGCTTATCAGACATTATGTTTGGAGGTACAGAAGAGGAATTAAAGCAAACGTCAGTTACGCAGCCCGCAATTTTTGTGCATTCGGTAGTTATGGCAAAATTGTTGGGAAGCAACTTTAAGCCAGATATGGTTGCGGGTCATAGTTTGGGCGAATTTAGTGCCTTGGTAGCCGCCGGAGGTCTAAGTTTCGAAGATGGACTGAAATTGGTTAGTAAGCGGGCTTCGGCTATGCAGAAGGCCTGCGAATTGGTGCCTTCGACTATGGCTGCAATTCTTGGATTGGAAGACGATAAAGTAGAGGAGGTTTGCGGAAAGATTCAGGGAGTGGTGGTGCCTGCCAATTACAATTGTTCGGGACAGCTCGTGATTTCGGGTGAAGTGGAGGCCGTAAAGCGAGCGTGTGAGGAATTGACTGCCGCCGGAGCGAAGCGAGCGTTGATACTGCAGGTTGGTGGCGCTTTTCATTCGCCATTGATGGAACCAGCTCGTCGGGAGTTAGAATCTGCCATTGCCGCCACGCCTTTCAGCGCTCCGGTTTGTCCTGTGTATCAGAATGTGAGCGCTCGACCGGTTATTGACCCCGAAGAAATACGAAGCAACTTAGTTGCTCAGTTAACGGCTCCGGTACTATGGACGCAGACTATGAACGCTATGCTTGCTGACGGATTGACAGAGCTGGTTGAGGTTGGGCCGGGAAAGGTGTTGCAGGGCTTGTTCAAGAAGGCTAATCGCGATTTGGCAGTTAGCAGCGCAGGGGTATAGGACCTGAGAAGAGTCTGTTAGTCGAACTCCTTACTCAGGATATACCTGTTCACAGGTCATTCCGAAGACCACCAGAAATTCCAGTAAGTCGGCCGTATTTATGAGCCCGTCGAAATTAAGATCTTCCGGGCAGGAGTTGGGACAAGAGCCATCGTCGATGGTGGCCAGAGCATTGTAGTTCGGTGAATGCTCGTAGGTACACCCGCAAATCCTATCTGAGTCAGGAAGGTTAACTTCGGAGATTACACTGCAGTTATTGGCGTCTACCACAGCGAAGGGATATACTCCCGAAGCTAGGTTTTCCGGTTGCCCGCCATTGATTATAATGGAATAAGGTTCTGTTCCTCCTGTGCTGAATACGCTGATACTTCCGTCATTTCCACCAGGACAAAGAGGGGGTATCGGGCAGGCCATGGCTTGCAGAGGCATGGGCTGGACAATTTCAAAAGGCAGGTCTATGGAGCAGTTGATAGAGTCGCTTATCGTAAGCAAATAGTTGCCAGGAGAAAGTGCAGATGGATTCGCGCCGTGCCAGTTTTCCGTATATGCACCGATGCCTCCTTCGACCGAATAATCTGCGTTGCCATCGGCTAGGCCAAAACAACTTACGTTTTCAATATTGAGCAAAGGAACTATGTCACTTACGGCAATCCGGATACTATCGGTGCAAGATCCAATGCCGTTTACGTATGTTACTGTTACAAGGGTATCTGAGAGCGGAGTGACTATAATAGGAGAAGCCTCCTGTCCATTAGACCATTCAAATGGGTAAGATACATCTGCAACAGTCAGTTGAATTTCACTTCCTATGCAAGTAGCGGTGTCGCTTTGCAATATATCCATCGTGGTGAAATACACATATATATTGTCTGAACCAGTACACCCAAATTCGTTGGTGGCACTTACCCCATATTCGCCGGTGCTAACAACCGAAATCGAATCGGTACTTTCGCCGGTGGTCCAAGCATATTCATTAAAAACTTGAGGCAATCCTAGAGCCAGGCTATTCAGTCCGCAAACCAGCAGCGAATCCTCTGCAAATGCAACATCCGGAATATTTACTGCCACCATAGCTGTATCATAGCAGGTGGTTATCCCGTCGCTTATAATTACGCTGTATTCTGCGCTAGATTCCGGGCTCACCGTTATTAGGTTTGTATTTTCTCCGGTAGACCATAGAAGGTCAGTCCAGGGGAGATCGGGATGAACAATAACTTCAAAATTGTCGATAGCCCAACTTTCATCGCAGAGATCCTGCAGTCCTAGATCGAAGAAGCTCATATCCAAGTCAGGTTGGTTATGTGCGAAGGTCCGGGATATGGAGTAGCGATAGAACGGAGTGGGGTGGCATGTAGGAGAAAATGATCCTGAATTGCCCGTTCCACTTTGGTTGCTTGCCGGACAGTTATTCGGGTAGCATTGTGGAACATTTATAAACGAAGAGAAAGTGGTATTTATGATAGTTACGCCTTCGACATTCCACTGCCAGAAATCAGGTCCGGGATTGATATTGCCATCCCAGGAGTCTATTGCGTAGAAGTCGAAATTGACGGTGATGCTCTCATGGGGCAAAAGGTTATCCAACGTAAAATTTAGAATGCTTGCATTGAATTTTCCTAAGACCTTATTTCCCCCAATGGAGAAGGAGTTCGTGAGATTCCAGGCGCCACCGGCTTCCTGTTCGAAATTGTTGAAGTAGTAGCCTCCTGCACCGCTACCTAGTGTTTGTACTTCAAGGTTTACTGATTCGCCAAGGCAGATAAGAGTGTCTCCGGGCACGATTCCGGCATTGATGAGTGAAACCACCGCTTCGTCTGTGTCAGTGCAGCCAGCCTCGTCGGACACTACCAGAGAATATACTTCACTGGAATACACCCATGTAGAAGAGCTGCTGCTACCATTGCTCCACTGGTAAGATGAAAAGCCTGCAGGGGCTTGAAGAAGTATCGAATCAAGTCCGCAATAGGATAGTGTGTCCGGATCGAGAATCAGATTGGGATCATTCACGCTGACTTGAATCTCGTCTTCGCACATGACTCCATTGGCAAGAACCTGCAGGGTTATAACTGTATCCTGTTGTGGGGTAATAACAATGGAGGGTATAGTATCGCCGGTGGACCAGAGAATATCTACAGCCGAATAATAGAAGGAATAGTTCGCTTCGACATACAGGCGTTTCTGAACTCCCGGGCAGGGATCGCCGAAAACCAGATTGTTTGCCTGTATGGTACAAGTATTTTGACCGAGGCATTGGCTTTGCACAATGGCCAGGGAGTTAGGTGCATTACAACCGGAAGTGGTATAGTTACCGCAAGAGCCGTTGGGGGTGCCGTAGCTCGCAAACGAAATTTCATTGAAGGCAGCGTTACCGGGAGCTGTAATCGTAATAAATCCGCCCTCTGTAGCCTGCGCGCACACACTTCCCTCGTAGGTCTCCAGTGGAAAATTTGAAACTGACAGGAGGATGCTTTCCCCTAGGCAAATGGTTGTGTCGGGTTGATCTATGCCATTCCCCGCAACAAGCACATAAACATTATCTGAATCGGTGCATCCCGCCTCATCGGTTACGGTGAGGGAATAGTTGCCGCTTGTAGCAATGGCGATTTCGCTTTCGGTTGAACCCGTGCTCCATCCATAGGAGGCAAAACTCAAGGGCGAACTGAGTATGGGAGTATTCTGGCCACACACGGTAATGGTATCTTGTCCGAAGTCGATTTGTGGTTGAAAGACTTCAACGAAAATACTGTCTTCGCAGGTAGAAATGCCATCGCTTACCTGTAAGGAATACCATTGCGAAGTAAGGGGAGAAACGAGGATGGTGGAGGACGTTTGACCATTACTCCAAAGTGCGTTTATGGGCAGAGGATCCTGGTTGAGCGCGTTTCCGGGGGCGTACGGATTGAGTGGGGCTAAACCAAGCAGTTCGCCGTAACAGACAGGTACTGAAGCCGCACCAAGTTCAGGGTCGGGGAAGCTTATTGCGAGCTGGTCGGAAGCGCTGCAACCGCTTTCGTCGGTTACCGATAAGGTGTAGACCCCCGACTCGGTAAAGTTTCGGCTCATACCTGTATCGCCATCGCTCCAGGAATAGTATTGGAAACCCGAAGGCGCTTCGAAACTGAGCGAAGCACCCGCACAGGCGCTGAGAGAACTGGGTTCAAGGGAAAGTTGGGGAGATAGTAACTCTATGTACATTTCATCGCTGCAGGAGATTCCGTCGGAAGTAACGGAAACGCTTATTGTGCCCGAGCTGAGAGGTGTGTAGGTTATTTGGGGGGTAGTTTCTCCTGTAGACCATAGAACGGAAAGGGGAGGAACAGGTGAAGAATAAAGTAACTGAACATACAGGCGTTTGTAGGTTCCAAAGCAAGGATCTCCAAACACGTCATTGGTCGCAGGAATAGATATGCTGTTTTGCCCAATAGCATACGATTGCACAATAGCGAGGGAGTTGCCGGCATGGCAACCTGAAATGCTGAAGGATCCGCATGATCCGTTTGGAGTGCCATAACTGGCGAATTGAACGGCGGTAAAGACAGTGCCTGCAGGTGCAGATAAATTAAGCGTACCTGATTCGGTAACAGTTCCACAAATAACCCCCGTTTGAGGCACCTGTACATCGCCTACACTAAGAGTAATTGCAGATCCTGCGCAAAGTGTTGTGTCATTGCCGATAAATACCGGACAAATAGTTTGAGCGGATAGAAGAGTGCCTAACAGCAATGCTGCAAGAGTAAAGTATGGCTTCATGTCAGATTTGAAAAGGCAGATCAAATATAGGGAAGGTAAGGGATTATTTGTATATATTATTCCGAGCGAACACGAACGTCTGTCCTCCTGGAAAACTCGTTGAATTGCCCGTAATCAGCTGTGGTTTTAGTTCTGTTTTTGGAAATACTTAAAGTGAGCAAGGGATATGATGTAATTGCACCTACTTCGTTTTATCTTAGCAGACACTGAAAAACTTTTCTATTTTACTTTACTTAGATTGGGGTATTCCTGCATTTAATGCCATTCTTCAGAACCGGCAGTCTATACGGCTGAATGGATTTGATTATTCTCAAGACGGATTGTATTTTATAACTATTTGTTGTAAAGATAGAATTTGTCTTTTTGGACAGGTGGAGCTTGATGAAGTACAATTGAATGGTGCAGGCAAAATAGCCCGCGATTGTTGGCTGGAAATACCAATACATTACCCGAATGTGATTTTACACGAATTCGTTATTATGCCCAACCACGTTCATGGAATCATTGAATTGAAGGCGCCATCCGCAGGGTCGAATAATCATATGCCCGACAATGCAAATAAGGACGCCCCCGAAATTGGAAGGCATCCCGTTGTAGGGGCGAATAATCATTCGCCCGACATTACCCGTTGGAATACGCACCATTCCGGCGTAAATGAACGTTCAATGACTAAATCGACATCGGTTAATTCAGGGGAAAATATTTTACGGGCGAATAATCATTCGCCCGACATTACCCGTTGGAATACGCACCATTCCGACGTAAATGAACGTTCAATGACTAAATCGACACCGGTTAATTCAGGGGGAAATATTTTACTGGCGAATGATTATTCGCCCCTACGATCGCCTTAAAAAACGGTTGGTTCTATAGTTCGCGGGTTTAAAATCGGCGTGACAAATTGGCAATAGGAGGGGTTAATTTATCCTACTCATTTATATCTTATCCAATAAAACAGGCTTATTATTGCTTGATTACCCGTCCTCTAATTTTTTGCCTTCCTTCTAAAGCTACTTCCACACTATATAAACCCGGCGATAATTTCGAAAGATCTAACGAAATCTGTTGATTGCTTGAATTGATTTGGACCTTTGACTCTGAGTGACATAATTTGCCGTTCACGTCGAAAACGGAAAGGGTAACCATTGCGGGTTCATCCAAACTTATTGTAGCAATAAGCGAAGAGACGGCAGGATTTGGCCAGAGCAATAGACCTTCATCGGATTCGATGGATTCGGATATGTCGTTAGGAGTGGTTAATTCATATATGGCAAAGTCATCCAAAGCTGCCTCTACAAGACTTCCTCCATCGAGATATTGTCCGGGGCGAGTGCTGTCTGAAGCGATGAATCGCATGCGTATATCTCCTGTAATGTCTGCGTAATCGGCTACGCGGAAGGCTTTTCGACGCCAACTCTGATCGGATGTTTTGGTTTCTTCTACATGCACCCAGCTTTGTCCACCATCGTCGGAAATTAGTACTTCCCACCAATCGGCTCCGGGATTTGCCCCTGTGGAAGGGCTGTTGGTGTACCAGCGCCAATAGGTAATACAGGGATTTTCATATTGGCTTATATCTATACTGGGCGAAACAAGCGTTGTTTTTCCGGCATCTACGTCATTTTCTCCAATGCCGGCAATGGGCGAAGATGAATTGCCTGTTACATAGCAGAGTTCACCATCAGGACCTGGGGTATGTTGATAGTAAGGTGCCACAACGGTAGAGATATCGTTGGGGTCGGTAAAAGATCCTACAGGTAGTTCCAGCTCCCATTCGCCCGTGGTGGCATTGTCATCTGCCGCGCCTAATGTCCAATTACCAAAGTCTTCGTTCACATCGCAATCATGAAAGCCTGCTAGATTATATCCCACGAGTATATAAAATGGTAGATTCGCATCATTCATTTCAGCACCTATAGGAAGCACGTTGGAGAGGCTGCCGTTAATATCTTCGGCACCTAGATAATAAGCTATAATGGTACCGGCCGGTTGGGCAGGTAGGTCAACGGTAAGGTACTCATCGTTTACTATCGCCATCTCTGCTTCATTCCAGGTGTTTTCATTATTGATTTGGTAGAATACCGTGGCCTTGTCCAGGTATTGTGTAAAGGGGAAATTCAGCACAATCTCGCCATCAAGCTGTATCGGCTCTCCGGCGTTCGCAAATTCCACGTCGTTATGGAAGAGTTCAGCATTGCTGATAAGAGTTATTCCGTGCAGGTAGAAGCCTTCAATAATCGCGCTTCCGTTGGGCGTTCCGTTGGTTATATCGCCGTCGTTGTCGTCTGCCTGAAGCACATCGATAAGTACATCGGTATAAGCTACGCCTTCATTTCCGTTGAATTCTGTAGCCTGCAGGCCAGGGAAAGCATCGATGAAAAGACTGCTTGTAAGATTCCAGTCTGCCCCCATCAGCAAATGCGTATCCCACCATGCACCGCAGATAATTTCGCCGTCGGAATGTACTTCACCTACCAGGTCTATGGGGTATACTTTACGGTCTGTATCGTAACGGCGAAGTGGATCGGTATTGGTGGTGTAGAAGCCCACACCCAGCAAGGGACTATCTGTTCGAGAAAGGGCCCAGAAATCTGCGTAGCCTTCATTCATTGCCCCGTTGGCAAAAAAGGCACCCTGACTTTGATAAAACTTATCGTTGATGCCATGCCCGTATTCGTGGTACACTACATCGGATACAAGCGAGGTGGCATTGCAGCCACCGGCAAGGTTGTAAAAATTAATGGATGCCCCATCGTAAAATGCATTGCACTCACCCGCTACATCTACGTTAGTAGGCAGAGCAAAGTCCATTCCTGTGAAGGAGGGCAGCCACGACTTCATATGTTCGTGTATTACAGAAGTACTGTAATAGGCTGATCTTTCCCGGATATTGGCAGCGTTATTGAATGAAATAGAATTGCCATTGCCTTCCGCCAGACTGGTGCTAAATTGCGGGACATTGCCATTGGTACGAACAGAGCACCAGTTTCCTTCCAGACGAAATTGTCCATTTACGGGACCATTGGCCGGAATGTTGAATACGCCGTTGGCGTTAGTGAAGTAGTTGTTCCCATTTACAGTTACTTTCAGAAAAGGGAGTGGGCGGGTTTCCGAATCTTCAAAAGGATTCGAAGGTTGTATAAGCCCATTAACGCTGCCTCCCACTTGTAATGGCAAGCCCATAATCCGGGGTTGTCTGTCGCAGGTCGCAGTGCTGCATGGTTTATGATCGGCATGAAAATGAACAACTTTATTCTGCCGGTACCAAACCTTACCATCGATAGCATCTACCAATGTGTAAAATTTTGCAGGTATATTCCCCAGCGTCCCTTCCAGCGTGAGTTCATATACCATTCGGAAACTACTCTCTCTGCCGTCAGGAATGTGCAGGAGTCGCAGTACGGGTTCATCCGAAGGATCGGAAAAGGTATGGGGCAGACCTTCGCCGGCGAGTATGATAGCCTGCTCAGGGCTTAACTCAGTAAACCCCTCTGTTTCTATTTCGTTGAACACGTCGGCACCCCACATTATTACGCGGCCTTGGCTGTCGAGCTTAATGGTAAGCCGACTTCCCAGAAGGTCTATGCCGTTATATTGCTGCTTAAAGTTTATAAACGTATTTTTTCCGGTTGAACCCGTTCCGGTATGCACGAGGTCGTTGGTCGGAATGGGGAACATAGCAAGGTGATCAGCGATGAAGTTGAGTGCTTTTTCCACGGGGTCTAATCCCTGCACACTGATGGGTTTGCCATAAGCACGATGAGGCATTCCATTGCTTTCGTTAAAATGCACATACCAGGTGCCATGCTGGCTGAGGAACTGTTGCCAGGCGGAATGTTGTCTTAATGTCCTCTGATAAGCAACATCAGGTAATTGCGCTCTTTTGTGGAAAGTTATCTCCCAGGAGGGGTCGCTGTACGAGGGGTCGCTTCCGGCGAGGGATGAAAAAAACCACAGACTTAACGGAATTAGCAGGGCATAGCGCATGAACATAAAATGAGATTTAGATCAGAAATATCGTAAATAAAAGCAAAAGGGCTGCAATAATACAGCCCATTACGTAAAACCCCTATAAGGGACATATGTTCAATGGCTTATGGCTTATTGGGAGAGATACTTTCGATATAAGAAAATAAATTCATAACAGCAGTTTCTTTCTCTTCCAACTGGCGGTTGAGCTGATAATTGGATTCCTTGAGCAACTGGTTTTCATTTTCCAATGCTTCCAAACGCTTTTTGGTTTCCATAAAGGCCAGCAGAAGCGCCTCTCTTTCCTCGGATAGTTTCGACATATAGACTTTTTTAGCTATCGGAAAAGTATCATTCTTTTTATTTTCTGTGGAGAATGCTCGTTTGGTTTTTATTCACCTATTATCAACAGTGCAATGTAGCTTGAAGGGCTTAACTTCGCTCGGCGCTAAATCAAGATTAGTTCTAGTATTATGCATAGAATACAATGGCTGCTGATATGTATGGCGGTTAATTGGTTGGCGGTGGTTTCTGCACAGGATCAGCGTCTGTTGCCCTGCGCAGAAATGGCTCCGTTTTTCCATGGGGTTGCCAGTGGGGATCCGTTGGCAGATAGGGTAATTCTCTGGACCCGATTAACTCCGGATGAACCCGGAATTACGTTCGAAGTTCACTGGCGTGTGGCATTGGATTCTGGAATGTCACAGCTGCATAGCATGGGCAGTACTTTGGCAGTGGCTGAACATGACTTCACCGTAAAAGTGGATGTTGCTGGCTTGTCACCCAATCACTGGTATTATTACGATTTTAGGTACGGCGATCAGTATTCAAGGCGCGGTCGAACCCGCACTCTTCCTGAGGGAGGCACAATGCCTTTTCGAATGGCTGTGGCATCCTGCTCTAATTACGAATATGGCTATTTCAATGCTTATCGCGTGCTAGCTGCTCGCGACGACATTGATTTAGTGTTGCACTTAGGCGATTACATTTACGAGTATCAGACGGGAGTCTACAGCGCCAATTTGGAGGATAGGACTCATTTTCCTGAGAATGAGGTTATAGCGCTTGAGGATTATCGTCTGAGATATAGTCATTACCGCCTTGATCCCGACTTGCAGGAGGCTCATCGTCAACTGCCATGGATTGCGGTTTGGGATGATCACGAGAGTGCAGGAAATGCTTGGAAGGACGGTGCTTATAACCACAATGAAGGCGAAGGATTGTGGAGCGAACGTAAAGCCGCATCGGTTAAAGCTTACTACGAATGGATGCCTGTTCGCGAGGAAGAGGAAGGCATAGTGCGCCGCTGTTTTAAGATTGGTGATCTTATTGATTTATACATGCTCGATACGCGACTGGAAGGGCGAGATGAACAAGTGGAGTATGGCTCTCCCGAAGCGGATAGCCCGGAAAGGTCGCTCTTGGGCATTTCGCAGAAGGACTGGCTAAGTATGCTGCTTTCAGAGCCTCCCGCTCTTTGGACTGTCTTTGGCCAGCAGGTAATGATGGCACCTCTGGAGCTATTCGGCAATGGGGTAAATCCCGATCAGTGGGATGGCTATCGCTCCGACAGGCTTTGGCTTTACAACGAGTTACAACTAACTAACAGGTCGAATATTGTGGTTCTAACCGGGGATGTTCATAGCAGTTGGGCAAACGATCTGCCCCTTGAAACCTACAATGAAGAATCCAATACAGGGTCTATTGGAGTAGAGTATGTAGTGACATCGGTTACCTCGCCCACCTTATCGCTAAACATTAACGAAGGATTGATTCCGATGCTGAATCCACATGTTCAATATGTGGATTTGGAAAAGCACGGGTTTGCATTGATTGATTTCGACGTTAACCGGGTTCAAAGCGACTGGATTCATGTCAATACGTTAGAATTTCCCGACGAGGGATTTAGCGTTGGGGCATCTTTTCTTTGCAGAGAAGGACAGTCCTGGTTAGAGTCTGCACCCGCTGCTTTACCAAGCAATGACAACGGCGTTCCCAAGGCGCCTGTATGTCCGTTTACCGGAGTTAGCTCGGTAGCAGAATTATCGCCCAGATTGATTAGCGTTTATCCGAATCCCTTTTTTGATCGAGTGGTGGTGCAATTTGCCTTATGGTATCCAGAGGATCCTATCGTTACGTTGTACGATACTGCCGGAAAAGTTCTATACCGGAAGCAGATCAAGGGGACTGGAACAGGGATAAATTACCTGGAGATCAAAGGATTGAATTTCTCACCTGGGGGGTATATACTCGCGATTTCTGGAGCTGACGGAAGAAGTTCTGTTTGGATGCTTCAGAAGAATTGAACGTAGGCAAAAGAGTTCATATCACAATCATTTTCTCCCAATCCCAAAAATCCGTCCGGAAGTAGCGGATAATTGATTTTAGAGGGAGGGATTCAAAAATCCGATGAATCGCCGCTCGATGAATCAGACGTAACTTAGTTAACTCTTAACACCGAGGAGAGAGGACATCGTTTGACCGATTAAAGCCGGACTATCAACAACATGTATCCCGCATTCGCGCATTATTTTCTTTTTTGCAGAGGCTGATTCTTCATCACCGCTTACAATGGCTCCAGCATGGCCCATTGTGCGGCCCTTGGGAGCTGTTTCACCGGCAATAAATCCCACCACGGGTTTGAGGTTGTTCTCCTTTATCCAACGGGCAGCGCGTACTTCAAGATCGCCTCCGATTTCACCAATCATTACGATGGCATCGGTGTCGGGATCATTCATAAATAGTTTAACGGCTTCAAGAGTGGTGGTGCCAATAATAGGGTCCCCGCCAATTCCGATGGCTGAACTGATGCCCATTCCGGCTTTACTAATTTGGTCTGCCGCCTCGTATGTGAGTGTTCCGGACTTAGAAACTATGCCAATCCGACCGGGTTTAAAAACAAAACCAGGCATTATACCCACTTTGGCTTCTCCGGCGGTTATAACTCCCGGGCAATTCGGCCCTATAAGCGTGCAGGGTTTATCTGCAATGAATGCCTTTACTTTTGTCATATCTCGCACCGGAATGCCTTCGGTTATCGTTACAATAACCTTAATACCTGCAGAAGCAGCCTCCATAATGGCATCTGCGGCAAAAGCCGGCGGAACAAAAATGATACTGACATCAGCACCTACCTTTTCAACGGCTTCGGCGACAGTATTAAATACAGGTCTATCGAGGTGATTCTGACCTCCTTTTCCCGGAGTAACACCGCCAACGACATTACTTCCATATTCTATCATTTGTTGGGCATGGAAAGTTCCTTCGCTGCCGGTGAATCCCTGAACTATAATCCGGGAATTTTTATTAACGAGTACGCTCATACAATTTTGCTGTGAGTGCAAAAATACTTTTAATTAGGGAGCTAATAAAAAAAGGCAACAGAAGTTGCCTCTTTTTGCTTCTGTAAAGTTCCTTATCGATTGATAATGAGCCTTGAAGTAGAAAGCAAATTACCATTAACCAAGGTTCTTACCAGATAGGCACCTTCGGCCAGTTCATCAATCGGGAGTTCAAACACATGTTTGCCCGCGGGCATACTTTTCTCTATTCGGCCAATGGCCTGGTTTCCAAGCATGTCGAAAATTTCAACGCCAACTGTATTGGTTCTTGGTGTTGAGATTGTAATAGCAGCGCGATTAGCAGCCGGATTAGGGTAAATACCAGAAATAACTGGATTAACTTCAATTTGTTTGGTAGAAAGAGCCGCTGAACAAGATTCCAATACGCTTGCAATTTCTGGGGCATTTTCAGTAATAGGCCATACGTCCCAAGTTACGCTGCGGTCTGGACAGATTACAACATACGTTGGATAACCCAAAAAAGGACCATACGTGCCAGAAGTATAAAGATCAATTACGTCTAAGGAGCCGCCATCGATGCTGCAGGATGGAAATTCAATTCCATACGTGTTGTCATAAGCTATAACGGCATTATTGTTATCGTAGGGGGTAAACGACCAAAATTCCACATCGGCATCTCCCGATCCGAATTGTTGGTACACATTATTGATTGAAGAGGACCAATATTGGCAAGGACCACAAGACGTAAAGAAAAAGTCCAGCATAATTGTCTTGCCTGCATTGAGTTCGGTAAAAAGGTTATGTTCCACCCCGTCCGTGTCGGTAAAGGAAAAGTCTACGGCTTCCTGCGCCAAAAGGGCTGTGCCAGGGAAAAGAAAGCAAAAAATAAGTACGAGTTTTCTCATGTTAAGTGCGTTTATCCTTTCGAAATTACGGAAATACCTTCTTCCCTGCAAATTACAGCGGAATCAATGAATGATTTCAATTTCCTACAGGCAGAATTCTTTCGCTGTTATGGCCAAATGGAATTTTGAACTACCTTGCTTTAAAATAGCCTTAACTACCTATTATGATGGCCAAATTATTCGCCTTTTTTGCCTTTTTTCTTTTCGATAAAGGCAAATGCAAAACCTTCTTGACGTCGATTTTAATATTATTTGCAGGTTCTGTATTTTCTCAGGCCGGGTGTACAGATTTGAATGCCTGTAATTACGATCCAAACGCACAGATTCCAAATGGCAGCTGCGAGTATTTCGTCGATTGCGCCGGTGTTTGCGGTGGGCCTTATGTTTTGGATGGTTGTGGCAATTGCTACGATCCCAACAATGCAGAGGAATCAAGTGTAGATTTTAATTTTACCGGGGTTGCCCAGTTATGGGTGGTTCCGGAGGGCGCAACTGAGCTTACGGTTGAACTGTGGGGGGGCCAGGGCGGCCAGTCGGGAATATGCGGCGGCGCCCTGGATAACGATGGAGGCTTTGGTGGCTATGCAAGCGGAACACTGAGTGTTACTCCCGGAGAGGTACTTTATATCTATGTTGGCGGACAGCCTACCCCCAATGCGAATGGTGTTGCACAGGGAGGATTTAATGGTGGAGGAACCAGCGGTCAATATGGTGGTGCCGGTGGCGGTGCTTCCGATATCCGTCAGGGGGGCAATGCCCTTGCCAATAGGAGAATCGTAGCCGGCGGCGGCGGTGGCGGCA
>Ga0315906_10005943_pt1 | contig 15225 bp, 23 predicted proteins | sample LakEriMetagenome_4_FD_203526 | JGI IMG/M metagenome (GOLD analysis project Ga0315906, IMG submission 203526) | Freshwater fungal communities from buoy surface, Lake Erie, Ohio, United States - Buoy 2 MA122 | ecosystem: Environmental > Aquatic > Freshwater > Lake > Lake biofilm | place: USA...
CAAAGCGGTTACCTAGCCAGGTTGTACCGGCCGTGACAATAGATGTCGGGTAGTAAAAGTAGTGCAACTCCATTGAATACGAAGCATCTGGAGTCGGGCCAAGGATGTATGAGTTTTGATCAAAGATGGCGTAATGGGTCGGCATCCCTCCGGTAGTCGGGTTTGGGAAAGCCTCACGGATGTACTCAACGTCTTTATTTAACAGGAAATGCTGCACCCCATCCCCATCAATTACGGACAGGGAGAAGTTAGCCAGCCAATCAGTCGGGACGCTTAAGTACTTATTGCCGGATGTGCAGTTTCCCGTCACATTCTTGCGAAGGTCGGGGATCTGGACTGAGTTAAATACACGCTGTTCAGCCTGCTGGATGAACGTGTCAATCTGAGATTTAGTCAGAAAGTCAGTAGTCGTAGCAGTGGTAGTAGCGACTACCGTATCAGGAAAGTCGTTTTCGCAATAAGCCTGAATTGTCTGAAACAGCGTCTGGTAGTTCATTTAGCCCATCTTCTTGCTGTGACTGTTCCCACGGGTCGTGTTTTTAGTTCCACGAGTCCGCTGAGTCTGAGTATTAGGAATCGCGTTGGGATACCCAGTATTAGTGGGGGGCAACGGAGCCGGTTTTGGGTCACGGTACTTTTGCATGATTAGATCCCTGTCTTACGAACGCGCATCATGGGTGACTTCTGGTTGGCTACTTTAGCCAGATTTCGGCCCATTTTCTTCATGTCCAGATTAGTTTTACCACCTGCCCGATAGCCTTTACCCCCGTGCATTTTTTTCTCGTGGGCTTTGACTTCGGCCTTGGCGACCTTTTTCATTGCAGTCTTTTCCATCTTTTACTCCTAAGTAATGGTTACAGTTACTGTCCCTACTTCCCCGTTAGCCACTAGGTTATTGGGTAACCCGGATAACTGCAAGGGATCGTTCAAACCAACGGGATTCCACCCCCACTGGATCTGTCTGCTTCCGCCGGAGGGTGTACCAAAGGCGTCCACATCCTCGTTTGGCAGATTTAAAGTCTCGGTCTGAATACCTGTCAAACCGGCCTGAATGTATGAATTGTCCCGGCGTGGATTTCTCAAAGCCTGCGGGTCGTAGACCGGATACATACCTAACTGCAACTGGGGTTGGTCCGGCTCCCAGCAGGTATGGCAAACCAGAAGGTTGATGTTCTTGGTCTTGATGACCAGTTTTTTCAACTCTTTTAGTTTGTATCGAAATCCGCATCTGTCGCATTCCGCTATCGCCCACTTGCCAGAGGCAAACTTTGGACCAGCCATCGCTCACCTCAATAAAAGTACTGCCTTGGGGCCAGACGCAAGGAAGCCTTCTCACGGTCTTCACTTGAGCCCAGCAGCCATTGTTCTTCGTATGCGGCCTTCAACATATCAATCCTACCCTCAGCCCCGGGTATCTTTAGGGACAGGTAATAGGCCAATCCTGCGGCCATACAGGGCAGCATACGAAAGGGGATGTCCTCGGTGTTAATACCATTTCCGGCGTCTTGAATTCGCCGTAGACGCCAATAAACAAAAGAATAGTAGTTAGACTGGTCTGGAGACGGCCAGACGTTGATGTTTGGTAGGTTCCTAATTGTCACTATTGCGCCGCTAGAGTGCCCGGCAGGGGTGCTGCCATCTACTCCACGGACACAGTTTTGTAGGGTATTCCCTGATATTTCGTTGTATCCGATGGTCTCGTTACCCAGTTTGATGAACCCGATGTAGTTCATGTTTTCCACAGAACTTAGGGTAATTGTGTTGGCAGACGAGTTAATAGTCGTTGTCAGGGTTTTGCCAGTAACGTTTTCTCCACCACTTTGCCTGTCTATCCAAACCTGTATGGGACGACCTTGCGCATTCTTGTTGGGGATCGTGGCATACGTGCTGCTTGAGATCCGGTTGATATTGATGTCCGTCTGATCAATACCGGTCTGAGTTCGAACCACCATATCCATCAGGTCAATCGTATCGTTCTGCAAGGCATAAGTAATCTGACCCTGATTAAGCGGGATAGAGCCCTGCTCGATAGTCCAGAGGTTAATCCCTCGGTTGGCCCATTCAATAGTCAAAAGGTTCATGCTACGGCGAGCCGTACGCATGTCGTATCCAGTACGCAACTCCTGGCCGCAACGCTCAAAGGCTTCCTCAACGATATTGTTGAGGTCCAGATTAAAGGCGGTAGTACCTGTGGTAGCCATTACGTTACTTTCCTGTGTCCTGCGGTTTTAGCAGCGATGCCCTTTGGTTGGGCGACAAACTGCTTTCCTTTGGCTTTTCCGGCTCGCTTGGCTCTAGTAGTGGCGGCATACTCTTGCGACGATAACGCTGAGATGGCGGCGGAAGGGAGGTATCTTTCCCCCGTAGCCTTCGGTCCCTGCGTAGAAGGTTTGCCACTCTTAGTCCGCCATTTCTGGTCGGTCCACGCTTTCAGACTTCGCTGCGGCTTTTTCAAGTTCGACATACCGTTCTCTTTGCCTAATCTGCCTATAGTCGTCTGACGCTACCAAAATCCACCGAAATACATTGCCATCTGTTTTAGCATCGTATGTCGGAAACCTAATCCCGGTACCCACCGCCCGCTTTCTTATACTGCATAGCCAGCATTTGGGCTTTCCGAGCCGACCACTGGCCCGGAGCCCCACCCTTACCGCCAGCCTTAATACGCTCAAACAAAGACTTTCTCATGCCGGGTTTAGTGTAATTACCAGCCTCGTTCACCTTAGACTCACCGCCCTTGGCATACATCTTGACCTTATTCGGATCATCCTTGCGGGTGATCGTCTTAGCCTTTGGCATCTTTGATGGGTTAATGATGCCCATCCCCCGGCTCGGTCTCATCAGCAGTACCCGCCGCCCTTCATAGTCACAGCCTTACCTTTGGTCTTGCCTTTTTTAGCAATACCGTCAGCCTGTTTGTGACCAGCAGCCAAACCACCACCAGCCATCTTCTTGACCTTACCACCATATTTCATGCCTTTGGCTTCAGCCATCTCATGCTTGATCATGGACTTGGGAGCGCCTTTTTTCTTCATAAAGGACACTTCTTTTTTCATCATTGCTTTGGACTCTTTCACGGTACCACCTTCCTTTTTAGTAAATTCACGTCCCACAGACTGGGGAACCCCCACCTTCTTTGCAAACTTTGGGTTGTTAGCCACCGCTTGCATAAACTTTTCTTGCTTGGCTGATACAGCAGGCATCAGACCATCTTCCCACGGGTTTTACCCTTAACGGCACAGCCGTCTGCCCGTTTGGAGGCGGAACTCACCGTACCACCTTTCTTCATACCAACCAAAGACCGCAAACCGCGTTTAACATTTTCAGCCGCTCCCCTATAGGCCCCTTGCATCTTTTCTCCTGCAGCGGCTTGTTTTTCAGCAAAAGTTCTAGACTTGGGAGTTTCTGATTTTGATGCAGACTTTGGAGCGGCCAAATCTGTGGTGTATTTTTTACCCATGTACTCAAACGTCTTGTCACCAGACTTACGAGCCTCAGCAAAAGCCTCTTTGAAGGAAGCCATTTTTGCGGGTTCGGCTTTAGCAGCCTCAGCAGCCTCACGCAAGGGTTTAGCAATCTTTTCGCCTTCGTACTCTACTGCCTCTCGGTCAGCCGCAAGACGTAAATTTTTAGCGTCATCAGACGAATCGTAATCTGACTCGACAGTTTTACCAACGGCATAACGTTTAACCCGTTTCATTTCTTACCCCTTTTGAATAAGCCCATCAATTTTGTTTTCAAGGCGGTTAAACCTTGCATCAATGTGTTCCACCAACTTTGTAATTTCTGCTTGAGTGACGTTATCACGAGCCACCTCCTCACGAGTCTTGTTAAGAAGGATGTTGAGCCTGCTGATTTCTGAAGCCTTTTCATGGCCCATATAGGCAAGAATGCCTATCAGCGTAGTCAACACCATATTCCAAAGCATCATTTCCATCAGACCATCTTCCCTCGGGTCTTGCCACGAATCTCACAACCACCCCCACGAACAGAGCCACCTTCTTTACAGTTCCATGCACGAAGGCTCTTGTTGATGCGAGAGTTTGGATCGTTGGCCGTTTTGGCTGACGTTAATTTCTTTTTCATACCCTTCATCCGGGCACAAAATGAATCTCTACGAGACCCACCTTCAGGCTGTGGGCGCTTTAGTCCGGGTTTGCCGGGGTTAGCAGCGTTGTAAGAAGCACGTCCCTTAGCGTTCAAACCACCGCTTGGGTTCTTGCCTTCTTTACGTTGCCATGCCGGAGTCTTAGCCATTTGCAACCTTATCTTGGACCATGCGGGGGTAGAAGGCTTCCCTACCAAAGTCGCCTGCGTACTCTATGGTTCCCATGTGGCCCAGTTTAATGGTGGGATCTACCCAGACCTCATACCCAATCTCGCGGGCGCGGTCACAGAATAGATAGTCTTCACCAACGTAAGAATTATCCTTGACCATGAAGTCAAAGACCGCCGATAAAGTGCGCTCAGTCTTATCGTCCCAGTAGGACCACTGAGGATTGTTAGCCACCAGATCCTCTAGCACTTTGCGCTTGATCATCATAAAAGCCGTGGCAACCCGCTTGGCTCGTACCAGCCCCATGTTGTTCATAATGACTTTACCGTCATCTTCATCAAGGGTAACTATGTAGGTCTTCTCAACCTTACGAGCACAAGGAATGCCAGCAGCAATCCCAATGTTAGGTTCGGATACCCAAGCCAAAAGCCGGAAAATGTCTTGCGGCTCAAAGTTGATGTCCGCATCAATAAACATTAGTTCCGTTGCGTCAGACTCCAAGAAGTCTGCAACTAAAAGATTACGTGCCCGTGATACCACGGAACACCCACAAATACTTCCTACAGCAGCCTGAATACCATGAGGCGGTGCATCTTGCGCGAACCGCATCAAAGAAATAGCCTGTTTGAGTGAAACTTTGTGGTCGTAAGCAGGTATGCCGAAGAAGATCTTCTTGCCTGCCAACGTGTAACCTTTTTCATTTTGCATGGATCACCCGTAGTAGACGGTTAATGGGACACTATTTTCTAGGAAAACACGTACCCCATTTTGAGCCAAGATACCTTCGCCGGGGATAATATTAAATACGTCGTTGCCGGTTGAAACCGTGCTAATCACAAGCACATCGTTATAAACAGTTGCAACACCAGAAGCATCTCCTGTATTGGCAACCGCTACCGTAAACGTATTTGCATCTACTACCGTCGCAACTTGGTAAAAGTCATCAGTGGGGTTTGTTCCACCAGACCAATCAATAAATGCCCAGTCGCCAACAATCAAACCGTGTCTAGCCGCTGTAACCGTTGCAACAGTAGTTGACCGAGCGTATGTACCCGCGATTGCAAAATTGTCGTATAGCCCAACTGTTCCAGCACTCGATGTTGCAGCGCCAAACTGAAACGCTTTTACACGAGTTCGGAATGGTAGGACTAAGCCCGACGCAATCGCATATTGCGATTTAACGTCATATTGCATACCCATATCATTTCTCCGTTTCCTGTTCGGGGAGATCAAGGCGATCTATCAACGCCGTCATCGTGTCAATCGCCGCTTGGGAAGCAACGGCCACATCATGTGCGTGGTTCCGTTGCTCTTCCATTTTCTTGATCTCCGATTGCAAAAACTCTTTCGTTATCTGCATTAGGCTTCAATTGCATACAAGAAGTACGCAGTACCAGCCGAATCAACGAAACGGATTTTTTGGGTAGCGGTAGTAGACGTACCACCAATCGGGGCAACCATAGCATCTGGCAGGTTAAACAGATTGGTAATTGTTCCTGCACCACTGTTAGTTACACGGATAAACGAAGCATTTCCGGGCAATGTTGCGCCAGCACCAAGGTCAGAATCAACTTGCAGGGCGGCAACCGTGCCACCAACCGTTACGCTGGCTGCGGCACCAAGGGTAACCCGCAGGCCGTTAGCGGCACCAGAGATCGAGCCACCGGTATTAACCGACAGGGAAATATGTCCGCCGTTTACAGTTCCGCCGGTAGCGGCATTAGCGCCGGTAACACGGGTCAGCCAGCGGCCAGTCTCACCTGAGCCAGTGGAAGTAAACGTCAGACGGGAATAGTTCAGACGTACATCGCCAGTCGTATTTGAGGCGGTTACGTAGGAAGAAGATACGTTGGAAGCAGTAGTAACAACGATGGGGTCAGAAGCCGTGCCGCCAATAAAACCGTTATTTGACGCGACTGGGCCCGAAAAAGTGGTCAGTGCCATGATGAACCTTTCGTGTAGTAGCACATCGCCATACCGTCTCTACTAAGTCTGCTAGGTCAGTCGGTAAGGCTAAAAATCCTAGTACCTTGAGAATACAACAAAAGGGGGGTTTTGCAACCCCCCTCCCTTACAGCACCTTATCAGGGCGAGCCTGCGGAGCCGAACACGCCAAGCGGATCCGACCAACCGAAGGAATAACGCTCACGGGCCTTGTAACGGACGTTGCCAGTGTCGAAGTCGCCGTCCATTGATGTTGCCATCGGGGTACGAACGAAATGCTTCAGACCATTGGGAACATCAGTCGTCAGGAACCAAGCATCCGGATCGGTCAAGAAGTGGTTAACGGTGTAACCCTCTGGGATCGAACCATTGCTCTTCAGAGCGTTGATGTCGTTGTCGGCCGTGCCAACACGCAGTTCCGTCTCAAGAATACGAGTCGCAACGAACATGTTTGACGGGGCAACAACCAGTTTGCGCGGCTTTGCAGCAATCAGCAGGCCACGCTCGTCAGTCCATGCGGCGATCTGAATAACGGCGGCCTCAAGGGAGGTCTCCGACAGGTCGGCAGGGGTTGACGGGATGTTGCTGTTGGTGCCACCAGAGACCAGCGGATGCGATGCGCTGAACAGGGGTACGCCATCGCCACCGGTATAGTCGGTATCAAAGCCGTTGTTCAGGATTGCAGCAGCCTTAGTCTGCTTGGTGTATGACATAGCACGAGCCAGAGCCTTGGTATACCGGCTGGACAGGGAGTCATAGAGGTTGTCCTCGATTGCCTCTTCCGTCAGCGAGAAGCCCAGAGCAATGGTTTCGTGGTTATAGCGAGCAGTCCATGCCTCTTGACCGTTGTCATACGCGATGGCAGAACCTTCGTTTTTGACAGGTGCGGCTGAGAAGCCAGACAGTTTGGTTTCTTCTTCGAAGGAACGCTCAGAGGTCTCGGTATCGAAAATCTCTTTATGCTCTTCGCCGTAACGAGCATACTCAAGACCAAACAGGGCGTTCAGTCCAGGGAGCAGTTCCTTCAGTAGTTGTGCGCGTGAAATAGCCATTTATTCGCTCCTTATACGCCAGTAGCGTTGTAATAGCGGTGTACACCAAAGTTCCATTTCACGATCACTTCTGTGTAAGAACCGGGATAACCAGCGATTGCTGTCTCAGGAACAGTGTCGATAATACGAACTGGGAGGGTAGTCGTGGTGTTGGAAGCGTTATTAATCGCTACACCAGAGTTGCCTGTAGTCGTAGAACCGGGGTTCTGAACCAAAGCAGCGTTACGGTTGACATCAGTACGGTTTAAGTAACTGATGGTTGTTGTACCAGTAGCACATACTGCGGCTTTAAACAAAGCATCCGGGTCGTCCTGCACGTATGCAGTCATCGTGGAGTTTGTCAAAGCACCGGGGTAGTACTGACGGAAAGTCAGACCAAGAACCGGGTCAACAAATGTGCAACCAAGGAAAACACCAACTGCAGAGCCAGAGTCCGTGGTGGTTAGTTTCGTCACATTACCATCCGAGTTCAGGTTAACAACGTCACCATAGAAAATGGCGGTGGTTTCACCGGAACCGATGGGGATTTGACGAGTTGCACCAGCAAACACCTGACCGCCGATCAAATTGATCGGTACTAGCCCGTAAGGGCCTGATACGGTGGGATATGCCATTTTAACCTCGTTAAAAGTTATTTACCTTTACCGAACGAAGTCGAAGACCTTTTCTCTCTAAAGAGTGGCATACGACTATCGCTCTCTCTCATAAACGTGTTATCTACGGCTTCCATGTTGTCTCTGGTCTGGCGCTGGTAATAAGCCTTACGCTGTTCCATAAACTCCGTAGGAATCTTGCAGAGTAACAGTCCGGCGATCTCAATGTTGTCCTTAAAACGACTATTGGGATCAGCCAATAATTGGAACTTGGGTTGCTCTTCAATACGAACTGGCTCCCACCCCTCACGGAGTTTTGCCGTTACGTTCTTTGCATCTTGTTGACCCATAGAAGAAACGCGTATCCACCGATAAGCATACCCGGGCTGTTTATCCGGTTCAGGCAGCGCAGAAGCGGGTTGCCATGTCTTAGGACGCTCAGTTTGCTCTCGGGTTTCAAGTTCGCGTGCAAGTTTATTTTCAGCCATTTTGATTCTCCAGTCTCATCTTTTCCTTTGCATACTGCTCAGGAGTTATCCCAAATTTCTTAGCAAGATTAATCTCGCTTTGTTTCAGCACAATCTTTTTGGAGGACGTGCTGCGGGTAGCCGGAGCAACCACAGTGGCGGGTTTTGTTTCGGTGCGCACAACGGGCTTGCCGCCCCCGTTGGTCGTTTTAACTTCTTCGTCCCCCCACTCATAGTCGGGGAACCGCTTACGCATTGTTTCGTCAATGCGCTGCCAGTATTCATCAGTTCCGACATATTGTCTGCCGTACTGCTTCTCAAGTTTTTGATGAAAGCCTAATGCCAATGCTGTCATCTCTTCGTCCGCACCCCACCACGTATTGCGCTCTTGCCACGCAGTCGTTTTAGGGTCAAGACGAGGCACTTGTACTGGCGGTGCCTCATTGCTATTTACCTCAACTTCTTTCTCTTGTAAAGGGGGTGTGTAATCCCGTACCCGTTGGAGTTTGTACGAAACCTCGTTGAGTTTGGCCTGAGCCTCCACCACCTTGTCCACATCACCAGCCTCGTAAGCCTCTTTGTAGGCTTTCTTAGCCATCTCCAACTCTAGTTCGGCAGCGCCCTTGGCTGTGTCGATGAAGTTTTTCTCACCTTCAGTCAGCCTAGTTTTTAGCCGTTTGTTCTCTTCAAAAATCTTCTGGGCCATAGCCAGAGCCTCTTGCTGCTCTCGCAAAGCCGCTTCCTTAGCCCGACGCTCATCGTGCCAGACCTTTTTCATCTGCTTTAGACGAACTTTTACTTTGTCGGAGTATTCCTCCAACTCATCAGCCTCAAGTTCATCAACAACGTGCTTAGGAAGCGGTTCTCTACCCCGATCTTCTTCCGGCGTATCGTCAACCACCTCAATATCGACATCGGGTTTACCCTTAGCCTGTTTCTCTTCTTGCTGCAATGCAGCAACTTCTTTTTCCTGACCTTCGACTTCTACCTCGAAGTCATCCTTCTTTTGTTCTTCAGCCATGTCTATTCCTTACCTGCGAGAGATGCCACGGGGGTCTTCAACTACACCCTCCACGGAATCGTCGTTGATGATCCGAAACTCTTGACCATGAATCTTGAGCCTCGTACCTGCGTGTGGGCGCACGAGAATAAAGTCCCCTTCCTTACACCAAGGGCCGCTGGGAAAGCGTTCCTTGTCCTTATAGCAATCCGGTCCCATCTTCATCACAAAGAGCACCGTTGTGAGGAGTTCTTCATGTTGGATGGTCATGTCGGATTTAAGGATGCCGCTATCGTAGGTTTCCTCAATATTTGGTATCCCACATAGGATTCGATACCCCGAAGGGTCCGGCACCTGCTTGGCTTTGCGCTCCGGAGTATCCGGAATCGTGCTTACTTCACCTTCTTCTGTAGCGATGGCAATTTCACTCATCGTCGTTTTCCATCCTTTCTGCGGTCTCTATGAGAACGTTGTTTGCGATTAACAGGCCACGATAGATCCCACAAGCGTACTTGTAGTCTCCAAAGTCTTTTGCGTGTCCTAAAACCGTATCACTTTCAATCACCTTCATTTCCTCTCGTACCTTTTCTGATAGGTACTTGAGTAAGTCATTACTCATTTATTCTCCTTCTTTTGTGGTTGCGCCTTATCACGGGCGATTTGCGAACCAAGCCGAACTCCCTCTAACTCCATGCGGGCTTCCAACTCAGCACGATCTTTTGCGGTCTTGGCCCCGACTTGCATTCCTGCAATCTCTTTCTGGGACTCAATCCGTTGACGTTCAATATCCAACTGATCTGCTTTTGCCGCAGCGTCAGTTGTTAACTTCTGTTTCTTCAATTCAAGATCTTGGGCCTTGAGTTGAAGTTCTGCCTGCTTCATCTGCACAATCGGATCCTGTGCGACCTGTTGTGCCTGTTCCTGTGCTGCTTGCGCTTGGCTCTTAGCAAGAAGTTTTTGTGCTCCTGCTGCGGCCAGACGTGATAGGTGAATCTCCATCTGTTCAGGAATACGCTCGTCATCTTCTTCATTAAAGGCAGGATAAGGAACACCTAACTGCTCTTCTAACTGACGACGGTATTCAAAGGCTACGTGCTCAGTAATGTGAGCCGCCATAGCCGCCATGATCTGATTAGCCATCGGGTTTTGCCCAACCATCTTGGCAATCTTCGGATCCTGTACCGCTGCCATATGCACAGCGATATGGGCTTCGTGATCTTGATAGGCAAATGCTTTTACGGGTTTTCCATTAAGCACATCCATGTTTTCCGTCACCGGATCACGTGGTTTCATGTCTTCTTTGTTGGGTACTAACTTATTGGCATTCTTAATACCCAGAACTTCTAACATCTGACGATGTAGATATGGCAGGTCATATAACTGCGGTGCGCCTTGGGCTAACTGCATAACCGCCTGATACTGAACCACCTTCTGCGACATAGTTGCCGCGTTGGGATCCGATACCGGTATGACATCCACCTGATCGTAGTCAGACTTCTTAACCCGACGGGAGCCTTCTTCTGGCTCGTAGGAATACTCATCAGGGGTGTAGTCACGAATAATGACCTTAAGGAGCCTAAACTCCTCTTTCATCGCATAGTGAATACGAGCCTGAACGGCCGACATCACCTTTAACGTTCTTTCTAATATCGCCAGTGTGGTACCCACAGGCGACTGGGCTGACATATCAGAAACCTTTAGATCTGCTGCACTAGCGAACCTACGACCTTCTTCAACAATTTGACCCAACAACGTCATTAAAACTTGCGACGGCTCCTTGTACGGGAGCGTCATGATGTTGTCTTTGATGGTGCCGCTAGGTACGTCTACGTCCCTGAACTCCGCTGGCGAAATGGGAGTATCGTCGCCTTTGACTCGTAGTCCCTTGGTTTTAAATCCACCGGGAAGGTTAGACAGCGTACCAGCGTCGACCAGTTGGCGGATAAGAGAAGTGCCTGACTTAGCAAAAGCGCCAATGAGGTGAATGAGGCCGAAGCAATAGAAGCCAAAGCCGGGGATGTAACCGTAGTGAACGAAATGGTTTCGTTTTTGTTTGGTGTCATCATCAGGATCCCAATTGCGACGAATCGCTAGAATTGTCTGTGTCTGCTTCTCGATAGTGACAACGTAAGGCAGCGCAATACCCGTCGGCTCCCCATCTTTGTCCTTATCCTCATAGCCGGGCAGGTCCAGGTCAACGTGCATCTCAAGGATCTTGTACCGATCATCGGATGAGGCACGAAAGCCCATCTTCTCAGCAATCTTCTTCTCAACCTCATCAAACGTGTCCTGTGGCTCTGGCAGTTCTATATCTTTCCAAAAGCCCGCTACTTGGAGTTTTCTTAACTCGTTAGGCGTCTTACGCATCACATGCGTCACCCGCTCTGCGGTCTGGATGTTAGAGGCACCGTATGGCACCACGACATCTTCTGCTGGAATAAATACACTAACTTGACGCTCAAAACTTGGGTCGTAATACACCTTCTTAAACGCATTACCCGATAACCCCAGCCCCCACAGCATGCGCTCGTGCTCGGGTCTGTACTCCGTCATCACATCGGTCAACTGATAATTCATGTCATCCTGAACACGCTGGGCAGCGTCTTTTTTCTCAGGAGTCTCACGACCAATAATCTGTGTCTTAACCGGACCCCGTGCAGGAAAGGTTTCCATCATGGTCTCGGCTTGGAACTTCACAAGGGCTTCGCTTAGTAACGGGTGATATACACCACAAGCCCCCGGCCAAGGCTCTGTCCTATCCTCAACCTTCATACCGAGCAACTCAATGCCATCCACGTAGGTCTGCATCCAGTCCTTACGTGAACTTAGATCCTCTTCAAAGTCACCTAGCAGATCCCCTGCCAGTTCAGTCAGTTCACCTTCATCTATCTCTTCGGCAAGGTTGGCGTTAAAGTCATCGCCATTTTCGTCTTTCTCAATCTCTATCTCCAGCCCACCAGCCTTGATACTTACTGACTCAGGATCTTCAATCTCAATCTCAATATCCGGCTCCATCATCGCCAGATCTTCATCCTTAAGCCCCATCGGAGCCTGTCCAAGTGCTTTGTCAATTGCCATGTTTATTTCCTATTTTTTAAAACCGCCATATTTGTTGCCGGTTTATATGTGAAGTCTTTTGCCTCTTTACCTGTACGTTTTACAGCACGATCAATTGCACGCTCTTCGGCTGTCATAGCATTTCGCTTCATACCTTCTGCCGTTAATGTCTTGCCATCTTGAGCCAAGTGTCCACGCTTTTTTAATATTTCAATAGCCAAATCTCGATTACCTACCTGAGCAGCCAATCGGTCTACCAACGAATTACGCCCCATGTGTTGCTGTGTAACCGTCATCAGTAGTACCCCTGAACTCTGCCTCTGAAGTAAGGCTGCTCATCCTCTTCGTCCAGTAACGAACGCACAAATCCACCCTTACGGAAGCGCATCAACGCAAGGGATACCGAGTCAACATAGTCATCATGCTCCCCCGCCGGGAAGGATGCAACCTCCTCAATCACTTCCTCAGCCCAGTGGGTGTTGGGTGCCCAGACTCTACCCGAAGCAAAAAGGTCTGCCACAGCGTTTAGCCGTGCGATCTTGTCGTTGCCCTTACTTGGTGTGAACTCCTGGACCGGGATGCCCATCGACCTTAGTTCATATATCAGCGGAGCCCCGGAAGCCTTCTTCTCGATGATTACCGAGTCCGGCTGGTCCTCCTCCCAAAACTCCAGTGCTTTTTTCTTTAGTGCCGGGAACTCCAAGCGGTCCCGAAAGGCGTTTAGCAGGATGATGTTGGCCTGTTTTGTGCCCGTATCGTCATCTTTGTAAAAGACTCCCCAGTGGGTCAGGGCAGAGTAGTCCGCACGGTTGCTTTTCTCAAAGGCCGTATCCCAAGCCATCAGGGTGAACTCGCAGTGCGGGGCCTCTTCATCCTCCCATACCTGCCACCACTCCCTTTTTACAATCGCAGAGGACTCAGAAGTGGGGTTCTGCTGGTACTGGGCCATCCATTTGCCGTGCGGCAACTCTTTTTGGAGGGCTTCTAACTCGTGACGGGGCCAAAACTGCGGCCATAAGGGCTTACCCGAGGGCAAAATGGCAGGAAACTCAATAACTTCCCACTCTTCACCCGATCTTTGACCTGCCGCCTTGATAACTTGCCCGGTTAGGTCCTTTTTAGACCACCGGGTCATCACAATTATGATCGCTCCCCCCGGCTGGAGACGCTGGCGCGGGCCCGACGTGTACCACTCGTAGGTTTTGTCGTAGATTTCCGGGTTGGTTTCGGCTTGGGCGGCTTCTTGCTCACTGTGGGGGTCGTCGATGATGAGGATGTCTGCACCTTTACCCGTAACAGCGCCTCCAACACCGATAGCAAAGTACTCTCCCCCCTTATTAGTCGCCCACCGGCCAGCAGCCTTAGAGTCTGACTGTAGCGCCACTGCAGGAAAAATCTCTCTATACGTGTCCTGATCGACAAGGTTCCTCACTTTCCGACCAAAACCCACCGCCAACTCAGCCGTATGGGAGGTTTGGATCACTTTTTTGTTAGGGAACTTACCTAGAAACCAAGCCGGGAGCAGGTATGAGGCGAACTCTGACTTAGTGTGCCGGGGTGGCATGTTGATAATGAGCCTTTTTACTTTGCCTTCCGCTACCCGCTCAAAGGCAGCGGCCATCTTGGTGTGGTGTGCCCCATGAATAAACCCGGGCCAGACCTTTTGCACGAAGGCCATGAAGGATTTCTGGGCGTTCTCAGCCGCCTTTCTCTCCTCTAACTCCTCCAGCAACTCATACAGCCGGGCTTTTACACTCGGCGGGAGTTGATCCAGTTGGGACTTATTGGCTAGGAGCGTCTGCAGGTGGTTGCTGCCCATTCCCGCCCTCCTTCTTTAGCCCAAGCATGGCATCTAACTCATCGTCATCCGGTATGACGGCTGGCTCTTTTATCTCCTCAACATCTTCTACGTCGTCTTTAACCGCCTGCTCGACAGGGCCCATGTAGCGTTCCAACAAGGATCCGAGTTCTTTCTCAATCTCGTCGATGGGCTTTTGCTTAATGGTTATCTCGATCTGGTCGGTAAAGAGTTGTACCCCCTTGCGCTTACCCAGCAATTCCAAGGCACGCATCCGAATTTTGGGATCTTCGTTCTCGGTCTCTTCCAGCAACTTGTTCGTTACAAGATTCTGAATTCTGCGGTTGGCTTCAAGGAACTCGTGGTCGTAATGATCCAGCAGTGCCTCAAGTTTAAGGATGGTGCCCGGGGGTGTCTTTGCCGGGGTGAACTTCTCTGTGGCAATGATCTGATGTGCCTTGGCTGAATCTTCTTCGTCGGCTTTTACATCTGCGCCGTTTTGGATCAGGTCCAGAATTGTCTGGCAAGCAGCCTTAGCCCGCTCTCTAAAGCCTTCGGCCTCCTCTGGCGTAACGTCAAAGGGCAGCGGTATTCCAACTTCAGGTGTTATGACAATGGGCATGTAAGGGGCGGTTTGTGGCTCCAGTTGCCCGGAAAGTAGCATGTATTTTTATTTTGTCAAGAGTAAAGGTGGGAGGCAGATTTGGCGGGTCAACTCAGACCGAGTGGAAAGCAGGAAAAACCTCGGTGTGCCGCATCCTCTGATGCCTGCTTAACCCTCCCTGAAAAAAGTGCGGGGTCAGAGACTTGGAGTCCGAAAATACTGGAGTTGGGGCCTCCCCCCGCTGCAAGCGTTACACGCCACCTCTTGCTGGGCGTCATGAACCAACAAAGTCAGCGGGAAACCCCGCCAAAAAATTATATACCCCCCGGGGGTATGGGACCCATTGGAAAAGACAAGGGGGGTGTTTTCTATATAGAGGGGGTCGTTCTAGCCGGGTAAAACGATAGGGGGTGGGGGGTCTTTTACTTTTACAT
>Ga0315906_10005957_pt1 | contig 15201 bp, 9 predicted proteins | sample LakEriMetagenome_4_FD_203526 | JGI IMG/M metagenome (GOLD analysis project Ga0315906, IMG submission 203526) | Freshwater fungal communities from buoy surface, Lake Erie, Ohio, United States - Buoy 2 MA122 | ecosystem: Environmental > Aquatic > Freshwater > Lake > Lake biofilm | place: USA: Lake...
TGAGTACATGGACTCAACCGGGGCGCCTCCGGCGGCCTGGCAGGGGCCTAAAGACAGTAGAGAAATCAGCCAACAGCCAATTCAGTAAACCGCCTCACACACAGAATTTCGGACACCCCCCTGATCGGCGGCGTTCGAACAGTCCCTCTAAGCCGGCGGCCTATCTTCGATGCCCAGTTTCGCCTTCAGGAACATCATTAGCCCATCCACCGGCCCAACAAGCGCAGGGACGAAACATGTGCCCGCATTCGCTACGGCCAACTCGTTCGTCTTGAACTTGGCCTCCCGAAGCAGTCGGTCTAGGTCGGCTTTAGGTTTGCCGTTTTCAAGCAAAGCCGCCGCTAAGCGCTCGCTCCATTTTTGCTTGCTGAATTTCGCCGACTTGGGCTTCAGCGACGGGATGCCCAAGTGCTGGCATAAATCCGCAGCATACAGACCCGGATCAAGGAGATCTTCTAGCTCCGACTCTACGAGACCCGGCTTCCCGGCGCAGAACTCCGCCCCAGTGTCTAGCAGCCCATCTTTCCGCGCCTTCTCGAGTGCGGCGTTGCCTTCTGAGTCGTTGTCAACGAAGGCAATGGGGCTGCAGACTAGGGCTTGGTAGAACCGAAGCAAGTGAGGCAAGTTAGCAGCACCGTTGAGAGCGGTGAAGCGTAGCCGACCTCCTCCAACTGACTTGGCCAGCTTTGGTTCTCGGGCTCTAATGTATTCCGTCAAAAGCCGAGCGTCTCCAAGACCTTCGACTAGCACAACGAAATCTGGCGACGCAAGGTTCTCAGCCAACTGCACACCCAGCACCTTGCGGACTTCCTCCAAGCTTGAAGCAGGCTTTGCCTTATTGCCCTTAACCAAGACGTTCGCACCCACATAGTCGCGCCGCACCAGAGCTGGCTCATGCGTGCTGATGATGACCTGTCGCGTCAGCGCGATGTCTTCGAGCAGCGCGCGTAGCGTGTGAACGGCGCCAGAGTGAAGATGCGCCTCTGGCTCTTCGATGGCCAAGATAAGGTTTCTGTCACCGGCCGATCCCTCAGCCGATGCCTTCGCCAGCGCGATTGCAACCAGGCTCTTCACCCCGTCACCCTTCTGTGAAAGAGGAGTCAAAGTGCCATCGTCCAACCAGATCTCTGCCGAGCGCCGCATCGCACGGGTCCGCTGCTCACGACCCACCTCTGTGCTAACGCCCCTGAGCGCTCCAATGAAAGGCTTCAGGCTGGCATGAACGAGGTTCGAGACCTCGGTGAAGACAGGCCGCTCCGCGTCCTCTATCGCCTTGAGCGCCTGCTGATACGCCGGGTCTTGCTCAAGCTTCGCAAGTGCTCGGGTTACCATGCTCTCGACGATAGCCTTCGACTTGGCCTCGTCCCGAACTGCCTCGATGTACTGAAACTGGAGGCGTTCCGCGATGAATTTGCCAATAGCGGGACGCTTGGCTGAGAGCGCCTTCTTCACCGGACCCTGCTTTTTGACGTCAAAAGCGATGGTCCCTTCCTTGTCAACGGAAAGCTCGATAGGCAGCGTGCCGTTCAGCTTCGAGCCTACGGCTGCCCTGAAGGCGACTTGGTCTGTCGCGTCAAGCTCGAACTCGAGCTCAAACTTCGTGACGGATCTCTTTGCGCCTTCTCGCATGCCGACTGGGAAGTCGCGCTCGTAGTCGTAGGCAGAACTGCTTCCGAGAAGCGTTCTTCGAACACCCACGTTGCGGTCCTGCGCCAAGGACAAAGCGCAAACCAACGCGCTCAGCAGGTTGCTTTTTCCCTCGTTGTTAGGGCCTACCAGCACTGTGAGGTCGGACAGTTCAATTCGAGGGGTCGACTGAATGCTGCGGTAGTTCTTGACTGCGAACGCGACGAGTTTCAAGGCGCTTCTCCCTCGGGCGTGCCCTTATTGTGCTCAGTCTAGATTGAATTACGATCAACGTGCTGGCTTGAGCTGGCCCGCCGAGCCCCCCAACCTTCCTGCGCATGGCTCTCCCCTGCCGGAGCTTGGCACCCTGATCAATCTGGCATCGCTGCGATGGGCAGATTCTCGATGTCGAAGCTTCGGGCATGAACTGGCGTAACGGATCGAAACCGGTCTCCCACGGTGGCATCAGATTCCTCGAGAGGTCGTTGAGTCCCCAAACCCTTGCTACTGCTGCGACTCCTGCGACTCAGAGCTGAACATCTGCAGTCGATCAATCGCAGGAATCGCAGCAGTCGCAAGGCCCCCGGGCCTGCGGCATTGATCGTCACCTGGGGTCTTGTTACAGGGGTCACCCACCGATCAGCACCGGGTTCACTTCCACGAACCTCCTTCTGCCGTCCTCGACCAGCCGCGCGCGCCGGCGCTCGGCGAGCGCCGCCAGCGCTGTCTTCATGTCTTTCGCGTCCCGGACGGGTGATGGCCCGCATCGGTAGATACGGTTCGTGGCAATTCGATGGCTGCCCGCGCGCCTTGCCTCGGCGATCAGCCAGTTGTCGAGCCGGATGGCTGCGGCGAGGTCGGTCGGGGTGTCGAGGTCGGACAGCAGGCGCCGGGCTTCGTGCAGGTGCCAACCGATCACTGCTTCAGCGGCGGAGACTTCGTCGGCGTCGATCATGCCGACGGGTCCTTGGGCCAGCACGTGGAAAAGCGCCGCCAGGCGCGCGATGTTCTCCGCGGCCTTGGCCGCCACGTCGCGGATGTCGGCCAGCTCGCCGCCCGAAGCCAGCGCGCGTTCGATGCGGTCGTGCGCCTGCACCCAGGCGGCGTGTGCCGGTGGTGACAGCGCCAGTTCCACCGGCTGCAGGCCGCCGTCGGCGTGAGTCGAGAGCGGCAGCTCCAGCAGCGCACGGACGCGCGCACCGAACCCCTCCACCGCCGGCATCGTCGCCGGTGCAGGCCGGTAGCCGCGCGTGCCTTGGGTGCTGGCGGGCCACGCGATCAGGAAGCGCGCGATGAACCCGCTGCCGCGTGGCAACGTGCCCGCGCGTTCGAGGAAGCCACGAAGCGCCTCGGGCTGCACCATCAGCCCGAAGGTGAGGCGGCGGTCGCGCAGGCGGAACGATGGCTTGCTGCGGCGGTCCACGGCGATCTCGCCACCGTCCCACAGCGTGTTCAGCAGGGCGAGGTTGCGCAGGATGGTCTCGTAACCCATGCCGTGGGCGCCGAAGACGGCGCCGGCCTCGGCCGACATCACTGCGCCGCTGGGCCAGCCGTTGGCCAGCGCGTGCGAGAGCGCTTCGGGGGTGGCGTCGGCGTACAGCAACCGGGGCACCGGGGCGGCCTGCGGGGTGTCTTGCGCGAGTTGGTTGAGGGCGCCCTCGTCCTCGGCGGTGTCGTGCCCGTCGCGTCGCTTGCGGCGGATGGCTTCGAGCAGGCCGTCGCGCTTGGCCTGCACCACGGCGGAGGCCGAGGCGTGCGCCGCCTGCTCCGGAGCGGCCGCGCGGGAGCGGTCGCGCTCCCACTCGCGCAGGGCTGCGCCGAGGATGCGGTCGCAGGTGGTCTTGCGTTCGCCGGACTCGGCCACGGCCAGGACATACAGCGACACCGGCCCGACGAGCTGCGCGTCGCGCCGCACGTTGACCAGGCCCTGCGCGGCCACCGACAGCGTGGACAGCGCCGAACACGCCACCAGCGCGGCCGGCGCCTGGACGAAGGCCTGCACTTCGAGCACGGCCTCGCGCAGCAGAGGCGGCAGCGCATCGACTGGATAGGGCGTCGGGTCGAGCGGCGTGGTGAGCGGTTCGGGCTCGGGCCAGTCGTCCGGCGAGGCTGCTGCACTCATCGGGGTGGCGACTTCGTCGGTTGCTGGAGGTGCGGCATGGGCGAGCGATGTCAGCACTGCGGACACCCCGCCAAGCCGGTGAAGATCGTTGAAGTCGGTCGCGTCCGGTGGGCGGGCGTTGCCGAAGTCGGGCACCGCCAGTCGGCCGGCAACAGCCCGCGCAGCGGCGCGGGCATGGGTGAGCCCCGGGTTGCCGACGGTGCGGTGGTCGTCGTCGGCGCTGACGATGATTGGCGCGCTGCGCCATCGGTCACGCACGGCGCGGGCCGCCGGTTCGAGGTTGCCGGCGTTGAAAGCCACGGCCACCGGGTGGCCGGTGGCTTCGTGCAGGCTGGCGCCGGTGGCGAAGCCCTCGGCGATGAGGATGGGTGGCTCCCGATCGCCGGGCTCGGGTGGCGGGCCAACCCAGCACGCCAGCCCCTGGACCCGGCCGCCGCGCAGGAACCGCTTGCTCCCATCGGCGCCGATGAACTGCAGGCTGTGCAACTCGCCGGCCAGGTCGCGCACTGGCACGAGCAACACGCCCCGCCAGGCCCGCAGCCCGAAGGGCTGCACTCTCTTGCGGGTGAGGTAGGGGTGGTCGGCCGGGGCGGGTGCGGCGCCAGCCCACAAGCGGGCCGCGGTTCTGCGAGCGGCGGCATGGCGGTCTGCGATTTCGCGGTCTCTTTCTGCACGAGCGGCCCGGCTGCGTTCATGCAGATCTTGGCGTTCCGCGTCAGTGAGCGCTCGCGCAAGCTCGCATCGCCAGGTCTGCCAGCCGAGCCCGTCGCGCCAGTTTTCCAGCCCGCCGGCGGGGACGCCGTCGATGTGCAGCAGGTAGGCCGCATCGCCCCGGCCATGCCGGCCGGCGGCATGGCAACGGTGCAGGCGACCGTCGGCGAGGATGGGCTCGGGCGGCACGATGTCGCGGGCGCGCAGCGCGGCGCGGAACTGGTCGAGCACCCGGGCGACATCGGGCACAGCCGAGGGCAGGCCGCGCTGCAGCGGCAGTGGGTTGGCCATGGCGCCACCTCAGCGGCCCGGGGCCGTGCCGGGCCGCACGGCCTTGGCCCGCGCCGCGATCCAGGCGTTCACCTCGGATTCCAGCCAGCCCACCGCGCGCGCGCCCAGCGACACCGGCCGCGGAAACTGGCCGTCCTGGATGTACTGGTACAGCGTGCTGCGCGACAGGCCGGTGCGCGCTTCGACCTGCGGCCGGCGAAGGATGAGCGGGGTGCTCGGGGTTCCGTGTTTCATGGGCGTGTGCTCCCGTCGTTAAGGGAGGCCCGCCGTGACGGATGCCGTCAAAAAGCGGCGGGCCTTCACAGGGATACGGATTCGCGCCAAAAAGTGTCGGGACGCCTCGCAACCCGTCGGCAGCCGGACGCACCAGGTGGTGCCCACCGGCAGCCGGCGGAAGACGCCGGTCATCACGCGCGCCAGCGCGGTTTTACGGTGTCCGCAGTGCGGATGCGCGCATGGCACGGGCCGCGGTAGCCTGCGCAGCATCGAACCCCCGTTGGCTGAGTCAGCCCGCTTGATGCCCGTCACGCATCGCCCAGCCCGCCCCTCGGGCGCCCGGAGCCGGCCCATCTCCCGAGAGCCGGCCGCCGCAAGGCAGGAGAACTTGTCGACCCCTGCGCCAGCCGCCGACCCCATCGGCAGGCTGCGGCAACCCCTCAGCGGCCAGCCGCTGTGCCAGCGATGCGCGTCGTCACTACGCGGCGCGCCGGTAGTGACGACGCGTGCAAATCCGCGCCCAGCAAGCGATTGCGGGGTGCAGGCGCAAGTGACGGACCCAAGTGACGGGGTCCTGCCGCAGCCGGTAGCCCCGGCAAGCTGTTCCTGATGACCCCGCCACAAGCGGGACTCGTCCTGCAAGCGCCCAGCGGTCTGATCGACCTGGCGCAACCCGACGAACCCGCGGGGCTGCGACCGCAGCAGAGGGTTCAACCGATGAGCCGACTCGCCACAGCGAGCGTCATCGGGGCCAAGGCCGTGCCGGGCAGGCCAGCAAGCAGGACTTCGGCACAAACCGGGAGTGGTGCCCCCTGTCCCTCGATGTTCCCGTTGCGCTCAGGCGCTCGGGACGAACAGAAACACTTACCTGAATGAAAGGCACCGACAAGACAGCGATGGCAGGGCCGGTCCGACCCAGGGCTGACCCGCCGCAGGATGCTTTCCGTGAGAATGACCGCTATCTTTCGGCGTTCGGCGGGCCGCTGCCGGCCGGCCGCGCCAGACGGCCGGATTCCCAGGGAACGGATAACACGTGTTTGAGCAGACCTTCAAGAACATCGACGACATCCTGCACAAGGATGCCGGCTGCACCAGCGAGCTGGACTACACCGAGCAGTCGTCCTGGCTGCTGTTTCTGAAATACCTGGACGCGCTGGAGGCCGACCGCGCGGCCGAGGCCGAGCTGGAAGGGCGGGCCTACAGCTTCATCCTGGCGGAACCTTTCCGATGGGAACGCTGGGCCGCGCCGAAGAACGCCGAGGGCCGGGCGGACCACCATACCGCCCTCACGGGCGACGACCTGCGCGACTTCGTCAACACCTCGCTGTTCCCGTACCTGGCCGGCTTCAAGCAGCGCGCCAGCGGCCCGAACACCATCGAATACAAGATCGGCGAGGTGTTCGGCGAGATCAAGAACAAGATCCAGAGCGGCTACAACCTGCGCGACGTGATCGACCTGGTGGACCAGCTGCGCTTTCGCTCGCAGACCGAGAAGCACGAGCTCTCGCACCTGTACGAAGCCAAGATCAAGAACATGGGCAACGCCGGGCGCAACGGCGGCGAGTACTACACGCCGCGCCCGCTGATCCGCGCCATGATCCGTGTGCTGGACCCGAAGATCGGCGAGCGCATCTACGACGCGGCCTGCGGCTCAGCCGGCTTTCTGTGCGAGGCCTTTGAATTCCTGAGCGCCAAGGCCGCCACCACCGACGACCTGGCCACGCTGCAGACGCGCACCTTCTACGGCCGTGAGAAGAAGAGCCTAGCCTACGTGATCGGCGTGATGAACATGATCCTGCACGGGATCGAGGCGCCGAACATCGTTCACACCAACACGTTGGGCGAGAACCTCAACGACATCCAGGACCGCGACCGGTTTGAGGTGATCCTCGCCAACCCGCCCTTCGGCGGCAAGGAGCGCAAGGAGGTCCAACAGAACTTCCCGATCAAGACCGGCGAGACGGCCTTCCTCTTCCTGCAGCACTTCATCAAGGCCTTGCGCGCCGGCGGGCGCGCGGCCATCGTCATCAAGAACACCTTCCTGAGCAACGCCGACAACGCGAGCACCTCCTTGCGCAAGCTGCTGCTGGAGAGCTGCAACCTGCACACGGTGCTGGACTGCCCCGGCGGCACTTTCCAGGGTGCAGGCGTGAAGACCGTGGTGCTGTTCTTCGAGAAGGGCGCACCCACGCGCCGCGTGTGGTTCTATCAACTCGACCCCGGGCGCAATCTCGGCAAGACCAACCCGCTGAACGACGACGATCTGGCGGACTTCATCGCGCAGCAGAAGAGCTTTGCGGCAACCAAGCAGAGCTGGGCCGTGGACGTGGCCGACATCGACGCCGCCACCTGGGATCTGTCGGTGAAGAACCCCAACGGCGGCGGCGAGGTGGTGATGCGCACGCCGCAGGAGATCCTCGACGAGATCGAGGCGCTGGATGCGGAGGCGGCGGAGGTGTTGAACGGGATTCGGAGCCTCTTGTGACAAGCGCTTGGCCGCATAGGCGCCTCCGCGATATATGCGAGTTCAAGGGAGGTGGGACCCCGTCAAAGGCTGTCGAAAGATATTGGCAAGGAGACATTCCGTGGGTGTCTCCGAAGGACATGAAGTCCGAGATCGTCTGGGACTCCGTTGACCACATTACGCACGAGGCTGTGGCACAGAGCGCGACGTCGATCATTGAGCCGGGGGCTGTCCTCATGGTGGTGCGCTCAGGAATCTTGGCGCGCACCGTACCGATCGCCCTTGCTGGTCGGTCCCTCGCACTGAATCAAGACCTAAAGGCTCTTTGCCCTGGGCCTTCGATCGATTCGAAGTTTCTGTACTACTTGCTTGAATCCAAGATGCCAGAGCTTCTTTCGCTGGTAAGTCGGGGGGCAACAGTTCATAGGCTTATCACGGATCAGATTCGCGATATCGAATTTCGTTTGCCGCCACTGATCGAACAGCGCCGCATCGTCGGCATCCTCGACGAAGCCTTCGAGGGCATCGCCACCGCCAAGGCCCATGCGGAGAGGAATCTGCGGAATGCGCGGGAGGTGTTTGCCCAGAGCCGCGAGGACATCCTGGAGCGAAGCGAAGGCTGGCTCGGGGCGTCTTTGTCGGAGCTCTGTGAGATCCGCCATGGCTATGCCTTTGAGGGGGAACACTTCGCCACGCACGGCGAACACGTCTTGCTGACACCGGGTAGTTTCTTCGAGACCGGTGGTTTCCGGGACCGTGGCGGAAAGACAAAGTATTTCGTGGGCGCGATTCCTCCCGCGTTCGTGCTCGACGAAGGAGATCTTTTGGTTGCGATGACTGAGCAGGCAGCCGGACTGCTGGGCAGTCCGCTCTTGGTTCCTGAGGATGGCCGATATCTACACAATCAGCGGCTGGGTCGGGTGATTGGTCGTGACTCCGTTCGATGGACGAACGATTTCTTTTTCCATGTGTTCAACCTTCGTCGAGTCAGGGCCGAGATTCACGCGAGCGCATCGGGAGTGAAGGTGCGCCACACCTCGCCCGCAAAGATCGGAGCGATTCGGGTGAAGTTTCCACCCACGAGTGGGGAGCAGTCCGCAGTTGCGGCTGCGCTTCGTGAATTGGCAGAGGACTGTCATCGGCTACAAGCTTTGTACACGCGCAAACTCGCCGCCCTCGACGAACTCAAGCAATCCCTCCTTCACCAGGCCTTCAGCGGCGCACTCTGAACGGCACGGGCGATGATCACCCTCAACACCCTGAACCGCTGGCTCACGGCCCCTGCCGAGAGCGAGTGCCTCGAATTCAAGGAGGCCAAACAGCAGTTCGACACGACCAAGCTGATGCGGTACTGCGCCGCACTGGCGAACGAGGGTGGCGGGCATCTCGTGCTGGGGGTGAGCGACAAGGCTCCGCGGCGAATCGTCGGCTCGAAGGCCTTTGCAGCCGTGGAGCACCTGAACGACCTGAAGGCGCGCGTTGTCGAGAAGCTGCGCATGCGCATCGAGGCGACTGAGCTGCAGACCCCGGACGGGCGGGTGCTGGTGATCACGGTACCTGCCCGGGCGCGAGGACAAGCCGTGGATTTCGATGGCGCCTACCTGATGCGCGCCGGCGAAGACCTGGTGCCGATGACGCAGGATCGCCTTCGCGCCATCTTCGCCGAAGGTCAGGGCGACTGGTTGCAGGAGATTGCCGCAGAGGATGTTGATGCCGATGGCGTCATTGCCCTGCTGGACACCCAGGGCTTCTTCGACCTGTTGGGGCAGCCCTACCCCACCCATCGCAATGCGGTGCTGGACAAACTGGCGGGTGAACGCTTGATCGACCGCACGGCCACCGGCTGGCGTGTGTCGAATTTGGCGGCGCTGCTGCTGGCCAAGCGGCTTGATGCGTTTCCACCCGATGTCGCACGCAAGGCACCGCGGGTGGTCATCTACGACGGCGTGAACAAGCTCCACACGCGTGAAGACAAGCCCGGTGTGAAAGGCTACGCGGTTGGCTTCGAGGGCTTGCTCGAGTTCGTGCATGCCGCCGCCCCCCGAAACCGCTTCGTCGAGGAAGCGGTGCGCGACGAGGTGAAGATGTTCCCGAAGCAGGCGCTGCGCGAGTTGATCGCCAACGCGCTCGTGCACCAGGACTTTGGCATCGACGGCGCCTCGGTGATGATCGAGATGTACGACGACCGCGTGGAGATTTCCAACCCCGGTGTGCCGCCGATCCAGGTGGAGCGCTTCATCGACGAATACCGGTCACGCAACGAGCGGCTGGCCGACCTGATGCGTCGGCTGCGCATCTGCGAGGAGAAGGGTAGCGGCGTCGACAAAGTGGTGGATGCGGCGGAGGTCTTCCAACTGCCCGCACCGGATTTCCGTGCGGGCGCACTGCGGACGACCGCAGTGCTCTTTGCCCACCAGGAGTTCGCGGACATGAGCCGCAATGACCGGGTGCGGGCGTGTTACCAGCACTGTTGCCTGCAGTACGTGAGCAACCGCAAGATGTCGAACCAAACACTGCGTGAGCGATTCCGGCTCGCCGAAGGCAAGGTCGCCCTGGTGTCGCAGGTCATCACGGCGGCCCGCGAGGCCGGGCTGGTCAAGCTCGATGAGTCGGGCTCGACCTCGAACCGCTATGCGCGCTACCTGCCGTTCTGGGCCTGAGCGCATGCTGAAGCCAAGGGTCGACGTCGCGGGGCTTGCTTTATCGCAGGCCGGCCGGGAGCCCCGCCAAGGCCAAAAAGTCCATGAAAATCAATGCCTTGCGCATTTAATCGCAAACCGCGGTCGCTGGCGGTTTCTTGATCGGGTCTTGATCGAAGGCCCTTTGCATGGCCTCAGAAAGCGAAAAGCCCCGGTGTCCCTCACCGAGGCTGTAGCGCCGACCGGGCACTCCCAATCCACTTGAGCGGCAGTCTACGGCAAGCCCCCACCCCCATGAACGAAGCCGAAACCCGCGCCGAGCACATCGACCCCGCACTCAAGGCCGCAGGCTGGGGCGTGGTAGAGGGCAGCCGGGTCCTGCGCGAGCACGGCATCACGCTCGGGCGCTTGCAGCCCGGCGCGGGCAGTGCCGGTGGAGTAGGCCAAGGGCGCCGCGCGCGCGCCGAGATCGCCGACTACGTGCTCGTCTACCGCAACACCAAGCTCGCAGTGGTGGAGGCCAAGGCCTGGGCGCAGGCGCACACCGAGGGCGTGGGGCAGGCCAAGAGCTATGCCGCGAAGCTCGACGTGCGCTTCACCTACAGCACCAACGGGCAGGCGGTCTACGGCATCGACATGGCCACTGGTGCCGAGGGCGACGTGCCGGGCTTTCCCGGGCCCGAGGCGCTGTGGGCGCAGACTTTCGCGCAGGCCGAAGCTGCGGCCACCGCTTGGCGCGAGCGCTTCGCCGCCATTCCCTTCGAGGACAAGGGCGGCACCTGGCAGGGGCGCTACTACCAGGAGATCGCGATCGCCCGCGTGCTGGAGGCCATCGGCGCCGGGCGCGACCGCATCTTGCTCACGCTGGCCACCGGCACGGGCAAGACCTTCATCGCCTTCCAGCTCGCGTGGAAGCTGTTCCACAGCCGCTGGAACCTGAACGACTGGCGCGCAGGCGCGGAGCCTTCGCGCCGTCCGCGCATCCTGTTCCTGGCCGATCGCAACATCCTGGCCGACCAGGCCTACAACGCGTTCTCGGCCTTTGCCGACGATGCGCTGGTGCGCATCGACCCGACAGACATCCGCCGCAAGGGGCGCGTGCCGAAGAACGGCAGCATCTTCTTCACGATCTTCCAGACCTTCATGAGCGGCCCTGGCGGCGCGCCCTACTTCGGCGAGTACCCGCCGGACTTCTTCGACTTCATCGTCATCGACGAGTGCCACCGTGGCGGCGCGAACGACGAAGGCAGCTGGCGCGCCATCCTCGACTACTTCAGCGCCGCGGTGCAGCTGGGCCTGACGGCCACGCCCAAGCGCACGGTCAATGCCGACACCTACGCCTACTTCGGCGAGCCGGTGTACCAGTACTCCCTGAAGGAAGGCATCAACGACGGCTTCCTCACGCCCTTCAAGGTGCGGCAGATCGCCACCACGCTGGACGAGTACGTCTACACGCCCGACGACGAGATCGTCGAGGGCGACATCGAGCCTGGCCGCCGCTATGAGGAGAAGGACTTCAACCGGCTCATCGAGATCCAGTCACGCGAGGCCTACCGCGTGAAGATCTTCATGGACGCCATCGGCCCGCGCGAGAAGACGCTCGTGTTCTGCGCCACCCAGCTGCACGCGCTGGCCGTGCGCGACCTGATCAACCAACGCAAGACCGTGGCCGACCCGAACTACTGCGTGCGCGTAACGGCCAATGACGGTGCACTGGGCGAGCAGCACCTGCGCGACTTCCAGGACAACGAGAAGACCATCCCGACTGTCCTCACCACGTCGCAGAAGCTGTCCACCGGCGTGGACGCGCGCAACGTGCGCCACATCGTGCTGCTGCGACCGATCAACTCGATGATCGAGTTCAAGCAGATCATCGGCCGCGGCACGCGCCTGTACGACGGCAAGGACTACTTCACCATCCACGATTTTGTGAAGGCGCATCACCTGTTCAGCGACCCCGAGTGGGACGGCGAGCCGGTGGAGCCCGATGTGCCTACCCCTGGGGTGCTGACGACCGACGGCCAGCCGCCGCCCGGCGAGGTGGCCGAGCAACCGCCGAGGCCCACGCCAGCCGAGGAGAAGCCACCCGCGAAGATCAAGGTACGCCTGGCCGACGGCAAGGAGCGGCAGCTTCAGCACATGGCCGCCACCTCGTTCTGGAGCGCCGACGGCCGGCCGATGTCGACCGCGCAGTTCCTGGAGTCGCTGTTCGGTGCGCTGCCTGAGTTCTTCAAGGACGAGGACGAGCTGCGCCGCCTGTGGAGTGACCCGGACACCCGCCGCAAGCTGCTGGTCGGGCTGGGGGACAAGGGCTTCGGCCGCGAGCCGCTGGCCGAGATGCAGCGCGTGATCGAGGCGGAGCACAGCGACCTGTTCGACGTGCTGGCCTACGTCTCGTTCGCCGCGCCGCCCGTCCCGCGCGCCGAGCGCGCCGAGGCCGCGCGAGCCGCGACTGCCGCCGAGTTCACCGACAAGCAGCGCGCCTTCGTGGAGTTCGTGCTCGCGCAGTACGTGGCGCAGGGCGTGGACGAGCTGGACGCCGACAAGCTCTCACCACTGCTGAAGCTGAAGTACCGCAATGCGATCGCGGATGCCTTCGCGGAACTCGGCCGGCCGGACCAGGTGCGGCGAGTGTTCGTGGGGTTTCAGCGGCATTTGTATTCAGCGTAGGGTCTGTGCGAGTGACTGCGCTGCTCTCGCCGTCGGCCTGTTGATCATGGGTATGGAGATCGTCAGGCAGGCGGATGGACGAGTGCTGTTACGGCAGCGCCTCGTTCGCCCGGTCGTCTACCTCGACCACTGGGCGGTACGGCTCTTCTCGGAAGACATGTCGCTGCAGGATCGTTTCATCGACGCTCTTCAGCAGTCTCGTGGCACCTGGCTGTTTGCGTGCGCAAACCTGATGGAGTTCGTGGCGATGACCGACCTCGATCAGGCAGTCGCGGCCGAGGAGCTTCTCCGTCGAGCGATGCCCTCGGTCTATGTGGCGGACCTGTACTCGGATCCCGGCTTCGTGCTATCGAAGAAGGCCGTCCCCTCGGACGATCTGCCAGACGAACATTGGATGCTCGAGGATCTCGCTGCGCGAACGCTCCGCGCTGGCGGCACCTTGAACACGACCCGGTTCGTTCAAGAGGCCGTGCTCCAGCGAGCGGTGCTGTTGCCGCTGTTCGTGGAACTCAAGCAGCAGGTGGCCAACGCCGTTAGGGCCTCCGTAGCAGACGAGCAGAAGCGACGCTTGGCATCGAAGTTCCGGCCAGCGGCCGCGATGGACGTCAGCGCGGCGATGCTCGCCGAACTTCTGCGAGAGCCGCATGTCAATCAGGCCTTTCGCATGGACGACCATGACGCGATGGACTTGGTGCACACCGCGTCCGCCGCAACCGTATGTGACTACGTGCTGTTGGATCGTCGCTGGACCTCACGTCTCAACAGCGCCGCTGATCGGATACAGCGGGCGGGGGTGCGGGGCAAGGTGGGTCGGGCCTTTGCGCAACCGCAGCTGCAGGAGTTTTTCGACCAATTGATGCGCGACGAAAGCTCTCGATCAAGCCACTGACGATGGTACGGGCGAAGGAGAGGGGCGGTAGTTTGTGTCACAGGTTGTGGCACTCGGCTGGCTGCTTAGCGGCGCTGTGTACCGGCCCCTGGTCAGCGCCCCTCAGCGGCGAGATTTGCTACACGCCGTGTAGCGAATGGACTACTGCATCAGGACTCCGGCACGGCACGGTGAGATCTTTCCGTGTACACGCCCATGTACACATCAGCCCCCAAGCGCCCGAACCCCAGCATCCACGCGGCTTTCCGGCGATCTTGAGGTTCTGCATTGGAAGTGAGCCAGGTTCCGCGGCGCGATGTCGGCAACCTGCACCGCGACCGTCGATGTCATGACCCCCGCACGGCCGAGCACTGACCTGCTGACAAGTTCGGCCGGTCCAGCGCCCGAGCGATGCTCTTTCGGCCGCTTATACAAAGCTTTGTCAATTTAGTTCGTCAAGATAAACTTCCTAACTTCGCTATAACCTGAGCGGCAATGGACTCCGTACGAAACCCTTTTGTGCCGGGCGCGGGCTCGCCACCGGTCGAGCTCGCAGGCCGCGATGCGCTCCTTGAAGACATGCGGGTGGCGCTTCAGCGTGCCCGCATCGGCAGGCATGCGAAAAGCGCGATGCTGGTGGGCCTGCGGGGGGTTGGGAAAACCGTCCTGCTGGATCGAATTCGGGGTGACGCCGAGGCGCAAGGCATCCACACGATCCGCATCGAGGCACCGGAAGGGCGATCACTGCCCGCGATCCTCGCCCCCCAGCTGCGCCAGGCGCTGCTGAGGCTGAGCAACGTCGCCGCAGCCAGGGACTATGCCGTCCGTGGCCTGCGTGCACTCGCGGGCTTCGCCGGCAAGATGAAGATCAAGTATCAGGATCTGGAGGTCGGCCTGGACTACGAGCCCGAGCCCGGCCTGGCCGACAACGGCGATCTGGAGCACGACTTGCAGGCGCTCTTCGAGCAAGTCGGCCGTGCGGCGAAGGCCGCCAGTACAGCTGTGGCGATCTTCATCGACGAACTGCAATACGTGGCCGAGGACCAGTTGGCCGTGCTCATCACGGCGATGCACCGCGTTGAGCAGCAGCAACTGCCGGTCGTGCTCGTGGGCGCAGGGCTGCCGCAACTTCGCGGCCGGATGGGCAACGCGAAGTCCTATGCCGAGCGGCTGTTCAACTTCCGGAGATCGGCCCTCTTCCGGCGCCGGAGGCCGAGCGAGCCATCCGCGTGCCGCTGCAGAAAGAAGGGGTGGACATCGACGAGGCCGCGCTCAAGCAGCTGGTCGAGGTGACACGCGGCTATGCCTACTTCCTGCAGCAATGGGGGTTTCATACCTGGGAGCAGGCGGCGCACTCGCCGATTGGCAGGGACGCCGTCCAGCGTGCGTCGTCCAGCGCCGTAGCGGCGCTGGACGAGAGCTTCTTCCGTGTGCGCTTCGATCGGCTCACGCCGAAGGAAAAGCGCTACCTGCGCGCGATGGCCGAGCTTGGGCCCGGACCACACCGCTCGGGCGACATTGCGGCCTGCTACCCCGCCAAGGTCACATCGCTCGCGCCGACGCGCAGCTCACTGATCTCCAAGGGAATGATCTG
>Ga0315906_10005960_pt1 | contig 15199 bp, 13 predicted proteins | sample LakEriMetagenome_4_FD_203526 | JGI IMG/M metagenome (GOLD analysis project Ga0315906, IMG submission 203526) | Freshwater fungal communities from buoy surface, Lake Erie, Ohio, United States - Buoy 2 MA122 | ecosystem: Environmental > Aquatic > Freshwater > Lake > Lake biofilm | place: USA...
CTGCAGCCAGGTGCCGTGCTCGGCCATCACGCGCGCCAGGCGCTCCAGCCGCGCCGGGTCGTGCCGCTCGGGGCCGCGCTCGTTGTAGAAGAGCTCGGCGCTGTGCGCGATGCCCTGCTGGCCGCGCCGCACAGCGGCTTCCACGCCCACCGACACCGGCACGTGGCCCATCACGCGCACGCCGCGGCGCTGCAGCACCTGCATCAGGCCTTCGTAGCCGTCCGCCGGCAGGTGGCTGTAGGGCTTGGCGAAGTCATAGCCCAGGTCGGCGATCAACTCGCCGGCCTGGCGGCCGCCCTCCAGGTCGGCCACTGCGTAGCTCATCAGCGGCGTGTGGATGAGCGGCGCGCCGTCGACCAGCGGGCTGCCGACGGCCATGCGTGGGCCGGCAAGCTGGCCGCTTCGTACGCCGTCGCGCATCCACAGAGCGTCGGGGCATCCGGCCATCACCTCGATGCGCGTGATGCCGCAGGCCAGCAGCTCCCACAGCTGCAGCGCATAGGGCAGCACGTACCACTGGCCGTCGCCGCCGCCTTGCACCATGCCGGCGAAGGCCTGGCCCCAGGGGGCGGTGGAGGGGTGGGCGTGGATGTCGGACAGGCCCGGCATCAGCGTCTTGCCGGTGGCGTCGACCACCCATGCGTGTTCGGGCAGCGCGCCGCCGGTGGGCTGCACCGCCTCGATGCGGCCGTGGCGCACCCACACGTCGTGCGCCGGCAGGGCTTGCCAGGCGCGCATGGTCAGCACGCGGGCGTTGCGGAACACCAGCACGCGGTCAGCGTCCAGCCGCTGCACCAAGCCCGCGGTGAGCGCGGCGTCGGCGGTGCACATCGCGCTGCGCGTCTTCGGCGTCTGGTCCGAGAACGAGGGCAAGGCGGTTGTGTCTGCCGTACCCGGGGCGCTGGCGAGCCAGCCGCGCCGGGCGTCCCGGTCGGGCGAGAACCCGCCCATGAAGTGCAGCGGGCAGCACCAGGTGCGCCAGGGCGAGGCGGCGTGCGTGCGCACGGCGGGGTGCTGGGCCAGCGGCGAAAGAGGGGTCATGGCAGGGGGCTCCAGAGGTGGATGAAGTTCAGTCGGCGAACAGCTCGCCGTAGAAGCGCAGCATGCGGTCCAGCGAGGTGCGGCCCGCCTCGGCCGTGGCGCGCGGCTGGCCACCGCAGGCCAGCGTGATCTTGGCCAGCGGGTGGTACAGCGAGGCGCACATCGCCGTGGGCTGGCCCGGCGGCACCAGGTAGTGGCCCACGTTCTCGAAGGCCAGATGCTCGGCGCGGTGCGCCAGGCCGTGGCGGCGCAGGCGGTCGATGACACGGTCGCCGCCATAGGCGCTGGGCCACATGGCGTCTTCGCGGCCCGACAGCAGCAGCAGACGGCCGCTGCAGCGCTCCACCGGGATGACGCAACGCGCATCGGCCTCGTCGCTGGCGGCGTCGCGCAGGTAGTCGGGTGCCACGGCCAGGCCGTCGGGCGTGTGCGCCGCGTCGGGCCCGTCCAGCGTCAGGCGCACGTCGGCATAGGGCAGCGCCTGGCCGTTCAGCACCCAACTGGGTTGCTCGTGCACGTTGCGCAGGTGGTCGAAGCCGGCCACCACGTTATGGAAGGGCACCATGGCTACGCCGCCGCAGAACAGGTCGGGCCGGTAGGCCGCCAGCACCAGCGTCAGCTCGCCGCCTCTCGAGCCGCCCTGCACTGCGATGCGCTGCACACCGAAATGCTGCCGCATCCACAGCGCGGCCTGCTCGAAGTACGCCAGGTCGATGTTCTGCATCAGTTCGGGTCTGCCCGGCCATGCGAAGGTGGCCGCACTGAGCACCGGGATGCCGTGCGAAGCCAGCAGCGGTGCCCAGCTGTTCTCGACGCCGCCGCCCGAGCCGGTGAGCGACAACACCGCGCCGCGTGCTGGCGCGGTCCCGGGCGCGGGGTGGAAGGCCAAGCCGCGCACGGGGCCCTCGGCCAGTTCCTGCACACGCACGCCCGGGCCCAGGCGCGTCTGGCTGAACTGGCCTTCAGCCAGCACGCGGCCGCCGTCCAGCACGCGCAGCGTGTGCTGGCGCGGCTGCAGCTTGTCGCCGCCGGGCTGGCCGGCCATGTGCATGAAGCTGCGGCCCTGCGTCATGAAGGTGGTGCGGTCGGTGACGCCGTCCGGGGCCATGGACCACAGCAGCCCGTCGCGGCTGGTGCCCAGGTAGCTGCCGCGTCGGCTAGGTGCGTCGGCGCTGTCGACCACGCCGTCGGCATCGGCGCTCAGTTCGGCGCTGGCCCGCCAGACCTGCCCGACGTCGTCCACGTGCTCGAGTTCGAGTTTGACGATCTGCCCCGCCGGCAGGCCCGTGGCGCGCAAGGGCACCCATTCGTTGTAGAGGTAGGGCGCGGGGCGCAGGTGGAGTGCAACGGTCATGGGGCTCAGGCGTTGGAGTTGGGGGTGGCGCCGCGCGCATGCACCGCCAGACGTACGTAGTGGCCCTGCAGCCGCCACAGCGCCAGCACGCCGAGGGCCAGCGTGACCGCCGCGACGATGACCATGGCGTGCAGCAGGCCGCGGGGGTCGGCCGTGCCGAAGCGGTCCGACAGCCAGCCCACGGCCGGCGCCTGCAACCCGCGCAGCGGCAGTGCCACCAACGGAAACAGCGCGATCGAGCGGCTCAGCAGCGCTGGCGGCGACATCTGCTGCAGCAGCGCGGGCGCCTGCGACACGCCGATGACCAGGCAGGTCATGGCCAGGCCCGCCAGCAGCAGAAGCAGGCCGGCCGAAGGCGCCCAGGCCATGGCCACCACCAGCGGCAGCGCGGCCAGGCCGCCCAGCCAGACGAGGCGGAAGTTGCCCACCGGGTTGTCTCGGTTGGCCGGGCGCGTCACCCAGTACAGGCCGGCCACCGTGCCCACGGCGCTGGCCAGGGTGACGACGAGCCCGAAGTCCAGGCCCGCCCCACCCACCGTGCTGCCGAAACTGCGGCCCAGGATCGCCGGCGTCCACAGCATCAGCTGAAACCAGCCCAGCGTGATGAGCGACAGCGAGGCCTGCACCATCACCAGCGACAGCCCGTGCTCGCGCAGGTAGCGCCCGAACTGGTGGTGCGACAGCGAGGGCGGGGCGACCGTGCCAGAGGTCGCTGCACTCGGCGCTGCAGGATGCAGCCGCACCCCCAACAGCAGCAGCACCACGGGCAGGCCCAGCAGCGCCGTGACGAAGAACATCAGCCGCCACGCTGGCGTGCCTTCGGGCCAGGGCAGGCGCTGCCCATGCGTGGCCAGCGCCTCGTATACCGCGCCGCCGGCCACCAGCGCCAGCCCGCTGCCCAGCACCAGCGTGGCGTACACCGCCGCATTGGCCACCGGCAGCCGGCGCGCCGGCACCACCTGCGGCGTGAGCGCATAGACGATGGGTAGCAGCGCCGCCTCGCCAATGGCCAGGCCCACCATGGCCCACAGCAGGCCGTCGAAGCCCAGGCTCAGGCCACCGCCGTAGGTGGCCGCCGACCACACCAGCACGCACAGTGCCAGCACCCAGCGCCGGTCCCAGCGGTCGGCCAGCCAGCCGATGGGCCAGGCCGCCAGCGCGCCCAGCGTCACCACGGTCAAGCCTTGAAGCTGCCCCAACTGCAGATCGCTCAGCCGCAGCTCGGCGCGGATGGGCTCGACCAGCAGCGTCTGGATCTGCAGGTTGGTGGACAGCAGCAGCACCGCCAGCAGCGCCGCCAGCCCGAACAGCGAACGCGCAGTCCAGGCGCCCGCGAGTGGCCCGGCAACAATCGCTGAGGCTGTACTTTTAGTCGTCATCTGATTCGCTAGATCCGGTGCCTGAGGTAGAGAAATCGCTGCGAGTGAGGATACTAACAACGTTAACGGCTTTCTAAAAAGTTGACAATGGGTAAACTCGATGCAACAGTCGCGCAACGGTCTTCCACCCCCTCGATCGTGTCGGGAAGGGCGGCAGATGCGCCCCGCTCCATCGCTGTCATCCCGGTCTTCACAACTCAACCCCGAGGAGTCTTCATGTCCCGCATCCGCTCCCACCTTCGGTCTTCGTCTGCCCGTTCGGCGCCGCGCCTGTCGCCGCTGAGTGCCTGCCTGGCCGCCGCCCTGGGCGTCCCACTGGGCGCGGCAGCGCAGCAGGCGCCGGCGGCCAACACAGGCGTGGAGACTGTCACCGTCACGGCCACCAAGCGCAGCGAGACGTTGCAGGCGGTGCCGCTGTCGGTGAAGGCCATTACCGGCGACGAACTCGAACGTCGTGGTGTCAGCAGCCTGGAAGAGGCGTTGCCCGGGGAGCCCAGCGTGGTGTTCAGCAAGGCAGGCACACCGTTGTCGCGCAGCGTCGCCATTCGCGGGGTTTCGGACGGGGCGGCCGTCGGCCTGACGCAGTCCACCGTGGCGATGTACATCGACGACATCCCGACCAGCGTGGTGCAGGGCAATGGCAACATCGACCTGGGCCTGTTCGACATCGAAAACGTGCTCGTCATCCGCGGCCCGCGCTCTACGCTGTACGGCTCGGCATCGCTGGGCGGCACCATCAAGATCACCACCCGCAACCCCAGCCTGAAGGCGATGGAGTCGTACGCACGGCTGGGCCTGTCGAAGACGAACGGCGCAAGTGACTGGAACAACGAGGCAGTGGCGAGCGTCTCGGTGCCGCTGACGAAGGACGTCGTGGCCCTGGGCCTGACGGCCTACCGCACCGAGCAGGCGGGCGTGATCGATGCCGGGGCACTGGGCAAGGATGTCGACAAGGTCGTCACCAGCGGAGCGCGCATTGCGCTGTTCGCAAAGCCGACCCCGCAGCTCAACGTGAGTGGCCGCCTTTACCTGCAAGATCTGATGCAGGATTCGTCTTCGGTCTACAACGTCGGTACTGACCTGCTGATCAGCAGCAAGGCTGTGCTCGAGCCGCAGAGCGACAAGCTGCGGGCGGCGAACCTGTCGTTCACCTACAAGATGCCGGGCTTCGACATCGTGTCTGCCAGTTCTTACTTCGACAAGAGGGCGCGCTATGTGAGTGACTTGACGGGATCCTTCGGACCGTTCAATGCCGCCTTTGGATTGCCCGCCGATACGAAGTGGGTGCTGTTCGGGGGGTTCGACTCCAAGGTGTCAGCCCAAGAACTGCGACTGGTGTCGTCCGAGGTGAAGACCGGGCTCACTTGGTCGGCCGGAGCTTTCTGGTCGAACGAGAAGACAACGAACTTCGGTGACACTCCCGTGGCCTTCCTGGGTAACGCGTTCGGCAGCAACACCGCCGTCGACCGTACCCAGTCAGCGCTGTTCGGCGAGCTGGGCTACAAGTTCCCCAACGGCATGGCCGTGAACGCGGGCGTACGGCGCACCAGCTACGAGAGCGACGATCAGGTCAACCTGACGCAGTTCGGCGCCACCACGGTGAACAATGCCGTCATCAAGGAAACACCGATCACGCCGCACGCCTCTCTGAGCTGGGGTGACACCCGCAGCACCTACTACGTGCAAGCCTCCAAGGGCTTCCGGCTGGGCAAGACCAACTTCCCGCTGGCCATTCCGCCCGGCGTGACGTTCGTGGTTCCGCCGTTCGCCACCTCGGACAGCCTGTGGACCTACGAGGCCGGCGCCAAGCTGTCGCTGGCCGACAACCGCGTCAATCTGAATGCCGCGGTCTACAGCACCAAATGGAAGAACCCGCAGCTGACGCTGGCCTCGCCGCCGGCGGTGGGGGGCTTCACCTACGTCGACTCTCTGGGGCGCCTGAACCCGGGGGCCTCGGTGGATGTGCAGGGCTTCGAGATCGAAGTGGTGGCGCGGCCAACGACGGCGCTGCGCCTGGCGGCGGGCGTGGGCTATACCGACAGTACCTTCAGTCGCAACGTGGTGGGTCTTGACGCCTTCGGCGGCGTCACCCCCGGGGGCACGAGCAGCGCGGGCATTCCTCGTGTCACCGCCAATGCGTCGGTGCGCTATGACTTCGCCCTGGCGGGACGGCCTGCCAACGTAGGCTTCAATCTGCAGCATGTGGGCGGCTACCAGAGCGGCTACACACCGGCTACCCGGCGCACGCTGGGCGACTACACGGCCATGGATCTGCGCTTCGGCATGGACATCGGAGAGCTGACGCTGACGGCCTACGTCAATAACCTGACCGATGAGCGTCCGCTGCTGTCGTCCACGGTGTTCGGACCCGAAACGGTATCGACGATGCGGCCCCGCACCATCGGGGTGATCGGCACCTATCGTTTCTAGAGTCAGACGGTGTCGGTGGTGGCTGGGACGCATGGCGGGCTTAGCATGCGAACCATGAGCGACACGCCCCATCAAGAGCCGGCCGACGACGATGTCGACGACGGCCACCCGCGCGTCAGCCACCTGCGCCACACGTTGGCGCGGCGGCTGCGCACCCACCGCATGCACCAGCACATGACGGCGTCGACGCTGGCGCAGACCGTGGGCATCAGCAAGGCCATGCTGTCCAAAATCGAAAGCGCCGAGCGCATGCCTTCGGTGCCGGTGCTGCTGTCCCTGGCCGAGGGGCTGGGCATCGGCCTGGCCGATCTGTTCGGCGGGCCGGCGGCGTCGATGGAGCCTGAGTTCGTGTCGCGGACGCAGGAGCCCGTGCTGCCCGGCGGTGACGTGCATGACGGCATTCAGGTGACGCTGCTGGGCTCGATGGAGTTGCCCGGCATCCAGATCCGGCTGGTGCGCATGCGGGCCGAGCCCGGGGCCAAGTTCCCCAAGCCCGTGCAGTTCGACGGGTTCTGGATCGACCACGTTATCCGCGGTGAGCTGGTCATGCAGATCGGCGAGCGCCGCTACCACCTGCGCCCGGGTGATTCGCTCACCTACCGGGGCGAGGTGCCGCACGAGATGGTGGACTTGCCGGGTGGACCGTTGGAGGTTCTGGCGGTGGAGGGTTGGCTGACCTCAGCTGGCATGAACCCCGGCCAGCCCGTGCCTGGAAAGACCGTGCGCGGGCTGCCCTGAGCCTCTCCGTCGGGCCCTTGTTCAGTGCCCAGTCTGCCGAGGCCCATCAGCCGGAAGTGGCGAAAGCTGTCACCGCCTGGTCGAGATCGGCGTCGGCATGCGCCGCACTCAGCTGCGTGCGTATGCGTGCCTTGCCCTGCGGCACCACCGGGTAGGAAAAGGCCACGGCATGCACGCCGGCGTGGTGCAGCCGCTGCGCCAGCGCCTTGGCGGCGTGTTCGTCGCCCAGCATCACCGGCACGATGGGGTGGCCGCTGCCGATAAGCGTGTGCCCCTGAGCCTGGAGCGCCGTACGGAAGCGCGCGGCGTGCGCCTGCACGCGCCGCACGCCAGCGTCGGAACGTTCCAGCAGTTCCAGCGCGGTCAGCGCCGCGCCCACCAGCGGAGGTGCCAGCGAGTTGGAAAACAGGTAGGGTCGGGACCGCTGCCGCAGCAGTTCGGCCACCGGCCGGCTGCACGCCGTGAAGCCGCCCGAGGCACCGCCCAGCGCCTTGCCGAAGGTGCCGGTGATGAGGTCCACCCGCCCGAAGACGCCGCATTGGGCCGCCGTGCCGCGGCCGTGCGGGCCAATCACGCCGGTGGCATGGCAATCGTCCACGCCCAGCAGCGCCTCATGTTCGTCACACAGTCTGCGCACCTCGGCCAGCTGGGCGATGCGGCCGTCCATCGAGAACACGCCGTCGGTGAACACCAGCACCGTGCGCGCGCCGCCGGCGCGTGCTTCGCGCAAGCAGCGCCGCAGGTCGTCCATGTCGTCGTGGCGGTAGCGCCAGCGGCGCGCCTTGCATAGCCGGATGCCGTCGATGATGGAGGCGTGGTTCAGTTCGTCGCTGATCACCGCGTCGGCTTCGTCGAGCAGCGGCTCGAACAGGCCGCCGTTGGCGTCGAAGGCGGCGGCGTACAGCACTGCGTCTTCGGTTCCCACGAAGGCTGCGATGCGTGCTTCCAGCTGCTTGTGCAGGTCTTGCGTGCCGCAGATGAAGCGCACCGAGGCCAGGCCCAGGCCGTGGCTCTTCAGGGCCGCGGCGGCCGCGTCGATCAGCCGTGGATCGTTGGCCAGGCCCAGGTAGTTGTTCGAGCACAGGTTGACGAGCTCGCGGCCGTCGGCCAGGCGGACGCGTGCGCCCTGCGCGCTGGTGATGACGTGCTCGGTCTTGCGCACGCCGGCGTCCTGCAGGGCCTGCAGTTGTGAGGCGATGCGGGCGTTGAAGGCGGGGTCGCTCATGGGGGGCGCTTCGGCATGCTCCGGGCTTGGGCGTCAAGCCGCCTCGAACACCGTGACCACGCCGCAGGCCTGTGCGGCCGGCACGACCAGGCTGCCGCCCACGGCGGCCGCATCGAGCCCGGCGCCACGCAGGTGCTGTTCGCACTGCGCCATCGAGTTCACGCGGTAGTGCATTGCCAGCGGCAGCGCCCCCAGCCCGGCGAGGCCGGGTCCCGGCATCGCCGCGCCGTAGCGGGCGGCCGCGGCGGCGGGGGTGATGACCTCGCTGACCTCGCCGCGCGGGCCCACGAAGCGGAAGCCGTCCACCGTTCGCTCGGTCTCGCTGCGGCCGTACAGGGTGCGGAAGTACGGCAGGTCCAGCGCTGGGTCTTCCGACTGGAACACACAGCGCGTCACCTCCTGCGCGCCGTTGGGGTGGTTGACGTGGCCATCGACAAAGATGGTCTCGGGCTTAACGTGGTGCGACACGAACAGCGAAAGGTAGCGGTGCTGTTCGCGCCAGCAGTACATGAACGAGCTCTGGGTTTCGTCCTCGCGCCCCTCAGGGTGCACCATGCGGCGCCGCGCGCTGGCGATGGTGCCGGGCTGCAGGCCGGCCGCCAGCAGGCGGGCCTGGTCGGCTTCCAGGCTCTGGCTGTCCAGGCTGACGTGGCACAGCCCGGGACCAGCCTGCAGGCGCGGGCGGTAGGCGTCCTGGAACAGGGCAGGCGCATCGCCCAGCGTGAACAGCTCCAGGTAGGTGTGGCGCAGGTGGATGACCGCGTTCGACGATCCGATGCTGAGGTGCCTGGCGATGGGCCGCACGTGGAAGCCCAGGCGCTGGTAGTCGGCCACGGCCGGCTCCAGCGGCTCGACGAGGATGACGAAGTGGTCGAGGGTCTTGGGTGACACGCAGGTTCTCCAGGTTCTGGTCAGGGCTGGGTTGCCGGGTGCTGCGGCACCGGCATCGCGTCGTACAAGTCCCGCACGCGCTGCAGGCCGCGGTCGATGGCGGCGCGGGTGAGCAGCGCATCGCCCATCACCACGGCTTCGACCTGGCGGGTGGCCGCGATGTCGTCCAAAGGGTTGCCGCGCAGCAGCACCAGCTCGGCGCGCTGGCCGGGCACGACCGTGCCCGACTCGTTGTCGCCCATGTGCGCAGCCGCGTTCACGGTGGCGGCGCGCAGTGCATCCAGCGGGCTCAGGCCCACGTCTCGCACCAGCACCTCCAGCTCGTCGTGCGCAGTGTGGCGCCCTGCGGCGTTGCTGCTGGGGATGTCGGTGCCCGTAACCAACTGCACGCCCTCGGCATGCAGCGCGCGCAGCATGTTCAGCGTGTGGGTGATGCAGTCGCGGCCCTGGTATTGCATCTGCGGGTCCTGGCCAAAGGCCTTGAGGAAGGGCGATGCCGGGTGCATCAACCAGCGCAGCACCGGGTCGAGCAGGTCGTCCAGCGGGTAGGCCTCGGGGCCGACCTGGCCGATGTCGTACTCGAAGGCGCGCGACACGCAGAAGGTGGTCTGCACCGTCACGCCCAGTTCTGCGCACAGCCTGGCGCGGCGTGCCAGCAGGCCGAGGTTGGCGCGGCTTTCGGGCGGGTCGTTGTAGAACAACTCGAAGGTGTGGGCCACGCCGCGCTGGCCGCGCAACAGCGCTTCTTCCACCCGCACCTCGGCCGGGATGTGGCCGGTGCGCTCCACGCCCAACGCGTTGCACTCGGCGCTGAAGGCCACATAGGCCTCGTAGGGCATGCGGGTGTAGGGCTTGGCGAAGTCGTAGCCGGCCTCGTGCACCTGGCGCGCGGCGGTGCGGCCGCCTGCTGCGTCGCTGACTTGCCAGGTGATGGTGGGCGACCAGACGGCCGGGTAGCCGTCGATCACGGGCGAGGCCACGCGCATGCGCGGCCCGCGCAGCCGGCTACTGCGCAGCGAATCGCGCAGCGCCAGATACTCGGGCGTGCCGGCCATCACCTGGATGCGCGTGATGCCGCCGGCCAGGTACAAGAACATCTGCAGGTCGTAGGGAAGCGTCATCACATCGGCGCTCACGCCCAGCATGGCGCCCCACATCTGCGCCGAGGTGGACGTGCCCGGGTGGGTGTGCATGTCGGCCAGGCCAGGCAGTAGCGTGAGGGCGGTGGCATCGATGCACAGCGCACCTTCGGGCGCGCCTGCGCCGGTGGGCTGGACGGCGAGGATGCGGCCGTCGCGCACCAGCACGTCGTGAGCCGGCAGCATCTTCGCGCCGTGCATAGGAACGACGGTGGCGCCCTGAATCACGACCAGCCGGCCTGGGGCGACGGTGTCGAAGAGGTCACGTGTGGCCTCGTCGCCACGCGTGGCGAAAGGCGACAGCGCGTGCACGGTGCCGTCGACGAAGCTGGGGACCGGGCCAGCGGGGGCTGCGGCCTCGGTGGCGGCCCCCATGCCCATGGGCAATGCCCAGGCCATGTGCATGGGGCAGCAGAAGCTGCGCCAGCGGTCGGGGCGTTGTATTGGCGCGGGTGGGGTGGGCAGGCGGGTGGGGTGCACGGATGTCTCCCTGGATGAAGTGGCGAAGGGGTTGAAGCGGCGCAAGCAGCGGCTCGGCTGGGGTCACCTGTCAGGCCGCACTGGCGGCCATGGCCGCGGCCAGTTCATCGGCCGGGTGCCACACACCGGCGGCAACCACGCCCACCGGCTGGCGCAGCGCCTTTAGGCTGGCGGTCGGGTCGGCGCGCAGCACCAGCACGTCCGCCTGCTTGCCGGCGGCCAGGGTACCGAGTTTGTCGTCCTGCCACAGGAAGCGCGCCGCGTCCACCGTGGCCGCGCGCAGCGCGCGGCGGGGCGTGAGGCCGCCCTCAACGTACAGGTCCAGCTCGTCCAGCAAGGACGCGCCGGGCACCAGCCCGCAGCCCGGGCAGTCGCTACCGGCCATCAGCGGCGCGCCGGCGCGGTCTAGTGCCGATAGCAGCTCGTAGCGGCGGTAGCGGCCGGCCTCGATCGCCTGCAGGAACTCGGGCTTGAACACAGAGCGCGAGGTGTCGGCCCGCAGTTCGTCGTGCAGCCAGGCGGGCAGCCAGCGCGGGCGCGGCGGCGGCTCGGCGTGCAGCGGATTGGTGAGGGCCTTCTCGACTACCAGCGTGGGCACGTTCCAAGTGCCGGCCTCAGCGGTGCGCTCGGCGACCTCGCGGATGCGTGCCGGTGTGGTGTGCAGCCAACCGACGAAGCGCGCTCCATCGGGTGCCGGCCGCGTGTCAAGCGCAAAGTCGTAGGAGCGGAAGTGCTCGATGGAATCCTGCCGGGCCGCCAGCGCCCCCGCCAGCCCTTTCGAGAAGGCCACGTGGCCCACCATCTGCAGCCCCAGTTCACGGCAGGTGGCAGCGATGGCGTCGTAGACGTCGGCGTCGATGTCGTTGTAGACCTTGATGGCGTCGTACCCTTCGCGGTGCTGAGCGATGACGGCGGCGCGCCCCTCTTCCGGCGTGCGGACCAGCTGGCCGAAGTCGGCCAGCTGCGCGAAAGTGAAGCGTGTTTCCAGGACGGGGCCTGTGGTGTGGATGCGCGGCCCGGCCACGCGGCCTTCGCGCACGGCGTGGCGCAGCTGCAGGTGCCAGGGCGTGCCGGCCATGTTGCGCAGTGTCGTGACGCCGTGCAGCAGGTAGACCTGCAGAACCTGGGCGCTGCGTGCCAGCGCGGTGGTCTCGTCGGGGGCGAAGCCGTCCGCCGTTCCCACGCCCAGCGGCGTGAGGTGCACGTGCATGTCGGCCAGGCCCGGCAGCAGATGGCAGCCAGTGGCGTCGATGCGTTCGGCATCGGCCGGCGCGTGCAGCGAGGTCGAGGGGCCGAGGGCCTCAATGCGGCCGCCGCGCACGACCAGCGTGTGGTTGGGAAGCGACTCGTCACCGACCAGGGTGTGCACGGTGGCGTGTTCGAAGGCGAGGGCGGTGGACATGCGGCACCTGGGTCACGGGAAGCAGGTGGACGAGGTTATCAAGAATTGACTTCAAGTCAAGTTATGAACAGGCGGAAAACCTATGGTTCTGGCTCGGGAGCCTACATAAACGACCATGATGTATCGATATTAAATGGGCGAATTTCTCGTGTAGGCTTGTGCGGCGTTGCAGTGCGATGTTGGCCTACAGTATTGACTTTCAGTAAAATGTTATGTCAGGCTGGGGCCTGTCCCCGGGGCACGCCGCCTCGTCACCTCTCCAGCCGAGCCCATCTCCATGCCCATGTCAGCCTTCGATCACCTGGTCTATGCCGTGCCCGACCTTCAGGCTGCGAACGACGCGCTGGCCGCAGGCCTCGGACTGCGTCCGCTGTATGGCGGCGAGCACGCGGCCGACTACGGCACCTGCAACTCGTTGTTGTCGCTGGGCCCATGCAGCTACCTCGAGGTATTGGCCCCGGTTGCAGCTGCGGGCGTCCAGCGGCCGCCCTTCGCCAAAGGGGTGGCGGCTCTGCCCGAGGGCGACGTGATCAGCTTCGCCATGGCATCGTCCGACCTGGCGGCGGTGCGGTCGCGAGCTCAGGCCGCCGGGCTGGCCGTGCGCCCGAGCACAGCCAACTCGCGCGTCGCGCCGCAAGGCCACACGCTGCGCTGGCAGGGGCTGTACCTGGACCATGCAATCTATCGCGGACTGGTGCCGTTCTACATCGACTGGATGGACTCGGTGCACCCCTCGACCACGGCGCCTGCCGGTGCAGTGGCTCAGGATGTCTTCGTGGTACATCCGCAGCCCGAGGGCCTGCGCACGATCTATGCCGCGCTGGACCTCGACATCCCAGTGCGTGCCGGCAACCGGGCAGCTATCGTCGTCACGCTGGCCCATGGGGCGCAGCGCTACACCCTGGTAGGGTCGGGTCGGGGCCTGGGCCTTTGAGCACGGGGCCGGCCGTCGCTACGGCGCCGGGTATGGATGGCACCACGACCGTGGGCAAGCCCATCCGAAGGGACGTTCGGAGCGCATGACCATGTTCACGGCATGCGACGTCATCATCCGCGGCTCCGGCATGGCGGGTGCATCATTGGCCGCCAAACTGGCGCCTCACCGCAAGGTGGTTCTGGAGGAGATCGAGGACCAGCCTGGGCGGCATGCAACCGGTCGATCTGCGGCCATGTTCTTCGAGAGCTACAGCAATCACCATGCGCGCCATGGCGCGTGCCAGCCGGGCCTTTCTAGAACGCCCACCGGCCGGGTTTGCTGCAGAGCCATTGCTCTCGCAGCGCAGCGCGCTCTTCGTCTGCGACGCCCAGCGAGTGGCGGCGTTGCCTCCGGGCGATCAGATCTCGGTCTGCTCAGAGATCTCGAGGGCATCGTCGACCTCGATGCCGAGGTACCTCACCGTGGATTCCAGCTTGGAGTGTCCGAGGAGCAGCTGAACCGCGCGTAGGTTCTTGGTTCGACGGTAAATCAGCGTCGCCTTTGTCCTGCGCATCGAGTGGGTACCATACTCGGCACGGTCCAGGCCGAGCTCATCGACCCAGTGCCCGAGGATTCGGGCGTACTGCCTGGTGCCCAGATGTGGGGACTCGTGCAGACGGCTGGGGAACAGGAAATCCTCGGGCTTCAGCTCTGCCTGCTTGATCCAAGCCTGCAACGCCTCCCGAGTCGCTGACGTGATCTCGAACTGCACCGGGCGCTGGGTCTTGTGCTGCATGACGATGGCGCGCGTTGCCAGCTGATCGCCGTGACACACGTCGCGGACCTTGAGGGCGACCAGATCGCAGCCCCGCAGCTTGCTATCGATGCCCAGGTTGAAGAGGGCAAGTTCACGCACTCGGTGTTCCATCTACAGACGCACACGGAGCGCCCAAATGTCCTTGAGCTTGAAGGGGGCCTTCTGGCCAACGATCTTGCCCTTGTTCCATGGCTCGCGACGAGCTGCATTGGCGACGGTTCCCATCGTGGTCTCCCAACGAGTTGAGGGCCGGTCAAGATGCGCCTGCGTGCGACCAGGGCGCTTGCCCTGAGTCAAGCCTTGTCGCCCTGCCCCGCCACGCCGAAGTCCGCTACCGGGCACCGGGCCAGACTCACACTCCCGGCCAGGAGCAGCCCTTGGTGAAGGACTGTGTTGCGACTGCCTGTTGTGCCCGTCGTAGTCCGTATCATGGCCAAGCAAATGGCTAAAATGGCCATTGCTTTGAAGGAGCGTCATGCGAGTCAGTGCCACCGAAGCCAAGAACCGATTTGGCAGCCTTTGCGCCCAAGCCAAGCGCGCACCGGTATTCGTGGAGAAGGCGGGTCAACTGGACACCGTGATTCTCTCGGCCGAGCAATACGAAGCCCTTCGGGCGGCGCACGATACGGCGGACCGCGCCACGCGCAAGAAAGCGTTCGAAGCCGAATTTGGTGACTGGATTGCCGCGCAGAACGCCCGTTTCGAGGCGCACGGCATTCCTGGCGCTGACCTGCGGCCGTGGTGAACGGTTGATGGCCCAGTACGACGTCTTTGCCAATCCGAGCAGCAGCGCGGCAGACGGCATCCCCTACGTGGTCGTCATCCAAAGCGACCTGCTGGATGTCTTGGCCACGCGACTGACCATTCCCCTGGCTGAGCTTGACATGGCGGTCAAGGTGCCCACCGCGTTGTGCCCGGTCATCGTGGTCAATGGGAAGCGTCTGCATGCACTGGCGCACTACGCGGCGCCTTTGCCCGCCAGACTGTTGAAGCGCCCAGTCGACAACGTGGCCGCGCAAGCCAGTGCGCTGGTGTCAGCCATGGACGCTGTCTTGTCGGGTCTGTAGCTCTATTCGGATTTGGGTAGCAGGTTCGGGGCCAATAGAACAGGACTCTCGGCGTCTCCTCTGGGCCGGGACGAGCCAGTGGAAATCGCCACGCAAGTGGCGCCTGTCCGACGCTTTGCTGACATCGATCGTGCCTGAGCAGTTCGGACGCACTGGCGCCGTTGAACCCGAACGGGTGGGAGATCTGATCGACCCACACACCGATGTCCGGGCCGCTGGCACTTAGGCCTTGTCGCGCGCGAGACGGGGGTCGAGCCAGTCGCGTAGCGCATCGCCCAGCAGGTTGAACGACGACGCTGTCAGGATGATGACCACGCCAG
>Ga0315906_10005963_pt1 | contig 15196 bp, 24 predicted proteins | sample LakEriMetagenome_4_FD_203526 | JGI IMG/M metagenome (GOLD analysis project Ga0315906, IMG submission 203526) | Freshwater fungal communities from buoy surface, Lake Erie, Ohio, United States - Buoy 2 MA122 | ecosystem: Environmental > Aquatic > Freshwater > Lake > Lake biofilm | place: USA...
GACCGTGCAGTCATAGCCTCATTGGTTAAAGCCATCCAAGAGCAACAAGCCATGATCACTGCTCTAACAGCCCGTATAACCGCACTGGAGGCCACGCCATGAGTACCGTAAAAGCTACTAACTTCCAGCACGCCTCATCTGCTACCGCCAACATGGTAACAGATGCCAGTGGCAATGTGACCTTTGGCGGCACTACGGCTATGTCCAGCAGCTTTCTACGCAACCGCATCATCAACGGGGATATGCGGGTAGATCAGCGTAGTGCTGGGGCGAGTGTTACACCTGCAGGAGGAGGCTCCGCATATTACTCATGTGACCGTTGGCAACAATTTCTTAGCCAAAGCAGCAAATACTCAATTCAACAGTCAACAACTTCTCCTGCTGGGTTCACAAACTCACTTCTTGCCACTTCGCTATCTGCATATTCAGTTCTTGCGGCAGATAACTTTTCTCTCTCTCAACAGATTGAAGGTTTTAATGTTGCAGATTTGGGGTGGGGTGCTTCAGGAGCTTTAACTGTAACCTTATCATTTTGGGTTCGTAGTTCATTAACAGGAACATTTGGTGGAGCGTTAGCTAATAGCGCGGTTAACCGTTCTTACCCATTTACTTTTACAATCAGCACTGCAAACACATTTGAATATAAAACAATAACCGTAGCTGGCGACACGACCGGAACATGGCTCACCAATAACGGAACAGGGCTTCGTGTTTGGTTCAGTCTTGGTTCTGGATCAACTTACACTGGCACTGCTGGTGCATGGGCAGCGGCAGATTATCGTTCAGCCACAGGTGCAACCTCAGTAGTCGGCACTAACGGAGCTACCTTCTACGTCACAGGCGTACAGCTTGAGGTTGGCACAGTCGCCACACCATTTGAGCGGCAGTTGTACAATGCTCAGTTAGCGCAGTGTCAGAGGTATTATGAGCATTCATACAGCCAAGATACTGCGGTTGGTACTTCAACCGACACAGGAACTGTTTCTACTAGATCACCACAAGCAGATATGCAGGACACAATTCAATTTGCGGTTGAAAAAAGAGCAACCCCAACAATAACTTTTTACACAAATCTTGGCGTAAGTGGAAGTTGGAGATCAATGACTGCGGCAACAAATAGACTTATGGCTGCTATAAACTCTGGAACCAGACAATTTACTTGGTCTAATTCAAACAGTGTCACTGTTGGTGATGTTTTGCGTGGTCATTGGACAGCTTCAATAGAATTGTGAGGAATGATATGTATAAATTAATTGAAAACCCAAACACGGTTAAACGCATTTTAGACAATGCGATAATTCCCTTTGACCCAGACAACACCGACTACCAAGCCTATCTGGCATGGTTAGCCAAGGGCAACACACCACTACCCGCTGACGAGGAAGTCTAATGGACACGCAAACCCTCATCAACATCTCCGCAGGGATCATCATCGCCGGTATGGGGTGGCTCGCTCGCGAATTGTGGGGAGCGGTGAAGGAATTGCGTAAGGACTTGCACTCAATCGAGATCGCTCTCCCGTCAAACTACATCCGCAAGGATGAGTTTCAGGAGGGCGTGAAGGAGCTGAAGGACATCTGCCGCCAGATATTCGACCGGCTAGAGAATAAGGCGGATAAGTGATTGGACCCGTTCACCCTCATCGCCGGAGCGACAGCCCTATATAACGGCATCAAGAGCGCCGTAGACGGTGGCCATGAGATGCTAGATGTCGCAGACCGCGTAGGCACGCTCTTCGGTCGCATCGCCCAGATCACGCAGCTCACCAGCGGCAAGCGAAAGAAAAAGCTATTCCAGAGCCAAGCTGAGTTTGAGGCCGAGGCGATCAAGCTGTACACGCTGAAGCAGAAGGCGCAGCAGCTCCAGCTCGAGACGCGGAACCTGTTCGTCGGAGCCTACGGGATCGCTGCGTGGACGAGTATCCAGAAAGAGGTGACGGAGATGCGGAAGCAGGCGGCACGCGAGGCCGCTGCCGCGCAGCTCGAAGCTGAAGAGAACCGCAAGGACTTGATCATGGGCGCGTGGCTTATCGGTGCCGTGATATTATTCTCCGTCGCAGTCGGGATCGCGATGGTGGTGTTCACTCACAAGTAGGAGATCGGGATGGATTTACTGAAACAGTTCGGGCCACTGCTCGGCTCTATCGCCCCCAGTATCGCAACGGCTCTGGGAGGCCCACTAGCTGGCCTCGGAGTGAAAGCCCTATCCAAGGCACTGCTAGGTGCTGAAGACTTCTCAGAGGAAGCCGTAATGGATGCTATGGCTACGGCATCTCCAGAGCAGTTGGCTGCGGTCAAGAAGATCGACGCCGACTTCAAGGTGCAGATGAAATCCTTGGACATTGATCTGGCCCGTATATCCGTAGACGACCGCAAGTCTGCCCGTGAGATGCAGCGCGAGACACGCGACTGGCTTCCGAGAGCCTTGGCGATCCTCATAACCGCAGGCTATTTCGGCATCATCGGATGGGTTCTGGTCGGCGGATTGCCGATGAACGGCAGCGAAATACTTCTCATGCTTCTCGGCACGCTCACCGCCGGTTGGTCTGGCGTGATGGCGTTCTACTTCGGGGCTTCTGCGTCGGACATGACGAAAGACAAGATGCTGTACAACTCGACACCAAAGGCAGAGAAATGATTGCGAATTGGGAGAAGGCGTTCGCCGCAGTGCTGAAGCATGAGGGTGGTTTCGTTAACCATCCGAAAGACCCCGGCGGGATTACGAACCTCGGCGTAACGAAGAAGGCATGGGAAGCCTACATCGAGAAGCCGGTCGGCGAGGCCGAGATGCGTGCTCTGACACCGGAGATCGTCAAGCCGTTCTACAAGCGGCAGTATTGGGACAAGGTCAAGGGCGACGATTTGCCTGACGGCGTCGACTACGCCGTATACGACCTCGCGGTGAACTCAGGCGTCGGACGTGCGTCCAAGATGTTGCAGGAGGCCGTCGGGGCGACCGCTGACGGTATGATCGGCAAGGGTACGCTCGCAGCCGTGGCCCAGCACCCGCCAGACCACGTCGTCAAGCTAATCTCAAACGCACGCCTCGACTTCCTCCAGCGCCTATCGACGTTCGACACGTTCGGCAAGGGTTGGACCCGCCGCGTAAATGAGGTACAAGTAGCGGCATCAGAACTCGCTCGATCAGGGGTTGCATAATGCCGCTTGTCCCGATACCCGTCCCGCCCGGAGTAATCAAGCCAGCGACACCGTTGCAGGCCAAGGGACGCTATTGGGATTCCAACCTCGTGAGGTGGCAGAGCAACAAGCTGCTGCCGGTCGGCGGCTGGCAGCGCATCAACTCGACGCCTCTCGACAGCACCATCCGCACGATCTTCCCGTGGACGCTGAATAATGGCGTAAAGTTGGCGGCACTGGGCTGCGAAGATGACCTGTACGTTCAGGAGGGCGCGACATACACCAACATCACGCCAGCGAACTACGTCAGCGCTGAGACTGGCCTGTATGGCGGCTATGGTGCCGGTGACTTCGGCGAGTTGCTCTACGGGCTAGACTATGCGTCATACGCCATTACAAGCGCCGTGAGATCGACAAACGTCGTGACGATCACGACAGGTACCACACCACACGGCTACCCCGTCGGCATGAGCGTATTGATTGCTGGCGTCACCACGTCGACATTCGATGGCACGTTCACCATCGCATCTGTCCCGACCACGACGACATTTACGTATGCACAGACGGCAGCGGACGCATCGTCATCTGGCGGCACGTCGTCGTTACCAGTCGCAGATCGCAGGCCGCTAAACACGTTCTACGGAACGAATTTTACGTGGACGATGGACAACTGGGGTGAAGACTTACTCAGCGTCGCGTCGTCTGACGGTCGCCTGCTGCACTGGGAGTACGGCAGCGGGGTCGCTCAAGTCGTTGGCTTCAGCACCATCACGACAGCCGTTTCTGCGACGAATGTTATAACGATCACGACAGCCCAAGAGCACGACTTCAACGTCGGCGATACAATCGTAATCGCAGGAGTTGCTGATACGCGGTTTAACGGGACGTTTACCATCACGGCCATGCCGACGGCATCGACATTCACATACTCACACTCAATGCCAAACGCGTCATCTTCTGGCGGAACAGTAACTCACCCGCTGGTGCCGATAAACAATCGCGGAGTATTTGTTACGCCGGAACGCTACGCCGCACTCTTCGGTTGCGGTGGTGAACCACGCCGCGTCGGATGGTCCAATCAGGAAGACTACACGGAGTGGAACTTCGCGTCGGCGACGACGACAGCCGGGTTCTACGACCTCGACACGCAGTCCGAAATAATCATGGCCGTCCCAGTGCGCGAGGGTACGCTCATCTTTACGGAGACCGAGGCGTGGCTGATGAAGTATGTCGGCCTGCCGTATATCTACGGCTTTGATCGGATCGGCTTCGGCTGCGGGTTGATCGCGCCTAAGTCGTTCGCGACCTTCGCCGGTCGGTGCATCTGGCTATCGAAAAACGGCTTCTGGATTTACGACGGCGGCTACGTCAAGCCGCTTCCGTCTGACGTCGGCGAGTATGTGCTGCAGAACATCGACCCGGCAACGGGACTTCTCTACACGCACGGCTCAGACAATGGCACGTTCAACGAGGTGTGGTTCTGGTATCCGTCTGTCGGCTCCGCTGTGCCTGACCAGTACGTCTGCTACAACTATATGGAGGGCTGGTGGGCGCTCGGCGAGATGACGCGAACGGCTGCGGCACCGGCTGGCGTGTTCTCGTACCCGATGGCGTCGGACGAGAGCAATTACCTGTACTACCACGAGAACGGGTGGACCGATGCCGGTGTCCCTCTAATCGGCTACCGATACGCCGAGACGGGATCGCTGAACTTGGCGAACGGCGAGACGCTGATGACGGTCAAGCAGGCGATAACGGATTCCGGCTACGGCTACGCATCGACCGAGCTGACGTTTTACGCCTCCACGACACCGGAAGCCGCAGAGACTACGGCTGGCCCGTACACGCCACGATCGAGCGGCTACACGGACATCCGCGTCACTGGAAGAGAGATACGATATCGGGTAGAAGCTACGCAGGATGCGCCGTGGTCTGTCGGCGACATCCGCCTAGACCTGACGCCAAGAGGCAGACGATGAAGTTCAACATTCCCACGCCACCGGAAAAGTACAACGCCTCCAACATGGCTTCAGCGTTCGAGAGCATCAAGCAGGCCATGGGCGAGGCCATCTCGCCTACGCAGGCAGTTGGTGGTATCATGCTGCAGTCACCCGATGGCTCGGTGTTTCGGATAACGGTGGACAATGCCGGTGCTATTACGGCAACGGCGGTGCCGCTTGGGATTAGGTGAAGACAAGATACTCGCGCTTATGGAGCGCGGCCTAGCTAGAAGCGGATCGACGCACGATCTGGATGACGTGATCCAGTGTCTGCGTGAGGGTACGATGCAGGCGATCTGGAACGACGGTGCCGTCATCGTCACCCAGATCGGTCAATACCCACGGGGGCGCGTCATCGACGTGTTCATGTGTGCCGGTAATCTCGACAGCGTCATGGCTCTGCGGCCTGAGCTGCTCGATCTGGCAAAGAGACACGGGTGCGACTACGGTCGGGCGTATGTGAGGCACGGATTGGTTAAGCCGCTTCAGGCGGCTGGTTGGAAGACGGTGCAGACCGTCATGACGTTTGAGATGGAGTAAGAGACATGGGTGGTGGCAGTCCGCAAGTAACGACGTCGAGGCAGGAACTCCCGAAGTGGCTGGAGCAGCCGACGCGGGAGAACATCGCAATCGCGGACGCAATCGCCAAGCGACCGTTCGAGCAGTACGGTGGCCAGACCACTGCTGGTCTGTCGCCAGACCAGATCGCGTCGTACAACATGACACGCGAAAACGTCGGCGCATATCAGCCAGCGTATGGCGCATCTCTCGGCACTACGGCTTCCGTCGCGGGATACCAGCCCGGCACGTTCACGGGAGGCGATATCGGGGCGTACATGAACCCGTACCTCCAGAACGTCGAGGCCAACGCTCTGGGCGGTCTGGAAGCGCAGCGGCTCAGGGCGCAGCAGGGCATCGCTCAGAGCGCTCGCACAGCCGGAGCGTTTGGCGGTTCTCGTCAGGGCATCTCCGAGGCCATGTCGAACGTCGAGACTGCGCGGCAGGCAGGCGATCTCAGCGCGAAGATACGCTCTCAGGGTTACGACACGGCGGCTGGCTTGATGCAGTCTGACATGAACCGCGCACTTCAGGGGCAGCAGCTTCGGCTTCAGGCTGGTGGGCAGTTGTCCGACATTGCCGGTGCCGGTCAACGCGCACTCTACGCGGACGCGGCGGCTTTGGAGAACATCGGCAAGTCGCAGCAGGCGCAGCAGCAGGCGCTTCTCAATGACGCGTACCAGAGATACCAAGCCGAGCGGAACTACCCGATTGATATGCTCAACCTCCGCATCGGTGCCACGTCTTCCGTGCCGAATATCGGAACGACGACGCAGTCCACGTCTGGCGGTGGATCGCCGTGGATGTCTGCGCTTGGCGGGTTCGGCACGGCTGCATCTGGATTGGCCAACTTGGCCCCGCTGTTCGGTTTCTCTGACGAGCGCATGAAGACCGACATCACCAAGATGGGCAAGGACAAGGAGACGGGCCTCGACCTGTACGCATACCGCTACAAGGGCGATCCGAAGTCATACCCGAAGGTGGTCGGCCCGATGGCGCAGGACATCGAGAAGAAATTTCCCGATCAGGTAAAAGACATCGGCGGTCGCAAGGCTGTCAACCTCGGGTTCGGGCCAATGCGCCGTGCGTTTGCGGCATAAGGAGAGCGAAATGAGCCTATTTGATTCGATTGGATCACTGTTTGGCGGCGGCGGATATGAAAACCAAGGCCGTGGCTCTGGTGTCACGTCAGATCGTCCCAACTATGGCGGTGGTGGTGTCTACAACACATATGGCCCGAGCGGGAACATGAGCCGAGCCGAATACCAGCAGCAGTACGGTGGTCGTGGTGACGTCCCAGCACAGCGCAGGGGCGGTCAGGGCGGTGGTCAGGGCGGCGGTCAGGCAAAGCCGAAGACCATCGACGAGCTGATGGCTGAGTTCGACGTGTCGCAGTACGTTCCTACGGCACCGGCGACAAGCTATATGCCATTCTACAACGCGATCCCGCTGGACTATAGCAACACCGCGGGGCCACAGTCTGCCGCGACGCAGATGGACATCGGCCAGATGGTGCAGCAGTCGCTTCTCGCTGCGCCGCAGCCGTCTATGCCGTCCGGTATTCTTGGCCCGTCAATGCAGACGCAGACGCCCCTCACGGCACCGATCAGCTATGAGGACTTCCTGCGCTATTACCGGGGTGGTCAGTGATGGACCCAATACTCAAGCGCCTGCTCGAAGCTATCGCGGCACCGGAGAGCGGTGGCCGCTACAACGTGCGCTACACGCCGAAGGGCGGCGCTGAGTTCTCTGGCTATGGTCAGCACCCACGCATATTCGAACCCGGTCCAGCAGGCCCGTCATCGGCTGCGGGGAAGTATCAGATCACGGCCACGACATACGACAGGCTCGGTGGCGGCTCGTTCACGCCAGAGGCGCAGGACGAGATGGCGGCTCGCTTGGCGGTGCAGGATTACAAGGCACGGACAAACAGGGACTTGGTGGCAGACCTTCAGGCTGAGGGCCTATCGTCACGCATACTTGGTGCGCTTTCACCGACGTGGGTGGGCTTGAAAGATAACCCTAGCAAGGCAATCTCGGCATATCAAGCCGCAGCACCGGCGTCGCAATACGCAGCCGCAGGCGAGAAGCCGGAGTATTACCAGCAGTCGATCCCGTCTCGCGCTGCGATACCGCAGACCATGATGGCGTCAGCACAGCCAGCCGCCGCAGGCGCAACGCAACCGGCACCCGTCTACGCGCAAGACCTCGCGACGACGATGCGCCTGATCGGCAGCAAGATCGCGCCGGGGTCTATCGATGCTCCCGTGCCGATGACGCCGGAGCAGCAGGCTGCGTCTAAGGTGCAGCAGGGGCGGATCGCTGACGCCGGTAAGTCATTTGCGCAGCTCGCGGCACTGTCGGCGCAGCGCGATCCGGTAGAGATGCTGCGGCAATTCGATTTCCAGAGGCGCAAGCCTCCGGTGCTACAATACCCTCGCGGACTGCTTTAAGGAGACACGATAATGGCAGGGCTTCTCGACTTCTTCACTGGCGGCGGCGAGTACGCGGACCCGAACGCAATCGACGAGCGCTACGGCGTCTCCAAGGGCGACGTGCGTCAGGCTGCGCTGAACACTCTCGGCAACGTGTCCGGGCTGCTCTTGGCTGCTGGTCAGCCGATGAGCGGATCGCAGCGTGCGCAGTTGCTCGGTCAGCTTGGCCCGGCGTTCGGTGGTGCGCAGACGGACATCTACAACGCGGCACAGCGACGCCTGCTCGGTGCGGAGAACGAGCAGAAGATGGCCGAGATGCAGCGGATGAGGGCGTTCGCTGAACGTGTTCAGCGTGACCCAGAAGGTGTTGCAGCAGAACTTGGCACGACGGCTGACGTGATCAAAAACCTTACGACAACACAGTTGCAAACGATTGCCGCTAATAAGGCTATTGCTGCGGCTACGGAGACGGGTGCGGCTAAGCGAGTGCGCGAGATGATGGCCTCTGGTGGCCGCCTGACGCAGCCGCAGGCTCTTGGTGCTTTCGGTGGGCCAACTCAGGACGCGGCTGCGGCTGTCGGACAACCACAAAATCCCGCCGCGCAGGCGCAGTTGTTGGTTGCTGCGGGGAACGAATTTGCTGCGTCTGGGGATATAGAAAACGCAAATAAGTATTACGAGGCTGCGAAGAAGATTACTCCAGAGCCGGTAAAGCAAACGTCTAAGATTGAAGAATACAAGTTCTATGTCGCAAACGCTCAAGCTGCTGGCGAAACGCCAATGAACTTTGCGGAATACAGCCAGTCTACGGCTGGCGGGACGACTGTGAACATGGGGGATAAGGAATCGGACAAACTTCAAGCCAAAAGGCTAGATGACATATATGGCGCTGGGAATATAGCTGCGTCTGCTATGCAGGACTTCGCGGTAATGGAGGAGCTTATCGGGTTGGGTCCGCAAGGCCCACTACAGGGTGCGATAGCGGAGATGTTCCCGTTTACGTCTGATGCCGGTACAGCATTGACTTCCGTAATCAATAGGGTCGCTCCGACATTAAGAGTTGAGGGTTCAGGATCGACGTCTGATATTGAGTACGCCGGTATGTTGAAGTCGTTGCCAAAGCTCATGAACACTCCAGAGGGGAATAGGCTTGTGCTTCAAATTATGCGCAACAAAGCCCAGATGAATATGCTGTATGGCCAGATTGCGGAAAGAGTTTACACAGGCGAATTGAGCCGTCAGGATGCGTTTAAGGAGATAAGTAAACTCAAAAAGATGCCTCTGATCTCACCGGAAACGAAAGCCTATTTGGATCGTTTAGAGAAGCCTTCAGGTGCTGGTTCGACTACCAACACACCACCGACCGTCGATCAAATTACAGACGACGTGAATAAATACCTCAACCAATAAGGTGACAGCATGGTAACCATTGATGAGATAAAGCAGTCGCTGAAGAACGCGCAGGCGAAAGCCGACGCTGGAGATAAGGAAGCCGCTGCTGCTGTGGTCCGGCTCAGGAAAGCGCTTGGGGCTTCGGCTAATGTTGGCTCGGCACCAACGACTTTTGAGGGGCTGAAGCGTGGCGCTCTCGATGTCGGTCAGGGCTTGAAGCAGATGTACTTGATGGCGACTGATCCGAATGCGGCTCAGGCGTACACGGCAGACGTGAACAAAGAGATCGCCGACTACGAGGCTCGTCGGGTGGCGGCAGGGAAGCCATACACGGGATATAAGGGGACGGCCCAGAATACGGCTTCGTTCGACTTCAACCGCGCTCTGGGTTCGACGGCGGTAACGCTGCCGCTGATGGCAATCCCCGGCGGCCAGTCGTCGATCATCCCGCGTATTATTTCCGGTGTCGCGTCTGGCGGTCTGGCTGGGGTGTCACAGTTTGCCCCGTCCGGCACTGGTCTTGAAAAGGCGGCGCAGGGTCTGATCGGCGCTGGTCTTGGCGCAGTTATCCCAGAGATACCGAGAACCGCAGTAGTCGGCGCTACAGCACTTGGTCAGGTTGGCCGCGCTGGGCTGCGAGATGCAGCATCAGTCCTCACGCCCACCAGCAAGATCACGCAAGACCTGATCACCGGGCTACAGGCCGCTGCGCCAGAAGTCGACTTCTCGCGCATGACCGCTCAGATGCAGCAGAACCTGTTGCAGGACGCACGCCAGCAGCTCTCCGTCACGGGGCAACTTGACCCTGCCGCTCTGCTTCGGATGCGCGACTACAGGACGCTCGGCGTTGAGCCGACTATGGGCCAAGCAACGCGTGACCCGCGTCAGTATGCGACAGAGCGAAACACGGCTGGGATCGCTGGCGTTGGTGAGGATTTGCTCACGCGCTTTAGGCAGCAGCCTGAGCAAGTCCGGTCGGCGCTTGAGAGAATGATCGTAGGTGAGGCTGATACGCCAATCGCCGCCGGTCGTTCGGCTATCGGCGCAATCGGTGAGCGCAAGATGAAGACCGGTATGTACGCCGAGCTTGGCAAGCCGATTGATGATGCGTTTGATGCCGCTAGGAAATCCACCGGCGCAGATGAGGTGCTCCCGTTCTCAGCATATGAGTCGCGGATCGCTGAAACGGTTAGGGACTTCAGCGACAAGATACCGGCTCCGATACTGCAACGGCTAGGAGATTTTGCTGGGGCTGAACCAAAGACAGCATTTAGCATCAGGGAAGCCGCCAAGATGCGCGAGCTGCTTAATAAGAGAATACAGGACGGAGACCCCGGCACCGCTCTAGCGCTTGGCAACATTAAGCGCGAACTTGACACGTTCATGCTTGATCAGGCCGACGCAATCGGAGAAGCCGGTTCAGAGGCGATCCAGAAATTCCGTGTCGGGGCCGAGTTATCAGCAAAGAGGGCGCGTGAGTTTGAACCTGTATCAGATGTCGTATCTGGCAAGATCGCCCCGGAAGATTTCTTCGGCAAGTACGTCCTGCGCGGCAAGGTCGACGACGTCGTCAAGCTCAAGGGCTTGCTGACGCGGACGGACGTAAGCGAGGAGATGGCGCAGAAGGGCGCTCAGGCGTGGGACGACATCCGAGGGGCGACTGTGCGGCACCTTTTGGACAAGGCTGCACCGGCTGGTGAGGGCTTCTCTCAAGCTAACTTCAACACGGCCCTGAAGGCGCTAAACAAGAACAACATGGTCGACGAGTTGTTCACGCCCGAGGAGAAGGGGATGCTCTTTACGATCTCGCGTGTATCCCAGAACTTATTCAAGGAGCCGGTGTCTGGTGGCGTGCCTCTCATTAACCGTTCAGCGTCGGCTATTACGATGGCCAACCTGTTGCAGAAGGCCTCTGTCGTGCCGGGTATCGGTACGCTCGTGCAGCCAAGCCTAGACGCCCTGAAGCAGCAGATGCAGCAGGCCGCAGCCCAGAAGATGCTGGCCGGTTCGTCCGCGTCACGCGCTTTGCAATCCGCAGCATCAGCCGCGCAGCGCAAGACCGCTGGCGACTTGACGCGGTTCCTGCCCACGTCGCCGTTTGCTGCGGCTGTGGGTGAGCGTGAGCGGCAGAACCCCACGCTCATCGAGGGCTTGTTGGCTCGATAACCGCATCGTGCTACTATCCCGCCACTCGTTGATCAGGCGAGTGGCGTTGAGAGATGTCTCCGTCAGCCCCACCGGTGCCTCCCGCCCGGTGGGGCTTTTTCGTGCGCGAAATTATTTTTGCGATATGTGCATTTTCCCTATTGTATCTTTTATAGAAGACGCCTATAACTGATTCACGGTCGAGTTGACCGGCAAACAAACGGGAGAAGAAAATGACTGGCTACATCAAATCAATATCGGAAATCACTGGCATCACCAACATCGCGCAGCTTGAGCTTATCGAAGACTGTATGCGTCACGACGTGTTCCACTCGACGCTCGACTGGCAGACTGCGGAGCAGTTTCGCGATGGCGCACTGGTGGCTGTCGATGTCCTCAAGGAAATGGGTGAACTATGAAACTCATCACATTCATCATCGAGGGCATCGGCTTCGCGCTATTCATGGCCGCAGTGTGCGGCTCCATGATCGTTCTTGACGCAATCACAAACTGAAACGGGAGAAGAAAATGTTTTATGTCACGCCAATAGAAGAAGACACGTTCAAAGCGATTATCGAGCACCACGCAGTATACAATGCTGTCTTTTGCTCCTCAACATTTCTGGAGGCGCAAGATTATGCGTTGGCGCTGAAAAAATGCACGGGATTGAATTACACTGTCTCTGAATTAATTTTCAATATTTGGTCCAGTCAAACGATTGATGAAGCGAGGAAGAGAGAAGAATTTAAGATGGGAATAAGGTTGATCTGTGCAGACGGAGAGACACGCTTAAAGGATGTGAGATAACAGCAACTGGGCTTCGGCTCTATCAACAAACGGGAAACGAAAATGAACAACTCACCACTGGAATCCGTATTCCACGCCTACCGAAAAGCGGGGTCGGTCGAGGCTCTCGCAAAGGAGCTAGACGTGTCGGAGCAGTCCGTCGACAACTGGCTGAACATGAGGACGCGGCCACAGAGAAGTATTCTGGAAAAGATCATCGACTTCGCGGTTCGCAAGGCGTCGTCTTTACCGGAGGAGGTTCTCGTCATTACGCGCATGATGACGCCGTCATCGGCATCGGTCTATGGCTACGCTGACACAAACGCGTGCGAGAGCGTGTTCCTGCCTCCGCACATCGTCACCGAATTGCACGAGAAGGGATACGTCGAGGGCGACATGTTCACAGCTCGCTTTAAGCCGCAGGACCACTCAAGCGCACCCTACTACTGCGTGAAGGTGATCCGATGAGCGATGTCCGTCACAACCTCGCTGTCCGCCACAAGGGTATCCACCAACGGATCGCCGAGGCTGCGCGGCAGCATAGAGCCAATGTCGCGGCTGAGGCTAAGGCGCAGGCAGAGCGCGACGCGCAAGCAGCAGCCGAGTTGGCCGAGCGCAACAAGCACATCACGCGGGAACAGATTGAGAGAGTGAAGCGTCAGTGGGAGGAGCAGATCGCCATCACGAAGCAGCAGCTCGCGCTCCGCAAGCGAGACTGGGTCAAGATCACGAATGAGATCATCGACGCCAGAGAGATATCGTGGCGCGATTTGGTGTCACCGGATCGTAGCTACAGGCTCGTCGCCGCGCGGCAGCACGTCTGGTACGCAATCCGCCTCGAGCTGAAGTTAAGCTATCCACAAATCGCGGCCAAGTTCGGCCGAGACCATACGACGGTCATGCACGGCTGTCAGCAACACGCAAAGAGAATTGGAGTTACCCTTGACCAACCGAAAAAATCACCGAGCTACTCTGGAAGAGACACTGGCCACCATCACGCAGAGAGGGGCGGAGTACGGCGACCCAAAGCCGTCGTTCAAGCGCGCCTCACTGTTCGCGAGCACATTGCTCGGCAAGACGGTCACTCCTTATGACGTCGCCATCGTGATGATGTCCGTAAAACTCTCGCGCATCTCGAACGAGCGGAAGCACGACAGCTTCGTCGACCTGATTGCGTATGCGTCCTTCGCGGACGAGTACGTCGACGACGCAGCTCCAGAGGAAGCGCTGAAGATACGCCTCGACAATGTCGCGGCAGACATAGACGAAAACATCCGCGAGATCGCGAAGACCCTCGCGCCAATGAAGGGAGAACGTAAATGATATTTTCGGCAATTATTCCGCTCGACGATGTCGACGTCGAGATCATGGGAAAGTACAGCGGCCTGTCGATACGCGATGGCGAGGCGCACGTCCGCTTCAACCACCCGCACGACGAGAACCCGTGGTACCTCGATAGCATCGTGCTTGGTGGTGGGATTATCATCACGCTCGACGATGCTCGCGACCCGGTGAAGCACCCGGTGGTCAGCGCTATGTGGGCTTCGGCTCTGGCGAACATCGAGGCTCAAGCAGACGAGATGGCAGAGCGAGGGAGCGACACATGGTAGAGGTGCGCAAGGATGGCGATGACGTGTTCCTCGTGATGAAGGACCACGCTCTCGCGGGGTGGTTCAAGTGGAGCGCCAGCCGAGGCCGCTGGAGGGCGTACACAGTGCGCGGCGGCGTCAGTATGCACACGCTTCGGTCAGACGCAGTGGATGCGATTGTTGGTTACACGGTAGGGGGTGAGTGATGGATATACCAGTCGATGTTTTGAAACTAAAGTTAGCGGCACTTGGGATCATCTGGATGGCTGCTTGCCCGTTTTACTTCACCTACAAGGACTACGACGTAAACAAGAAGACGGTGACGGTGATGATGTTCCCGTTGATCATGTTCTTGGTGTGGTTTCTCTTATTTTGGTGGGGGTGAGTGATGGATATCGTTGAGCGACTGCGGAACGGCTGCACATGTAATTTTGAATCAACACCCTGCGGTGCCGAGGAAGAATGTCAGAACGCATTTGATGGAGCAGACCAGATCGTTAAGTTGAGGGAAGCGTTGCTTGATGCGGTTGGGTTTGTGTCAAGAGCCGATAGTTTGTTTTTGAGGAAGGCCACAACGGATACATTGAAGGGGATACCTGATGGATATCGTTGAACGCTTACGGCAACGGATTGGTCTTGTGAAGTTTGATAGCGATGCCATCGCTTTGCGTGATGCCGCCGATACGATTGAGCAACTGCGAGGGCAAGTTGATTTTGAAAGGGAATGCCGCGAGGGCACCTATGCCGATTTGGAAAAACAAGACGCCGAGATTGAGCGGTCGCGGGAGCAATGCGACCGCATGGCGTCTCTGGCTATAGATAACGCCAAAGACACGGAACGAGCAATGCGATTGCGGAAAGCACTACGGGAAATTTATGAAGTGTATGCGGGGTCTGAAGGAATACCTCAACCTATGACCGCAGCAGAAGGGTATTTGTTATTTTTGCTCAAGGAAACTGCGGAGATTGCACAAGAAACACTTCAGGAGAAAGAGTGATGGATTACGATATGACCATACACCACAATTCAGATGCGCAAGCATGGGCCAAGTTTTTTATTGATGCGACAAAAGACTTGGATCGAGATGTGTTCCGTGATGAGGGGTATATGATTACGTGGTTTTCTAATGCAATGATGGCGATGCACGATCATT
>Ga0315906_10005965_pt1 | contig 15189 bp, 14 predicted proteins | sample LakEriMetagenome_4_FD_203526 | JGI IMG/M metagenome (GOLD analysis project Ga0315906, IMG submission 203526) | Freshwater fungal communities from buoy surface, Lake Erie, Ohio, United States - Buoy 2 MA122 | ecosystem: Environmental > Aquatic > Freshwater > Lake > Lake biofilm | place: USA...
AGAAAGTCCCTAAAGAATTCGTAAAATAATAAATTTTAATTATATTAAAAAAAAGAACAAATATGTCAGAATATCTTAGAGAATGGAGAGATAATAATTTAAATAAAGTTAGTTGTAGTTTCTGTGCCGCTAAATGGTTAAATGTAAGTTTACATTTAGGTCATGGTTTCACAAACTCATGTCATCTACCTTTACCACATCCGATTGATGTTGAGGAAATTAAAACAAATCCAGCTGCATTACATAACACACAGTTTAAGAAAGAGATTAGAAAAATGATGTTGGAGGGTGTAAGACCTGCGGAGTGTAATTATTGTTGGAGAATGGAAGACATTGGACGAAACAACATATCTGACCGTGTGTTTAAAAGTATTATATACAGTGAAGATGAAATTGCTAAATTGAAAGACTTACCTTGGGATTCTGATATTACACCTAGAACAATTGAAGTGAGTTTTGATAGAACTTGTAATTTTGCTTGTTCATATTGTAATTCAGGATACTCAACAACTTGGGGTAAAGATATTAAGAATAATGGTGCATATCAAAACTTTAAAACTCAAAGTGCTGGTGCGTATTATGCTGACGGTTCTTGGTCTGAAATTTATGGTAAGTATAACGAGAATAATCCTTATGTAAAGGCGTTTTTAGAATGGTGGCCTGAGTTATCTAAAACATTAATGGAGATACGTGTAACAGGAGGTGAACCATCCCAAAGTATGAACTTCTGGCAATTTATGGATATCATGAAACAATATCCATCACCTAATTTACGTCTAGCAGTTAATTCTAATTTAGGTCTTAATGAAACAACTGTTAATAGATTAATTAAAATATCTCATGAATTAGATATTAAAGAATTCGATTTATATACATCTAATGAATCTTATGGTGAACATGCGGAATACATTAGAGATGGTTTGAAATATGATATATGGAGAGCTAATTTAGTAAAAGTTATTGAAGAGGCTAAGATTAGACAAGTTGTTATTATGATGACAATTAACAGTTTATGTCTATTCAGTATTACAGAATTCTTAGATGATATGTTAAAATTAAAAAAACAATATGGTGCAAATAAACCTGTTGTTGATTTTAATATTTTAAGATGGCCCGCATTTATGTCACCATTAACATTACCTGACGATATCAAACGTGAACTTCATGGTAAATTGTCTATATGGTACAGAAGACATAAGAACAATCCTTTATTGAATCAAAACGAAAAGGCTCAAATTGAAAGATTGATTGATTACATAGAGGTTGTAAATAGAGGTCACGTTACAACTGAAACGGATATTGAATTACAATTCCATGATTTTAAGAGTTTTTACATGCAGTACGATATTCGTCGAAATAAGTCGTTTGTGGATACTTTCCCTGAATTAGCGGATTGGTTTAACTCGATTGAAATTGACCCTAATATACCACCTGTAAATGTTACTGATGGTAGAATCACACATTACGAACCTGGTGTTTATGTATCAGATGTAGATAACTATAAAAAAACTGAAGAATAATGAATTTTCTTTTTGAAGACACAAATACACTATCTAATTTCACGTCAAACAAAGACATTAATAGGTCAGGTATACCAAGATTTGCAATATCACCACTTTTTACATCAACACAAATATATGTTAATGCCAATGGTAAAAGTAAAGAATTTGGTATTTTTCCTGCAAGTGATGAATTAGATTCTTACGTAATAGCATCTTGTGTAAATCATAGTCCAGATGATTGGACAGGGTATGACCCAAAAGTTAAAAGTCTATTTAGTTATTTAAATGAAAAATATTTAAAAGATTTAAGGGAAGACAGAGCATTTTTAATGTTAGACCAAAGTTTAGAGGGTTATCAAACACCGTGGTTGTGGGATTGGTTTCATAGTGAATGTAAATTATGGGAAATTTCACCTAAAAGAATTATATATGTTACTGGTAACATGATTGCTGATGAAGTATATAAAAATTGGTGTGATGAAAATAGAATAGAGGAAAAAATGAAGGTTATCCCATATCCACATTTCGAATTAGATATGGGTATGACAACTTGGGGTAGAAATAAAGAGAATAGTGAAAATAAATTACCAAGTTTTTCTCAAAACGTTAATTATAAAATTCAAAATTCACATCAATTAAAAACATATGCATGTTTAAACAAACGAATTAGACCACATAGAGTTTGGTTTTATTATTACTTATATAATTCAGGTTTATTAAACGAAGGATTAGTTAGTATGAATGAGTTTGATAAACATTGGTATAATTGGGAAGGTAAATTTTTTGAGGACGGACAATTAGAGGAATGTTCAAGTATACTACCATTATTAGTTTATGACACACCTAATAATGTTTTAGATGATAATATATACATTAATAGATTTCCCGAACAGGTTGTAAAAGATACTTTTTTTACTGTAGTTAGTGAAGCACATTGTGGTGATTCAGACCAAACAATGTTCTTAAGTGAAAAAACATTTAAGGTAATCGGATGTCGTCACCCATTTTTGATAATGGGAAATAAAGATAGTATGTCAATGATGAGAAAAATAGGATATAAAACCTTTGATGGATTTATAGATGAAGGATTTGACATATTACCAACACATGAAAGGTTAAATTATATCATAGAATCAATAAGAAAAGTAACCAATATTAAAGATAAAATCGAATGGTACAAATCTATGGAGAGTATTATTGAATACAATTATCAAACTCTTATTGATAAATTATTTAGATATCCTGATGCTTTCATAGAAATGAGAGATTATTGTCAAATGACCACTAAACAAAAATTACTATAATGTATAGTTGGCAAAAAAATGAAATAAAAATCACAAAAGATAGTAAAATTTTTATTGGTTTAGGTGATAGTTTTACTCAAGGTGAAGGGGCGTGTTCTTTAGACATATGGAAAAAATACAATTGGGATTTGAAAAATATGTCAGATAGAGAAAATAGAACCGAAATAAATAAATCGAATTTAGAAAATTCTTGGGTACATAAAATATGTCAGAAACATTTAACCGATTTCATTCCAATTAATATGGGAATGACAGGTAGAGGTAATCGAGCCTCAGTAAAAGAACTCTATTTACATCCTGATTTAGAAATTGAGAAAGCAAAAGAAAAGATTGTTGTATTAATGTTAACAGGTTATGAAAGATTTGATTTTATTCACAAACATTTTTTTAATCACTTACATTTTTACACTATGTGGCCAAATAAAGATGCGCCGATTGAAGAATCAAAATTGTGGGACTCCTACAGAGAATTCATATGGTCAGATAGATTTGGAATAATTGAAACATTACTCTCAATTGCGGAATTAAAAAATTGGTGTATAGTAAATAATGCAATGTTAATCATAACAAGTGCATTTAGACCTGAATATAGAAGAGAATATTTTTTTGAAAAAATCCAACATGATAATGGAAATTTTATGGACGAAAAAATAGATTATATTGATAATTTAGTTGACATTATAGATTGGAATCGATATCTTAGACCTGAAGGATTTAATTGTATGACTGACTACCTATTACATTTAGAAGGTCGTGAAGATTTAATATTAGAAGAATCGGCAGCAAAGTATTATGAATTTGGTATGTCTCATGAAAACTTAAGTCCAAAAGGTTATATTACAAAATGTGCACACCCAAGTTACAAAGGACACGAGGCAATTGCTGATGTAATATATAAACATATAATAAAATATAAAAATTAAATAAATGTGTAACAGAAAATTTTTACCAACAATTTCAGAATTATTAGACAGATTGTCGATTGTACAATTAAAAGAGGTTTTTATATCAGAACATAAAGATGAATATTCAAAAGAAATTTCAGAAATAGTCCATGATATACAATTAATCTTAGACGAAAACCCAAATCAAAAAATGACCGCAGAAATGTTAAGGGCATTGATTGTTGTAGCACAAATGAACCTTCATATTTGGCATAATGAGTCTGCTGTTAGAAAAGGAACTGCCGAACCATCAAACTTAGCACTAACACACGGTTTAAATGGTATACGAAATACAGGAAAAAATAAAATTCAAGAGGTGTTCGGTGGAAGGAAAGATTATAAAATTGATTGTATTGCTGCAGATTTTAAAGATTGGGAAATTAGTTGGCCTAAAAAAGACGAACAAGAAGGATAATAAAAAAAGGGACTTAATTGTCCCTTTTTTTATGACTCATAATATAATTCAGGATATTCAACAATCACATGAATTCCACCAGATTCATAACACGATTTATATATTTCTTCTATTGTATCATGTTGTCTTAAATCCCAAAATAGGGTATTAGGACACATAGATTTAAATTCGTTAAAATAATTACCTCTATGTTGATGTCCTGGGTCTAATGGTTTGTCTGAACCTTTACCTAAACGAATAATCATATTAGGTATCCAATCACCTTTACTCATTAATTTAATTTTATCCACATGGTTAACCAATTGATTCGTTGCACAGACCAAAAAATCCCAACGAGGGTAGAATGTGATAACAAATTTACCGGCCATTGCCATACCTAATGACATACCCATTTGAGATTCTTCCATAACAGGTAATTCAATTAATTTATCTTTAGGGACCTCTCCTATTGTTGTACTCATAGGGTTACCATGCCAAAGAACTTGTTGTCCAATGAAAATTGTATCGTTTTGTTGACCCAAAAAAGTCATTGAATTTGTTAATGCATCTTTGTAAGGAGTGTATTGTGGTGAACTCATAATCTATCTTTTTCTATTGATTTAATAATACTATCTGCAATTATTTGGTGACATTTTTTTGATGGATGTGTATCCATAGGAGGGTCATTTAAATTTTCAGTATCATTGAATATCATCATACCATCATTTAATTTTTGTAAATAATCAATACATTTATATTCTTTATTTTCATATTCTAATATAACTAATTTTTTTGACATTTCAACGTCATTTAATATAAATTCTAAAATGTCATCTTGCCAACAAATTATTTTTGTTTTAATACCAAAATCTTCATATTTTTTCAAGAAATTTTTTATTTTTTGAAAAATTTGTTCCCTATATGTGTGATACCAACTATTATAAGTTAAATTATTTTGAGATAACCATTTCATAAAAATTTTTTCATTTTCATTTAAAATTAATTGATTCTTATTGAAATTTATCTCATAATTCACATCCTCAAATGTAAAAGAAAATTTATTTCTTACAATTTGACTGGTTTGAAAAATTATATAACTAAAATCTTCATAAATAAATTTACCAAAGAAACCCATTTTACCATCGAAAAAATCTTCAACAAATTCCATGGAATCAAAATCACTACCCCCATTGTATCGTTTTACAATCTCGAAAGTGTTGAAATGATTTGCAACCAATCTTGGAAAATACAATGTATTTTTGAATTTTATTTGTGAATCAGTGATTTTATTTTGATGAAATTCATTGTCCGATAATTTATTTATGTTCGGTAAATCAGAATAATAGTACAATCCTTGTCCCCAAGTAAAAGAACAACCAGCAAATATTATACCTTTCATAATATCTCCTTTTCAATAACCCTAATTATGTTATCAGCAATTACTCTGTGACATTTTTTTGATGGGTGATGATCATTATATACGTAACCATTGAAGTAAGGGTCGTGTTCTATGAACATTTCTTTATGTTTCAATTGCAACTGTTGTATAGTATCAAAAACTTCATTATTGTAATGTAATTGAATAAATCTGGAATTTAAAAACTCGTCGTTCTTAATATAATTTAATAAATCATCCTCCCAAGTTAGTATTTTGGTTTTTAAACCCTTTTCTTCGTAAAACTTTAACTCTTTAACTAATCTATGATATTGTTGTTCAGACAATTGACTTTTCCAATCATCAAAAGAATAGTTATTTATTTCCATCCATTTCAATAAATTAGAAGTATCACCCCAATCTGCTTTAGGAGGTAAATTACATGAGAAAGATTCCCCATTAACTTCAAAATAAAAGTTATTTCTAAATAATTGAGAAAGTTGAATTATTACGTAATCAAAATCTTCATAAGTATATCTTTCGTGTGAATAATGATTATATAATTTCTTTTTTTCTGGGTCATTTAATATGTTTTCAAAAAAATCAAATGTCTCATCTTCAGAACCACCATTTACGTTTTTAAAAACTTCAAAGGTATTAAAATGGTTTGCAACTAATCTCGGAAATCTAATCGTATCTTTGAATTTAAGTTGAGCATCGGTGATTTTATCTCGGTGATATTCATATGGAGGAGGATTATATAAATTAGGTAATTCAGAATAAAAATATAAACCTTGACCCCATGTGAAAGAGCATCCACCAAATAACAATCCTTTCATATTATTTAAATTCATTTTTATGTTCATTATACCAATCATAAGTTTTTAATAAACCAACAGTAATCGGTGTTTTTGATTCCCAACCTAATTTTTCTTTTATTTTATTGGAGTCAATTTTACGTGTCGGAATCATTGATGGTTTACCTTGAATAAATTCTATTGGGGCATCATAATCAGCAATTGCTTTCATCATATCTAAAACTTCTAATACTGAATATACTCTGTTTGAACCAACGTTGTATACTTGAAACATTTCAGTTTCATTTTCCATAACAACTTGAAGAGCCTCAACAAAATCTTCAATGTATAATAAATCTCTTAATTCTGTTCCATCACCCCAAATTGGAATGGGATTCATTTTATCAGCAACTTTACGAATTGTAGCTGGTGTAACGTGACATTTATTGAAATCATATTTATCGTGAGGGCCAAACAAATTTGCGGGTCTAATAACCGTACATTTCATTGTTCGTGGTAAGTATTTTGCATACAATTCACATTGAACCTCAGCGTATCGTTTCATCCACCCAACAGGGAAATAAACAGGGTATGGTTCGTTGAATAAGAAATCTGTCTCAACTACTGGTTCATCACCTTTAGGTGGATAAACAGTATTAGATGATATAAATACATAATGTTTTACCTCATTTCTCCATGACGCATCAATTAAAAAGTTATTCATTGCAACATTCGGTGTGACATGTGCTAATGGGTCAACTACGGTATCAACCGCATTTGATGTTGAAGCTGCGGCATGGAATACCACATCAACACCATTAGTTGCATTTAAACAACCTTCGTATGTTTGTAAATCAAATATGGTATATTCGACTTCCATGTGTGTTGTTCTAACACCTCTTTTATGTAAATTAACTCTTAAATTGGTATATCCTTCTCTAAGTAATTTTTCGGTTAAATTTTGACCTACTAATCCTGAACCACCAGTGATAAGTATTTTAGATTCTTTTGTTATCATAATATATTTTTTTCTTTTTTAATTCTTTCAAATTCATATTCTTCCTCGACTAATTTTTTATCGTGAATAAAATCGATATAGGTTAATCTTCTGAAATTATTTTTTACTTTCTCTACAGAATGGTCTGGGTTATTTAAAGTAAAATCTAAAATTACATAATTACCTAAAACCGGTTTTATGTAATTGACTTGATTGTTTTCAACAACTTTCAATTCACCACCACCATCATTATAACCATTTTCATCGGATAAATAAATCAATACAACACAATATCTTTTTCTATTTTCACCATCATTATGGGGTGTAATGTGGTCACCATTTTCATATATTGTAAAAGCATCTTGGTGATTAAAATTATTTTTTAATTTTGGATATATTTTTTCAACTAAACTTTCGACTATCTCATGAAAATACTCTCTTCCTCTTTGTAAGTGTGGTATGAAATTTTGAGTTTCCCACCATCTTTGTACCTCGGTACCATTTTTTTCTTTTATATATTGTTCCAATTTAATAATTTCATCGGGACTATAATGTAATTTCTTTTCCCAAGTATCTACTGGGTTTGCATTTTCTTCATTAATTAATTTATAATCAAATCTATAACCAAAATTACTATTATCTTTTGTTGATTCGTATATTTCTTTTAATATTTCTTTGAATTTATCAGTATCAGGTATAATCTCTTCAATTTTTCCAAAATAATAACCACCACTTGTTAAAAATTCTCTAACGTTAAACTTAACACCCTCAATAGGAAATTGTGTTAAATAAAAGTGATATGTATTTGATAATGCATCTTCGAATGATGTTGTCGGTAATAATCCATATTTTTCTTGTTTAGTGGTGTCCATTTGTCTTCTTAAATCACCATTTGGTTTGGACGTATCCCATCTTATTTCTAAATTTTTACCACTAATTTTAACAAGTGACTCAACCAATGATTTGATAGTTATTTCAATACCTGAACCGAAATTTATAATATCACGTATTTCTTCTTCCATAATTTTTTTTATTGCTAAAGCAACATCCTTACCGTAAACAAAATCTCTAATCGGACTACCATCACCCCAACATTCAATGTGCCCCTCCGATTCATATATTTTTTTAATTGTCGACGAAATTACGGTACCGTTACCACTATAATCATCATAATCACCAAATATGTTCGCAGGTCTAATAATTGACCATTTGTCATAACCATATTGTATTTTATATGATTCAAGTAACATTTCACCAATTCTTTTAGACCATGATGGAAACCAATCATGTTCCGATGGTAGAGTTTTCCAAACATCATCTTCATGAAATTTCTCGGCCGGAGAATATACACCAACCGAACTAACGTAAATTAAAAAAACATTATTTAATGCACATTGATTAATAATTTCCGTATTAATTTTAATCGATGGATATAAAAAATCAACTGGTTTTTCTTTTGCTTTTACTGGCGAACCCTTAATCCCAAAACAATTAATAACGTAATCAAAATTATATTTATTAAAAAGTTTTGTTACCACGTCATCTTTTGTTAAATCCAAATTCAAAAATAGAAATCTACTTTGATAATGTGTGTTGTATTTTATAATGGGTTCTTTTAAATCTACACCGACAATTTCATAATCAAACCCACTTTTTAATAATTCAGTCAATAAAAATGTACCAACTAAACCAGAACATCCTGTTATTAATATTTTTTTTCTTTTCATTTTATATTATTTTTTTATCAATGTTTTTAAAACTTAAATTTTCTATTTTTAAATCAATTAAAGATTTGAAAAAATTCACATCTCTTTTAGAGTTATATATATCAAAAACTTTTTTTCGATTATCTTCAAATCTTTGTCTATTATTTTTATAAAAATCCTTAAACAAATCTTTATTTTCGTAAATTCTTTTAATTTCCTTTATTACTTTAATCATTCTTGTACGATTGTCTATTTCATCATCATAACTGTGGTCAATCAAATCTTCAAAAAGGTCAAATTTAAATCTCTCCTTTAAGTACTTCACATGATTATAAGAAGCTAAAAATATTGGAAACTGATAAAAATAAAATGGTTTCATAGATTTTTCAGTTATGTGTATTTCTTTTGGTGAATAACAAGATTCTGTGGTTATGTTTACATATGTATCTTCATATGTTTTACGAGCATATACCCTATTCCAAAAAATCTGAGCTCCATCACTGGTATCATCAAACCATGTTTTATTTTCTTCGTATTTACTTTTTTTTATATCTATATTGGTGAAAAATTCAATTTCGTTTTTGTAATCATCTTTTTCATTATCTATAAAAAATTCAGAATAATAATTCTCATCTTCATGTCTTCTTTCTTGTTTGTGATACCAACCCATTATTAACGACCAATCCATCTGATTCAAAATACCATCTTTTTTCAACATACATAAAAAAGCGTATCTATGTGGTTTTGGACTTCTATTATGACATAAGAAAAAATCACCATTTTTTTCAGGAACAAAATTAGGGTCACCTAGTTCAACCATATGAGTGGAAATAAACATTACGAGAAAATCTAAAGAAAAAACGTTATATAATATATTATGTTTCTTTTTATAATAATCAAGCTTCGAGTTATTATTCAACATGTATATTCTTCTGTAATCTAATTTTTCATTTTTAATTAAATTATTTAAGTATATGATATAATTTTCATTTTCATATTCATGTTCATTCAACATTATAATGTGAAAATTATTACATCTATTAAAACACTCTCTCACTTTTGGTGGTAATGGTAATGTATTAACTTCCATTACGTGATGATGAAAATTATCACTATTAATAAAGTAAAAGTAATTTTCATTCGGATTTTCATAAACCTCATCTAAAACACAATTTCTTATATCATGAAATAAGTTGTAAAACCTAATTAATCCAATTATTATTTTATACCTATAATAATCTCTATGAGCCGGATATAAATTAGCATAATATGTTGTATAATCATCTGACCATTTGTCATAAACAATATTAAATGTTTTTTTATTAAAAACTCTTAAATTATTTATATATTCAGAATTTAAATCATTAGGGTTTAATACAATTACATTATTAAAATTTAAAAATAATTTATTGTAAACACTTTTTAGAGATTCAACCACATTGTGCTCATCAAGTAAAACTATGGTAAAATTACTATCACTTCTTATACGTCCTCTTAAATGTTCAGTAAATGGATACTGATTATCCATTAATGTGGTATCAGTAAAATAATCTATGTCTTTTATGTGTGTTAAAAAGTAGTAATAATTTTCGTTAACATTCTCAGCGTTATCATCAACATTAGCACGTCTAATATTTTTAATACCGATAGATGTGAGTAAATTTAATACGTAATCGTACCTTTCATTATCTGTTGGTTTGATACCATTAACATAATGAACATCATTTAAATTATCTAAATTATCACAAATAATATTTAAAAAATAACCCATTTTCCTGTTCCGTAGTGCGGCCACTCTTTTTTATAATTATACCAAATAACATCATCGGGAACTTCTCTTTTAATCCCATTCCATGTTTCTTCAGTTGGAGTATTTGTTGATACTCCATTGTCTTCTACAACAAAATGAATTGGTAAATTGTAACGTTGTGCATATTTGTGCATTTCATAAAAACCACCAGTTTCAAATGCCATATCACCTACAAAACACCAAACCTTATCTGTTTTCCCATCTTTTTTATTTGCCAAGGCAACACCGGTTGCAATTGGTATGATTGCACCTACTATCGCAGATGAATAAAATTTATGTTCTTTGTTAACTATAGTTATTGAACGACCCTCTAAAATTTCTTTCTCTAACCATTCTGAGGGAACACCATGTAGTAATGCATGATAATGGGACCTCCAAGTTGAAAAAACCGAATCTGTTGGTTTTATGTATTTAAAAATTTCAATTAATTCTTCTTCATTACCACCACTTAGATGTATCGGTCCTCTTACTTTACCAGATTCCCAATAATCTGCCATTTTTCTTTCAAATTGTTTCAATCCTGCAACATCCCATAAAGGATTGTTAACCATGGGTAAATCATCTACTAAATTTTTTATCATCTGTCTCTTTTTTGTAATATTGGATTATTTGTCGGCCATTCCATTTGATATTCAGGGTCATTCCATTTAACAACACCCTGTTCATTTGCGTCAACATAACCATCTTTATAGAATAAGTTATAATGAAACATACAATCAGTTAATGCATAGTGACCATTTGCAAAACCTGGTGGGACCAATACTTGGTTTCTATCTTTTTCAGTAATCATAAATGACTCCCAATCTCCATATGTGTTAGATGTCGGTCTCATATCTAACACAATTAAATAGATGTCACCCACCGCCGCTTGAACTAATTTCCATGTTTTATTATCATAATGTAATCCCCTCAAAACACCCTTGTACGATTTTGAAAATCTACCATGAATACTGATTTCACTTTTATCATAATGAATGTGTCTCATTACAGGGTGTTCCTCACTATGAAATGTGGTGAAAATTTCACCTCTATATTCTCTATAAATTGAAGGTGTAAATGTTGGTACTTGATAACCGAATTTTTTCGATGGAGTTTCTATGAACTCATCCCATTTATTACTCATATTATGTTTGATTTGCATAGCCCAAAGGAAAACCGTTTCTAAATTCCGCTCCCATTTTTGGTACTATCATTTGATAAGCTTGTATTAATTGTTTAATCCCCATATCTAAATCGTACATTGGTTTCCATCCGGTACTTTCAATTTTTTCATTAGATACTATATAATTGCGTTTATCAGGATCTTCATAATAATCGTCGTAAACGACCGCAAAATTAGGTACATGTGTTTGTATTTTTTCAAGTAATTCTTGTTTAGATAAATTTGCATCACTTAAACCTACATTAAAAACTTCATTTTTATGGGTATCATAATTTTCTAACATGAATAGAAATGCATTTGCAACATCCTCAATATGAATAAAGTTTCTTTTGAATGTTTTTTCAAACACAACAATATACTTGTCTGTAATTGCTTTATAGGTGAAATCGTTTACTAATAAATCAGTTCTCATTCTCGGTGAAACCCCAAATACGGTTGCTAATCTAAAAATGATTGCATCTGTCGAAGTTCTTAAAAAATTCTCAGCATCACATTTAGTCTGTCCATATATCGATATTGGTGTTAAAGGTGATTCCTCAGTACAATACAAATCATCTTTACCAACACCATACCCACTATTAGTATTTGGATATAATATTTTTTTATTTTTTCTATTAGTAAATCTAACAATATTCACAATTTGTTGAAAGTTAATTTCTTTTGCTAATTGTGGATCTGATGCACATGCTGGAAATCCTACAATCGCAGCTAAAGGAATTATCACATCATGTTCATCACATAATCTTTCTAATTCGTTTAGATTTCTAACATCACCATATATAAATTTGAAATTTGGGTTAGACGAATATTGTAAAAGTGACGTTTGATTGAATAATAATTTATCAAAAACAGTTACACAATAACCTTTTTTCAACATAGTACCGGTAATAACCGAACCCAAATAACCAGCACCTCCCGTAATTAAAACTTTCATAGAAAAAATATAAGAAAAAAATATCATTTTTCAAATAAAATCCGTATATTTTATAATACAACATGGAAAAAATTATTTGCAGTTTAGAGGAATGGGATAGTGTATTAAACTATTATAGGCCAAACGGAGCTTCTAAGACGTGGTATTTGAAAGAACTTAAGAAATTAAGTAGACCTTTAATGTGGGGTGATTGGAATGTTTTTACTGAAGACGGGGATTTATTTGAAGATAGTAGATTGTGGGACAATGTTACACCAAAACATATTAAAGATATTGAATATGTACCTTACGAACAAATTGATAATCAACCACATATATATGTAATCAATGTATATTCGTTTAGTTTTTTTAGAGATAATGAGAATATTGGTTTTAAATGTGTGTCAGAAAAGTACTTAGACCACGTTCGTAAAGGACAATCTAAAATAATGATGATATTCCTTTATGAAGGATATTCGGGTTCGAAAGGTAATTGGGATTTAGAAATTATAGAAAAATGGAGAGTGGAATCTAATTTACCCGAAGATTCGATATTCTATGTTACGGGAAATTACTTAATTCAAGATATCTTGAAACAAAAAGGATTAAAATTTCAAGGTAGACCAATACACTATTTTGAACCATGGAATAGATATGATGATAGTGATATTACAAAATTTAATCCTATAGATGACAAATATCTATTTTTATCGTACAATAGAAACCCAAGACCACAAAGAATACAATTGCTTTTAATAATGTTAAAAGAAAATATATTTCATAGAGGTTGGATTAGTTTGAATGAATTGATTTATCCACCAATGCCTGATGATGATATTAACGATTTTAATTATTTGAAGGACAATGCACCATTTGTGATAGATACTCGTTATGATTTATTCTACAATTTAGCAATCAATATAACAAAGGAAGATTACGAAAAAACATTTATTTCATTAGTGACAGAATCGTTAGCGGATGATAACACATTATTTTTTTCTGAAAAAATATGGAAACCAATTATGGTTGGACACCCTTTCTTATTATATGGTAATCAATATTCATTGAAACTTTTGAAAGAATGGGGTTTTAGAACTTTTGATAAGTGGTTTGATGAATCATATGATAACGAACCTGATAGAGTGATTAGGGCTCAAATGGTTGTGAAGGAATTGAAAAAATTTGAAAATAAAACAATTGAAGAATTAAAAATTATAAGAAACGAAATGGATGAGGTTTGTAGGTACAACCAAAACCACTATAAAGTATATTATAATAACAAATATAACGACGACGGTACATGTAACGATTTGGTTAAAATCTATCATGAAGTATGGTCAACAATAAAAAAATAGTATGAAAGTAGGATTTATAGGAGTAGGAAAATTAGGTAAGGATGCTGCTGAAGTAATGCATGAAGCGGGACACGATGTTTTAGGTTATGATACCAAAATAATAAATGGTTGTAAACATGAAATGACATGGATATTAGAGGATGTTTGTAAACACGGTGATATTATTTTCATTGCAGTACCAACACCACATCATCCAGATTATGACGGAAGTCAACCAACATCACATTTAGAACCAAAAGACTTTGATTATTCAATAGTTAAAACTGTGTTAGAAGAAATAAATCAATATACCACTAAAGAACAATTAGTTGTTTTAATCTCAACAGTTCTACCGGGTACAACAAGACGTGAATTTATACCATTGGTTAAAAATTATCGATTCATTTATAATCCGTATTTGATTGCGATGGGAACGGTGAAAGAAGATATGGTAAAACCCGAAATGGTGATTATTGGAACTGAAGATGGATATGTAACGGGTGATGCTAATATATTGATTGATTTTTATAAGACATTTGTTGATAGTAATACTAGATATGAAATTGGAACATGGGATGACGCTGAAGCAATAAAGATATTTTACAACACATTTATATCAACAAAATTATCTCTAGTCAATATGATTATGGATGTTGCAGAAAAAAACGGTAATATGAATACAGATGTTGTAACCGGTGCTCTACAAAGAAGTACCAATAGAATATTAGGACCAGCCTATATGAAGGCGGGTATGGGAGATGGAGGAGGATGTCACCCAAGGGATAATATTGCATTAAGATATATGGCTAAAGAATATGAATTAGGTTATGATTTATTTGACGCAATAATGAAATCTAGAGAGATACAAGCTAAAAATATTGCCAAAAAATTAATTCAATTACACGATGAAAATGATTTACCAATTGTTATATTAGGTGAAAGTTATAAACC
>Ga0315906_10005966_pt1 | contig 15189 bp, 8 predicted proteins | sample LakEriMetagenome_4_FD_203526 | JGI IMG/M metagenome (GOLD analysis project Ga0315906, IMG submission 203526) | Freshwater fungal communities from buoy surface, Lake Erie, Ohio, United States - Buoy 2 MA122 | ecosystem: Environmental > Aquatic > Freshwater > Lake > Lake biofilm | place: USA: Lake...
CGGTTTGTGAGCCAAACCTCCATTCGGGTAATGTAGGCTGAGGAGCTAACAATTGGCACAGTCGACATGGCCTCGTCATAATGGTCTCTGTGGTAAAGATTGACGAAATAGTGTCGGTTCTGTTCGTAATTATCCGCCGACAATTCAAACTTTTGAACTTGCGCTTTTCCTGAAATGTTAATTTCCTGACGTTTTCCTTTTGAAGATGCTGCGATTAGATCCACTGTCGCACGGCCAAACTTAAGCTGCGTTTTGGCACCAAACAATGTTTGTGATCCCTGAATAAGAGAAGTTGGCAATTGCATCGCCACATTTCCCAACTCGATCTTCTGCATGATCTGATCCTCATCACCGGTATATTCCAGTTTGGAAATATTATCGAAATCAAATGCAGCCTGCGTGTTGTAACTTGTCCCTACTTTTAGTTTTGTGCCGATTTGACCAACGAGATTCAATTGAATTTGCTGTTGGAAATCAAAACGGGTGATTTTCCTCTGACGAACGGGAAGGATCGGATTGTCGTACCGTGAAGAGTTCACTCCAAACGACAGCTCCACGGATCCCTGTGGACGGATGGTAATCTGGTCTGAACCGAAGAAATTCTCAAAAGCTTTGCTGCCTATTTTGATTGGAAATTCCATCGGCTGACCTTGAGCTGTTTGTTCATCTATCCGGTCTTTCCAGTTCTGACCTTGGCTCTTTTTTCGCTCATATTCGAGATACTCCTCCAAAGTCATCATGGATGGATTTCGAAAATTCAGTCCCTCTCCAATCGTTTCCTTAAATACATAGGTTCCGGTAACCGGGTCATAAACGATTGTTTGTTTTACAGAGGTCGGGTCTCCAAGGTCAAAACTTTGTGGCTCAGTCAGCGTAGGATCTGTGTAATTTTCGATTGGATAAAGCAATGTATCCTGGGCAAAGGAATCCGTAATGAAGAAAACGAATATTGCAAGAATCCAGAGGAACTGAACCAAACGAGTGATATGTGTTGAATTAATTCTCAAAAATTATAGTATCCGAAGTGCTTCCTTAATCAATTGTTCAACAGTTTCCTCGCCCGTTGCAATTTTATCCAACGCTTTTTCAGCTGCCTTTTTGTCAAAACCAAGCGAGACCAAGGCAGTTAACGCATCAAGCCTCTGAGTATTGTTCGAGCTGAACATATTTTGAGAAACAGAGGTGAATTTTAACATTTTATCCTTCAAATCAATAATTACCCGTTGTGCTGTTTTGGCGCCAATACCTTTGATTCCTTGGATCGTGCGTACATCTTCAGACTGTATTGCTAGTGCAATATCTTCTGGGGTAAGTGATGACAGCATAAGCATCGCAGTATTCGGTCCAATCCCGGAAACGGAAATTAGATGACCAAACATTTCCCTTTCTTCGCGAGTTGCAAATCCGTATAGAATGTGTGCATCCTCACGAACGATCAAACGGGTAAGAAGCTTAACCGATTCTTCAGCACCTAATGCGCTGAAGGTATTCAAAGAAATTTTGACTTCATAACCAACCCCGGCGCATTCCATCACAACCTCTGTTGGATGTTTCTCTACCAGCCTTCCATTCAAATGTCCGATCATAGTTATTTATTTTGTGCGTCTATAACTGCCACCTTGACCATATTTATGATTTCTCGCACAGAGGAACCAAGTTGTAATACATGAATGGATTTTTTGAGCCCTACGAGTACCGGACCTATGGCATCTCCCTCAACCATCTGCTGAAGTAATTTGTAAGCTATATTTCCAGATGCAAGATTAGGAAAAATCAAGGTGTTCACTTGTTTATTTGCGAGGTGTGAAAATGGGAATTTCTCAAGGAGCAGCTCATTATCTAGAGCGAAATTCGCTTGAACTTCACCATCAACAACCAAGGACGGGTATTTTTCATGCAAAATCTCGGCAGCTTTTGCCATTTTCTCTGCATCCGGACCAATTGATGAGCCAAAATTGCTGTAACTCAATAGGGCAATTCTTGGGGTAATTTTGAACTTGCGGATCGTTTTGGCCACATTCGCTGTTATTTCCGCAATCTGTTCTGCATTCAAATTGAGATTGATGGTTGTGTCAGCAAGGAAAATAGGTCCTTTTTTCATAACAAGAATATACATTCCTGCCACTGTATGCACATCCTTTTCTAATCCAATCGTTTGAAAGACGGGACGAATGCTGTTTCGATAACTTCTTGTGAGGCCCGTAATCATAGCATCTGCATCCCCTTGTTCAACCATCATTGCTCCGAAATGATTTCGCTCACGCATGATCTGAACTGATTCAAATTCTGTGAAACCCTTTCGCTTTCTGTGCTCAAAAAACGCTTTGCCGTACTGAATTCTTCTGGCTTCCTCCTCCTCTGACTTCGGATCTATGATGGGAACATCGTGTAATTCTATGCTGTATTCTTCTATGAGGTCTTTAATTTTTTTTCTTTTTCCAAGAAGAATGGGAAAGGCCACTCCTTCCTCATATGCAGTTTGAGCAGCTTTAAGAATCTTAATGTTGTCCGCCTCAGCAAAAACAACACGTTTTGGATTACTTTGAGCCTTTTCGGTAAGATTTCTTACAAGTTTATTGTCAATCCCTAAACGACTTTTCAATTGTGTTTCGTACGCATCCCAGTCAGAAATTGGATTTTTGGCGACACCCGAATCCATGGCTGCTTTGGCAACTGCAGGGGCTACGTAGTAGATCAACCGCGGATCCAATGGTTTTGGAATGATCTGCTCCCTTCCGAAAATGATACTTTTTTCGCCATACGCCTCAACTACTTCTTCCGGAATTGATTCCTTGGCAAGAGCAGCAATGGCTTTAACTGCAGCCAATTTCATTTCCTCATTGATGGTCGTTGCACGAACATCCAATGCGCCTCTAAATATAAATGGAAAGCCAAGGACATTATTTACCTGGTTCGGATGATCAGATCGACCTGTTGCCATAATGATGTCCTGTCTCACGGAAGTAGCCTCTTTGTAAGAGATTTCCGGTTCTGGATTCGCTAAGGCAAAAACGATAGGATCGTCTGCCATGGCCGCAATCATTTCTTTTTTCACCAGACCTCCACGCGACAATCCCAAAAATACATCCGCACCCGTAAATGCATCCGCGAACTCTATCGGTTTTTTGTGGCTTGAAAACAGCTTCTTCATGTCGTCCAGATCATCTCTTCCCTGCCAAATGAGCCCTTTGGAGTCGAACATAAAAATATTTTCAGGTTTTGCACCTAGTGCAACGTAAAGATTAGCACAGGAAAGTGCCGAAGCTCCGGCACCGGACACGACAAGTTTTACCTTATCGATCTTTTTGCCTGCAAGCTCAAGTGCGTTCAATAAAGCTGCGGAAGAAATTATGGCTGTGCCGTGCTGGTCATCATGCATGATCGGAATGTCCAGTTCTTCTTTGAGCCTCCTTTCAATTTCAAAAGCTTCAGGTGCTTTTATATCTTCTAAGTTAATTCCACCGAAGGTCGGTGCGATCGCCTTAACTGTTTGAATGAATTTTTCAGGATCTGCAGCATCTACCTCAATGTCAAAAACATCTATATCAGCAAATATTTTAAAGAGCAATCCCTTTCCCTCCATCACAGGCTTAGATGCAAGGGGCCCTATATCACCTAGCCCAAGGACAGCAGTTCCATTGGATATTACTGCAACTAGATTTGCTTTGCTGGTGTATTTGTAGGCGTCATCCGGATTCTCCGCTATCTTCAGACAAGGTTCTGCAACTCCCGGAGAATAAGCCAGAGAAAGGTCTCTTTGTGATGAATAAGGTTTGGTAGGTATAACTTCTATCTTTCCCGGTTTTCCCGAAGAATGATAATCCAGTGCATCCTGTTTTCTGATCTTGGCCATAAGTTGCTTAAGAAACCGCCAAATTTACAAAAAGTAAGGCAATTTATGGGTATTTGGTATAGATATAAAAAAAGGCCCTGCTGATGCAGGACCTTTAAAGTATGCGAGAAAATCTCGTGTTATTTGATTACAACATGTTGTGTTTTCGTAACTCCCATTGAAGTAACATTCACAATGTAGCTTCCTTTTGAGAATTCTTTCACTGGAACAGAAACATTCTGAGTTCCACTCACACCATTAAGAGAAGTTGAGTAAACCATTCTTCCTTGCAAATCAGTGATTGAAACTGTGTAATCTGAAGCCAATGCTTCAAACTGAACAAACAACTCGTCTGACGCAGGGTTAGGATAAACGTTCAATGCATCCGTATTCAATTCAAAAACTGAAGAAGTTGCATCTGTTTTCATTGCAGCATCTCTTGTAAATGAACTTCCAAAGTTTCCAAGATCAAGATTCAAAACAGAAGTTCCATTCGAGAAAATTTGCATTCCGTACTGACCAGCAGGGTTTGTACCATATCCAAAACCATCACCATAATCATCATTCATAATTACTTTGTAGCAATTGTTCCCAGCTGGAAGTGATACATTGTGAACTTTAGTTTTCAACGCATCTGCACCACCCGCACTTGTTCCGTTTCCTTGGTAAGGACCACCACTTGCAACTACAACATTTGTTGCTGAATTTCTGATTTCCCATGTTGTCTCTGCAGGGTAGTTGTCCGTGTAAACGCGGACCTCAACTGCGTTATTCACAAGGTTGGCAGATACAACAGACATGTCAGCTGTTGCATAAGCAGAGTTAAAAGGTGCACCGCTGTTCACGTTTGTCAATTCAACAGTGTAGTTGGATGTCATGTTGTATGTCCCGGAAGGGAAAGTAACCGTAGCTGTATTGAACTGTGTGATGTTTCCGGAATAATTTGCAGTATTAACTGTTGTTCCGTTTTCTTTCAAAAGAACTGTAGCAGAAGTAATCGCATTGGTTCCGAAGTTAGCTAAGGTAGCTGTTGCTACTGCATCCGTAGAACACATTGCAATTTCTGAACCTTCGATTTCACCGTGGTTGGTTACACCTGTCAAGGCACCACAATTCGTGTTCACGTTAGTTTTAAGCTGTGCAGCTGTAAGCGGATCAATCTCATAAGCAAGACCATCTGGACAAATACGATAAACTGTCGGGAAATAGGTAATTGCATAGTCATCTGCGATAGTCGCATTGTTTAAAATTGGATAAGGGGTGCCTTCAACCCAGTTTCCTTGAGTATTTCCACCCGTTCCATTTAAATCTGCCACAGTGGTAGCGTTATCTCCTTCAACGAAGAAGACCATCACCTCGTCAGAACCCTCTGGTCCATATGCTTTATAAAATTCAGCAAGCGCGTGAGAGCTGTGATAGCTCCAGCATGGTCCACACCACGTAGCAGAGATATCAATAATTACGGATTTTCCTGCCGCCAAATACGTTGACAAGGTATGAGATACCCCATTCAAATCTGTTGCAGTAAAGTCCGGAGCAGGAGTTCCTGGAGCTAACTGAGCGTTTGCACCCAAGAAAGTACTACCTGCCAAAAGAATGCTTAAGTAAATTTTCTTCATGACTTCAAATAAAAAGTTTAAACTGATTTAGTAAACAAATGTAAAAAATTGAATTGTTGAAAATACACCAATGATAAAATATTATTGGACTCCTAAATTCTTAAATTAGATCCATGATGAAAAAAAAGTTAATCATTTTCTCTGGTGCAGGAATGAGCGCAGAGAGCGGAATTCAGACCTTTCGGGACAGCGACGGTCTTTGGGAAAAGTTTCGCATCGAGGATGTTGCAACACCTGATGCCTGGCTTAAAGATCCAAAAATGGTCCAGGACTTCTACAATCAACGCAGAAAACAAATTTTGGAATGTACCCCGAACGAGGCACACGAGCTGATTGTGAAATTAGAGGAACACTTCGATGTTCAAGTAATCACTCAAAACATTGATGATCTGCACGAACGGGCAGGATCGAAAAATGTGATGCATTTGCACGGGAACATCAGATATTCTAAAAGCTCAGGTCCCGCAAAAGAAAAAATGTACTATCCAATTGAAGGATGGGAGCTAAAGTTATCAGATCTATGTCCGGATGGGTACCCGTTGCGCCCCCATGTTGTGTGGTTTGGGGAGGAAGTTCCGATGTATGATCAAGCGATTATGGAAATGAGAACGTGTGATATCCTAATCGTTATAGGAACATCTCTTCAGGTGTATCCGGCTGCGGGAATTATCCATTATGCTCCGTTACATGCCGAAAAATACCTCATCGATCCAAATGCTGAAAGCTTGCAGTCTGGCACAGGATTTAACCTTATCAATCAAAGCGCAACTGAAGGGATGAAGAAAGTAGTGTCAATTTTGACTTAAAATTGTCTACTTCTTCTTGAGCTGTTCTTTCACAAAAAGCTCAATCGCGCCAGTCATAGATGGAGCGTTTGGTTGTGGAGCATGAACATCGAGCCTAAGATTGTGTTTGATGACAGCGCTGGCGGTGGTTGGACCAAAAGCAGCGATTTTCGTCTCGTTTTGCTTAAAATCTGGAAAATTCTTAAAAAGAGATTCAATTCCTCCCGGACTAAAGAATACGAGCATATCGTAATACACGTTTTCAAGATCAGAAAGATCAGATGCTACAGTTTTGTACAAGATTGCCTTGGTGAAATTGAACTTTTGTTCCTCAAGTGTGACCGGGATCTTATCTCGTAGAATGTCGGTACATGGCAATAAAAACTTTTCAGTTCTGTGTTTCTTCATGACATCCACAAGCTCTTCGATGGTCTGTTTACCAAAAAAGATCTTTCTTTTTCTGTAGGTCACATATTTCTGCAGTGATTTTGCTACAACCTCTGAAATACAGAAATACTTCATGGTGTCGGGTACCTCAAACCTCACTTCCTCAGCAATTCTGAAGAAATGGTCTACAGCATTCTTGGATGTCAGAATGATGGCTGAATGATCCGAAATCTGCACCTTCTGCTGCCTGAATTCCTGAGCAGTAACTCCCTCTACATGAATAAACGGCCTGAAGTCAATTTTTAATTTATACTTCTCGGCAAGATCGTAGTAAGGTGATTTATCTCCCTCGGGCTTTGGTTGCGAAACCAATATAGTTTTGATAGACAACGTGAAAAGAAATTAATTACACATCAAAAATCATTTTATGAAACTCTTGAGCACAAAGTTGCTGATTACAAATAGTGGCAGAATTTCAAGAGTGCAAAGATATAACAATATGTAATACCAACGAATGCCATTTCCTAAAACGGCCATTGAATTTTTCAACAAACGAGAAAGAATTTTGAGGCTAATTACTGCAAGAAAAAGACTTAAAAACAGCTTATCTGCACTGGGGCTCATTATCCAAAAAAGGCCGATGACCGAAAACAGTATCCCTGAGAATTGGGCAATATTAAAAGTATTTAATACCGTAAATGAAATGTGCTTCCATTCTCCGGATAGCAATCCTACAACAAGCACACCAAGCGTTTCAACAACGAGGAAAATAAATGGAATAGAAAATGCGAGTTTCATGGAGATAGTATCATCCAAAAGAATGATCCTTTGAAAAAAAATGAAATTACACAACGAGAAGCTGATCAAGTAGTTCAAAAGAAGAATTATTGAGCTCAATGATCCAATGCGCATATTCTCCTTAAGTTGAATTTCCACTGTGGAGGATTCCCTAAAAAAAACTTCAACCACCGTAATCAATGATCGCGCATTGTTGTTTCTGGAAAAAGAAATCATCAAAAAAGAGAGGGAGAGTATTCCAATAAGCAACATCGTGTACGATTGCTCTCTAGGATCAAGTGCCGGCGGCACAGAACCAGTCATTCGTTCGGAAGCATCAAGAAATGAATACAGCGCTAAAAACATTTAAACTCGATAATTCTTTTTCTGAATAGGAAAACGATACCACGTTTTTAATCCTTAATTTCGCACAAAATTAGGAAAATGAGAACTGATCTGTACACACACCCTGATTATTATCTGCTAGATGACCTTTTGAATGAGGAACACAAACTTGTTAGAGATGCTGCACGAGCATGGGTCAAAAAAGAAGTTTCGCCGATTATTGACGAACATTATGAAAAAGCCACATTTCCGAACCATTTGCTTTCCGGACTTGGAGAGATTGGAGCATTCGGCCCCTATATTCCTGAAGAATATGGTGGAGCGGGATTAGATCAAATTTCTTATGGCCTGATCATGCAGGAGCTCGAACGATGTGACTCCGGTTTGCGGTCAACTGCATCGGTACAGTCCTCTTTGGTAATGTATCCTATCTGGAAATATGGTTCTGAGGAGCAAAAAAAGAAATACCTCCCAAAATTAGCGACCGGAGAGATGATGGGTTGCTTTGGTTTGACAGAGCCTGATCATGGTTCGAATCCTGGAGGAATGATTACCAACTTCAAAGACGCAGGAGACCATGTTATTCTGAATGGTGCAAAAATGTGGATTTCAAACGCTCCCTTTGCTGACATCGCAGTAGTTTGGGCCAAAGACGAGTCCGGAAGAATTCATGGGGTGGTGGTTGAGCGTGGAATGGAAGGTTTTTCCACTCCCGAAATGCATGGAAAACTCTCCCTCAGAGCATCTTCGACAGGTGAACTCATTTTTGTAGATGTAAAAGTTCCAAAATCAAACATATTACCCGGAAGAACAGGTTTGGGCGCTCCATTAAGTTGCTTGGATTCTGCACGATTCGGTATTGCCTGGGGAGCACTCGGTGCCGCAATGGATTGTTATGATCAGGCGCTTCGGTACTCAAAAGAACGAACTCAATTTGGTGTGCCGATTGGTGCCTTTCAACTCATTCAGAAAAAACTGGCTGAAATGATTACAGAAATTACCAAAGCACAGTTACTTACATACCGGCTTGGTCAATTGCGTAACGAAGGGCGAGCCACCTCTGCTCAAATTTCCATGGCCAAACGAAACAATGTGGAAATAGCTCTGAACATTGCACGTGAAGCACGACAGATTCATGGTGGAATGGGTATTACAAGTGAATATTCCATCATGCGACACATGGCCAATTTGGAATCCGTAGTTACTTACGAAGGAACACACGACATTCACCTTTTAATCACAGGAATGGATGTTACAGGGATCCCAGCGTTTACGCGAGAAATGCCAGATCTGAAATAATTCTTCATCCACTCAAATTACATTCCTAAAGCAGCTTCGGCTGCTTTTTTGTTTTAAGACTTAATGCTCTCTATGTTAGTATTATGAAGAATTACTCTTCAGGAATTGAGTTACTTCTTTTTTTGATATATTTGGACATCTTAAACCTTAGTTTCTGATAAGAACGCCACTTAACTCATTGCTTATGATTATTAGAAAAACTACTAAAGTTATTCTTGCCCTTTTTGTCGCAACGGGACTTTCTGCCCAAACTACAAATGCTTTCAGAATTGATTACGATCTGGCATTGTTCGATCTGCCAATCAATTCCACCGAAGCTTTAACCAGTGGAAACTATGTGTTTTCGGGATTTCATACGAACTTTCTTCCAATTGTTTCATCGCTTACGGAGGTTAATAGCACAGGAACAGTCGTATGGTCTAAACAGTACTCTGGTGGAATATCCTACATGTTTGGCGACTTCAAAAAAGATGCTTCATTAAATAGGTACTATGCATGTGGCGGGAGCTCATCAGGTCCTGCCTTTCTGCTTTTCATAGATGCATCCGGGAATGCTATCTCAGGGAAAAACTTCTCTATTTCTCAAGCGGATGGTGCCTTTTTCAACCGAGTTATCAAAACTAGTGACAATGGTTACCTGTGTGTTGGGTACGTTTCCGGATATGATCCTGACGGTGCGGGTGCGGAGACTGACTTTGTATCTGTTACAAACAATGATGCTTCATGTAATTCCTCGTCGACACAAGAAATAGAATCCCCATTAATAGTCAAATTTGATGAAAATGGAAATCACCTATGGCATCATGTATTTAGATACTACGTAACATCCGCAACGGCGGCAAACAGAATTTACAATGACGCAAGTTTTGTAGATGCCGTTGAAGTCAGTGATGGCTATATTGCGGTTGGTAACTACGACGTAAATAACGTATTCTCGACCTTCGACACCGATGATTGTGATGACACCACGCCGAATGACGCAATGTTCCTAAAGACGACAACAGCGGGTGTGATAACCTATCACCGTCAGATTGATAATCCAAGTAATTCTACCAGCCAGACAAGCAAAAATCTTGTGTCAGCCACAAAAACCGCATCTGGTCTGCCTTTGATATCCGGGAATGATGGCGATACTAGACCGGCACTATTTATGCGCTTACCCGGTTCCGGCGGATGGGCTAATCCAACCTGGATTAGAAAATATGGAGGCGGCAGCATCTTTTTCGGTGCATATTACCCACTGTTGCCTAGTCGATTTTTTGAAACAAGCGATGGGAATTATGCTGCGTGGTTAAACTACATCCCACTTAGCCTTCCCACAACCTTCAACAATGTTTTACTCAAATTGAATTCTTCAACCAGCGACCCCATCTTTGCAAAACAATATTCGTTTAATCTCGCATCTATCCTGCCACATGGCGAGCAAGTTTCAGATGGTGGATACTTAGGTGTTTCTTACACGCTTGCCGGTACAGGACATAATATGCATGTCATTAAGACGGATCCAAACGGTGATTCCCCAAGTGGATGTGCGGATACAGATCTTTCTTTGACCTATGAAACCCCATCATATACCTATGGAACCCCCATTTACAATAGCTGGAATGCCAACACAGTAACAAATGTTGCTATCACCACGACAGTGACAAATATCTCTCCTGTTACCTCCGTGGTGTGTTCTTCTGTGGGATGTACGCCTCCAACTGCACCAACTGCTACAGTGGCTACACAACCAGACTGTACCACACCAACCGGCAGTGTTACGCTTACAGGTCTGCCTACCTCTGGCACATGGACGGTGATAGGAACACCAAGTGGTACCGCAACTGGAAACACCTCATCTACAACAATTTCAGGTCTTGCTCCCGGCAATTACACGTTTACTGTTTCACTCAGCGGATGCACATCCGCAGCTTCGAATGCCGTAACAATAAATGCCGTTTCCGGTGCACCTTCTGCCCCAACAGTTGGAACAGTGACACAAACAACATGTACAGTATCAACAGGTTCGGTAGCACTAAGTGGGCTCCCTTCGACTGGCACTTGGACTGTTACGGCTAGCCCTGGAGGACAAACCATCACAGGAACTGGAACCACAACAACATTCACTGGACTTGCTGCTGGCACCTATACTTTTACCGTGTCGACAAGTGGTGGAGGTGGAGGAACCGTTACTGTATACTCAGAAAATTTCGATGGCAATGGTGGGTCTGGTAGCACATGGAACACCACGAATTCTAATGTAGGTGCTCAAGGAAACAATGCAAACCTTTTCTACATTAGTGACCAGGAATCTGGGGAAGCTGCCGGTGCGTGCGGTACTGCGGGGACAGGAGATAATTCGCTTCATGTAGGCTCTACAACTGCGGGAGATCTTGGTGCAGCTTACGATGCGGGAGGACTGTGTGGATTTTTTGGGCTTTGTACCAACACCAACAAACGTTCTTTCTCGAACAATATTAATACTACCGGCCTTACAAATCTCACAATCAGTTTCAACTATATAGAAAATGGAGAAGGAAATCAGGATAATGCAATTGCAGAATATAGCACCAATGGTGGAACTACCTGGACAACATTGACTGATCTTGCAAAAACACCGCTATGCGGAAGTGGACAAGGACAATGGACAAATTATTCGGGTACGCTACCAGTGGATTGCGAAAATATTGCCAATCTAAGAATCGGTTTTCGTTGGATTAATGACGATGATGCCGTAGGAACAGATCCATCGTTTGCTGTGGACGACATTACAATTACCGCGCCGGGAGCAAGTGGCAGCTGTACCTCCTCTCCATCCACTAGTGCTGTTATCAATACTCAGCCATCAACTCCAACTGCTCCTGTTATTGGCACCATTACCCAACCAACTTGCTCAGTGGGAACCGGAAGTGTTGAATTGACCGGACTTCCTGCATCAGGAACGTGGACCATTACTGGTTCTCCATCAGGCTCAGCATCTGGAAGCGGGACCACCACCGTTCTTTCAGGTCTGAACCCAGGAACGTACACCTTCACGGTGAATAACGGAACATGTACCTCTGCAGCATCTCTGGACGCAGTGATCAATGCTGCGCCAACAACTCCTTCTGCACCTGTTCTTGCTACAGTTACTCAACCTACCTGTTCCACTCCTACCGGTTCAGTTGACCTGAGCGCTTTGCCTGGCACAGGAACATGGACCGTTACCTCTTCCAACGGAAGTACAATTACCGGAACGGGAGCATCAGCTTCATTCAGTGGCTTGACGCCTGGAACCTATACCTTCACGGTGACAAACGCCTCAGGATGTACTTCAGCTGCATCTTCAACCAATGCGACTATCAATTCAGTATCTGGAATTCCAACTGCTCCTGTCATTGGAACAATCACACAACCAACTTGCTCCGTGGCAACCGGAAGTGTTGAATTGACCGAACTTCCTGCTTCAGGAACTTGGACCATTACTGGTTCTCCATCAGGCTCAGCATCTGGAAGCGGGACCACCACCATTCTTTCAGGTCTGAACCCAGGAACGTACACCTTCACGGTGAATAACGGAACATGTACCTCTGCAGCATCGCTGAATGCCGCGATCAATGCTGCGCCAACAACTCCTTCTGCACCTGTTCTTGGTACAGTTACTCAACCTACCTGTTCCACTCCTACCGGTTCAGTTGACCTAAGCGGTTTGCCGGGCACAGGAACATGGATCGTTACCTCTTCCAACGGAAGCACAATCACAGGAACGGGAGCAACAGCTTCATTCACTGGCTTGGCGCCGGGAACCTATACCTTCACGGTGACAAACGCCTCAGGATGTACTTCAGCTGCATCTTCAACCAATGCGACTATCAATTCAGTATCTGGCGGACCTTACGCACCAGTCATAGGAACGATTACACAACCCACCTGCGCGACATCCACAGGATCAGTTGTTTTAAATGGATTGCCATCTACGGGTACCTGGACAATAACTGCTTCCCCTGGAGGCGAAACGATTTCAGGTTCAGGAACATCAGCAACTTTTTCAGGACTGATACCTGGCAATTACACCTTCTCTGTATCAACTGGTTCTGGTAGTACTTCCTCCATCTTTTCAGAAGATTTCGAAGGAGGTGCGACAGGTTGGACGCTCAATGTTAACATGGGAACAGAGGGTACTGATCCAAATTTCTTTGTCGTAAATGACAACGAAGGAGGTGTAAGCCCTACTGGTTGTGGTGTCGCTAATAATGGTGACCAAACATTGCATGTGACAAGTGTTTTCAATCCAAATGGCGGTGCAGCATACGATGCCGGTGGCCTTTGTGGATTTTTGTTTTGTCCTCAAACAAACAGACAATCTGAAACTCCGGCAATTAATACAACAGGTTATTCCAATCTTTCGCTCACGTTTGATTACATAGCACGAGGTCAAGTTGGGCAGGATTTCGCCTCTGTATGGTACAATGATGGCAGCGGTTGGCAACAATTGGGAGCAGCATTACAATCTCCTTTGTGTCCGAGTGGCCAGGGACAATGGACCGCATACTCCGCTGTTTTACCTGCTTCTTGTGAAAATATCGCAAACCTTAAATTAGCACTACGCTGGCAAAACAACGACGATGGAACAGGAACAGATCCTTCATTTGCCATCAATAATCTGATCGTTTCCGGATTGGGTGGAGGCTGTACCTCAGCTCCATCAACGAGCTTAACAATTCTTCCACCTCCTGCGGGTCCTGCAATTTCTCTAACATCACAGACCGATGAGACGTGTTTTGGTGATAGTGATGGTACAGCTACGGTGAACGTAACTTCCGGATCAGGTCCATATACCTATTCCTGGTCTCCTTCAGGGGGCAGCAATGTCAACGCAACAGATCTTCCTGCTGGAACTTACACTGTAACGGTTTCTGATGTGAACAGCTGCACATCCACACTGAGCGTAACGATTGCAGGGCCAACAGCCATCCTCGCGAATGCCACTGTTACCGACGTAGATTGTGCTGGTGCTCAACCTGGTGCTATTTCCACTGCCGCTTCTGGAGGTGACGGGACTTATTCATATAGCTGGACTCCCGGCGGAGAAACTACCTCTTCAATAACCGGACTATCCACTGGAACTTACACAGTAACCGTAACAGATGGCAACAATTGTACAGCATCGTCTGCTGTGAATGTAGGAACAAACGGAAGTTTAAACGTTGTTGCTACACCAACCTACACGGAAATCAACTCAGGTGACTCCGTTGCTCTGTCTGTAAGTGGTGGCGACAACTACACGTGGATTCCATCCGCATCCTTAAGCTGCTCAAACTGTTCTAATCCAATTGCAAGTCCTATCACGAGCACACAATACATTGTTACAGGAAGTGATGCAAATGGCTGCGTCGGACAAGACACAGTATTCATTAAAGTTAATATCATTTGTGGTGAATTCTACATCCCAAGTGTATTCTCTCCAAACCAATCAGGGCCATTGGAAAATGAACAGCTCTGTGTATTCGGAAAAGAACAATGTGTTGCTGAGCTCGATTTCACAGTATACAATCGATGGGGAGAAATCGTTTTCCAAACAAATGACATTGAAAAATGCTGGGATGGAACTCATCGAGATAAACCAGTGAACTCAGGCGTATTTATCTATAAGCTTTACGTGAAACTTTCCGATGGTTCAATCATTGAACAATCCGGCAATACCACGTTGGTTCGTTAATGAAATTTAATTACTAGTACTATGAAAACAAGCTATATCAAATTAACCGTTTTGCTTTTGGGTTCCCTTGCAGGGTTTCGTTCCTTTGCACAGGACATTCACTTTTCGCAGATGGAGTATTCTCCATTGACGCTGAATCCTGCACTTGCCGGCGCCAACTCACCTATGCAAGGTATAGTCAACTACCGTAGCCAGTGGAATTCTGTTGCTGTTCCGTACAAAACGATCGCTGCTTCGTTCGACATGCGTTTCAATGAGAAGAACAGAACCAAAAAAGGAATCATTGCCGGGGGAATCAATTTCTTCAACGATCAGGCAGGAGATTTGAAGGTGAATACTAACAATGTGAATATCAACCTGGCCTACCACCTGATGCTCAATCGCAACAGCACCTTGGGTCTGGGAATCTACTCTGGCTTTGGTCAGCGTTCCATTGATCCGAACTCAGGTCGTTGGGGAACACAA
>Ga0315906_10005967_pt1 | contig 15188 bp, 17 predicted proteins | sample LakEriMetagenome_4_FD_203526 | JGI IMG/M metagenome (GOLD analysis project Ga0315906, IMG submission 203526) | Freshwater fungal communities from buoy surface, Lake Erie, Ohio, United States - Buoy 2 MA122 | ecosystem: Environmental > Aquatic > Freshwater > Lake > Lake biofilm | place: USA...
CTAAACATCAATATATCTTTGATGAAAATAATGAAGTTGTTACAATTTTAGAAAAAGAGATTGATAGATTAACAGCTCTAATGCCTAAATTAACAAACTTCATATTGCCATCTGGAAATATTCATATCATTCGTTCAATTTGCAGAAGATGCGAAAGAAAACTTGTAGGATTGATGGAAAGATATCCGCATATTCCTCCAAATTGTGTAAAATTTTTAAATAGAATGAGTGATTATTTCTTTACTCTTGCACGATATGATAATCTAGAAAACGAAATCATTTATAAAAAGAGTTCGATTTTGAAAAAAATAAATTAAGATGATAATAATTCTAGTTGTTCTGTTTCTGTCAATTTTGTTTTTCCGCCATAAATATAAGCTAGTTTTTCATTAATAAGGATAGAAGAAAAACTGTCAGATGATTTTTCATTTGAATAGATATCAGCCAAAACTCTTCCATATTTATCAAAATCATAGCATTTAATATAACAAAGATAGCAATTGTCATTCAATTCATTTTTAATATATTTCTTATCAACAATATCAATTGTTTTTCCAGTAATTAAATTAAAAATTCTTTTTTTTGCATCTAATCCTTTCTGTTTGTTTTCTTCACATTTGCTTTTAGTTTCGCAAGTGTCAATATTATTTAATCGAACAATAAGTTTATAATAATCATTTTTAAAATTAATAATAACTTTGATTGTATCACCGTCAGTAATATCAATAACACGACACATGCAATTTAAGCCATCAAAATTAAAAGCTTTAGTATTTTTATCATTTTGAAATTCCATATTTATAATTATATATGATAATATTCTTTAAATCCACCATTAATATAATTAGTATAATAATTTTGGAATGCTTCTCTGTTTGTAAATGATTGCGGTTGAGCAAGATTACTAGCAGCCCCAGGAAGAGAAGCAGGAGCAGCACTTGCAAGAGAAGTACCAGGAAGAGAAGCAGGTGGAACAAGATTGCTACCAGCTCCGGCTCCAGGAAGAGAAGCAGGAGCAGCACCAGAACCAGAACCAGGAAGAGAAGCAGGTGGAGCACTTGCAAGAGAAGTACCAGCCCCAGGAAGAGAAGCAGGTGGAACAAGATTGCTACCAGCACCAGGAAGAGAAGCAGGAGCAGCACTTGCAAGAGAAGTACCAGAAGCAGGAGGAACAAGATTGCTATTAATTCCAGCAGTTACAAGAGAAGTTGTTAAAGGTCTTAGTCCAAGATTACTGGTAGAAACAATTGCGGCAGTGGTAGTTGGAATAAATATTGGTTGTTCATATCCGTCAGGTCCATATCTTTGAAAGTTATTCATTATTTTTATGTTTGGCATATTATTAACACCGCCACTATCTCTATAAGTTGCACTGCGAACAAAACGAGAATTATTTTTATTTTCAATAATCATATTAATATAATCATTAATTAAATTATCTTCATTTTGTGGATTAGTTTCAATTGATGTTTGAGTATTTTCAAAATTTGTGGTTAAAAAACGAGATGCCATATTCTATAGATTATATTATAATTTATTTTAATTTATTAATTTCGTCCTGCTCCCGCATATTCAGATACATTTAATAATATATTTGCTCCTTGTTCATAAGTTAATGATGGTCGAGATGGTCCATCTTGTGAAGGGATAGCAGCAGCGGACATAGGAATAGTTGATCCAGCTCCATATCTTTGAAAATTATTATAAATTTCAATTTCTAATGGATTTTTTAGCATATTTGCCAAACTGCCACTTCCATCATCATTTACAATTGCACCACCATTATAATAATTATTTATTTTTTCGACTAAATCTATATATTCATTAATAATATATTCTTTATCTTCGGGTGTTTCGGCGATCAGATCCCTTGCTCTTTTATATGCATTAATTAATCTTTGATCAGGCATTATCTATTATTATAACATTTTTTTTTGTAATTCAGTTAAATACAATCCGGGGAAATCATCAACACCTCCTAATAATCTATCTGACATAGATGCACTTCTGTTTATTGTTGGTGAATATAGTGATGTTGAAAATGATAATAATTCACCAGTTTTAACATAATTATCGAGGGCATTAGAAACAAGGTTCATTTCAGTGTCAGTTAAATGACTATCCCAAATGAGAATATAGCTTAACGCCCAATCACTATTTTGAGATGGGTCTGAATTTTTATTTATATTGATAGTTAAAATATTAGGTAATTTTTGACTTTTAGCATAGTCAGGATTAATAATTAGATCATAATTATTATTATTTATGAGAACATTATTATAAGAATTGCTATTTTTAGCACAAGTAACAACCCATGAAGTTAATGGAGCTGTAGTTGGGGCATATTTAGCAAATTCGAAACCATCATATTCAACGACACCTATTTTATTTTTATAATGACCGTGATAAAATTGGCGAGAATTGTCGAATGCTTGAAGAATTTTATTATTATTTTTATTACTATTATATCTAGTTACAGAGCAAATTGTAAAATTTGAATTAATAGAATTTACAGGAAATTTAATATAACTATCCATTTCTCCAAATATATATCTAAATTTCTCTCCCATACCAGTTTTAATATTTGCCATATCAGTGACATTTTTTGAGGCGTCTCCTGTCAAATTGGGCAATATATTTGAAGTGCTATTATAAGAGCCGGCGTGATAAATAGCCCATGGTTTTTTAACATTAAGAGGAGTATTTGTAAATGGAATTTGTCTTATAATTCTATCTACACAAGAATTAAGATTTCTTGGATGATTTCTATATAAGATAAAATCATCTTCAGCAGGATTTTTTAGATATGCAACTAATGATTTATAGACATCCATTAACATGTTATTCGAAATTGAATTATTCCATACAAATAAATGAGATAATGCCCAATCACTATTAAAAGACGGGGTTCCAGATTTATTTATATTTAAATTACCAATAACAGCAGGAATGTCAGTATAACTATAAAAATTATAATTTGTGTAATCATTGCCAATATATGCAAGTCCCATTTTTTGATCTTCAAGAATGCTATTATAAGATATGCAAGTGATAACCCATTCAGAATTTAAATTATTTTTTGAGGTAAAACTATTAGTAGTAGTGGAATTAGCAAATTCTACAATTCCACCGACACCATTATTATGACCAAATGATGAAACTTTATTATTAGGATTAACAACATTTACAATTTTATTTTTATTGCTTCCATTATATTTAGAAACAGTGCAAATTGTATATTTAGGATATCTAATGATATCGGGAAAATTTATAAAACTATTAACGCCACCATAGATATAAGGAATAATTTTTCCATTTACATATTCCTGATTAAAAAGAACATTATTTATATTAGTATTATCAACATCATAAGATGCATCATTAATTGATCTAATTTTAGTAACTTGATTTCTCAATCTGCATACATCAAATGCACGATAACCAGTTATAAAATTAGCGTTATTAAATAAACTGTCCATGCTTCTAATTAAATAAAAATATAGTTTTTTTATATACTTCTAGCTGGTCTATTTTCATTAGATGTATTAGTATCTAAATATCTGGGGAAATTTTCAAAAACAACAGTGCAACTATCATAAGTTTGTTTATCAATTGTGTTAATTGTTGTAAAAGTTGCCTTATAATCAAGTTTATTATTATTGGCATAATTTTTACGGCATACATCAAACATTTTACATTCTCTGGTATTTGCATTAATACCATCGTCACCATCGCATTTACACCATAAATAAGATTGATCTGCAGTATTTGTGCTTGTTAATGGAATATTTACGACATCTTGAGTAAATGAACTCATTTCAGGGCTTGGCATTTTATTTACCAAAGTGCAAATACTGCTTCTAGCGGTTTGAGCCTGACTATTTAAAAGTTGATTATTTAAATTAATAACGTTATTGCTGGGTGTCGTAATTACTGCTTCTTTTCCTGCCAAAATCGTTTCAAGATTTGCAGCTCTTAATAATAGAGCATCTTCTGCCGCCTTTTCTTCAGCAGTTCTTATTCTAGTGCCCGTAGCTGTAGTGCCTGCCGCTGTAGTTCCTGCAGCTGTAGTTCCCGCAACCGTAGTGCCTGCAGCCGTAGTGCCTGCAGCTGTAGTGCCTGCTGCTGTAGTGCCCGCAGCTGTAGTGCCCGCAGCTGTAGTGCCCGCAGCCGTAGTGCCTGCAGCCGGAGTTGTTAGAACAGCTGAACCAGATGCGGGCGCTACAGTTCCTGCCGTAGGTGGTGGAGAAGCGGGCGTAGTATCTTTGACAACGGGTGTTGAAGGAAGAGGTGCATTTATTTGTTGTCTTAATAGATTGAGGGCATTTTGTGTTTCTTCTTGAATTAATAAAGAATTTGCATTTTGAACTTTAATTTTATCATCAACATTTAAAGTTGATATATCAAAAAGTAGGGGTTCTCCTGTAGATAGATAATTGAGTAAATTATCAGATATAATTTTTAAGGCAGTGTTGCTTAAAGCAGTATCCCAAATTATAATATAACTTAATGCAAAATCTGAACTTTCTGAAATAATATTTGGGCTATCAATTTTATTTATAGATAATTGTAATGTTCCGATACCACCAGATCTAATACCAGAAGCAACACCATTAATATAAACATTGTTTGGCGCAGATCCGCCAGTAGTAGCACAAGTTACGACCCAATCATTAATGCCTCCAGCAATTTGAAGAGTATTATCTACCATATATTCACTGTTATGAAATACAACACCTCTTTTTCCAGATTGATGTCCATGTATCCAGTCATTTTCCGGTGTAGCATTTCTAGCGGTTAATATCCTTTTATTATTTGTGCCTCCTGTATATCTAGTAATAGAACAAATAGTAGAATTATATGGAATACTATTTGGAGCCCAATCAATAACAGTAGATGTATTTCCAGAAATATAATTAATATTATTTGCTGCAGCTCCAAATCCTCCTGCAGAAGCTTTAATAATAGGACCAGTAATAACAGCATCACGGTTACTACGATTAAAAAGATCTAATAACTTATTATTATCTTCTGAAACATTGCCTGCAAAATATGCGCCCCATGGTTTAAATGTTTGAACAATTGCTATGAAATTAACTAATGAAGATGTTTTTGAAGCAGGAACAGGAACATTTTGAGATGTTAATGTTTGTGTGCCGCTGACAGTAGTGAGAACAGGAGCTAAATTAGAACCAGGAGAAGACGAAGATAAAAGAGAACTGGCAATAGAACTAGGTGAAACAACAGCACCAGGAACAGGAGGTTCAATAGGTTGTGATCCGGGTGCTACAGAAGCATCATTAGAAGCTGGAAGAATTGGTGCAGAAAACTGTACACCAGGTGTTTTTAACTCCGTTCTTAATGAATCAACAATTGCTGTATATCTAGGATCAGGGGCTACAAATGTTTCAATATTTTTATTATAATAAAGATAAAAAACACCTATTGAAATAATTATTATAAGGATAAGAATAACTATGAGTTTCATCATTTTCTATATATTAGAAAAATAAAAATTGTTAAAAAACTATTTAAAAATAAAAAATTAAATTCTTAAATAATGAAAAATGTTTTAATAACAGGAGGATATGGATTTATAGCTTCTAATTTATTGGTATATTTAGTTAGAAAATATAAAAACATCAATTTTTATAATTATGACAAATTAATTTATTGTTCAAATAAAGATAATGTTAAGGAGATCGAGAATGAAGAGAATTATAAAGCAACTGTTAATGAACTTCAGAATAAAAGATGTTTATTAGATTATCTTCAAAAAAATAATATAGAAACGATTATGCATTTTGCAGCTCAAACTCACGTTGAATATAGTTTTGAAAATTCTTTGGATTATACAAATGATAATATTTATGGAACTCATATTTTATTGGAATGTTGTCGTATTTATGGGAAAATAGAAAAATTTATTCATATAAGCACCGATGAAGTTTATGGCGAATCGTTGTTAGACGATGATTTAAAGAAAGATGAAAATAGTATTTTATATCCTACAAATCCATATGCGGCAACAAAAGCGGCAGCAGAAATGCTTGTTATCTCTTATTATAAATCATTCAAACTTCCAATAATAATAATAAGAAGCAATAATATTTATGGACCAAAACAATATATTGATAAAGTAATTCCAAAATTCATAACTCAATTATTAAATAATGAGAAATGTACATTGCAAGGAGATGGCGAAAATGTGCGTTCCTTCTTATATATAGATGATATGGTTAATTGTCTTGAATTAATCTTATTAAATGGAAAAATAGGCGAGATTTATAATATAGGATTAGGGGAAGAGATATCAATCAAAAATTTAGCAAAGAAATTAATAAAGATGATTAAGAATGAGAATGAGAATGAGAATGATGACAAATATCTGACATATATAAAGGATAGAGAATTTAACGATAAGAGATATTATATATCAGATGAAAAGATTAAATTATTGGGATGGGAAAGGAAAATAGATTTGGATGAAGGATTATATAAAACTTTTAAATGGTTTTTAAATAGATAATGAAGATTTTTTTAATATTGCCTACTCAATTATTTGAGACAAATAATTATCTAAAAGATATGGATCGAATAATTATGGTAGAAGATTTTTTAACAAATCAGCACAAACAAAAACTTGTACTTCACAGAGCATCAATGAAATATTATTATAATAAATTAAAGACAAAATATAAAAATAAGAAAATTGAATATATAAATTATAATAAAATCAATTATTCAAAATTATTATCAGGTGAAAATGAGATTTATATGTTTGATCCAATTGACAATCCTATAATTGAAAAACTTTCAAAATTTAAGATAACTATATTAGATACTCCGGCATTTATAGAAACTCGAAAAGATTTAGAAGAATATAGAAATAAATTTACAAATAAAAAGAATTATTATCATGATAGAAGTTTTTATAGATGGATGAGAAAAAAACTAAACTTATTAATAGATCCTAAAGGAAATCCAGTAGGAGACAAATGGAGTTTTGATAAAGAAAATAGAAATCCTTTTGATAAGAATTATAAGGAAGATAAGATAAAGACATATTCAAATGATTATTTAAAAGAGGCAAAAGAATATGTGAATAAGAATTTCAAAAATAATTTTGGAAATATTGATAAATTCTATTATCCAATTTCATATGAAGAAACGATGGAACATTTAAAAGAATTTATAATGAAGAAATTTGAGACATTTGGAAAATATCAAGATGCCATTTCTAAAAAAGTTGTTTTCGGTTCTCATTCAGTCTTATCGCCAATGTTGAATATTGGTTTAATCACACCAGCAATTATTATAAATGAAGTTATGAATTATTATCATCATAATCCTAAAAATCTTGTTTCTGTAGAAGCATTTATAAGACAGCTCATTGGATGGCGAAGTTACACAAGATTTATATATATCTATCACGGAAAAGAGATGATGAAAATGAATTATTTAAATCATAAATATAAACTTCCTAAATCTTGGTATAATGGAAGCAATGACAATAATAATGATGAAATAACGATAATAAAAGATATGATTGAAAAGGCTAGAGAATATGGATATTTGCATCATATTGAGAGATTAATGGTGATGGGCAATTTTGCACTATTATTGCAGACAGATCCAAATGATATTTATGAATGGTTTATGATTTGTTTTGTGGATGCATATGAATGGGTTATGGTTCCAAATGTTTATGGGATGTCTCAATATTCCCTAACAACTATGAGCATGATGACAAGACCATATATATCATCATCAAATTATATCAAAAAGATGAGTGATTATAAGAATGAGAAGTGGTTTAATTTATGGGACGCCTTATATTGGTATTTTCTGATGACACACAAAGAAACATTAAATAAGATTTATGCATTAAAAGCACAAATCAATTTAATAAAAAGAATGGATAAAGAGAAGATTGATAATTATATAAAAACTGCAAAAAAAATTTTAATTCTATAAATATAATAAATAATAGAATGAAATTTTTAATAATTTTTATGCCAATCATTATTGGCTTTTTAATTGGCTTTTTCAGTAAGCCTGATGGCTGGTATAAGCAACTTAAGAAACCAGAGTTAATGCCTCCTGGTTATGTATTCTCAATTGCATGGACTATATTATATATATTAATTGGTGTATCTTATTATTTAGCACTAAAAAATAAGAAGTTTGTTTATTGGATTATACCATTATTACATTTAATGATAAATTTCATGTATACTCCGGTAATGTTTGGATTTCATAGAATTCTCGAATCGGCTGTTATTGTATTATTGGCATTAATAACATTAATGGGGGTAATGGCTTTATTCTATTCTTACAAGAAATATATTTCGGTTTATTTATTAATTCCTTATTTATTATGGTTAATTTTTGCTAATTATTTAGCATGGTCTGTTTATGATCTAAATAAAATCCAATGATATATATAAAGAAGAGTTTTAAGATTTAAGAATGCGAAGTATAATGAAACATTCAAATGAAAAAAGAACACCCACCCCCGAAAAACGATTATCCATAAGTCCGATATTGACTTATTATCACTATTATAATGATAGTGATGAGATTAAGAATGATAAAGAAGACTTAATAAAAACAAAACGATATTTAAAAAGACAAATGCCAATATTAAATTCAAAAAATGATATAGAATTTGAATATTATTAATAAAACTATTTTAGAAATAATCGCGACGCTTTTTCATTACTCATCTTAATCTTAGCATCGGTTTGTTTAATTCTTTCTAATCTCTCATATTCTTCTCTTTCTTCTCTGTTTTTCTTCAATTCAAAATATTTTTTTTCTTTATCGGTTAAAGCTTTATTAAACTTCGAATTGCGATATAATTGATATTCTTCCACATCTTTAAAATTTTTAATTGAACAGCTTTCCTCATCAACAAGACGAGTATTTGAATGTGCAATTTTATAATCAGAATAAATAAGATTATTTTTTCCACTTTTTTCAACACTACTGCTATAATCATCTGGCTTTTTGCCACCAATTTCAGTATAATTTATGCTCTTAGCTAAAACCATGGGTTCAGGGTCTTTATATTTAATTATTTCATTTCTAGGCGGCGCTGGAGTATGTTTCATGAAAATAGAATTGAAAGATTGATTATCAAATTTCTTTGATGAAAATAGATTGGTATTTATATCAGATAAATCCTCTCTATTTTTAGAACTTTCAGTCATCATATCACCATAACCAAAATCATGTTCTTCATCTTCAACCCGGCACATATCAAATTTCTTATTAAATTTTTCATTAAAACTATCGCCAGTAATTGCTGAAGAAGGTTCAGAACCATAATCATTTGTTTCATTTGAATAATAATCCTTTGCTTGTTTTTTCAATTCCAAAAAAGTTTTATTGGCATTTCTGGATTTATATTCTTCTGCTAGCAATTTAAAACATTCGGTGACAAATTCAAAAATAAGTTTATTGCCACCTTCTTTGTCTGGATGAGTTAATAATGCAGTTGCTTTATACGCATATTTGAGTTGTTCAAATGTAAAATTTTTTGGAATTTCTAAAACTTCATATGGATCTAATAATTCTAAATTAATTTTAGAAAAATCATAATTTTTATTTTTTTTAACGACAGCTTTATAATATTGTTGATATGTATATTGTCTGGCTGAATTAGTATTCCCCATTATTATCATTATAATACAAAATATAATGATTTAGAAGAACTCATTAATTTTTAAAATAGAGATTGTCGGCAATTTGGGCAACGTCTATTTCCTCTATATCGAATGAATTTATTAAAACATTTTTTATGAAAACAGTGATTACAATTTGTTAAATGAATTTCATTTTTATTATTGATTTGATCCAAACATATGCTACATTCTTTTTCTTCCGTCAAAATAGAATTAATCATTTCATTTAAATTATATTGAGTATGAATTTTATTATATAATAGACTGCATAAATAAGGATATGCGAGTTCTCTGTAAAAGATTTCTTCGCTAGTAATATCAACTCGTCCGTTCGTCTTTTTAATAGCTTGAAAAATGCTGCTTTTAGAATGAGCATAAATAATAGTATTACAATAGCTAATATCATACGTTTCAATTATTTCAGCGGCTTTTATACATGCTGCATTCTCCATTAAAGTGTTTAATGCATTATTATTATTAATATTTTCCATAGTATTTTTAATTTTAGTTATAATAACATCAATATCTTTTGTTTTACAACCTTTAATTCTAATAGTCGCCATCATTTTTAGTTTGACAACAAAAATAAAAATAATAATCATTTTTTATAAATCATCAATAGTGAATGTAAATCATCACCTGATGAAATAGATTGAGCTATAAACCCATAATATTCAGCTATGCTAATCATAGAAATATTATTTGGAGTTGTCATTAATGAAATAATGACATTCGAAGATTGTCGAATAGCATATTCAAATAATACTTTTCCCAATTTCTTATTTCTATGTTGAGGATTAATGAAGATTTCTTGAATATAATATGTATTAAGTTCTTCATCAGGGCTGAAATCAGTTTTAAATTTTCTATTTTCATTGATAACAACATAACCTTCGATTTTATTATCAATAAATAATCCAAAGATAGAATTATGAGTTATCTTTTCAGGATTTTCTGGGAAAATATCAAATATTTCAAAGAAATTTATGAATAATTTTGATACTTCTATCATATCATCATCATCTAACATGCGAATATAGATATTATCACTAACATAATGAAAACTATTTTTAACTTTCATTTGAAATGTCTCTTTTTCTTTTTTATGAATTTTATTTAAATCATTATTTTTAATTCTTTCATAATTTTGAATGATAATATCAATGTCATTATTATGAAATCCATTTTCAATGATGTTAATATAACCTAAAATGTCAGTTGCTCCAAATCTATTTATGACTTTATTATAAGCAACATTCAAAGAAACTTTTTTAACATTTTTTTTCCAAAATTCAATATTATCAACAGTAACTTTAATATTTGTTAGCATACAATTAAAACAAGACATTAATAAAAATAATAAAAATAACTTAAAATCATTTTTTTTAGATTATTCAAATAATTTGAATGACAAAAATAATTTTATCATTTTCTAATTCAAATTCAATCAAATCGGAACGCGGCAATTTGGGCAAGTAGGGATAGCCTTTATGGCTTTCCACTTTAGCAAGCAGTTTCGATGAAAGCAGTGATTGCATCTAGTAACCGACATTAATCGAGTATTTTCGATATTTGACATGCAGATGCTGCATTCTGTAGGTTCCGTAAGAAGAATTGCTGGTATCATCATAAACTCGTACATATTCTTGATTTTATTATAAACAATATCAAAGACATATGCATAGACGATTTGCCGGTAAAAGTTGATTTCGCTTGAATAGTCGATAGGTCCTTGAATTCTTTTGATCGCATTAAAGATGCTATTTTTCGAATGGCTGTTGATAATTGTCTTGCAATATTGAAGACTATAACTTGCAATAAGTTCTTTAGACTTAATGTTCGTATGATTAATAATCGCTGCTTCAATGTCAAGAGAAGTATTAATCTTTTTGCAATAGTTAATATAAGATACAATGTGAGTAATATCCTTGGTCAAACATCCATTCAATTTGATATCAGTAGTCATGCTACTAAGAATTCAATCTTATGAAAAAAATTTAAAATTATAATTTTCATTTTTTTGAAAAAATAGTTAAAAATTTATCCAAAACCTATATAATGTGAGAAGGTTGATTTAATACCGAAAAAATAATGAAGAATTGTGCCTAATCCAAGAATGGCAATGGAGATATAAATGAAAGATATTATATATTGAAGAATGCTTCTTTTATAATTAACCTTAGCTCTAAACCACATATAAGAATGTAGAATAATGATTGCTATAAAAGTAACAATATAATCAAATATAGCTAAATTGAAAATTCTATATTTTCGTAAATTTAGCATATATATAAATATATATAATAAATAATTAAATAAACAAAATTTGATGACCCATAAATTATATGATATTTTGGAGGTAAATAAAAATGCCTCTTTGGAAGATATAAAAAAGAATTATAAAAAATTGGCGGTTCAATTTCACCCTGATAAAAATAAAGAGAATAAGGAAGAAGCAGAGTTAAAATTTAAGGATATTTCAAATGCCTATTCCATATTATCCAATCCAGAAACTAGACAGAAATATGACATGTTAGGTGACGAAAATTATAATGGTTCCGGTGATAGCGGTGGTCCTCAACATGAAGCAGCAAATATGGATGATTTATTCCAGCATTTATTTGGCGGAGCTAGACGAGGACATCAACAACATGGATTTAATCCATTTGGAGATTTCGAATTTGGCGGTGGTGGTCGTGGTCATCAAAATAGAAATTGTAACAATGTTATTAAACAGTATAACATAACATTGGAAGATATATATAATGGTATAACAAAACCAATTAAAGTAATAATAAAGAAACATTGTTTGAAATGTTTTGTTACTTGTAATGTTTGCAATGGTGCTGGAACAAAACAACAAATTATTCAAATGGGTCCAATGGTGCAAATCTTAAATACTCCATGTAATCGCTGCAACGGCAGTAAGATTATTAATAAGAATAATAAGGAATGTAAGGAATGCAAGGGATGTGGAACATATGACACAGAACATAATGCATTTTTGAATATGCCAAAAGGATTTGATAGTGATCATACAATATTTGAGGGACTTGGAGAGCAACCACAAGTTGCAGGATACAAAGCAGGAAATTTAATATATGAATTTAAATTGCAGCCTCATGCACAATTTACAAAATCTGGAAATGATCTTTATTATAAACAGTCAATAACATTGACGGATAGTATTATAGGAAAATTAATAGTTATCGATTATTTTGGAGAACAGATAAAAATAAATACAAATCAATTTGGGGTAATCAATCCATCTAAACAATACATCTTAAAAAATCGCGGATTGCCTATTTATAATACGGCAAAAAAAGGAAACATGGTAATCGAATTTAATGTCACATATCCACATTTAAATAATGGGGAACTGGAAAATTTAACAGCTGCTTTAAATAAAGCCTTTTCATATTAGGAATTGGGAAATTCAAGTTTATCTCTATTATTTGAATAATAGTCGACTAAGAAACTATCGCCATTATAATAAAATTTATGTTTATCATCAGTATTATAATATTTGTCGCATATGCAATGTTTTCTAATAGTTTCTGTTCTATCAGTTTCAGCATTATACGCCTTTACTTTAAAAGTATTGGGAGTATTACCAGCAGGACAAGAGCAATTGATAGTAACATTATTATTATTAGAAGTGTCATAATTAACTTTATAAAGTTTTGTTTGATCATAGATGCCATAAATGCTGAAGGTGTCGCCGCCACTATTCAAATTAATCTTACATCTATTTATTTTTGCTATATTTCTATTGATTGAATGCCAATAGAAAATATATATAATCAGTCCTAAAATAAGGAGAAACGATACATTCAAAAGAAGTTCATAAGTGCTAAACCCATTTGAAAAAACATTAGTAATCATATTTAATAATTTAAATTATTTTTTTTATTCGCCTGAAGTAACATAAGCCGGAATAGCATCTAAATTACATTTAACCTTATTTTTCATATCAGCAATATTATTTTTAACCATAGTTACATAACTAGAATTGGGAGGTGTAAATTTACTGTCACTACCAATACAAACTTCAATATTATTTTGGGCAGACGCGATTTTCGCATTTTGATTATCTTTATTTTCAATCATATTTGCAAATTTTTCAATATTTAAATCTGGATTAAATATTTTAATAATTTTATAAAAATCTTCTTTACAAAATGATAAATAGCTGTTGCATTTATTCTGAAAGCCTTCATTGCTAAATCCAATAAATGCAAATACTTTATCAAATACATCAAAAACACCTCTTGATTTAAAATCGGGTATTGGAGGTATTGCTAATAATAATTCTCTAACTGGAATAAATAGTGTTGGAAAACCTGTTTCTGGTATTATAGTTATAATAATAAGATATACGACATATACCAATAGAAATAATAGGAAAATAATTACAAATAATGTTTGTGTCCAATATGGAATTCTACTACAGAAAAAATCAATTGCATCAGAAAATATTCTAATTTCTGCAATAGTTTTAAAATCTTGTTTGAAAAATAGTCCTAGAAATAAGAAAGATAATGTTATGATAATAAGCAGACAAACTGCAAAAACATAATATTTAAAGAAATATATCATGTTGTCGATGATGCCATAAGTCATTAAATAATAATTAATTACATACAATGTTATGAGTATGAACAAAACAATTTTTAAAATATTCAATATATGATCTACTATATCCATTTTATGGCGGCGGTGCTATACTTGTTTTAATATAAGATTTTATAGCAGCCGCATAACACTTACTATAAGGATTGATGGAATTTCCCATGTCTGCACTAACTTCTGATGAATAAGATGCGCCATATGGTTTAAAGTCTTGATTTAAGCCAATGCAAATTTGAGTGTCTTCGTCGATTTTATCCATACTAGATTTTACATTATCAGTTTCTTTATATTCTTGATATTTTTTCATAGCTTCTTCGTCTTCTTGTTTAGTTCCGCTAATATTTGCGATATTTTCATTATCTTTCTTAACAATTTCTTCACCTTTATTATCAAATTGTTTATCGCCATATAAATCAGTTGCATATTGTTTACCTAAATTTCTAACATGATAAAATAGATATTCTCCAATATCTTTAACATTAGGTCCAATGAAATCAACAATATAATTATTAAAAACGTTGGGATCAATTAAACGAGTAAAAATTCGATATAATAATGGAAGTGTTCCTAGTTCGGTCAATATTTTAAAAGGAGGTATAATTTCTAATAATATTATTTGAAGAGGTAATATAAATACATATGGAATAATGGGAATAGGGAAGATAATAATAAGAGGAACTAACATTTTAATTAAAAGCCAATTGACAAAAATCCAGAATAATGCACATAATTGAATTCTTACAATTTGCCCTGCTATAAATGCGATAATAGGAATAATAAATGCGGCGACCCAAATAATAATATATAAATAATCTTTTTCATTTAAATTATCATATTCTAACATTGTTCTATTTGTTTTTAGCATTT
>Ga0315906_10005969_pt1 | contig 15183 bp, 10 predicted proteins | sample LakEriMetagenome_4_FD_203526 | JGI IMG/M metagenome (GOLD analysis project Ga0315906, IMG submission 203526) | Freshwater fungal communities from buoy surface, Lake Erie, Ohio, United States - Buoy 2 MA122 | ecosystem: Environmental > Aquatic > Freshwater > Lake > Lake biofilm | place: USA...
CGGTAGCGCCGACCTTCAGCGCATAGCAGAGGCGGCCTTCGATGAATTGGTATCGCTTGTCAGAGCAGTGACCAACGATCAGGGTTCACCAAAGCGGGATGGTGCCATGATGATTGACGTCGCAGCAGCGTGGGCAACAGCGCATGGTCTGGCGGATTTATTGGCAGCCGGAAGACTGAATACACTAGGCAGCTTGCCGGCTAGCACCCGAAATCGAAGGATCGCAACGATTATGTCTCGAGCGATTCCGTAAGCTTACTCGTTCAGTATTATTTATCCGGCAATTAAATATGCTGAATTTCCCCGCTCCCGCGAAGGCGGGAGCCTAATATCGGAATCTGCCGTGTTAAATAAAATTGGGTTCCCGCCCGGCGCAACCCTTGTGGTTGTACGCGGGAACGGGTATGGCTGAAATGGTTTTCCATATTTAGTTGCCGCATCAATAATTGGTGTTAGATCCCAGATAGCCGGTTCTATGGCCGCTACTGTCGACGATGCGGTGGTAAGTGATGAAAGAGAAGATTCAATGAAAAATAGGTTGGTTTGGAACTCGTTCCTTGCGTTTTTGCTGGTTGTCGTCGCATCGAGTTGCACACGCGACAACGGCCTTCCTGCAGATATATCAGCACTCTTGCTGACGCACGACATCGCCGTCCGCACTGCCGGCTTTCAAGCGCCGCTATCGAGCCGAGCGGGATTCATTTACATTGATCGCAATATTGACGTGGAAACGAAAATCGTCCGTGCGTTCCGCCTCGAGAAAATTGATTCAGGTGACAGACGTTTTGAGCGTTACGGTGAGCAGATCCGTGCGGCACCACTGTCGATGTGGGGAATCGCCGGTCGGCCGACGAGTTTGCGGCTCAAGAATGGCTCGCAGTTTGAGTACCTATACTTAGTGGCAACAGCGAGCCAAACCTACGTATTCGCCGAATACGCTTACGGATAACAGATCCAACACCGGACCCAATGCCAGTCACCCTGCTCAACAAGGCTACCCAAGCTGCGGTGATTGTCGTTGGTTCTACCTAGACCAACACCAACTACAATCCGTCAAAATTGGAAACGTCAGAATTCAGGTCGGTTGAACGATCTCTGTTGCAATCTCTGAAAACACGCGACAAAACTGCTCAACTTCAGTCTTGAACAGTAAGCGCGTTACGCCAGCGGCCGATGCTTCTGCCTGTAATACTTCATCGATGAACCCGGATACTACGACGACTGGAATTTCTGGTCGAATCGCTTTCAAAGCACGGGTAAAGTCCAAGCCGGACATGCCTGGCATGTTGTAGTCGGTCACGATTAGAGCGTAGTTTTGCGAAATCCCGCTAACAGCATCGAGCGCCAATTGTTGATTTGTAAATCCTTCGATGTCGAACCCATACTTTGCCATCAACCGTTCGACAAGGTAGACCAGTGACTCGTCATCATCGAGATAGAGAATAGGGATCCGTGTTCGCAAGCCTGACGTAGGATCGCGAGAAACGGACGCATCCGCTGTATTAGGACGCGCGGCAACCGCCGAGTCCTCCGCTGCGCGATGCACCGGAAAGTAAACAGTGAATGTTGTGCCGACACCTTGCTCGCTATCGAGGGTTATCGCGCCCTCATGCATCTGAACAATTCCTTGCACGACAGATAGACCCAGCCCCGTGCCTTCATCAACAGCTTTTGTCGTAAAAAAAGGCTCAAAGATTCTTGCTTGCAAGTTTGGCGGGATCCCGGGGCCGTCATCAATTACGCGCAAACGAACCATCGTGGTCGGCGCAGTAGTGCCAATTCGCCGCAAGAGCTCGTTTGCCGGATGCAACTCAACGAACTTCTCGTCAATCAATATGGTATCGACGACCGCGGATACTTTGCCCCCGCTGAGATTCATTGCCTGCGCGGCATTGGTGACAAGATTAATTACGAGTTGCTTGATCTGCGTTGTGTCCGCGAGAATCGTTGGCACACCCTTCTCACATTCGCAGCTAAACTGCACTCGCGCAGCGATTGTTGCCCGGAGCAAACGTGCCGAATCTTCAACGACCACGTCTAATTTGGTAGGGATGCGTTCGGTCAGCTGGCGGCGACTGAAAGAGAGTATCTGTGAAACCAAGTCGCGCGCACGTTCTGCAGCCTTCCGAATTTCCTCAATACTCTCGGTGACGGTGCGCTCCTTGGCGTCTTCGTGGGCAATCATGGCGTTGCCAAGAATTGTCGCCAAAATGTTATTGAAGTCATGCGCAATCCCGCCTGCAAGCGTCCCAATTGCCTCCATCTTTTGCGCCTCACGCAGCTTTGCCTCTAACGCAGCGCGAGCGGCCTCTGCCTTTGTACGGCGGGTGATATCGCGGCTAATGCCCAGTCGACCAATATACAAGTCTGCACTATCGCGTACATCAACAAACGTTGTTTCAAAAAATGCCAAGCGCCCGCTGTTGGCGAACTTTGCCCACCTTCCGTTGCTCCCATTGGCTTCGGTTGCAATTGCAGCATCCGCCGGAGGCTCGCGCAGGCATTCGGCTTGTTCATGTCCAATGATGTCGAGGCTGGTTCGCCCTATCAATTCCGCCTCGGAGCGACCGACGAATCCTTCGAATGCCCGATTGCATGCAAGGAATTTGCCGTTGGCATCTTTGAGCCAAATCAGGTCATCAAGCGAGTCAAACATGGATCGGATACGCGCCTCATAAGAGCGTTTCTGCCGTTGATATAGCTCCTGCATTTCGTCAGAAGAAATCGCAAGCGACAGCTCAAGGGTGTATCGATCTTGCTCAAACTCACGGTAGGCTGAGTCGACAGCCGATAAGAGCTGTATCCAAGTCTCTTGATTCGGCGGCTCGCTAGCATCCAGACTAAGTTTGCGCAATTGACGCGCCAATAACCGATGCATAGAGGACTAATCTTCCCCGAACGTCGTGAGCGTCATGGTCTGATTATGCAGATCGCAACGCCCGCTGGCGAGCGGAGAAATTTCGCCATAAGAGTAATACCCGATGAGCTGAGTTCCCTGTGGTAGTACGTTTGCCACAGCGTCGATCTCCTCCTCAGCGCGCTGGCCCAGGACAAGTCGCCGCCCGACACAACTAATCGCAATACAGACCGATTGATTGGCGGGATTGAGCAGCGGGTTGATCATCGCCGCCGCAGCATCAGTTGCGCCATCAATCAATCGATCAGAATTCGCCCGCATGAGCCGGACACGACTCCCCTGCGGGATATCGCCGGCAAAGGTAATTGAGTTGTCAGTCTCGTTGACACCGAGGATAGTGCGTACGGTATGGCCATCCTCGTCTAGTTCATTGCGGATGGCCAACGGAAAGAGGTAAGCGGATGCCGGCAGTTCGGCTGCACGAGCACCCAGATACCGCTTGTACAACAGCAGAGCCGGCTGACCGTCAAGACTATAAAGAACGTTACCCGATGAGTGTGTGACCTCGCGCTCGGGTCCCAGCACGTCCAAGCCGCCCTTTGATCCATGCGCGATTTTGACTGCCTCACCGTAAAGCCCGACCGCCGTGACGTAGCCTCGTTGCGCCGCGCCATCCACAAGTACCCAAGTCTTTTCAAAACGCGGTCCGTCTCCCGCCAACCCGCCCGTGACAATTACCTGGGGCGGCAGAATGCTGGCGAGTCCGTTTACCAGTTGCGAGCCGTTCACGGCCAGCCCTTCCGAAAGAACAAACACGCTTTTGAGTTTGTCTGATAGCAAGGACTGCGCGATTTCCGCGCCAACCGTGAAAGACTCCGCTGCACTGGCGAGCGGGGTCGCCAGCAGTCTCAGAGTTGTGCGTTCGAACTGGATAACTGCAACAACTAGCGAATCGTCAGTCAGAGTTCGGCCGTAAATTTCACCGCTACTTGAACAGCCCATACAGGCCGCCTGTGGATAGGTTGCGCTCAGATCGGCAAACGCGCGTCCTAACGGGGAACTTTCGCTACCGCCGAACACAAGAATGAGTGTTGAAGGCGAATCCATTGCTCCGTCGAGCGGCGTACTCCAACCTGCGTTCGGCACAAAAAGATGGACTGCGACTTTCATTACCTTCCGCCTTCCCGTAGTATTTCCAGCGAGCTGTGACGGAGACCACGTTAAAAGCTAGGCGACTGTCAAAAATCAAGCTCTAGTTTGCAGATTAGCAGAGTTGCAAGGAAACGCTAAACGTTAACTAGCGTACAGGCACCGAGGCGCAGCGTTAAGTTGTTTTTCCTCGCACCATCTCCCCAGTTATTTTTCTGCGTGTATAGGAAGCGCACCGCTTACTGAGGAACGCTATTGGAGTTCGCAAGGTGTTGCAATTATGCCAAAGCCGCAGCGTCGTTTGTGGCAAAACCCAAGCAGTGGGGTAGTTTCAGACCGTTTGGGCTGGAAGTGGCGGTAGATGCTGGTGGTGGAGATGTAATAATGAACCATCCACTGCTTTACGCATTTTGTGAATTCGATTCTTTGGCCACGGTGAGCCTCACTCAATGGTTCTAAACTGGTACGCGGATTGGAGTCACTTGAAATCGACACTCAGTTGGAGTGTTCGCCATCACAAGCGTTTCTAGCGTGCCAATTTCAGGCCGACTACCGCGTTAAGGATCGAGTCCCTGGAAAAGGGCTTTGACACCAAGCCGTCAAACGCGGTTTTGCTGCTCAAAGGTGACTCGCTGGCCAGCAATATTTTTGGCACTTCTCGGCCTTCACCAACGTGTGAATTTATGGTGGCGACGATGTTAATGCCTTCGACAAAACCGGTGTCGATTGGATCGACCACCACCACGTCAAATTGCTCCTGCACCATGGCATCAAACGCCTCTTCCGCGCTCGCCACGACCACCACACGGTAGTCATTTTTTTTCAGCGCCCCCGCAGCGAACATGGTTTGATCCCGCGCAGCACCGATGATTAACACCGCCGCCTTCTTCTGCTCGCGCAGTGAATGGCGGGTGATGAGGCTAGATGTCGCGTTAGCATCATCCCGTACGCCGATCACTGCTGCGATTGCTTCGTTGAGTTGTTGATCGGCGACGGGTTGGCGCAGGTAGGCACTGATTCCATTTTCGCGGCAGGCGATGGCATCACCCGGTTTGCCGTCCGCTGCTAGCATGATGATGGCGGTTTGTTTGAGTTGTGGGTGGTGTTTGATGCAGAAAGCTAGGGCGAAACCGTCCAGCGTTGTCAGTTCATCGGATGTGATGACCAGCGGAATCGGATTCTCTTCTTTCGCCATGCGCGTGAGCAGCCGCAACGCCACATTGGCATTATCCGCCTCGCGCGGCATCATGCGCCAACCCTTTACCAATTCCGCAAGTTGGGTTCGCTCCTCGATATTTTTGCTGACGATCAGGATCGGAACCCCAGTTAGGGTAACAAACGTCGGTCTCGTAATTGGTGTTTTGCTGTCACTAAACGGGAATACGGCGGTGAACTGGAAGCTGCTGCCGAGTTTGCGCTCCTGTACCTCGAGTTTGTTTTCCACCGCACCATCGCCGGTATTGCCAGCGAGTGCGCGCACGATTTGTCTGGCCAGTGCCAGTTGCATGGCGGCGGACGCGGGCATGGCCTTCGGCTTGATCGAGCCCGGCCGGATGAGTTGCTCTACACTCAATGACAGGTGAATTTGTTGCTCTGCGGTGTACTCGGGGGCGATAACGAGTGTCACTTCGGTACGCTGGTCTGTCGGGTGATCGCCTGCTTGCGGCGCGGCAGCCGAATCGACCAACGGCGCGGATTCGATTGCGTAGTCAAGCAGATTGCGCAGCACCAGCATCAATTTGGCCGCGTCTCCGCAGAGTTCATCAGGAACATCTTGCTCCACTCGAATCTTTAGTTGTACTTGTCGTTGTGCGGCTTTATCGGCCGGCCCTGCGATCATCTCGGCGAGGCATTCGCGCAGATGAAACGGTGCAATCTCCAAGTTGACGATGCCGATTTCGATGCGCGGGAAGTCGAGCAGGCCGGCGACTGCCTCCAACGCGCTGTTTGCGGCAGTCTCTACCCGCCGCAGTTGCTCGAGCAGGTTTCCGGGCATTTCCAGTTGCTCGGCTCTATGCAAGGCAGAGCCGACCGATTCGTGGGCAACACTGAGTTCACGCACGATCTTGCCGATGAGTGCCATTTGGTTGGCGATCATGCCCTCTGGTGCCGATTCGGCCACGGCAGCAACCCGCGCAGTTGTCTGGTGGAATAGATGCAGGCGTCCGGTGATGCCAGACTCATCATCAACCGCGAGTGAGACTTGCGCAATGGCCTCACCACTGAGTAGCGCGAAAGACCGCTGGTCGCGTTGGCTGCTGCCGGGCGCGGCATCAAACAGTAAATAAAGCGGGCCGCTGCGTTGTTGTGTCGAATTGGAGGCAGCCTCGAATAACTCGGCGCAACTGGTGCCGATAAGCGACTGCGGCGCGACGTGAATTTCGAAAAGCCGACAAAACGCCTCATTAAGCATTTCAACATTACCCTCGGCATTTTCAACAACACAAGCATCAGTTATGTTTTCCACCAAGTCGAGCAAGTGCGTGCCGTGGGCATTGGCCGCCGCTTCGTTGGCCTTTTCAAGCGACAGGTCACGCAGCCACACACCAATGCTGACAGGCTTGCCGTTGGTTGCGGTGACGGCACCGAGCTTGGCTGCCATCGGCAGCACGTCGTGCGGTGCCTCAGCGGTGGCCAAACCGGCCGCGATAATGCCGACTTCCATGGCGTGTGAGCCGACCTTGCCCTCGGCGATTCGCTGTAGCGTCTGCTCGAAACGCGCCCGGTCGCGACTGGCCACAATGCGCGCAAGATCCCAGCTTTCGACGAGATCAAGTGCCTCCCCTGTGGGGGGGACATCACCGGCTAATTTCCGCGCGGCAGAGGTGGCGGCGATGACCTTTCCCTCGAGACTAAGCTCGAATATCACTTCGTCGAGCGCGTTTAGCAGGCCGGCCGGATTCTTCATTCTGTGGAAACAAAGTATTGGCTGATCGGTTCGTCGCCAACTGCTGCGCATGCTTCGCCAACGCGGGGTAATAGTGTCTTGGCGATGGTTTTGCCAAGCTCGACGCCCCACTGATCAAAACTGTTCACGTGCCATATCACACCCTGCGTAAACACTTTGTGTTCGTACAAGGCGATGAGTGCACCCAAGTGAAAGGGATCCAGCCGTTGGAGCTCAATCATGGCAACCGGCCGCCCCCCCTTGTGGACGCGATACGATGGCAAATTCTCACCGTGGTTGCCAAACCAAAACGCGTTGGCTTGCGCAAACGCGTTGGCCAGCAAGCGTTGGTGTTGGGATTCAGAGCGGCCCTCACGTTCCCGCACGATGATGATATCGCTGGAAACGATGTCAGTCCCTTGGTGCAACAACTGATGGAAGGAGTGCTGGCCGTTGGTGCCAGCCTCGCCGAAAATGACCGGGCACGTCGCGTAATCAATCGCGTTGCCTTCGAGATCAACCGACTTGCCGTTGGACTCCATCTCCAGCTGCTGTAGATGTTTGGGCAATAGCGCCAGACGCTCGGCATACGGCAGCACCGCGTGCGAGGTAATGCCCTTGAAGTTGCGGTTCCAAACGCCGTATGCGGCGAGCAGCATCGGCAGATTTTTGGTCAATGGTGCCGATGCGAAGTGCTGATCCATGGCTGCGGCACCATCCAACATCGCGCGGAAATTGAGAAAGCCCGTGGCCAGCGCAATCGGTAAACCCACGGCCGACCACATCGAGAATCGGCCACCAACACCGACCGGGAAAGTGAACGTCGCGGCAGGTAAATAACCACGTCGCGCCGCCTCTTCCGGGTTGGCGGTAATCGCCGCGAATTGGGCCGGGAACGCGCCTTCTCCCGCGCCCGCTTCCAGCCAACCACGCGCGGCCTCGGCGTTGATGGTGGTTTCTTCCGTGGTGAAGGTTTTGGAGATCACCACCACCAAGGTAGTCAGTGGTGAGAGGGGCGCGGTGATGTCGTCAAACGCGGCACCATCAATGTTGCTTAAGAAGTGAATGTGCGGGCCGTCGGCAAATCGCGACAGCGCACGTACGGCGAGTTCCGGACCCAATGCGGACCCACCGATCCCGATCACCAAAACATCCGTGTAGCGATGGTCGGCAAGACTTCTCGCCTTGGCGTGGCCGCTGCGGACGGCCTCCACCCAATTTTCAATTTTTGCCAACGGCTCGGCGATGTCTGCCGGCAATTTGCCGCTGTCGGGGGATAGGCGCAGCATGGTGTGCAAAACCGGACGTTGTTCGGTCAGGTTCATCGCTCGGCCAGAAACAAGGTCCGCCGCTTTCTTGGCTAGGCCGATTTCCGCCGCGAGTTCACCAAGACTGCTCAGCGCCTCGGCAGGAAGTGTTTGGCGCGTCAAGTCAAGTGAGATTCCGCATGCGCTAACGAGAGTCGGCGGCGTCGGCGCACTCGTCGCTGCCGCCGATTTCTGCGAGTCTGCGAGCGCCGTCAGCGTTTGCCAGGCCGTCGTGTTTTGCGGTCGTGTCATGTGTGTTCGATGCGTTTAGAGTTTGCAGCCATTATAGAGACCGGCAGAGGTTACCGGCATGGCAAACACCAATGGCAGAAAAGTTAGGTGGCGAGGCAGGCGGTGTCAGCTAAACTTTTCGTTATGCCGATTGCACCGACTCCTCCGACTTTCCGGACTTCACCCCCGCCGCTGCTGCAACATACGCCGCATGGCCTTCACTGTGCTGCGGGGGATTTCTACGTCGATCCATGGCGGCCAGTCGACCGGGCTGTCATCACCCACGCGCACAGCGACCATGCCAGGCCGGGGCACGCTGCATATTTGGCGACGCCGGACGCCTTGGGTGTGCTCAAAGCGCGGCTAGGAGCAAAGGCGACAATTGACACTTTGGCCTATGGTCAGACGGTGACGATGGGCGAGGTGACAGTGTCGCTGCACCCGGCTGGGCATGTATTGGGGAGCGCACAGGTACGCATCGAGCACCGGGGCGAAGTCTGGGTGGTATCCGGCGATTACAAACTCGACCCGGATCCTACCTGCGCGGCGTTTGCACCGGTGCGTTGTCACACATTCGTCACCGAGTCGACTTTCGGTTTGCCGATCTATCGCTGGCGCACGCCGGAACTGATGTTTGGCGAGATCAATCGGTGGTGGGCGGAAAATGCCGCAGCCAGTCGCGCCAGTGTGGTGTACGCCTACGCATTTGGCAAAGCGCAGCGTATTTTGGCGAGCATCGACGCCGCTATCGGGCCAATTATTTGCCACGGTGCGGTTGAAGTCCTAAACCGCGCCTATCGGGATGCGGGAGTGCCGTTGCCCGCCACTTCACTGGTGACGGACCTGCCAAAGAATTTCGATTTCGGTCGCGCGTTGGTGATTGCACCACCCTCGGCGGCTGGCTCGCCATGGATGAAACGCTTTGGTGAGCATGCGGATGCGTTTGCCTCGGGGTGGATGGCAGTACGCGGCGCACGCAAGCAGCGTGGTGTGGATCGCGGTTTTGTCATTTCGGATCACGCCGATTGGCCGGGCCTGTTGACGGCCATTGCGGAGAGCGGCGCATCACGCGTGCTGGTGACACACGGCAGTGTTCCGGTGATGGTCCGATATCTCCGTGACACGGGGCTGGAGGCGGACGCGCTGGAAACCGAATTTTCAGGTGAGGGTGAAGGCGAAGGCCGGGCCGAGGCGCTGCTTGACACCGCTACAGAAGCCGCGAGCGCAGCGGAAATTGAAAGTACGGCCGAAATTGAAAGTACGGCTTCATGAAAGACTTCGCCGCGCTGTTCGACGCGCTGGACCAGAGCACCGCGACCGGTGACAAAGTGGCCGCATTGACGGCCTATTTTCGCGAGGCCGACCCGGCGGACGCTGCTTGGGCGGTGTATTTTTTGACGGGTAATCGGCCCAAACAAGCCGTGCCGAGCAAACGTTTGCATCAAATTGCGGCGGAGGTAGCTGGTCTGCCAGATTGGTTGTTCGCCGAGTGTTACGACCAGGTTGGCGACCTCGCCGAAACGATTGCGCTCATCCTGCCACCGCCAACGTCGCGCGCGTCGATCGGGCTGAGTGTGTGGGTGAATGAACGTTTATTGCCGCTGCGTCAGCTTGACGAGGCGGCGCAACGCGCGGCGCTAATTGGCTATTGGAACGAGCTCGCCGGCACCGAACGCTTTGTGTTCAACAAACTCATCACTGGCGGTTTTCGGGTTGGTGTCTCAACCCTGCTGGTGGTGCGCGCGCTCGCCAATGTTTCGGGCGTTGACGCCAAAGTGATTTCGCATCGCCTCGCGGGGGATTGGCAACCGACGGCGCAGAATTTTTCTGCACTGGTGGGGGAGGCATCGAGTACGTTTGACGTTAGCCAGCCATACCCGTTTTTTCTTGCGCATGCATTGTCAGATGCACCATACACATTGGGCAACGTACACGATTGGCAGGCGGAGTGGAAGTGGGATGGCATCCGCGGCCAACTCATCAAGCGGCAGGAGCAGTTGTTTCTGTGGTCGCGCGGTGAAGAGTTGGTCTCGGCACAATTTCCGGAAATCATCGCTGCCGCCGCGCGCTTGCCGGACGGCGTGCTGGACGGCGAAATTCTGGCGATGCGCGAGGGCAGTGTGATGCCATTTACCGCGCTGCAAAAGCGCCTAGGCCGCAAGAATCCGGGCAAGAAAATTCAAGCCGACACACCGGTGGCGTTCGTTGCGTACGATTTGTTGGAGGTGGCAGGCGAGGACTGGCGGCAACGACCACTACATGAACGTCGAACCAAGCTGCATGAAGTGGTCTACAGCATCGTGCTGGGCGCGGATGAACGGCACGTCATTCAACTCTCCGACATCGTGCGTGCACCATCGTGGGCGACACTAGCGCTGGCGCGTGATCAATCGCGGAAGAATGGCACCGAAGGCTTAATGTTGAAACGCCGCGATTCCGCTTACGGCGTCGGGCGCACAGCCACCGGGAAGGGTTTAGGAAATGATTGGTGGAAGTGGAAGGTTGATCCCTTCACTATCGATTGTGTGCTGATGTACGCGCAGCGCGGCCACGGCAAACGGGCGAACTTGTATACCGACTATACGTTTGGAATATGGAAGTCTAATAAAGACGGGCAGTTTGGGTCAGAAATGCCTGAAAACGCCCGCCAATTGGTTACTTTTGCCAAGGCGTACTCGGGCCTGACCGACGAGGAGATTCGCGAAGTGGATGTGTTTATCCGCAAGAACACGCTAGAAAAATTTGGTCCGGTGAGGACCGTGAAAGCCGGGATGGTGTTTGAATTGGCGTTCGAGGGTATACAACGGTCGAACCGACACAAGTCAGGTTTCGCAGTACGATTTCCGCGCATCACGCGCATTCGGTACGACAAAAAAATTGAAGATGCCGATAGCGTCGAACTGATCGCCGCAATGATGGTGCCATAACCACCCGATGACGCCGCCGCAAAAGCAGGGGGGCCGCATTTTTTCCTCGCGGGGATGGCCACAGGCACACTGCCCAATGACAACTTCTGCCTGGACACGATTGGCAACATCAGCCGCCGCTACATCACGGCGGATTCTGGCAACTTGCTGCAATTGCCCACCTTCGACAATGACAACCGCATTGCCACCACCGTGGCACCGGGGTTGCGTGCCGCAATCCGCGTTCTCTTGTGCATACCCAAAACAGTCTCGGTTAAACTAGCCAAAACTCCGGACACACATGGCCACTCCCGCAATCAAGATAGAAGCGCCAAAATTGGTTCCCGTCTCACAGCGCGGCAACGCGCCGGAGCGACGTCTGACATTCAAAGAGGTCATTGACGCATTAGTCGAAGACGGTTTTGTCAGTACGCCGGACGCCGAGCGTATCTTTAAGGAATACCGCGCCAATGGCAGCGATGCCCATCCGCTGGTAGCCCTGTCGTTGGCAAAAATCAAATCGGCCAAACCACCATACCGATCGTTGGATATCGCCATGTTGACCGAATGGCTTGCCGGACGCCTCGGGCTGCCGTATTACCATATTGATCCGCTGAAAGTTGACATGCGCGCCGTCACGGATGTGATGTCTTCCGATTACGCCACCAAACGCAATATCCTGCCGGTCGAAGTGCGTGGTCGAACCGCCGTGATTGCCACCGCCGAGCCCTACATCACCTCTTGGCAAAAGGATTTGGGCGAAATGTTGCGGCTGGAGTTCACAGTCGTGATCGCCAACCCGCTCGACATTACGCGTTACGTTGGTGAGTTCTACAATCTTTCGCGCTCTGTCAAACGCGCGGAAAAATCTGGTGTTGGCAACGCCGGACTGAATAACTTCGAGCAGCTGGTCGAAATGGGCAAGAGCGGTCGCACCCTCGACGCTAACGACCATCACATCGTGGTGCTAGTGGACTGGTTATGGCAGTACGCGTTTGACCAGCGCGCCTCCGATATCCATCTGGAGCCGCGCCGTGAAACCGCGACGGTTCGGTTTCGTATCGACGGCGTGCTGCACGCGGTTTATCAGATGCCCGCCTCCGTCGCGGTTGCTGTGACGGCGCGTATCAAGATATTGGGCCGGATGGATGTGGTGGAGAAGCGCCGCCCGCAGGACGGTCGCATCAAGACGCGTACGCAAGAAGGTCTTGAGATCGAATTGCGCCTCTCAACGCTGCCGACCGCACACGGTGAAAAGCTGGTCATGCGTGTGTTTGACCCCGAAGTTTTGGTACGCGACTTCTCCGAGCTGGGCTTCACAGCGGAAGATGATGCCAAGTGGCAAGAGTTGATCAAACATCCGGGCGGCATCATCTTTGTGACCGGGCCAACTGGTTCGGGCAAAACTACCACGCTCTACACCACACTCAAGCAACTCGCCACGCCGGAGGTCAACGTGTGCACCATCGAGGACCCGATCGAGATGGTTGAGCCCGCGTTTAACCAAATGCAGGTACAGACCAATATTGATTTGGGCTTTGCCGAGGGAGTGCGTGCGTTGATGCGGCAAGACCCGGACATCATCATGGTCGGTGAGGTGCGCGATCTGCAAACAGCGGAAATGGCGGTTCAGTCCGCACTCACCGGGCACTTGGTGCTTTCAACGTTGCACACCAATGACGCGCCCACCGCCGTGACGCGCTTACTCGATCTGGGTGTACCTGCGTATCTGTTCAACTCGACCGTGCTGGGGGTAATGGCGCAGCGCCTGGTGCGGACCTTGTGCCCGCACTGCAAAGAGAAAGTCCCATTCAGCGAGCCGACCGATCATCAACTTTGGCATTCGCTAGTATCACCCTGGAAAGGTGAGCCGCCCCGTGAGGTATATCGCCCGGTAGGCTGCCTAGAGTGCCGCAATACCGGCTACCTCGGCCGAATGGGTATCTATGAAATCTTACTGATGAACAACGAGCTGAAGAAACTAGTCAATGAACACGCAGATATCGTTGCCATCACTGAGCAGGCGTACAAGTCGGGCATGAAGCCACTCAGGCTCTCAGGCGCGATGAAGGTCGCGCAGGGCTTGACCACCATCGACGAAGTATTAAAGGTTGCGCCGCTAGCATCCTAGTCTCAGCAAGCGGTGCCGCGTGGTGCCGCCGTTGGCCCAAACCATGTTCGTCTTGCCCAAAACAAGCTAACAGGGCGACTGTTTTGTCTATGCAAAGAAGAACAAACGCGGCGTACGTTCGTATCATTTCCCGCCGGAACGAACCGCCAGCAACAAGACATGACCAATAAAGTGCCATTGCCTGTGACCCGTGATCGAAGGCCGCAGACGCCGTAATTCAGCACTCAGCGTGTGGCAGCCGCAGCGCGGGATGAAAACTGAGTCCCGCTACGACATCCACGCTCTTGGCCAAGCGGTCTTGCATTAAGACGCGAGTAAAACGCGAGTAAAACGCGGATAAAACGCGGATAAAGCGCGGATAAAACGCGGATAAAACGGGCCGAGTAATACGGGTAAGCGACGATTATTCTGCGATAACGTAGCTAGATGCCTCGCCGCCCTCGCATCCAACTCGATAACGTCCCGCTCCCTATCTTCCAGAGTAATCATGGTCTCCGATTATTTAAGACGGCAGCGGCGCATTTGTAACCCCGACGAGACTGTGGAGTGGTTCGACCGACGGGTTTGGCAGTCGGCTGGCGAAGGATCACGCATAGAGAATAGCGCAGTGTGGTAGAGTCAAAAGCCGCGTGTGTCAGTAGCATAAAATTAGATCAGCGTCTTGCGCCGCACGCCCTTGCCGCAACCTGCCATTCACGGGAGGCACCATAGCAAGCAAATCGTCGATCACCGCTCGCAAGCCAGTCGCGCGTCGGCAGCCGCGCAAGAAGGCACCCCGAAAGCGGCGAGACCCCCTTGCTATTTTTTCTGCGGCGGACAAGGTCGCGCATCTGCCCGAGCAGTCGCACGGCCTGCCGCATGCCGAACGTCTCGTCCAAGGGCGCGGGCTGCGGACCATCAGCCCACGGCGAGCGCTGGCGCGCTGGAAGCCCGCAGATGGCCGCGCCGATCCGATCGACCTGCTGATTGCCAACAGTGCCGGTCGTGTGCCAGAGCTGGTGCCGATACGCTACGGCCGCATGATGGCGAGTCCGTTCGCGTTCTATCGGGGCGCTGCGGCGATCATGGCGCATGACTTATCTTTCATGCCAAATATCGGCCTGAATGTGGTGGCGTGCGGGGACGCGCATCTCGTCAATTTTGGCGGTTTCGCCACCCCTGAGCGCCAGCTGGTATTCGATATCAACGACTTCGACGAGGTGTCGGTAGCACCGTGGGAGTGGGATGTGCGCCGCCTTACTGCCAGCTTTGTCATTGCCGGGCGGGCTAACGGTTTCTCGCCGGACGACTGTACCGCCTGCGCTACCGCAGCGGCGCGCAGCTACCGTGAGCAGATCGCGCGCTACGCGGAGATGCCGGTGCTCGAATCCTACTACGAGTTCATCGACCTGAAGAAGCTTGCGCTGGCCAACCCTGATGCCGAATTGAAGAAGCTCACGCTCAAACGGATCCGCAAGGCCGAGGCGGATTCGGCGCACCTGAAGGAATTCGCCAGGCTCGCCTACAGGGCGGGTGACACACCGCGCATCAAGGACCAACCACCGCTGATCTACCATGACCAAGACCTTCAGCGGCAGGCCGACTTTCATTTATCCTATTTCCGGCAGTTGACATTGCGTAAACCGGCTGCAAGCTAGACTGGACGCCAGTTTCAATGGATTTATTGGAGTCACCAAATGGGTGAAGCAAAAAGGCGTCAACTTGCTGTCCAAACG
>Ga0315906_10005974_pt1 | contig 15179 bp, 14 predicted proteins | sample LakEriMetagenome_4_FD_203526 | JGI IMG/M metagenome (GOLD analysis project Ga0315906, IMG submission 203526) | Freshwater fungal communities from buoy surface, Lake Erie, Ohio, United States - Buoy 2 MA122 | ecosystem: Environmental > Aquatic > Freshwater > Lake > Lake biofilm | place: USA...
TTCCGACCGGAATATACGCCGGGATTATAACTTGTATTGGAAACAAACCGAACGTCAGACCAGTGAATTGCTGAGCCGTTCCGGTGTAGATCATGCAACCTTACGTACGGATCAGCCTTACGTACAACCTTTATTGAATCTGTTTAAAAGGAGGGGAGCCAAAGTATGATGCAGCGGCTTGTCTTCTTTATTCTTTTTGCCTTCGCACTCAAGGTTGCTTCAGCGCAAACTACGGTGACGTCACGACTCGATACCACTAAAGCCATAGTAGGGCAGACCGTCGGTATGGAAGTGAAAATTGTTCAGGCTCCGGAAACCGAAGTTTTCTGGCCTTTACTGAATGATTCAATAGGTGGAGTAGACCTGATTAACACCGGAACAGCTGATACGCAAAAGACATCGGATCAGCAGTTGCTCATCACCCGCCGCTATGTGCTGATGGCATTTGATTCAGGCAGCTTTGTAATTCCGCCACTAACTTTCAATGTGCGCAGCCCCAAAGGCAATGCGGATATATCAACCAATCCCCTCCGCCTCGAGGTTTTTCTGATGCCGGTTGATACCACCAAGGCGATTAAAGATATTGCTCCGCTGGTAGAAGTGCCTTACGATTGGTTGAATCTTTTGCTCATTATTCTTGGCGTAATTCTGTTGGCCGCAATCGTTTACTGGCTTTATAAGCGGTACACCGGAAAGAAGGAAGTTGTGGAAGTGGCAAAGGAATTAAAAAGAACTCCACATGAGATCGCTTTGGAAGAGTTGGAGAAATTGCGTGTTGCCGGATTATGGCAGCAGGGCAGAGTCAAGATTTATTATACGGAGTTAACGGATATTCTGCGCCGTTATATTTCTGCCCGATGGAATATTAATGCTATGGAGCTTACTAGTGATGAAATTTTATCATCGGGTTTTGTCCGTTTGCTTGGTAATGAAAAAAAACATCTGGTTTTTATTCTGCAAATGGCCGATCTGGTAAAATTCGCGAAGGCACTTCCGCTACCGGCCGATCATGAGAATTGCTTAGCGGGTGCTGTTGAATTCGTAAAGGCTTCCATACCCGTCCCGGTTACTGAATTAAAAGAGGAGGCAAAATCATGATGGGTTTGCCTGAAGGTGTTCATTTTAAAAATCCGGAACTGCTCTGGCTCTTAATCCTTGTTCCGTTAATGATCTGGTATTTTTTTAGGGTAAAGCGTCACACACGCCCCAGAATCCGAATCAGTACAACAGAAGCCTTCCGTTATTATCGTCCAACTTTACGACAGCGTTTGGTGAATTTGCCGGTAGCCTTAAGGATAGTTGCTGTTGCACTCATAATTGTCGCACTGGCTCGTCCTCAAACAACCAGTAAAGGATCCAATATCACAACTGAGGGGATCACCATTGTGGTGGCACTGGATATTTCTACCAGTATGCTCGCTGAAGATTTTCGTCCTAACCGGATTGAAGCAGCGAAGAAAGTGGCGATGGAATTTATTGCAGGACGCCCTACGGATTTGATCGGCCTGGTTGTATTTAGCGGAGAAAGTTTCACGCAATGTCCGGTAACCAGCGATCATGCAGTTTTACTAAACCTGATTCGCGAAATCAAACCCGGCATGCTGCAGGATGGTACAGCTATTGGCGATGGACTTGCAACTGCTGTTGCCCGCTTAAAGGATGCAAAGACTGCCAGTAAGGTGGCTGTGCTGATTACCGATGGGGTGAATAATGCCGGATCTGTCCCTCCACTTACCGCCAGTGAAATTGCAAATACTTTCGGAGTAAGGGTTTATTCGATTGGGGTTGGAACCCGAGGGACTGCACCTTATCCTTTTCAAACGCCTTTTGGAACTCAATATCAGAATATGGAGGTGCAGATTGATGAAGCACTGCTAACAAAAATTGCAGAAACTTCAGGGGGCAAGTACTTCCGGGCTACCAACAATAAAAAGCTCGAAGCCATCTTCAATGAAATTGATCAGATGGAGAAATCAAAAGTGGAAGTAACAGAATTCAGAAGGTATTCCGAAGAATATCTTCCCTATGCATTGCTGGCATTTTGTTTGTTAATGCTGGAATTGATTTTACGTTACACCTGGCTAAAAAGTATCCCCTGATGTTCCGTCTCGCTCATCCAGAACTTCTTCCTTTGTTGCTGCTGCTGCCGGTACTGATTGTTCTGTACCTGATCATGCGGCGGCAAAAGAAGATTGCACTATCGCGGTTTGGGAATGATAAGATGATCCGCAGGTTATTTCCGGATGTATCGATCACAAGGCCCGGTATTAAATTTATTTTACTTCTGATTGCATCCGCCTTTTTTATTGCGGGACTCTGTGGTCCTTTAATTGGTTCCCGGCTTGAAGAAGTGAAGCGGAAAGGAGCCGATATAATTATTGCACTGGATGTTTCCAACAGCATGCTCGCCGAAGATCTTAAACCGGATCGTTTGCAGCGGGCACGCCAGGCCATCAGTCGCCTGATCGATAAGTTGCAGGGCGATCGAATCGGGATCATTGTTTTTGCCGGTGATGCTTATGTGCAATTACCGGTTACCACGGATTATGGTGCCGCAAAAATGTTTTTGAATACCATTGATACGGATCTGGCTCCCAAGCAAGGTACCGCAATTGGAGCCGCTATAGATCTGGCAGTTTCTTCCTTCACGGACACCACGAAGAAGCACAGCGCAATCATTGTTATTACCGATGGTGAAAATCATGAGGATGATGCGGTGAAGTCTGCGCGTGAATCCGCTGATCAGGGCATTAAGGTGTATACTATCGGCATGGGTTCTGAACAGGGAGCACCCATTCCTATTCTTAATAATGGAGTTAGGGTAGGTTTCCGACAGGATAAATCCGGCAAAACAGTAATTACCCGGTTGGATGCATCGAAGCTGAGTGAAATAGCTGATGCCGGTAACGGACGGTTTATTCGTGCTACCAACAGTGAGGATGGATTGGATGATATCTTAAAGGAATTAAGCGGACTCGATCGCAAAGAGTTTAAAGCCAAGATGTATACGGATTATGAGAATCAGTTTCAGTATTTTCTTGGTATTGCCTTGTTCTTTCTGTTGCTCGAATTCCTTCCCGGTGAAAGAAAGAGTAAGTGGTTTGCACGTATTAATCTTTTCGGAGTTAAACGTCAGAATAATGCAGCATAAAATGTTTACATATAAGCAGTCTCTCTGCCTCATCCTTCTTCTATGGTCTCCGTTTTTCCTGCAGGCACAGAAGTCGGTAAATACCATTCGTTAAGGCAACAAGCTGTATGAAAGTAAGGAGTACAGTGAAGCGGAAAAGGCATATCGTCGCTCACTGGCCACGGATGCAGGTTCTTTTCCTGGCAACTATAATCTGGGAAGCGCTTTGTATCGGCAGGATAAGCACGAGGAAGCCGCCCGTCAGTATTTACAGGGTGCGGCCAATACAAAAGATAAGGAGGGGCAATCACGTGCTTACTACAACATGGGAAACTCTTTGCTGAAAGCAGAAAAATTTGAGGAGAGTATTGAAGCCTATAAACTGGCCCTGAGGAACAATCCGGCCGATGAAAATGCAAAGTATAATCTTTCATATGCATTAATGAAGCTGAAGAAGCAACAGCAACAACAGCAACAGCAAAATCAGAAGGATCAGAATAAGGATAAGAATAAGGATCAACAGAAGCAGCAACAACAACAGCAGCAGGAACAACAAAAGGAGAAGGAACAGCAACAACAGCAACAACAGCAACAACCTAAAATTTCAAAAGAGGATGCTGAAAGGATGCTGGAAGCGTTGAAGAATGATGAAAAGGATCTGCAGAAGCAGAAAGCAAAACGTTATGAAATCCGTTCAACCCGACCTGAAAAGGATTGGTAATGCAGGAGGTCGGAAATTTCTTTGGCAACTTCATTCGCAGGCTTTTCCGCATTAATTATTTTTGAAGCTTTCCGGTAGTTTACCTCTCGATTGGGAAGTATTTCCAGGATGTATTCCATCAGATCGACATCACCCAGATTCGACAGTAATGGTCGTTTCTTTTTTTCAGGAGCAAGCCTATGAAACAGCACTCCCGGCTGCACTTTAAGATAAATACAGAGCCCGTAGGCATTCATAAAATCGACATTTTCAGGATTAGCTCCGCAGCCACCTCCGGTAGCTACAACGATCCGGCTTTTATTTTCCAATTGTCGAAGCACATCGGATTCGATTTGGCGAAATGCTTTTTCACCGCCGCTTTCAAATAATTCAGAGATCGACTTTCCTGCTACCAACTCAATAGCTGCATCCAGATCAATAAAGGAATATCCGGTTAAATCAGCAAGCAATTTTCCAGCGGTGGATTTACCGGCACCCATAAATCCAATCAGAAAAACAACTTCCGTATTCATCTTAGCGTTTGTAAAATTTCATCCGGTAATCAGCATCCGTTCTTCCTTTCATGATATCTCCGAGACGGCCTTTCAGTAATTGTTTTTTTAAGGGCGTGAGGTAATCCGTAAAAAGTACTCCTTCAATATGATCGTATTCATGCAAAATGATCCGGGCGCGCAATCCCGAATAAGTTTCAGTATGGGTTTCAAAGTTGATATCCTGATAACGAATGGTAATATGTTCTTTGCGTTCAATATCTTCACGAATGCCGGGAATACTCAGACAACCTTCGTTGAACTTCCATTTTTTTCCATCCTGTGCAAGAATTTCAGCGTTGATGAATACTTTTTTAAATCCATTCGCTTCCGGTTCGTCCTGGCTAAAAGGCGTAGCATCCACAACAAATAGACGGATACCTAATCCAACCTGTGGTGCAGCAAGACCAACTCCAAAACAATGGTACATGGTATCAAACATATTCTGAACCAACACGGTCAGGTCTTTATGGTCCCTTTCAATGGGCACTGCTTTTTTCCGGAGAACCGGATCGCCATAGGCGGTAATCGGGTAAATCATTTTGTTAGATCGTTTTCGAAGCCAGGTATTGCTGCAGCAAGATGGCCGCACTAACCCGGTCGAGCATTCCTTTGTCGTTTTTTACTTTTTTCGATTGGCCACTTTCCGTCATAGCCTGCATGGCCATTACGGAGGTCAGCCGCTCATCAATTCTGACTAACGGTTTATCCGGAAACCAGTGCTTTAATTTTTGTGCAAACCGGTTGGTAAGATGCGTCATCTCTGAGCCGGTATTATTCAGTTTTTTCGGATCACCCAGTAAAATCAGTTCAACTTCTTCCCGCTGAAAATAATCTTTCAGGTATTCCAGTAATTTTTCAGTTTGTACCGTATCGAGTGGACTTGCAATCATTTGCAGCGAGTCGGTTACAGCCAGACCGCTTCTTTTGGTTCCATAGTCAATTGCAATAATCCGGGCCATTCTACCGCAAAGTTACGAGATAGGCCGATTTGCTTAGTTTTGAAGCAATTTAAAACCTATGTCGTACCAACAAATTATCGAAAGTGCCTGGGAAAACAGGGCGGAACTGAGCAAACTTGAAGTGCAGGATGCCATCAATGCGGTGATTGCCAAACTGGATACCGGCGAATTGCGTGTGGCGACACCGGCTGGCGACGGATGGCAGGTGCATGAATGGATAAAAAAGGCGGTTATTCTCTATTTCCCGATCAGAAAAATGGAAACGATTGAAATAGGACCACTTGAATTTCATGACAAGATGCGTCTGAAAACCGGTTATGCAGAAAAAATGGTCAGGGTGGTACCAGCAGCAATTGCTCGCTATGGTGCTTTTTTAGCTCCTGGCGTTATTATGATGCCTTCCTATGTAAATATCGGCGCATATGTTGATTCCGGCACCATGGTGGATACCTGGGCTACCGTTGGTTCCTGTGCCCAAATCGGAAAAAATGTTCATCTGAGTGGTGGGGTAGGTATTGGTGGGGTGCTGGAACCGGTTCAGGCCGCCCCGGTAATCATTGAAGATAATTGCTTCGTTGGCAGCCGATGTATCGTTGTTGAAGGAGTCAGGGTAGGAGCAGAGGCTGTTTTAGGAGCCAATGTTGTACTAACCGCGTCAACAAAAATTATTGATGTTACTACTCCGGAAGCCATCGAGTACAAAGGTTTTGTTCCTCCTCGTTCTGTAGTAATACCCGGTTCTCTTGCAAAACAATTCCCTGCAGGAGAATATCAGGTTCCCTGCGCTTTGATTATCGGGAAAAGAAAGGCAAGCACCGACCTGAAAACTTCACTCAACGATGCCTTGCGTGAACATCAGGTAGCGGTCTGATTTACAAAACCATTTCGCCCTTGGTACTGTGCGTATGCAAAGCCAGCAAGGGAATGTGTGTATGGTAAACCAGTTTGCGCGTGATACTACGGTCGAAAATCCGCTCAATCAAATTTCGCTTTCGGGTTGCAGTAACCAGCATATCTGCTTTTTTATCATCCAGGAAAGTATGCAACGTTTTGATAATGTCGGTTTCCGGAATTACTTCAATTTCCAGCGAAGCATAATTCACCGCAGGTAAAACCTCTGTTCTGAACCAGTTGGTAACTGCTGCTTCTGCATCACGCTGATGGCCATCCTCAATATGCAGCAAGGTAATTTTCGGTTGCATTGCACCAAACAACCGGATGATATTCCGGATCGACTGAATATCATCTTTTAACATGTTCGTAGCAAATACGATATGCTTCAGTCCGCGGAAAACAGCTTCTTCAGGCACGGCAAGAACCGGGCAATCGGTAGAGTGAATAAGGCTTCCGGTATTGCTTCCTACCAGCACTTCCTTCAAACCTCCAGCTCCCTTGGTGCCCATAACCACCAGGTCAATATGGTTTTCGGTACAGGCGTTCTTAATCTCTTCAACAGCAAAGCCAGTGGTTGAATTCACGGCAACGATCACTTCGGGATGCAATTGCTTCATCTGATGTTTTACGCGGGCCAGCTGCTCATTTTCCATCCGCTCCAGATCGCGTGAGGCGAGTAGTTCAACATCTTCAGTGCTTTGGATCATTGGCAAACCCGTGGCGTGAAATAGGAGCACCTCTCCCTTCAGTGCCGCCGCCATTCCCAGGCCATATTCAGCAGCTTTTAACGCAGAATCGGAAAAATCAGTGGGTATCAGGAGTTTTAGCATACTGCAAATTTTGTGTCTAAATTAAGAATTGATCAGCGTGTTGGCTGCTATTGGTAGGCTACTGAAGGTGATTTATATCATTCGCCCACCTGAAGTTAAGTCATTTCAAAAATACTTCACCTTGCAGAGGTGTAACGATTTTGCTACCTTTGTACTATGGTTAAGGCAATGTTATTTATTGATGGTAGTTGGTTGTACCATGTACGACCCTACCTGCTGAATTTAGACGGGAGGCAGGATTTCGAACTTGATTACAAAGCATTACCGGCACTGGTGAAAGAACACCTGGAACTCCAGACAGGATTTCCGGTGGACATGGTTCGTACCTATTATTTTGGTACGATCGCCATCAACAAACCAGGGCATGATAATGTGCGTGAACGTCAGTTCTATGAAATGCTGAATAAGCGTTGTCAGTACAATACCGAAATTTACGAATACGATTTTCGAAATCGTGAAACCGGACGTAGGGAGAACTGTCTGGAAGTAGGTTTGGCTAGTACTGCAATGTATCATGCATTCCAGCCCGGTGTATTCGATGTGGCCTGCATACTTGCAGGTGATATGGATTACACACCTCTGATTCGTCATCTCCGTTTGCTTGGCAAGCGGGTCAGCCTCGTAGGTGTTAAAGGCGCAGCCGGATTCCATCCGGTGAACCCCCGCCTGCTCGATGAACCTAATCTTTTCGATTACTCCATGCTCGCTCTCGATGAACACCTCGGGAAACTGCATTATGAGAGAGTCGAACAGTTACGTACATGCGACAGTTGCGGTCGGGAGGAACTCAGTACGTTTACCAGTGAATGGTTTTATTGCAAGAACTGCAGGGAAGAGTATAAGCAACTTCGTTCTCGTCAGTCAATCGAATCATCTTCTGGTACCTGATTTACTCAAAAAGGATCTAAAATCCCGGAAAAGCTCTTCCTGCTTTTCCGGGATTTTTATTTAACCCAAAATTGTGAATATGTCCTTAGCTCCCATACAATAATCGGCAACCTGAAAGGTTACTATTGTATTCTATGAAACGTATTGCCATTGCTATTTTATCCCTGGTGTTCCTCTTTGGAGGCAGCAGTATACTGGCGCAGAAATTCGCTCCGGTTTATAAGTCGGAAGCCTCAGCGTCATGGGCCGACTCTGTCCTGAATTCAATGGAATACCGTGATAAAATCGGCCAGCTTTTTATGGTAGATGCTTTTTCCAATAAGGATGCTTTGCATGTGAAGCAGATTACTACGCTGATCGACTCCTTTCATATTGGAGGTTTAATCTTTTTTCAGGGAGGTCCTTACCGCCAGGCACTCCTGAATAATTTTTATCAGTCGCGCTCCAAAATTCCACTGATGATCGGCATCGATGGTGAATGGGGGTTGAGTATGCGTCTTGATAGCACGCTGCGCTTTCCAAGACAGATGACGTTGAGCGCCGGTGTCGATTCACAGGAGGTTTTCAGAATGGGTCAGGAAATTGCCGTTCAATGTAAGCGCATGGGCATCCATGTCAATTTTGCACCTTCAGTAGATGTAAATAATAATCCGGCTAATCCAATCATCAATAGCCGGTCTTTTGGTGAAGATAAAAACCGTGTTGCTTTATTGGGTTCCGCCTATGCTGCCGGTATGCAACAGGAGGGAGTCCTTGCCTGTGCTAAACATTTTCCGGGACACGGCAATACGGATACGGATTCCCATCTTGCATTGCCTGTTGTACATGATACCCGTAGTGTAATGGATAGTGTTGCCCTTGTTCCTTTTCGCAAACTGATTCGGGAAGGCGTTGCAAGTGTCATGGTTGCCCACTTGTTTATTCCTGAACTGGATAGTACGCCGGGAATTCCGGGAACTCTTTCTGCTAAAATTACCACCGGATTACTGCGGGAGGAATTGGGTTTTGATGGATTAGTTTTTACCGATGCACTCAACATGAAAGGAGTCGCTGCCTCCTTCGCTAGCGGTGAACTTGAACTGATGGCGTTGAAAGCAGGCAATGATGTACTGCTGTATTCCGAGAATATTCCTAAAGCATTCGAAAGAATTCATTTTGCCATCCAGAACTGCGAAATAGAACAGGAAGCCATTGATCAGCACGTACGCCGTATCCTGATGGCAAAGTACTGGTCTGGATTGAATAAGCCGCAATTCATCGATACAACAAATCTGTATAATGATCTGAATAATCCGGGAGCCCGCTACCTTAATTACAAATTGTATGAACCTTCTGTTACGCTCCTGCGCAATAAAGGTTCATTGATTCCTATCGCTCCCGATCATAAAAAGTCGATTGCCAGCCTTGTAATTGGTGACACGGCTGGGATTTATTTTCAGCAGGTGCTGAATCGCTATGCTGAAGTCCGAAACTTTGCCATCGGAAGAGAGGCCGGTATTCCGGCAGCCGATTCTGTTTTGTCATTGCTCAAAGGGTTTGATGTGCTGATTGTTAGTATTCACAACACGAGCATCAACGCGACCAAGAATTTTAATATTACTGAAACTACCCGTTATATCTCGGGGAAACTGGCTAATGAAAAAAACAGTCTGCTTTGTGTCTTCGGTAACGCCTATGTGTTAGGAAAACTGCAGAATCTGGAAGACTGGCACACCCTCATTCTTTGTTATGAGGACACCTGGCTCCCGCAGCAAATTGCCGCAGAGAAAATTTTTGGTACCGGTTCTTTTAAAGGACATCTCCCGGTTTCTCCGGAAGGTCATTACCGTCTTGCAATGGGCATCAGTTCACGGGAAACACCACGATTGAAGTATTCCCCACCTGAAGAAGAAGGGGTGCTCAGTGAGCGACTGAATCGCATTGATACCCTCGTAGTGAAGGCCCTCGCAGATTCAGCGATGCCCGGATGTCAGGTGCTGGTTGCACTGCACGGTAACGTAATCTATGCAAAGGCTTTCGGCAAGCACACGTATGAAAGTAGTGCACCGGTGAAGATGAGCGATTTGTATGATATAGCTTCCGTGACGAAGATGACTTCAACAGGACTTGCTTTAATGAAGCTGAAAGAAAGGCATAAAATTGATTTTAAGGAACGAATCGCACATTATCTCCCTGAACTCAGAAAGTCGAATAAGCGTGATCTTACCGTTGCAGAGGTAATGGCACATCAGGCTGGATTGCGTGCCTGGATTCCTTTCTGGCAGGCTACGGTCGATTCTTCCAGCCTTCGAAGTGATCTTTATAGAAAAACGCAGGAGGAGGGATTCTCCGTTAAAGTAGCCGACAGCGTCTATTTGCTCGATACTTACCGCGATTCAATCTGGAATGATATTGTTGAATCCCCGATAGAGAAAAGAGGCACCTATGTTTATTCCGATCTTGGCTTGATCATACTGCAACGGATGGTGGAGAAAATCACCGGAGAAAGTGTGGAAGAGTATGTGGCGGATACCTTTTATAAACCGATGGGGGTCTGGCAATGTGTTTTTAATCCGCTCAGTAAATTCAATCCCAACGTAATTGTCCCTACAGAAATGGATACCGCTTTTCGTAAACAGCTTATTCACGGACATGTGCATGATCCCGCTGCCGCTATGCTGGGAGGTGTTTCGGGTAATGCCGGTTTATTTGCGAATGCACATTCACTGGCCATCATTATGCAAATGTTAATGAACGGTGGTACTTATGGCGGTAAACGATTTTTGAAACAGGAAACTATTGATTTGTTTACTAAACAGGCTTTTTCGGGAACTGCCAATCGTCGCGGAATGATTTTCGATCGTCCGGATGCGCTGGCCGGCGCAAATGGTCCTACGGCTCAGTCAGCCTCTCCGTTAACCTTCGGACATACCGGCTTTACCGGAACCTGCGCCTGGGCAGATCCGGAGTTGGGGTTGGTTTATGTCTTTCTCAGTAATCGGGTAAATCCTGATGCTGCAAATAACAAGCTGGCAAAGACCAACGTGCGGACCAACATCATGCAGGTGATTTATGACAGTATTGAGCTGAAATAGCTGTATTCTGCCTGCAAAGCGTGTCGTTTTTTTTGGAACTTTACAGGTATGAAAATAGGTATAGTATGCTACCCGACTTTCGGTGGAAGCGGTGTGATTGCCACTGAGTTGGGTAAGGCAATGGCAGAGAAAGGTCATCTGGTTCACTTTATAACGTATAGTCAGCCGGTACGGCTCGATCATTTTTCTGAGAATATTTCTTACCATGAAGTGAATGCCGGTCAGTATCCTTTGTTTGATTTTGTACCCTATGAATCCGCACTCACCAGCAAACTCGTTGATGTTGCCCGTTATGAGAAGCTCGACATACTGCATGTGCATTATGCTATTCCTCATGCATCGGTAGCCTATCTGGCGAAACAAATCCTCCTCTCTCATGGCATTACCCTGCCGGTTATTACAACCTTACATGGAACCGATATCACGCTGGTAGGCCGTGACTCTAGCTATGAGCCGGTAGTCACCTTTGCCATTAATCATTCCGATGGAGTTACAGCTGTTTCAGACTCTTTGCGCAGAGATACTTACGCGAATCTGAAGGTGACACGTGAAATAGAAGTGATTCACAATTTCATCGACCTGAAACGCTTTGCCAAGCAACCCAAAGATCATTTCCGTAAGGCCATTGCGCCTTTAGGTGAAAAACTGATTGTACATACCTCCAACTTCCGTAAAGTAAAACGGGTGCAGGATGTTGTAGCTGTATTTCAAAAAGTGAGACAGGAAGTTTCTTCCAAGCTCTTGTTGATTGGCGACGGCCCGGAGCGTCATACGATTGAACAGCTGACGCGCGAGATGGAAATTTGTGATGATGTGCGCTTTCTTGGTAAGCAGGAAATGGTGGAAGAGATTTTATCGATCTGCGATTTGTTTGTGATGCCATCTGAGACCGAAAGTTTTGGATTGGCAGCACTCGAAGCAATGGCCTGCCAGGTGCCGGTCATTTCTTCTAATTCTGGTGGAATGCCCGAACTGAATATTGATGGCGTTACCGGCTTTATGAGTAATGTAGGCGATGTAGATGAGATGGCTGCGAAAGCGAAATTTATTCTTTCGGATGAAAAACGGTTGCAGCAGTTTAAGCACAATGCCCTTGCCCGTGCTAAGGAGTTTGACATTGATGTCATTCTTCCCCGTTATGAACAATATTATGAAAAGGTAATTGCTGAAATGCAGGTGAAAGCCTGATCAGCCCCCTGCTTTCCGGGCCTGATACCCGTTGGCCAACAACCAGGTCAGTACCTTGTCGCGATGATCTCCCTGTAGCAGGATTTCACCCTCCTTTGCAGCACCACCAACTCCGCATTTGGTCTTCAGAATCTTTGCCAGCGCTTCAATCTCTTTATCGCTGCCGGTATGCCCCTTGATGGCGGTTACTACTTTACCACCACCTTTTCTTTCCAGCCATACCCGTAAATCTTGCTTGCCGGATTTTACATTTTCCTGTAAAGCTGAGTCCTGCTTTATTTTGAAATCCGGATTCGTACTGTAAACAAGCCCGCCTTCAGTGTTTTTCTTTTTGCTCATGATCAGAATTTCGCCTGTAGCTTTAGGTTTAATAATCGCGAGGTTAGATAATTCGGTACCGCGTATTGACGGCCATTTACATCCGTTATCCAGGTGTAAGAAACCGTATTGCTGACCTGAAGCAGGTTAAATACTTCCAGACTGATCCAAAGCGAATTGAATTTGTTGACTACCGGAATTCTGCTTTTGTTTTCCTTGTCTTCATCTATAATGATTTTGGAGAATCCAAGGTCAAGCCGGCGGTAACTGGGTGATCGCAATACATCGGTATAACGATCGGGTCCCGGAGGACCAAAAGGCAAGCCGGTGCCAAATACAAGCATCAAATGCATGCGGTAACTTGGGAACTTTGGGAGGTAATCCTGAAAAAACATACTGAAGGTTACCCGTTGATCAGCGGGTCTTGGAATATACCCGGGTGTAACCTTTGCACTGTCAACAACAATGTCATTTCGTGTATAGCCTGGGTAAATAATTTCTCCGTCGGAATTGTAATAGTTGTAATAAACATCGTCATTCAGATTCTCACGGGTCTGCATTACCGACATTGAGACCCAGGATTCAATACCACTCACAAACTCTCCGTTTAAACGAAGGTCAATCCCCGTTGCGTACCCGCTTGCATTGTTTTTGGCAAGATAGCGCAGTCGGGTATTGTCAACTTTATACGGCACCAAATTGTCGAGCATTTTGTAATATACTTCCGACACTAATTTGAATTCCCTGCCCCAGGCCAGAAACTGGTAATCACTTCCTACCACAAAATGTATGGATCGCTGTGCCGTCAAATCTTCATTGATCTGTCCGTTGAGATCACGCATCTCCCGGTAAAATGGCGGCTGGTAATAATAACCCGTTGCAGCTCGCAGCACCAGTCTTTTGTTTCCTGCAGGCGACCAGCTGAAAGATACCCGGGGACTAAAATTTAATTCGTTATTCAGGTCCCAATAGGTTGCGCGTATGCCGGCCGTTATGGATACATTTCTGAGCATCCAGGAGTTTTGCAAATAGCCATTTATGCGGTTGGAAGAAAGCGAAATGTTATTCTTTACTACGTTGTTTAATACGATCTGCTGATTAGCATAGGCTTTCACCGTGTCGCCGGGATAGTCCGGCGGATGTGGAACAGAGTAGTCTGCTGAATCCCGGTAGACCCACTCGTCCAGCTCATCTTGAATATTTTCATGTTGAAATTTTACTCCCCATTGCACTGCATTGCTATTGGTAGTATAGTAGCCGCGATGTTCAGCAGCAGTAACATTTGCTTTTAGCTCATTTCGTGCATGCTCAAGAAAAGCACCCACTCCGCGGTTGAAGGCAACATCCCCGAACTGTTCTGAACCAAGATCTCTTTCAAGTTCATCCAGGAAGTATTCGCCCAGAACGTCGTAAAATTCTTGTTCTCTGGTAAAAAAAGTAGAGACCGTATGTTTCAGCTTTAATTTTTCATTGGCTTGCGTGGTGAAGGAAAGCGCTCCCTGTGTAGTCTGATACCAGTCCTGTTCCTGACCGCTGAAATAAACAGTAAATTTCAATGCTTCGTTGATGCTTCCGAATTCTGTTTCGCGGGTGGTAGGATAAACACTATAACGGTTGCGGGAATAATTGCCCAGAAATGCAACTTCAGTTTTTTTGGTCATCTGGTAGGTCAACAATCCCTGAAAATCAGTAAACGATGGCTTGTACTCACCACGGGTATCCAGATTCTCCAGTAAAAATTGATTCGATTTTTGCCGTATTCCGGCAAGCCACGTGAACTTCTGGTTTTTTGAAATTCCTTCGAGTGTTAATCCTGCTCCCAGAAAACTAAAATAGGCTGTTCCGGCAAAGCGGTCCGGTTTTCTGTATTTAATATCCAGAACCGATGACATTTTATCACCGTATTTGGCATTGAAACCACCAGCACTGAAAAGGATATCGCCCACCATATCAGAATTGATAAAACTCAACCCTTCCTGCTGACCGGAACGCGTGAGAAAGGGACGGTAAACCTCCATGTCGTTTACATAAACAAGGTTCTCATCAAAATTCCCACCACGCACGGAATAAGTGGAAGTGAGTTCATTGTTGGAAACTACTCCGGGTAGTGTTTTTAATACATCTTCAAAGTTCCCGGATACCGAGGGTAACATGTCGATGGTTTTCGGCATTAATCGAATTCCCGTTTGATCACCTCCCTGCTGACCTTCAATGGAAACTGGTCCAAGATCCGTAGCTGTTGATTTAAGTCGCGGGTTGTATTCTTTGATTTCGCCGGGATTCAGCCTGATATTAATTTTTTCGGTGGCATAACCAATGAAAGAAAATACTACGGTAATATCTCGGTAGGGCTGTACCTTTAATTCATAACGGCCATTTCTGTCCGAAGTTACTCCTCCTTCTTCATTGAGTATAGAAACAGATACTGCTTCAACCGGCTTGTTGGTCGAGTCCCGGATGATTCCCTTCAATACCCCGTCCTGTGCCTGCAATGCAGACATTGATAGCAGGATTGAAAAGCAGAATAGAAGTAACTGCCGGATCACTTACTCTTGTCTTTTTGTTTGAAAGCGCCTTCCTGCCAGGCCTTGATGAATGCGGCCCACGCCAGCGGATTGAACAGGTTGGTGGAATAATACATTCC
>Ga0315906_10005975_pt1 | contig 15171 bp, 15 predicted proteins | sample LakEriMetagenome_4_FD_203526 | JGI IMG/M metagenome (GOLD analysis project Ga0315906, IMG submission 203526) | Freshwater fungal communities from buoy surface, Lake Erie, Ohio, United States - Buoy 2 MA122 | ecosystem: Environmental > Aquatic > Freshwater > Lake > Lake biofilm | place: USA...
TCCACCGCCGTCGCCGTCGCCACCTCGAGCGCGGCGCTGCTGCTCAGGCCGCCGCCCACGGGCAGGTCACCCGACACCACCGCGTCGAAGCCGGGGATCGTCCAGCCGAGTTCCTGAAATCCGGCGAGCACGCCCGCCGGGTAGGCCGTCCAGTCGCGGCAGCCGGGGGTGAGCGGGCCACCGAGGTCGAGCGTCGCCGTCGTCCGTTCGCTCACGGAGCGGAGCACCGCGCGCCGGTCGTTTCGCCGGCGCACGGCGAGCCTGAGCCCGCGTTCGATGGCCATCGGGAGCACGAAGCCGTCGTTGTAGTCGGTGTGCTCGCCGATCAGATTGACGCGTCCGGGTGCGGACACCGTGAACGCGTCCGGTCGAGCCCGCGCCGCGTCGTGCCCCTGGTGCGGATCCACGCTGCCTCCCGGGACGGCTACCCGGCCATGAGCCGCTCGATCTCGTCCGCCTCGATGGGCACGTGCGCGGCGAGATCGAGCGGACCCTGCGGCGTGACGAGCACGTCGTTCTCCAGCCGCACGGCCAGCGACTCCTCGGGAATGTAGATGCCCGGCTCCACCGTGATCACCCAGCCCGGCGCGAGCGGCCCGTCCGGCGGTGCCAGGTCGTGGACGCCGAGGCCCAGCGAGTGCCCGACGCCGTGCATGAAGTATCTGCGGCAGGCGGGCTTGTCGGCCGCGTCGGCCGCGGCCTCGGCCGCGGAGATCAGGCCCAGGCCGACGAGTTCCTCCGCCATCTGCACCTGCGCCGCCCGCTTCCAGTCGCGGAGCGTCGTGCCGACCGTGGCCCGGGCGATGGAGGCCCGCAGCACGCGGAGCACGGCCTCGTAGACGTCCCGCTGCCGGGCCGTGAACCGGCCGTTGACCGGATAGGTGCGGGTCAGGTCGGCGTTGTAGTTGGCGTAGGAAGCGCCGACGTCCACGAGCAGCAGGTCGCCGTCCCGGCAGGGGGCGTCGTTTTCCAGGTAGTGGAGCACGCAGGCGTTGCGGCCGGAGGCGACGATCGGCTCGTAGGCCATCCGGCAGCGGCGGCGGGTGAACTCCCCGAGCAGCTCGGCCTCCAGCTCGAACTCCATCACGCCCGGCCGGACCGCCGCCAGCATCCGCCGCAGGCCGGCGTCGGTGACGTCGATCGCCTGGCGGATGAGCTCCACCTCCGGCGGGCTCTTCACCGCCCGCAGCCCGCGGAGGACCGGCGCCAGCCGCTCGTAGCGGTGCAGGGGGTAGCGGTCGATGAGCCGCCGCGCCAGCCGCAGGTCGCGATCCTCGACCTCGACCGCGGCCCGCTCGTGCTCGTTGAGGTTGAGGTACACGGCGTCGGCCTCGCACATCAGCCCGTGGAGCACCGCCGGCAGCTCGGCCAGCCAGCGGACCTGGGAGACGCCCGAGATCGACGTCGCCTTCTCCCGCGACAGCTTCTCGCCCTCCCACTGGGCGAGCTGCTCGTCGGGCTGTCGCAGGAAGAGCATCTCGCGGCGGCCCGGGTCGTGCGCCTGCGGGGCGAGCACGAGCACGCTCTCCTCCTGCTCGATCCCCGTCAGCCAGAAGAGGTCGCTGGCCGGATGCAGCCGGCGGGTGCCGTCGCCCGTGGTCGGCTGGACGTCGGCGGCGTGCACGACGGCCAGGGCGTGGCCCGGCAATTGCGCGACGAGGCGGCGGCGGTTGGCCGTGAACAGGCCGGGATCGATGGGGGCGTGGCGCATGGGGGGCGACGATGGCTGCGGGGCAGGGATCCTCGCCGCCGGGGCGAGATGACGGAGTCTAATCCTGGCCGGGAGATCCTGGGAACCGTCGCGATCGTCCGGCGCTGCGACGTCGTCGGACCATGCCCCGGCGCGACTTCGGCGACCGCTTTTTCCGCGGCGGAGTCGGGACGGTACGATCCCGGGATGCAGACGGCGGCGACAGCGACACGGCGGCCGGGCGACGACGCGACGACGCCGGGCGCCGATCCGCCGGGCGGCGGCGCGTGGGCGGACCGGGCCGTCCGGCTCGTGCTCGTGGCCGCGCAGGTCGCCACGGTGCTTCTGACCTGGAAGGTGTGGGGGCCGCGGACGCATCCCCCGATGCTGCCGCTGCTGCACCTGCCCGACGTGCACGCCGGCTGGCCGATGCTCGTCAGCCTGGCCGTGGCCCTGCCCTGGCCCCGCGTCGGCGTGCCACTGCACACCGTCGTCCTGGCGGCTGCGATCGTCGCCGACCAGTCCCGCATGCAGCCCCACGTGCTGTCGCTGGCGACGCTGCTCTGGGGCACGACCGGCTGGCCGGGCGGCCGCATCGTGGCCCGGGCCGGCCTCGCGGCGCTGTGGGGCTATGCCGGCATCCACAAGGCCACGTCGCCGGCGTACTACGCGACGAGCGGCGCGTGGATGCTGCGGGCGGTCTGGCCCGGCGGGCCGGCCTGGCTCGGCCCGACGATCGCGGCCGCCGTGGCCGGCACGGAGATCTTCCTCGGCCTGGGATGCTTCGTGCCGCGGCTCCGCCGGGCCGTGGCGCTGACGGCGGTGCCGTTCCACCTGGCGACCGTCGCCGTCCTCGCGTTCCGGCTCGGATGGGACCTGCCGGTCTGGCCCTGGAACCTGGCGTTGGCCGCCGCCGGGCCGGGGCTCCTGCTGCGGTGGCGGGGGCCGGGGCTCGGCGGCTCGTTCGCCCGCGCCGGCGTGGCCGCCCGCCTGGCGGCCGCGACGCTGCTCGTGCTCCCGGCCGGCTACTGGCTGGGCGTGGTCGATGCCTTCCTGGCCCACTGCGTGTACGCCGACAACCGTCCGAAGGCCTACGTCTGCACGCCGTTCTCGCGGACCGACCTGGAGGGCGAGTGCAGTCGGTGGGGCGTGGTGCTGCCGCCGGCGCACCGCCACTACGCGCCCTTCTTCCGCGGCATCGGCCGCCCGGGCGAGTGGCTGGAGATCGAGGATCCGCGCTGGATCGCGCGGTGCCGCGGCTTCTCGAAGCGGACGATCCGCTGGGACGACGTCGCGGATCCGGCGGCCGCGCCATGACGGTCGCCGCCGGTATCATCGGGTTGCCTCGTCCCTCGCCGCCTCGGCCCGCATGACCATCCCGTCGCGCCTGCCCGCCGATCTGCCCGTCGCCGCGGTGCTCGACCGCGCGGTCGCGGCGGCCCGGGGCGGGGCGGTGGTCGTGACGGCGCCGCCCGGCTCCGGCAAGACGATGCTCGTGCCGGCGGCGCTGCTCGACGACCTGGGGCCCGGCGGGCGGGTCGTGCTCCTCCAGCCGCGGCGGCTGGCGGCCCGGGCGGTGGCCGGCCAGATCGCGCGGCTGCGGGGTGGCGCGGTGGGCGGCGAGGTGGGCTACCAGGTGCGGTTCGACTCGCGCGTGGGCCGCGACACGCGGCTGGTCGTGGAGACGACCGGCATCATGCTCCGGCGGCTGCTCGACGACATCGCGCTCGAGGGCATCGGGGCGGTGGTCCTCGACGAGTTCCACGAGCGGACCCTGGAGATGGATCTCGTGCTCGGGCTGCTCGTGCGTCTGCGGCAGACGCTGCGGCCCGACCTGCGGATCGCCGTGATGAGCGCCACGCTGGCGGCGGAGCCGGTGGCCCGCCTCCTGGGCGGCGGCCCCGCCTGTCCGGTCGTGTCGGCGACGGGGCGGGTGTTTCCCGTGGAGACCAGGTACCTCCGGCACGGCGACCGCCGCGAACTCGTGGACCTCGTGGCGGCGAGCGTGCCGGAGGCGCTGCGGGCCACGTCCGGCCACGTGCTCGTCTTCCTGCCGGGCGTGGGCGAGATCATGCGCTGCGAGCGCGAGATCGCGGCGGTCGTGGAGCGGCAGGGCCACGACCTGCTGACGCTGTTCGGCGACCTGCCGCCGGAGCGCCAGGATCGCGTGCTCGACGACACCGGCCGCCGCAAGGTGATCCTGTCCACGAACGTGGCCGAAACCTCGCTGACCATTCCCGGCGTCACCGCCGTGATCGACTCCGGCCTTGCCCGGCAGCTGCGGGTCACCCACGCCACCGGCCTGCCGCGGTTGGAACTGGTGCCGATCTCCAAGGCCGCCGCGGACCAGCGGGCCGGCCGCGCGGGCCGCACCGAGGCCGGCGTGTGCTGGCGGCTGTGGGACGAGTCGGCCCACCACCGCCGGCCCGACGCCGAGCCGCCCGAGGCGGTCCGCGGCGATCTGGCGGGGCCGCTGCTGCAGCTCTTGGCGATCGGCGAGGCGGCCGACTTTCCCTGGCTCGATGCCCCGCCGCCCGCGGCCCTCGCCGGCGCCCGTCGGCTGCTGGCGCAGCTCGGTGCCGTCGGGGCCGACGCAGGCGCCGAGCGGATCACCGCCCTGGGGCGGGAGCTGTCCCGGCTGCCGGCCCACCCGCGACTCGGCCGCCTGCTCCTGGCCGGCGCCGCCCACGGCGTGCTGCGCGAAACGGCCGTCGCCGCGGCGCTGCTCTCGGAGCGGGATCCGTTCCGGGCCGGGCGGCATGCGGGCGGCCCGCGGGACCGCCACACGGTCCGCACCCGTTGCGACGTCGCCGACCGCGTCGCGGCCCTGCTGGCGTTTCACGCCGGCCGCGCGGTCGAGGATCCGCAGCTCGAGGTGCATCCGGTCGGCGGTCGCAACGTGCTTCGGGTCGCCGAGCAGTTCGAGCGGATCGTGGCCGGCGACGCGCCGCGGGCCGCCGATCCGGCGGCCGCGCTGCGGCGGGCCCTGCTGGAGGCGTTTCCCGACCGGGTCGCACGACTGCGGCCGGGCGCCCAGGACCGCGGCACGATGGTCGGCGGACGCGGCGTGCGGCTCGACGCCGGCTCGCGGGTCCGCGGCGAGCCGTTCTTCCTCGCCATCGACATCGACGACGCGGCGGGCGAGGTGGGCGTGCGGCAGGCGTCGGCCATCGAGCGGCCCTGGCTCGACGAGGGGCCGCTGGCGGAGGCGAACCTGCGGACGACGGACGAGGTCGTCTTCCATCCCTCGCGCCGGCAGGTGGAGGCCCGGCGGCGGACCGCCTGGATGGATCTCGTCCTGGAGGAGGCGCCGATCGCGATCGCGGACCCCGTCGCGGCCGGCGCGATCCTGGCCGCGGCCGCCGCGGCCGCCTGGGACCGCGTGGCCCCGGCCGCCGACACCGCCGCCGGCAGTTTCCTGGCCCGAGCGCGATGGCTGGCCGCTGCGCTGCCGGAACTCGGGCTGCCGCCGCTCGACGATGCGTCGGTCCGCGGCCTGCTCGCCGACGTGTGCCCGGGCCTGCGGACGCTCGACGACGTGCGGGCGGCCGATTGGCTGCCGCGGCTCCGCGGCCTCGTGGGGGAGGAGCGGGCCCGCGACGTCGATCGGCTCGCGCCCGCGCAGCTCGAACTTGCCGGCGGCAGGCGGCACCGGCTCGCCTACGAGGGCGCGGGCCCGCCGGTTCTTGCGGCGCGGATCCAGGATCTGTTCGGCGTCCGCGACACGCCCCGGGTGGCCGGCGGCCGGGTCGCCGTGCTGCTGCACCTGCTCGGCCCCAACCATCGGCCGCAGCAGGTGACGGCCGATCTGGCCGGCTTCTGGGCCCACACCTACCCACGGGTGCGGCAGGAGCTGCGGCGTCGCTATCCCCGGCACGCCTGGCCGGACGACCCGCTGGCGACCCCGGCGCGCAAAACCTGACCCGTCAAGCGGCCGACGCGGATTTTTCGCCGTCGCGGGACCCGTCGTCATCGGGCTGCGCGGGCCGCACGCGACGCACCGGAAGTGCCCGGCATGGCGGTCGCGCCGCGGACGCGGCGGGAGGGTCCGCGTCGTGAAGAACCGCGTGGCGGGGCGACGATGGATGCCGCGTGGGTCGTCCCCCGACGGCAGCGTGCCGTCGTCCGCCCGTGCCCGAGAGCCTTGTTCAGCGTCCCCAAGGAGTGATTGCCATGAGTCGCGTGATGTTCGTGATCGCCGTCGTGTCGGCCCTGTTCGTCGGTGGTGCCGCGTCGGCCAGCCAGATCCGCAACGGCCAGCAGGTGCAGGCCGCCCGCAAGGGCCCGGTCGCCAAGCTCATCGAGCTGGAGCGCCGCAAGAACGAGTGGCTCCGCGAGCGGTTCCTGAACCGGTAGTCGCCCGCGTCGTCACAACGCCGCGAGGACCGAGCGGACGATGTCGTCCGGCTTCGCGGCGACGTCCACCACGACGGGCCGCTCGTCGGCGGTCGGGCGTTCGAGCAAAGCCACCTGGCTGTCGAGCAGCGTGGCCGGCATGAAATGGCCGGCCCGCTGCTCGATTCGCTTTCGCACGACCCCGCCCGGGTCGTCGAGATGCACGAGCCGCACCAGTGGGTGCGGCAGGCCGAGCCGGTCGCGGTAACGGCGGGCCAGGGCCGAGCAGGCGAGCACCGTCCCGTCGCCGCCCGCGACGGCGGCGGCGAGCACGTCCGCCAGGCTGTCGAGCCACGGCCACCGATCCTCGTCGCCCAACGGCGTGCCCGACCGCATCTTCGCCACATTGGCGGGGGGATGGAAGTCGTCGGCGTCGCGGAACGTCCACCCGAGCGAGGCCGCGAGCCGCCGGCCGATCTCCGTCTTGCCCGCGCCGCAGACTCCCATCACCACCACCGCCCGCGGTGCCGATGGCGGGCGGTCGGCTTGGGATGCGGGCTGGTTCATGCGAACATGATACGGCCGGCCCGGCACCGGCCGCCAACACCGCCGCGAGCCACGAGACAGCCGATGCATCACCAGACGACGGACTGGCTGGCGGGGCTCGCGGCCTTCGTCGCCGAGCGCCGGGCCGCGCATCCGCCGCGGGCCGTCGAGTCGCCCGCCGCCGCGGCCGCGGAACGGGCGATCGTGGCCGCCGGCCTCACGTCGTGGTTCGACGACTGGGCCGCGGTGACCGACGCCCGCCGCCGGTGGGCCCGGGCCGACGCGGCGGCGGGCCGCGATCCCGATCCGGCCTTCGTGGTGACGACCTCGGCCGGCGGCATCGAGGCGGCGGCGGCGGCGCTCGGCGGTGGGCACCCGATCGCCGCCGCGGAGGCCCGGAGGATCGTGGCCGTCACCGAACTCGAGTATCGGCTGTGGTGCATCCGCCGGCCCGACGAGGGCCACCTCCGGCACGTCAACCACTGGACCTGGGTCAAGACATCGGTGCCACCGCAGCGGGCGGCCGAGTTCGCCGCGCACCCGCTCGGGCTCGGCGAGGCCTACTGGCTGCATCGCGTCGGGACGGCCGGTGCCGGCGCGGCCGACCGCCGCGACTGCCACCTCTGGAAGTGGAACGGCCGGCACGCGGCGCTGCTCCAGGCCTTCGTCCGCGAGGGGCGGGTGGCCCACTTCGTGGCACCCAAGCGGCCGGGCGACGGCGATTGATTGAGGTTTTCGGCGGCGAGCGATAGGTTTTCGGGCACGTCCAACGCCCCGCTCGGGAGCCTCCATGAAGCCGCGCATCCTGCTCACGACCACCTCCTTCCAGGACACGCCCGGCGGCCATCACCAGGCGCTGGCAGCCACCGGCTGGGAGGTGGTGACGGCCCGGGGGCCGCTCAACGAGGCCGACACGCTCGCGGCCGTCGGGGACGTGGACGGCTACATCTGCGGCGACGACGCCATCACCCGGCGGGTGCTGGAGAAGGCCCGCCCACGGCTCAAGGTGCTGTCGAAATACGGCATCGGCGTGGACAAGATCGACGTCCGCTCCTGCACGGAGTTCGGCATCCCGCTGCTGTTCACGCCCGGGGTCAACCACACGACCGTCGCGGAGCACGCCTTCCTGCTGCTCCTCGCCCTGGAGAAGAACCTGCTGTTCCATGCCGACTCGGTCCGCGGCGGCGGCTGGAAGCGGCAGACGGGCCACGAGCTGCTCGACAAGACGATCGGCATCGTGGGCATGGGCCGGATCGGCAAGGAGGTGGCGATCCGGGCCAAGGCCTTCGGGATGAAGCCGATCGGCTACGACGTGTTCTGGGACGAGGCGTTCGCCCGCGAGCAGGGCATCCCGCGGGCGGCGTCGCTCGACGAGCTGTTCGCGGCGGCCGACTACGTCTCGCTGCACACGAACCTCACGCCCGAGACCCGCGACCTCGTGCGGGCCGAGACCATCGCCAAGATGAAGCCGGGCGTGATCGTCCTCAACTGCGCCCGCGGCGAGATCGTGAACACCGCCGACATGGCCGCGGCCCTGAAAAGCGGCCGCGTGCGGGGCTACGGCACCGACGTCCTCGACGAGGAGCCGCCGCCGGCGGATCATCCGCTGACGCGGCTCCCCAACTGCCTGGTCACGCCCCACGTCGGCTCGCGGACGCACGAGAGCGTGCAGCGGCAGGCCATGGCCGCCGTCACGAACCTGATCCGGGCGATGCACGGCGAGCCGCCGCTGGCCCAGGTCAATCCCGAGGTGCCGATCACGAAAGTCGTCTAGCGAGGATCTTCCGCCACCATGCCAGAAACCTTCCACGTCGTTCCCGTCGCCGCCCACGAAACGCTCGTTCGCGCGGCCTACGAGCACCGCGGCTTCGACGCCGCCGAGGCCGACCACGCGGCCAAGCTCGCCACCGCCGCCACGCGGCACGGCATCCGCACCCACAACGCGATCAAGGCCCTGCACCTCGACGAGCACTTCGGCTCGAAGGCCCACGGCTGCGTGCCGCGGGCGGCGATCCGGAAGCTGCCGTCGCGGTTCGACGCCTGCGAGGTCTGGGACGCGCGGAAGAAGCTCGGCCAGGCGGTCGCCTGGGAGGCGATCGACACCTGCATCCGCCTCGCCGACCGGCACGGCTGCGGCACGGTGAGCGTGGACGACGCCTTCCACTACCTGTGGGGCGGCGGCTACGTGATGGAGGCGGCGAAGCGGGGCTACATCGCCTACACCAACTGCACGGCCGCCCTCGCCGAGGTCGTGCCGTTCAAGGGGGTGTTTCCCACGCTGGGCACGAATCCGCATTCCTGGGGCTTCCCCACGACGGAGGCCGTCGGCTTCCCGATCGTGATCGACTGGGCGACGAGCGTGATCGCCATGGGCCGCGTGCAGCAGTTGAAGCGCGAGGGCAAGCCGCTCCCGCCCAACGCGGCCGTGGACAAGGACGGCCGGCCGACCACCGATCCCGCGGCGGCCGTCTCGCTGCTCCCCTTCGGCGACCACAAGGGCTACGGGCTGTCGCTGATCAACGAGATCGTGGCCGGCTTCATCGGGGGCTCGCTGCCCACGCTCCGCAACCGGGCACCGGTGGCCGGGGAGAAGCAGACCTGCGCCTTCTTCTTCCAGGTGATCCATCCCGAGGCCGTGAGCGGCGGGGCCTTCGCCGCCGGCCGGTCGCAGGCGGCGAACGTCAAGGCGGTGCTCGCCGACATCCTCGGCCACGGCAACGAGACGTGCATGCTGCCCGGACAGCTCGAGGCCGAGGCCGCGGCCCGCAGCGCGGCCGCCGGAGGCCTGCTCTTCTCGACCGCGGAGGTCGAGGCCCTCAATGAGATCGCCCGCGAGGCCGGAACGCCGCCCCTCGACATCGCGGCCCTGAAGACGGCATAACGGTCGGCCGGCGGGAAGCCGCTGTCCGTCGGCGGCGTGCTCCGCGCGGCCGGACCCATCTTCCAACACCCTGCGAGGACCCAGGCATGTCGCTCCCCCTCAAGCCCCAGGATTCGTGCGCGTTCGACCAGGTCTCGCTCGGCGAGATCATGCTGCGGCTCGACCCGGGCGAGGGGCGGATCCGCACGGCCCGCCAGTTCCAGGTGTGGGAGGGGGGCGGCGAATACAACGTGGCCCGCGGCCTGCGGAAGTGTTTCGGCCTGAAGACCGCCGTGGTGACCGCCTTCGTGGACAACGAGGTGGGGCACCTCGTCGAGGACTTCATCATGCAGGGCGGCGTGTGCACCGACTTCATCCGCTGGCGGCCCGACGACGGCATCGGCCGGACCGTCCGCAACGGTCTGAACTTCACCGAGCGGGGCTTCGGCATCCGGGGCGCGGTGGGCGTTCCCGACCGGGGCAACACGGCGGCCAGCCAGATGAAGCCCGGTGACGTCGATTGGGGCCATCTCTTCGGCAAGCTCGGCGTCCGCTGGTTCCACACCGGCGGCATCTTCGCCGCCCTGTCGGAGACGACGGCCGCCCTGACGATCGAGGCGGTGCAGGCGGCCAAGCGGCACGGCACGATCGTGTCCTACGACCTCAACTACCGGCCGAGCCTGTGGAAGAGCATCGGCGGCCAGGCCAAGGCCCGCGAGGTGAACCGCGAGATCGCCCGTCACGTGGACGTGATGATCGGCAACGAGGAGGACTTCACGGCCTCGCTGGGCTTCGAGGTGGCGGGCGTCGATCACGCGATCTCGGCGATCGAGACCGACGCCTTCAAGCGGATGATCGAGACGGCGGTGAAGGAGTTTCCGAACTTCAAGGTGGCGGCCACGACGCTCCGCCGGGTGATCACGGCGACGAAGAACGACTGGAGCGCCATCTGCTGGCACGACGGCAAGTTCTACGACAGCCGCAAGTATCCGGAGCTCGAGATCCTCGACCGCGTGGGCGGCGGCGACAGTTTCGCCAGCGGCCTGGCCTTCGGGTTCCTGGAGTTCAACTGCCCGCAGCAGGCGGTGGAATACGGCGCCGCGCACGGCGCATTGGCGAGCACGACCCCCGGCGACACCTCGATGGCCACCCGGGCCGAGGTGGAAAAGCAGATCAAGGGCGGTGGGGCGCGGGTCGTGAGGTGAGAGACAGGCGGCCAGGAGGGCCGCCCGCCGCGGCGATCTGGATCGCCGCGGTGTGTAAGCCGCCGAGGCCAGGATGGCTCGGCGGCGCGAACGCGGCGAAGCAGATCAAGGGCGGTGGGGCGCGGGTCGTGAGGTGAGAGACAGGCGGCCAGGAGGGCCGCCCGCCGCGGCGTGTAATTCGCATCCCACTTGAACCTCGCGCGTGCCGCTGGTCGGGGCTGCCCATGCCCCGTCGCCGGACGTTCGCTACGGCCTTCCGGGCCTCCGCTCACTCCGTGCCGGCTGCGCTTTCACCATCCTGGCTTCGCTTGCCGCCAAGGCCGGCTCCCGGGGCACGGGCAGCCCCTCCCTGACGCTCGTTGTCCATGCGGCCCTCCAGGCCTCCGCTCTCTGCCTGTCCGCTTCGCTTCCAGAGCCCGGCGACATGGCAGCGGCACGCCCTCCTCGATCGTCATGCCCTTGCATGGGGCTGACACGTCCGCCTCGCGCACGACCCGCTCCGCGCGGCCACGAGCCGCAGTCCCGACCAGTGCCCCGTGTGAGTTCCAGGGACGATATAAAAGACGGCGTGGACGACGAGCAAGAAGCAGACCCGACGCCGACACGGCCGCTTGCGTTCGAATCGACCTTCGTCGAGGACGGCGACGCAATTTCCATCTGCATGCGCGAGGGCAGCCGGGGACGGATCGTCTTCCTCACGCTCTGGCTGGCAGGCTGGACCGTCGCCTGTGTCGCCCTCGCCTGGACAGCGATCACGTCGCGGCAGCTGTTCCCATTCCTGTTCGGCCTTCCCTTCTGGTCGAGCTGGGTCTTTGCGGCCGTGTGGATCACAAAAGACTTGTACGGCCTGCAGACGGTGAGCCTCGACCCGGTCGGCCTGGCGTACGAGCGGTCGTCGCCCGCGATGACGACGCAACGCTTCGTGCCGCTCGAGGAACTCCGCGGTATCGAGTCCCGCGTGTTTTTCGTCGATGACGACGGTGAGGGCAAGCATGGAATCGAGATCCGAACGCTCGGCCGGAGCATCACGATCGCTACCGCACTTCCGCCGCCGGAGCGTGATTGGCTGGCTGCCAGGCTCGACGGGCACCGGCGACGTCTGCAATCCGCGGCAGGACTCCACGATACGCCGGAAGTCGACCGCGACGACTGCCGTGCGTGCGCAGCCCCGACGGACGGCACGTGGGCATACGAGGACGGCTTCGAGGGCCCGCAGTTCGTCCAGGCCGGACGCCCCGACCTCCCAGCGGTGTGTTTTCTGCTCTTCGTGACCCTCTTTTGGAACGGGATCGTGGGCATTTTCATCGCTGCGCAGTTCGGCGTCGACGGCGGTCCGCCGCAGATCGCCGCTGGTCCGTGGTCGCTGATGACGCTGTTCCTGATCCCTTTCGAAGTGGTTGGCCTGGCGATGTTCGGCGGTCTCATGGCGGCGCTCGTGGAGCCGTGGCGTGTCACCCAGTGGCGGTTCGGCCATGACGCCGTGTCGCGGATCACCACCCGCGCGGGCCTGCCACTGGCGTGGAACCGCCGGTACCGGCACGCGGGGCTGGCGACGGCGGCCGTGCGGGACGACCTGCCGGCGCGGCGGCTGTTTTCCCCGGACAACGCTCCTACCGGCACCCACCATGGGCTCGTGGTCAGCGACGCTGCGCACGCCGAGGTGTGCACGATCCGCGGGCTGACGCTCGGCGAGGCCCGGTGGATGAAGGGCCGCCTCCAGGCCGCCGGCGTCATCGACTGACCCGTGGCGGCGGCCCGGACGGTGCCCGGGCGGCTGGGGGCGGGCATCTTGGGCTCGGGCTCGCCACGGCTCCGCGGCCACGGTGGCTCATGAGCGTGGGAGCCGCATGGCGGCCACGATGGCGGACCACCGCGATACAATGTTTGTATGCAAATCACATCGAGGGCCTGCGATTCGCGATCGCCGTTCGAGGAACGGTATCTGGCGGAGGCGAAGCGGATCTGCCTGGCGGCTGTGTCCGATCCGCGATACGAGATCTTTTTGTTCGGTTCTCGTGCCCGGGGGCACTGCGACCATTCCAGCGACCTCGACATCGGGATTTGCGGCCCCGAGCCGCTGCCGGGCGGCGTCTCCCGGCTGACGAACCTGCTAGTCGAATCCGACGTCCCGTGGCGACCCCAGGTCGTCGATTTCGCGTTGGTGTCCGACGCCGCGTTTCGCCGGCATGCCTTCGAGGGGCGAGAGATATGGCGGGCGGCACGTTAGCAGACTGTGGAACAAGTCTGCCGGAGCAGGATGCGACGATCGGCGACCGTGGAAACCCTCGGCGTTTCCACCGGTCGGCCGAGTGGAAAAAGGTCATGGAAGACTTTTTCCACGGACAGTTAGGTCGGGAAAACCTTACCCGGGCACTCGAGGGCTTCGCGCGGGCCCTGGCGATCGACGCGCTGACGTATCCGGAGTTCGTCCAGGACGTGATCGACAGCGGCCGTATCCAGAAGTTCGAATACTGCACCGAGCTTTTCTGGAAGTACCTGCGAGCGTGCCTCGTGGCCGAGGGGCTCGACGTCGCGAACAGTCCAAGGGCGACGATCAAGGCGGCACTCGACCGCGGATTCGTCGGCGAAGCGGAGTACCAAGCAGCGCTCGACCTCGTGGCCGACCGCAACACCTGCAGCCATGTCTACCGACAAACGCTGATTCCCACGATCGTTGCCCGGCTCCCCACGCACTGCCGCACGATGCAGTCCGTCTTCGACCGCCTGCCACGGTAGCCGCGGCCGCTACGGCAGCTCGACCCACGACTTGCAGCCGCCGAACGACTCGTGCCAGGGGAGCACGAACGGCTCGGGAAGCGGGGCCACATCCACCTCCAGCACGTGGAGTTCGTCCCGCCAGCGGTGGAACCGCTCGGCCACGACCGCGTCGGACCAGACGTGCCGGGAGCGGTAGGCGGCGAGATCCTCCAGCCGATCCACCCGGCGGGCCGCCCGCACCGTGGCCGCATGCCGGAGGATCACGCTGCCCTCCGGCGGGCGGTCGGCGTCGATGTCGGCGAGCAGGTCGCGGGCCTCGGGCACGAGGCTCTCGGGAGCCTGGTGCACGAACGTCGGCAGCAGCAGGAAGCGGGCATGCTCCGGCCGGAACCCGCCCCCCGGCTCCACGATGCCGCCCTTCCGCAGGATCACGTCCTGCCGGCCGGACGCCAAGGCCCGGCAGATCGCCGCCCACTCCTTGAAGGCGATCGACGGTCCGGCCGGTCGGGGAGTCATGCGGCCTCTCCGGCCCGAGTCGGCCCCGCGTCGTCGAGCGCGGTCCCGCTCATCCGGCCTTGCGGTTGCCGACCGCGGCCCGTGCCGGCTTGCGGACGTGGATCCCGTCGGCCGTCATCTGGATCACGGGAATGCCGAGCTTCGGATCGAACACCGCGGTGCCGCGGATGACCACGTCCGACCCCTTCTGCACGCCGAACGCCTTGCGGGCATCGACCGGCAGCGGCTTGCCGTCGGCCCCGAGGAACTGCACCGCCGCCATCGGCGAGTTGGCATTTCGCTTCTTGCAGAACGGGCAGTCGTCGGCGTCGTGGCCCGGCTTGTCGGCGTGGTCGTCCGCGGGGATCTCGAGGAGCGAGAACGAGGCCTTGCCCTCGAGGAAGGGATCCATGCCGCGGGCCCCGATCCGGCCGGCGATCACGATCGGCTGCGGCGTGGTCGTGAGCTTCTCCTTGGCCGCCGCCAGCGACACCGCGCCGGCGGGTTCCTCGGCCAGCAGGAGGCCGGCCACGGGGTCCGCGGCCCACGCCCCGGCCGCCATGGCCGAGGCCACCGTCAGGGTCGCCGCCAGCATCCTTGCCGTTTGCATCGTCGAGCCTCCGTTTGACGCACGCGATAGCCGCCGTCCACCCGGTCAGCGGGCTGCCTTCAGGGCCGCGAGGGCCTTCTCGATCCGCTCCTTGACGCCGCCGTGCACCGCCGCCGGCGGCTCTCCCTGGCCGGCCGGGGCGTGCAGGGCCGTGTCGAGCTTGTCGAAGCACTCCCAAAACTCATCCAGCGCCTTGGACGCCGCCTGCCTGCCCTCCGCCGTCAGGTTTTCCTTCGGCAACAGCCCCTGAACGTCTTCGATGATATGCCCGATGCCGTGCACGACCTCGTCGGCCGCGTCGGTCGCCCCGGCCGCGAGGTGCTTCTCGACGTCCGCGGCGGCCTGGGCAAGCTGCGCGATTCCTTCGGCGAGCGTTTCCGGATGGTCGTGGTCGGCGTGATCGTGCTCGGCGTGGCCATGCGGCTGGGCCGCGGCGGGCTTCGCCGGCGGCGGCGCCTCCGGGTAGGTGCAGCCGGCGGCGGCGAGAGGCAGGGCGAGGAGCAACGTCGCAGGCGTCAGCGAACGGGCCATGGGAGTGCCTTCAGATGAGGGGATCAGGGGGCAAACTGCTGCATTGTAGGCGTCACCCCTTGCGGCCGGCAATCCGCCGCCGGCCCGTCGGGGGCACGGCATCGGCCACGAGGCAGACCAGCGACCGATCGACGAGTTCGATCGGCTTCTCCACGTCCACGAGGGGGCCTTCGCCCGCGGG
>Ga0315906_10005976_pt1 | contig 15171 bp, 12 predicted proteins | sample LakEriMetagenome_4_FD_203526 | JGI IMG/M metagenome (GOLD analysis project Ga0315906, IMG submission 203526) | Freshwater fungal communities from buoy surface, Lake Erie, Ohio, United States - Buoy 2 MA122 | ecosystem: Environmental > Aquatic > Freshwater > Lake > Lake biofilm | place: USA...
CTGGTTTTGGAATATTTTACCGAGGGCGTTGAACACGGTCATGAACACCACCATAACCACCATGGCAAATCGTTTCCATTGGCCATGATGGTTGGACTTTGCATCCATTCATTTTTGGAAGGCATGCCCCTGTCTGGACATTTTGACACACACGACCATGGGCATTCGCTCTTAGCAGGAATCATCCTGCACCACTTGCCTGTGGCTTTCGTGTTGGTAAGTATGCTAATGCATTCCGGAATAGGAAGAACCTGGTCGATTGTGAATTTGTTGCTTTTCGCCGCCATGGCGCCGATAGGCGCATGGTTTAGCGGCATGCTAAGTGAGACCGAGTTGATGAATATCGGAGCCCACTATGACCAAATAATGGGTCTTGTGATTGGAATATTTCTGCACATATCAACCACCATCCTTTTCGAATCAGGTAGTGGCCACAGATTCAACCTTTATAAATTGAGTGTGATTCTGCTTGGAGCTATTGCGGCTTTGCTCCTGTAATCAAGCCAAAGCAGCCTTGATCTGATCGAAATCAGGCATGTCGCCAGCAGAGTCATTCACTTGAGCATACTTAACTACGCCATTCTCATCAATCACAAAAGCTGATCGCTTGGAATTTCCTTTCATTCCAAAAACGAACTCATCGTAACTGCAACCGTAAAGCTGGCTCACCTCTTTGTTGTAATCAGCAAGAAGCTCGAAATTGTAACCTTGATCTTCCTTGAATTTTGCCAAGGTGAAAAGTGTATCGGTTGAAATACCAATAACCTTGGCATTTACATGATTATAAGAGGCCATGTCATCCCTTACAGAGCAAAGCTCCTTAGTACAACCTCCGGAAAAGGCCGCAGGGAAAAACAACAATACTACTTTATGGCCACGAAGAGAACTCAGGGTGATTGCTTGCTTTTCGGTATTGAAAAGAGTGAAGTCAGGTGCGGGTTGGTTAATGGAGATGGACATGTTTAGGGGTGTTTTGGTTTTTAAGAATTGGGTGCAAATATCGGGATTGGAACAGATTTTTTTGAAAAAAGTTTAATCACGGAACGCTGCCACATTACGATCCCTGTTCATTCGAACCACGAATTTCCCGGTAAAAAAACCCAATGCGGCTCCTGCAAAAGCGTCGGAAAACCAATGGTTTCCATTATGTACCCTGGAAACCGTTACAGCCCCAGCCAAGCCATAGGAAACCCAGGAAATCCATTTTCGCTTATGGCCGTAAGTGGAGGCTAAAACTGTTGCCAGAGCGAATGAAGTAGCAGCATGTCTGGATACAAACGAACCGTTGTCCCTTTCATTACCCATTGGCCCTTCAAAATGGAATGGGTCATGTGAAATATCGTCATTAGGACGATGGCGTTGAACCCCCCATTTGAAAGCGGTGGCTAATCCCGCGGAGAAAGCAAAGGCCTCAAACCCGGCACCAGCAATATGGATATGCTCTTTTTGACGGGTAATCAATCCATAACCACCCAAAGCAGCTATAACAGGCAAGGAAAACGCACCGTTACCAAAAGGCTCAAGGAACTGCTTGGAAAAACCGCCCATACCACCATCACGATTATCAGAAATGAATTCATGAACCTCCGCATCCAAATGCATCATTACCGCTGAGGTGGTAGCTATTCCAGCGAATGTTAACCATTCTTTACCATTCCAATGATAGGGCGATGAAATGTATCTGCCTACATCCTTGGTATAATTCCTAATAAAACTTGAATCGCTTTGGTTTTGCGCCCTTGCGGGGATGCACAATAGATGCAATAATATGCAAATGATAAAGCTGCGCAAACAGAACATTGCAGAAGGAAAAATCCTATAAGCCTTTCGATTTAGCCTCATTCCAAAAAACATCCATTTCCTCCAATGACATATCTTGAAGGGATTTTCCGATGTGTTTAGCCGCTTGTTCCAGATATTGAAAACGAGCAATGAATTTCGAATTCGTGCGCTCCAATGCCTCGTCTGGGTTCACATTTAAAAACCTGGATAAGTTTACCATAGAGAACATTAAATCGCCAAACTCCGACTTCATTCGTTCGGTATTTCCCGACCTGATTTCGGCCCTTAATTCCTTGAGCTCCTCTTCTACCTTGTCAAGTACCTGTTCCTGTTTTTCCCAATCGAAACCGGCAGAGCGAGCCTTGTCTTGTATTCGCATAGATTTGATGAGAGATGGTAGAGATTTAGGAACGCCCTCCAAAACGGATTTCTTACCCTCCTTCAGTTTTAACTGCTCCCAATTACGGGCAACCTCACCTGCATCACCCACTTTTACCTCACCGTAAATATGAGGATGCCGATGAATTAACTTTTCACATACCTGATCAATAACAGACTTTATGTCAAAAACAGCCGTTTCAGAGGCAATTCGGGCATAAAAAACAATATGTAGCAAGATATCGCCCAATTCCTTTTTGACTTCATCCTGGTTACCCTCAAGTATGGCATCAGCCAATTCGTAGACCTCTTCGATGGTCAAATGCCGAAGCGTTTCCATCGTTTGTGCCTTATCCCAAGGACACTGCTCCCTGAGCTCATCCATGATTTGGAGCAAACGGCCAAAAGCCTCCAGCTTGGCATCTATTGGATTCATTATGAGCAAAGGTAGGTATTCCTTTGAAAGTGTTCAACTTATTATCTTTGTCATATGTCGATGCGCATAATGGCATGCTGCTTTTTATTACTTCTGACCCTCAATGGAGAGGGCCTGGCGCAACCAATTTATGCTATTGAAGGGGCTTTACATAGAGGCCACATGATTGTCCATAGGCCTTTGGTTGATGGACTTCAAAGCGAAAGGATTAAAGGTTATGAAGTCTCACTATACGGCAGAGTTTCAGGAAAAAAACAATGGCACCACGATTATAAAATCCCCTTTGGGGGAATCTATGCCGGATGGTGGAATCTTGGTAATAAGAATACCCTTGGATATTCATTTTCCATAGTTCCTTTCATTGATTTCAAATTATCTAGTGGCAAAAAAACTTCGTTCAATCTGAAATTCGGCTGGGGCATAGGAATCAACGAGAAAAAGTTTGATGCCGAAAACAATTACAAAAATGTGGTAATAGGCTCAAAAATCAATAATTCCATTTTACTGCATCCAACTTTTTCTTATCGGTTTACTGAAAAAACCTGTGTGAAAGTAGGGCTATCTTTGTTTCATTTAAGTAACGGAAGCTTTGAAAATCCTAATTTAGGAATCAACTTGATCTCCTTTACAACTGGATTAGTATTTGGATTTGGGAACGACACCGTCTATGCGCCGTTTTCACAAAAAGAAGGCGAAATAAAACATGAAGCCTTCGTATATGGCTCTATGTTTGCAAAGGAAATTGCTCCTCCAGATGGAAAACGGTATACTACAGCATCTCTAGTCTTTGACCATATGTGGAAAACCAGCAGAAAAATGTCGTTCGGAGGAGGTGTTGATGTATTTTATGACAAATCATTAACCCAAAGGTCGAACTATAACGAACAAGATGGAATATTGGGAATAATCCGCTCCGGAATCCACGGAGGAACTGAAATGCGAATTGGAAGTACATCAATAATCTTAAACATGGGCGCCTATTTTTATTCAGGTGCTGGAGGGGAATCCATTTTCCATCGTTTTGGAATTCGTCAAAAACTGAAACAGAAATGGGCCTTGGTGCTCCATGTAAAATCCCATTGGGGAAAGGCTGACCATATGGAAATAGGAATTGGAAGAAGCCTTAGCAATAGGAATCGATTAAAAAAGGATATCAATACAAACTAAAATAGTAATTTAAACAATGTATCGATTTGCTTACATAATTCCATACTTCTTAATTGCAACTATTTTCGTGTCTTGTGGAGAAGATCCATTTTGCAATTGCCTCCAGCCTACTGGAAAGACATCCAGCGAACATCGAACACTTGCAGCATTTCAAAAAATTGAAGTGTCAAATAATATAAATGTCAATATCCACATTGCAAATGAACACAAAGCAATTGTAACTTGTGGCAAAAACCTAATTGATGGTGTTGAGACGGAGGTAGAGTACGGTCAACTCAAAATCCGAAATATGAACAGATGCAATTGGATTAGGAATCCGGGAAATGATTTTACTGTAGATATTTACACCAAAGAGTTAATAGAGATCGTGTTCAGGGGCGGTGGCAACATTCAATGTATTGATACTATAAAAACAAAAACTTTTTTAGCAGAAAATTGGGATGCCACAGGAAGCCTTAGTTTAAAACTGGACTGCGAAGAATCCATTCTGAAAATACACACAGGCCCATCAGATATAATAGCTGAAGGTTCAACTAGCTATTCATATCTATACAATACCGGAAACGGATATATAAGAGCAGGAAGTTTACGATCGTCCTATGCAGAGGTATTCAACAGGGGAACCGGTGATTGTTTTGTACATTCCAATATAAGACTGATTGCAAAAATAAAATATCTGGGGGATGTTTTTTACACCGGCCAACCGGATGAAATACAAAAGGAAATTTCCGGATCTGGCCAATTGATCGCATACTGATTCCATGATCCAAAACACCCTTTTCGCGTTTCGACACCTGATTTATTGGTTGACATTTTTCGCCATCTTCAGGCTTCTTGCCCTGATCATTTCCTGGGATACAGTTTCTGCCAATAGAATTGGGGATATAATAGGCGTATTTTACCAAGGAATCCGATTGGATATTTCAACTCTGAGCTATCTCTTTATTGTACCTATTCTGACCATGCTATTTCTTGGTTCCAGGTGGCACAATCAATTGGTAAACTTTATCTCGATTTATGGAAAAATCACCACTTTCATATTAGCGATTTTTTCCATCGCAAGCCTTGTCATTCTAAAATTTTGGGGAACCTTGCTCAATCTTAGAGCACTTGAGTTCACTTTGTACCCTGAACAAATGCTCGCCTCCGTTACCAATTTGCAAATATTGATCATCTTTTCAGCGATCCTCTTCGTTTGGTTTTCCATTGAAAAATACAGAAAATGGATTATGGATGAATCCATTCAGCAACTTACCGCAAATTGGAAAAAAAACCTGTTGTCATTTTTGGTCCTTTTACCAATTACATTCTTGTCAATAAGAGGAGGACTCACATTGATTCCTGTGAATGAAGCCAGTGCCGCATACTCCAAAGACAATCGCCTTAATAACATCGCATTAAATCCCATTTGGTACCTGGGGAATAACATCTACAGAACCGGCCTCCAAAAAGGAAACCCGTATGAATTCATGGATGATGAGCAAGCAAAATTGATTACTCAATCCATATTGACCGATACGCTGCTGCCAAAATCAAATGGTTTCATTCAAGTTTCCCGACCAAACTTGGTGTTGATTATTTTGGAAAGCTGGACCGCAGATTTGATAGAACCCTTGGGTGGAGAAAAAGAAGTAACACCTTTTTTCAACGAATTATGCAAAGAGGGATTGTTGTTTACCAATGTTTATTCATCAGGATTTCGCACCGACCAAGGTTTAACATCAATTCTGAGTGGCTTTCCTGCACTACCAAACAAATCAATCATAAAATTCATCGACAAAACCGCAAGCTTGCCCTCAATAGGAACAGTCTTAAAATCGAACGGATATGAAACCCGATTCCAATATGGAGGTGAACTAGGCTTCGCCAATATGAATAATTACTTATTGCAGTCCGGTTTTGAAAACCGTATTTCAATAGATGATTTTGAAACTCATCAAAAAAACAGCAAATGGGGCGCCCATGATGAACATGTATTGAACCGTGCGCTAGATGAAATAGGGAAAAGCAAAAAACCATTTTTCAATGTCATTCTCACATTGAGCTCACATGAGCCATTTGAATCTCCGATAGCGACCCCTTTTAAAGACCACAACGAATCTGAAAAATTTAAAGGGAGTGCGTGGTATACCGACAAGTGTCTTTCGGATTTTTTTGAAAATGCTAAAAAAACGGATTGGTATGAAAACACGCTTTTTGTATTGGTAGCCGACCATGGCCACAGGCTGCCGCGAAACAGGGACTTCATGGATCCAGCAGCCAGGAGAATTCCATTACTCCTGTTTGGTCCAGTATTACAAGATACACTTGCTGGAAAAAGAATCAACAAGATAGTTGCACAGCACGATTTGCCAGCCACACTATTGTGGATGCTGCAAAACGATAACTCCAAATTTACTTGGAGTAAAAATATGTTCGGTAACCCAACGGATGGTTTTGCATTTATTAACCAAGACCATGCAATAACTTGGGTTGTTGAAAATGGGGCTAGAATAATACCATTAAATCAAAAAAGTGCCGGAACGGGTAACGGAGACGAACTGAAGGCAAAGGCATATATCCAACACCTTTTCAGGGCCTTCCTAGAATTGTAGGGGCAATTTAATCCCTACCTTTGTGGTCCAAATGCTGGTCCTCAACAATATTACTTTCGAATTCGGTTCACGGGCGTTGTACCGAGATACTTCATGGCATATCAAACCGAACGAGAAAATCGGACTGATAGGCGCAAATGGAACTGGAAAATCGACCTTGCTTCGGATTATTAACGGCGAGTATCAACTATCAGCTGGAGAAATTACCGGCAGAAGAGATTTGTCGATTGGCTTCCTAAACCAGGACTTACTTTCCTACGAATCAAAAAATTCGATTATTCTAGTAGCAATGGAGGCTTTTGAGGAGCAAAACCGACTTGCAGCTGAAATCGATTTGCTGATTAAGAAATTGGAAACAGACCACTCCGACCAGGTCATTAACAAGCTAACAGATGCCCAGACCCGTTTCGAATCCTTGGACGGTTATAACATTCGTTCCAAAGCGGAGGAGGTTTTGGAAGGCCTCGGATTTTCTACACCTGATTTGGAGCGCCCCCTAAGTGAATTTTCAGGCGGTTGGCGTATGCGTGTCATGCTTGCAAAAATCCTGCTGGCCAAACCCGACTTGCTTTTATTGGATGAACCTACCAACCACTTGGATTTACCCTCCATTGAGTGGATGGAAGAATACCTAGACAATTACCAAGGCACGGTGGTAATCGTTTCACACGATCGATTTTTCCTTGACCGAATCGTTGACAAAATTGCAGAGGTGGCCAATGAGAAAATAACCTTGTATCCTGGCAACTACAGCGATTACATGGAATCTAAAGCACTCGCAGAGGAATTGCAACGAAACCAATTCAAAAATCAAGAGAAATTCCTCAAGCAACAAGAGCGTTTCATAGAACGATTCCGTGCAAAGGCATCTAAAGCGAAGGCCGTACAATCGAGGATCAAGGCTTTGGAGCGCGTAGAACGAATCCATGATGTGGAAGACCCATCTGCCACCATCAATATCAATTTCAATTTTGCCACGCAGCCGGGTCGTGTCATTGCGGAACTAGACATCAAATCCAAAAGATACCGCGACCTCTGCATTTTCGAAGACACAAAGGCTACCATCAACAGAGGTGACAAAATCGCTTTTATTGGTGCAAACGGAAAAGGAAAATCGACCTTGCTACGCATGATCGATGGCACAGAACCTTTTGAAGGCAAAAACGAAGATGGCTACAATGTTGTGCGAGCCTTCTATGCCCAACACCAATTGGAGAGCTTGAATTTGGATAATACGCTACTAAGAGAGCTACAGGTTTGCGCACCAGACCAAACGGATACCGTTTTGAGGACTTTATTGGGAGCATTCCTGTTCAAAGGTGATGATGTATTCAAAAAAATCAAAGTCCTTTCGGGCGGTGAAAAATCCAGGGTTGCCCTGGCTAAAACCATCTTAACAAAAGCCAACTTCATGTTGTTGGACGAACCAACAAATCACCTGGACATACAATCGGTGAATGTGCTTATCCAAGTAATGCAAAAGTTCAAAGGCTCTTATGTGGTGGTTTCACATGACAGGTTTTTCCTTGCGGAGATAGCTAACAAAATATGGTTTATTGAAGACCGAAAGCTCAAAGAATACCCTGGAACTTATGCCGAGTACGAAGAGTGGATGGAACGACGCAGGACGAGTGGTGAACTCTCAAAGCAACCAAAGGAAGAGAAAACGATTCAAGCCGAAGCTCCAGTTGAAGCCATCAAGCCGGGCACGATAGTTGATGCCAAAGCAAGGCAAAAGGAAATCAAAAAACTTTCCGATGCCGTAAAAAAACTGGAAACCCAGTTGGAGGAATTGAAGGCTTCCAAAATTTCGATTGAAACCGAAATGATACAACCTGATGTTTATTCAAAGCCCGAAAAGGTCAAACAGCTCAACCAATCCCTGTCCGAAACGGAAAAGCGAATCAAGGAAGTGCAAACCCTGTGGGAGAGCGCTTTTGCCGAACTAATAGAAGCAGAATCATGAACCGTTTTGCAAAAATCCTGATCACCACAGTGCTTTGCTGGAATTGCTTCCATACAAGCGGTCAGGATACGGATTATTTCACCGAAAACTATCTCAGGTTCGAGGATTTTGTCTACTCTGAAAATATCAAGACAGTTGTCTTGGAGCAGCAAGGAGTAAAGCTAACCGAACCGGTTTTACAACTTGGCACAAGCGAGCAATTAGTGCTCCGTTTCGACGATTTGGAAGCAGACAACAAATATTACGCCTATACCATCATACACTGTAATGCGGATTGGACACCATCCAATATACTTCAAAGTGACTACATATCCGGATTTACCGAAGATCGTATTACAGACTACAAATCTTCTTTCAACACCATACAACCATACACCAATTACAAATTGGTCATTCCAGGCAGAGAAGTGAGGCCTATATTGGCTGGCAACTACCTTTTAAAAGTTTATCCGGAAGGTGAACCTGATAAACCTGTACTTACACGGAGGTTCATGGTAGTAGACCCAAGAACCACTATAGATGCGTCAGTTCATCGTGCCACCACCGTCGAAAACCGTGAAACCAAACATGAGATCGATTTCTCTGTTGCGTATAAAGGACTTCAGGTATCCAACCCCTTCGAAGAGGTAAAGGTGGTCATAAAGCAGAACGGTAGATGGGACAATGCTATAACTGGGCTAAAGCCTTTGTTTCTCAAAGACAATATGCTCGACTACAGCTATGATGATGAGAACACATTCAACGCTGGAAACGAGTTCAGGAATTTCGATACACGGACGCTTAGGATACTGACCCAAAATGTGAAAGAAATCCTCAAGGGCAATGATGGCCATACGGTTGTTTTGATGCCTACTATTAGCAGGTCATTTAGCAGATATTCTGTAGAGAGTGACATCAACGGTAGGTTTTTTGTTAGAAACCAGGATGGAAGGGATGATGATCTTGAAGGCGAATATGTGAGGGTCAAATTCACATTAAAGCACGACATCATCACAGATGGTAATTTCTATGTTTTTGGAGCTTTGAGCGATTGGAGGTGTGGTCCAATGAACAAGATGCAGTATAATTACGACGAAGGGGCTTACGAGGCCCTGCTTTTGCTGAAGCAGGGTTATTTTGACTACCTGTTCGCTTTTATGAAGGATGGGGCTAAAAACTGCGATGAAACTATTGCGGAAGGAAGTCATTATGAAACAGTTAACGAATACACCATTTTGGTCTACCATCGTCCTATAGGTTCACGATTTGATCGTCTAGTAGGTATTCATAAAGTAGTAAGCAGGTAATAATAATTCTACCATTCACACCTGATTTCAGGTCCTTCACCTAGTTTTAGCGAAAATTTGTCAAATTAGCATAGTAGAAAGTAGTAGTCGTACTACCTTTGATAAACCAATGGTGAACCCAAAAACACTATGACAACAGAAGTAACAGCAGGGATACAAGTCAGTGTAGAAACCTTTTATCAACCCAGTCACAGCAACCCCAGCCAATCCCATTATGTATTCGCATACAGGATTACCATCAAAAACGACAGCGGAGAAGCTGTCAGGTTAAAGCGAAGGCATTGGCATGTTGTTGATTCGGATAGCACCCACCGTGAGGTCGAAGGCGAGGGTGTTGTTGGAGAACAACCTTATCTGGCCAATGGAGAAACCTATCGTTATGTTTCAGGTTGCAACCTGAATACGGAAATCGGCAAGATGTATGGAAACTACCTCATGGAGCGTGTTACCGACAGGAAGTTGTTTTTCGTAAGGATACCTGAGTTCAAAATGATTGTTCCAGGAAAGCTCAATTGATCACCCCTATTTTCGAACCATAAACCCCAGGGTCCTCTGCAGAGGGCCCTTTATTTTTTAGTGAATTGGAATAATAAAATTCCCGTAGCAACGGCAGCATTCAATGATTCGGTCTTTGAATCACGGCCTTTGGAGATCGTTGCTCTGTAATTGAGTCTCGATTGAATTTCCATACTGATACCGTGCGATTCGCTTCCTATTACCAAGGCAATGGCAGAAAGATCTTTGGGAATCTGATCCAAAGGAGAGCCATTCAAAACACCACCTATTGACGCATATATCCCGGCACTTTCGATGGAATCGAGCACAAGGGATAAGGAGGATTGATATACTGGAATACGAAACAAGGACCCCATGGCCGATTGTATCACTTTTGAATTCCATTGATCTGCCGATCCTGGGGAGCAAAATACAGCATCTACTCCAAACCAATCGGCCGTTCTAATGATGGTGCCCAGATTTCCTGGATCGGAGATGCCATCCAACAAAAGTATGGTCTTGCCTGCTGCCAAAAAATCAAAGGCATTGGGTACAGGTATATGGCAAACAGCCAAAACCTGGTTGGGAGTTACAAGTGTGCTGATGCGTTCCAAATCCTTCTCACCAACGGTAAACACATCCTTGCCAGAAAAAACTCCTTGTCTGTTCTCAAAATAGAGCTTCGTGCCATAAATCGAATGAATGGAGATTTTTGATTGGAGTAGCTCATCGACAACCTTTTCCCCCTCCGCCAAGAACAAACCCGATTCACGACGGTTCGAGGATCGATGTAATGAACTGATTAAGGCAAGCTGAGAGCGGGTTGCTGGAGGAAACATGTGCTTAGAGGACAGCCTCAAAGTTAATTAATGTAAATTTGCCTCTAGGGGCTACAATGGGACAAACTTGTTCTAAAAATACATCATTCCGTTATCTCCATACAAGTCGTTTACTGGTATGGACTGTAGCTTTTTTTTCGATTTGGATTATTTCTTGTAGTCCAACAAAAAGGCTTCCCGAAGGCGAATTTCTCCTGAACAAAAATATCATCAAAATAGATGAAAAAGACTTGGCCGCTGAACTCAAACCTATCATTAAACAAAAGCCCAATCGCAAAATATTGGGCTTATTCCGTTTTCACTTGGGTGTTTACACCATAGCCGACAGAGGAAAAGACGGTCGGTTCAAGAGATGGGTGCGTAATACGATCGGTGAGGAGCCTGTTGTACTCGATTCTGCACTTACCGATAAATCAAGTGTACAGTTAAAACAGTATTTGCAAAACGAAGGTTATTTCAATGCAGTAGTGGATGATACCACTCGGTACAAGAAATCCCGAAAGGCGGATGTTACTTTCCAGATAACTACAGGCATACCCTACAACATTCGAAATATCACATATTTCATTGCTGACAAATCCATACGAAATATCATTCTAGAGGATACATCGCGATCTCTTGTAAAAACCGGAGGTATATTCAGAACTGGAAGCTTAAAGGATGAACGGTCCAGGATAACCAAGAATATGCGCAATCGTGGATACTACGAATTCAACGACTTCTACATTACCTACGACATTGATAGCTCACTTAACAGCAACCAAGCTGATATCATCATAAAAATTGCCGACCGACAAGGAAAGCTGGATAGTTCAAACTATGAAATGCACAGAGTCTTCCGTGTAAGGGATTTATTTGTGATGACCGACTACGACCCGCTAATTGTTGATCCAAAATCAGAAAGTGACACCACCTTGTTGTCACATTTTGCCATAGTGGGACGAACCAAAGAATTAAGGTACAAACCAACAGCGCTGGAACCACGCATATTCATAGAGAGGGATGACATCTATAGGGCAGATGAGACGGATCTCACTTATCGAGGGCTAAGTGATATGGGACTTTTCAGATTCATCAACATCCGCTTCGAGGCAGATTCTGTGCCCGACTCTTGTCAAGTCAATTGGGTAGATGGCAGGGTGATGCTTAGCCCAATGCCAAAACAGGATTATAAGGTTGAATTGGAAGGCACGCACAACGGTGGTAACTTTGGATTGGGGGTAAACTTCTCCTACCACAACAAGAATCTAGCCAGAGGTGCTGAATTTCTCGAATTCAGACTGAACGCAAAAGGCGAATCAGTCCCAAATTTTGTGGATGAAGTCACTGGCCAAGAGAAAGCACTTTTGCTGAACACTTTCGAAATTGGACCAGAGCTATCATTACGGATTCCCAGGTTCGTTTGGCCAGCCAGCCGTTACAATAAAAACAGATCCTCAAATCCTGCATCCATCTTCTCGGTAAGTTACAACTACCAAGTCAGACCCGAATACATAAGGAACCTGATGCAGCTTTCCATAGGTTTGGAATACCGTGAAACACGACAAAAAAGACATTTCATTTACCCAGCTGAAATCAACTATTCCGACTTCCTATTAAGCGACCGCTTCAGCGGAAGACTAGATGCGACAGGTGACCCAAAGCTCATCAACTACTACAGAAAATACATCATCACGGGTGGCAGATATACATATCTGTATAACACCCAGGAGTCGGGTAAAATCAAGGACTTCATGTATCTTCGTTTCAATTTCGAGGTAGGCGGTAACTCCTCGCGACTTTACAATTTGATTGTGTCACCGGGTTACTCAGATACGAGCGTTTATAAATTTGTTGGCATTGAATATTCCCAGTTTGTAAGGCCTGATATCGATTTCAGGTATTACCAAGTTTTTTCAGAGAACGCGTCCTTAGTTTACCGGTTGAATGTGGGAGCAGGGTATGCTTATCTGAATTCCGATCAGATGCCCTACGAAAAGACCTTTTCTGCCGGTGGCGTAAACGATTTGAGGGCTTTTAGAGCTAGAACAGTTGGACCAGGATCTTTTATCAGGACAATAAATTTGCCTGCAGAGCAGCTTGGAGACCTTAAATTGAATGCGAATCTAGAGTACAGGTTTGATGTGTTTCGAATTCTGGAGGGTGCGTTCTTTTTGGATGCTGGAAATATTTGGAATATCCGCGACAGTGAAAAACAGCCAGGAGGACAACTTAAGTCGGATTATTTTTTGAAGGAAATAGCAATCGGTACAGGGCTTGGAGTTCGATTTGATTTCAGCTTTTTTATATTCAGGTTGGATGCCGGACTTCCGGTTAGAGACCCATCCAAACCGGAAGAGTCTAGGTGGGTGTTTAATACCAATAAGTTCAATTCCGTGAACTACAACTTCGGTATCGGATACCCCTTCTGATTTGGGAACCACTAGTTTGGCGATTGTGGTAGTTTGAAACCATTTATCATGATCCATCTTTCAAACAATTAATTATCAGTACATAAACCCCTATACACTCCGAATCTACATGGGCTTTTGGGTTCGATTTAGTAGTTTTGGGGTTCAACGATAAAATAATCCATTATGCTTTCTACCTCCCGTATCGAGGAATTGTTGGGCGACCAATCAAAAAGCCTTCTCAACCACAGCTGTCAAACCATTTCCAAGGATCAACTGCATTTACCAGGTGCTGATTTCATCGACCGTGTTTTCGCTCCCACAAACCGAAACAACCGAGTGCTTGCCAACTTGCATCGCATCTATAACACCGGGCGGTTGGCCGGAACAGGGTACTTGTCCATTTTACCTGTTGACCAGGGAATCGAGCATTCGGCAGGCGCCTCCTTTGCTCCTAACCCAGCCTACTTCGATCCCGAAAACATTGTGAAGCTTGCCATCGAAGGTGGGTGCAATGCTGTTGCCTCCACCTACGGTGTGCTGGGCATGGTTAGTCGCAGATACGCTCACCGTATACCTTTTGTGGTGAAAATTAACCACAATGAATTCCTTTCCTATCCCAACAAGTTCGACCAAATCATGTTCGGTTCCGTTGATGAAGCTGCCGAAATGGGTGCTGCCGCGGTAGGAGCCACCATTTATTTTGGATCCAATGAATCCTCGAGGCAAATAGTAGAGGTTGCCGAAGCTTTTGAGAGAGCGCACGAACTTGGCATGGCCACTATCCTTTGGTGCTATCTCCGCAATAGCGGATTCAAAAAAGATGGTATCGACTACCATACTGCATCCGATTTGACCTCCCAAGCAAACCACCTCGGCGTTACTATACAAGCTGATATCATCAAGCAAAAGCTACCCACCAACAATGGAGGGTACAATGCCATCGCTTTCGGAAAAACTCATAAAAAAGTATACGAAAATCTGACCACAGACCATCCAATAGATTTGACAAGGTATCAGGTGGCCAACTGTTACATGGGAAGAGCCGGATTGATCAATTCAGGAGGTGAATCCAAGGGAGCCACTGATTTGGCGGAAGCAGTTGCCACAGCCGTAATCAATAAAAGGGCTGGAGGACAAGGCCTCATCTCTGGAAGGAAATCGTTTCAAAAACCACTAAAGGAGGGTATCGAACTTTTGAATGCCATCCAGGATGTGTATATGAACAAAGACATTGCCATCGCTTAACGCATAATCCACAACAACCATGTCGTGGTTCAAAAGAATCAAAGAGGGAATCACTACCTCCACCAAGGAAAAGAAGGAGACACCTGAAGGCCTTTGGCATAAGTGTAGCTCCTGTAACTCCATCTTCCCCACCGAGGAGCATGCGGCGAACAAATATGTTTGTCAGAAATGCGGATTCCACGATCGAATCGGCTCGGAAGAGTATTTTTCAATATTATTTGACGATGGGCAATACACCGAATACAACGCCAATTTGGTGGCTGCCGATCCATTAAAGTTTACCGATACCAAGAAATACACAGACCGTTTAACGGACTCCATCTCCAAAACAGGCATGAAGGATGCTATCCGCTCCGCCTCAGGAATGGTCAATGGACATCCTTTGATGGTTTGTTGTATGGATTTCAAATTCATTGGCGGATCTATGGGTTCGGTAATGGGAGAGAAAATCGCCAGAGCCATCGACATCTGTATCGAGAAAAAACTGCCATTGATGATCATCAGTAAATCAGGAGGAGCCCGAATGATGGAGGCGGCCTTCTCCCTGATGCAAATGGCAAAGACATCCGCTAAGCTAACTCAGTTGTCGG
>Ga0315906_10005978_pt1 | contig 15169 bp, 47 predicted proteins | sample LakEriMetagenome_4_FD_203526 | JGI IMG/M metagenome (GOLD analysis project Ga0315906, IMG submission 203526) | Freshwater fungal communities from buoy surface, Lake Erie, Ohio, United States - Buoy 2 MA122 | ecosystem: Environmental > Aquatic > Freshwater > Lake > Lake biofilm | place: USA...
CCTTCATCGCCCGTTCCAGCATAGCCATAAGCCGTTGCGGGTAGGTTGCTGCCTGGGCGGCTTGTTGAACCAACTTCTCTGCTGCTTCACGGGCCAGTCGTTCTGCTTTGGTTTCACGTGCCATTTCGTTTGCTCCTTGTTTCGCTATGTGTGTATTATGTGCTCAAACCTTCCGCCTGTCAAGCACATTGTGAACAATTTGTAGGGTCTTTGATGGACTGATCACGCCCAGGATGCTGACCGCAATACCAAACAGCACTAGACGGATTCGATCGGTGATGAACTTCATTCTTCGTCCTCCAAGGGATTGTCGCACAGCCAATCTTCGCACTCTTCCAAGGTCTCTGCTTCGAACAACCTGTTGCCCCAGTAGTCCCAGACCTCGTAGTGCCCTTCACCAAAGTTGAGTATTTCTCTGCTGTCCATGTGTGTATTATGTGCTCAATCAAAGACCCTGTCAACCTACGGGCTATCGGTTCTTCAAACGCTCCATCACGGCTACAACCTCGGGATCCCGCATGATCTCGTTGAACTTCTCTGTGGCGAACTCAACAACGAATGCTTCTTCCTCTGCGGTGAGTCCACCACGCAGAATTTTGCTATTCTTCTCGTCTCGCTTGATCTGGCAAAGCAGTTTGTATCGCTCTTCACGGGTCATAAATTTCATCGTGTGCTCCTTGCTGTCTATGTCAGTATTATACGGCAGGTTGGATCAAGTGTCAACCTTTGGTTTTGATGCCGAGAGCCTTCTTTTCTTCTGGTGTCAACTTGGAAAGGGCCTCACGCCGTACTTGAGCAAGTCGCTTCTTTGCTTCCGCTGCTTCTCGAGCCTTGCGATCAGCCTCTTGATGCTTTTCCCACCACTCGCGGAGTTCATCATCCTTCAAGACCAGGAAATCGGCCTTACCGTGTGCAACTAACTCGGTCATAACCTTACAGGCAATGCGAGCCAACTTGTCGTTGGTTTCTTTCAGTTCCTTATACTGCCAACTGTCAGTGGGCGAACCTGAATGATGATCGTCTTCATAACTTCTGCAGGGCATTTTTGACTCCTTAACGAGTGCGGTTGGTGAGATAGAAGCGACCGTTTATGACCATGCCGCACATTACTACACGCAGAGGGAAGCCGTATTGCTTCATTTCTTTACGCATACGAGCGAAACGGTTTTGCTTGATTCGACGCTTCATATACTGTCCTTTTTTCATCATGTGTGTAGTATAGCAAAGAGCAAAGACCCTGTCAAGCGGAGGGTTATGCTGTGAGATCCTCTGCGTCCCACTCTTTGATGCTAAAGTCCCATCCTTCCGCTTCCAACTCAGCAACCGCTTCATCCATAAGGCTTTCCCAGAAGTGTACGGTTCTAGCGGTCTTGATGTCCTTCTTGCGTTTTGAAAGATGTGTGCCCTTCTGATAGACCCGCCAGATGTGATGCTCACAATAACTACGATCACCTACTGTGGGATGACTACACCCTTCTCCATTACCAATCCAAGTACAGGTCTTCATTGCTCTTCCTTTAACATTCTTTCGACTTCTAACTTCTGCTTTGGCGACATGCTGATATACATCTGTATGCCAGTGGCAATCCCATGACGAAATGCGAGGAACTCTAGAACCAAAACAATCCCTAAGAAACATAGACCCAACCACCAATGATCTAAGTTAGGATCTATGCTCATCGCGATCATTATAAGAGCCACAAGGGCCGCAAACCTTTGCAGCCAACGCTCACTTAATCCTGTGGGCATTAGGTACGCCTCATACAGGTGGTTTGAGCCATTGCTTGCCAATTGCTCGGGAACGATTGACGCAGATCTGCGATCTTTAGAACCATACGCAGACTCAACTCACGCAGTTTATCCTGCTTGGCAATGATAAAGTCAACCACCTCATCCTTGGCGATCGGGTCAAGCCCATCACGATCATCCAGCATACCATCTTTGACGATCTGCTTGATTCGCAGGATCTTCTCACGGTTCGTATCCATCTGCAGATCGATGTAGTGACAACGTGACTCAAGAGCATCCAAGTGATCACGCAGTTTCTTAGAACGAACGTGCTCGAACTTGATGTTAGTGATGAAGATCGCTGCACCACAGAACTCGAAACGATCCGGGATGCCTTCTGAGCGAAGAATCCGGCTATCAGTGTTCCACGAGATGAAACGACGCTTGCTGCTGTCCAATGCACCTTTGAGGATGTTCAGACTCAGTTCTTCCATAAGAATCGAGTCACAGTCATCGAACACCAGAACGTTGCCACTCTTGCTGAATTCATAGAGTTTGGCATAAAGACCAATGGCGCTCATTGCACCTTTGACCACTTCATACCGTGGCTTCTTCTCAGCAAGAGTGTTGAACAGGTCATCCTTCTGGAGAACTTCTTCAACACCGAAAGATTTGCCGACTCCCGGAGGACCACTCACAATCATAGCACGAACCAGACCTTGCTTAACAGCCTTGGTCATATCGGTAAGGATCTGAAAACGTTCACGTAGACGGTCTACGATCTGTTCATCTGTTTCCTTGGCCACTTCACGTTCACGGGCCTTAATAGCATCGTGATCGAATTCCAGGATAGTAGCACCCTTGTCTGCTTTAGCAGGACGACCCATTTAAATACTCCTTGTGTGTTAATGTTCGTGTATTATACGAAAAACACCGCTAATTGTCAATCCCTATCTCGTCCATATTTCCTGTGAATCATCTCACGACGTGCTTCTTCCCAATCACGATCTTGTTTTGGGATTTGCTTAGGGATGATTTTGCGACCAGCACGGTCAACAGCATCATCTTCTTGAATATTAACTTCCATATCATCTTCGAAGTCTTCATAGTCTTCGACACGGATTCGGGGCACTTTCTTTCTCCTTGGGTTAAAATATTTGGTCCGGCCTACAGGAATCGAACCTGTATTGATTGCTTAGAAGGCAATTGTTCTATCCATTGAACTAAGGCCAGATAGTGTTTATCTACAGCCGTCAAACAGATAGAATGGTCTACCATGCCTATCATATCTCATCACATAGAACTCAGCAGTTCCTTGTGGGCACATAATGTGTGGAGTGTCTTGTATAATCACAGCAGGTGGCTGACGATATACAATCACAGGTTGTGGTGGTTGACGATCACGAATTACTACAGGCGGACGCTCTTGTCTTTGCTCACTATCCTTGTAGATTTGCTGCAAAACAATGGTTCCAATGATGCCTGCTAATGCACCTTGTTCACGTTCTCCCCACGCTTGGGCAGATGTGGCTGTAAGAGCTGCTGTGATAAGTGCGATTGCTGTCTTCATGATGTCTATTATATTACCACTTTATTTATCTGTCAAGCTCTACAAATGACCGATCTTTTAAGTCAAGCACCATAGGCTTTGAGAACTTTTGAACACGATTCGTTCCTGCTTGCACATAACCAATCGCTTTGGCACTGCGCCCTGCTAGCTTATCTTTAAAGATGTAGACATGATTGGGCACATCAATTGACCACTCAGTAGTCTCCTGATAGATGTGATATTTCATCGTGCTAACATCCTAACCAGTTCGTTGTCCAAATAAGCCACTTCTTCGTTGGTCAGGTAGAAGTCCGTTTTAGGATCCCAGTACTTGCCTTCGTGTGCATCATAGTAGACTACACGGTTGCAGCCCTTGAGGAAGGGGCCTTCCAAGCCCTTGCGCTTGGTGTAGCCCTGGAACAGTTGCTCAGTTTCGCCAAGTACCTTGTAGCCCATGTCGCGTTCTCCTTACTGTTCTTGCAGTATAGCAGGGAACAGAGACCCTGTCAAGTGCAGGGTCTCTGTATATTACCTGCAACAAAAGTTTTCAGCAGGAATTAGCTTATTGTCCTCAATATAGCACAGCACACTAATAAAATGCTCGCGCACAAGCGTATCCTGCTCCATAATATTGTCGTGCAATTGTTGCACATTATTGTTTTGTGCAAAAATATGCAACGCAGCAACATTATGTGCAATGTCGTTGCAATACATATTCGTATCCTCTACGTTAATAGGATCCGTGCAGTATATGGAAATATAACTTGCAATATCCGCAAACATTTGCTTAGTAATTGCAAGCTTCTGTGCAGCAGTAATTTTACGCATTTTGTGCTCCGTTGTTCCGTTGTTGCAGTGTGTGTAATATAGCGCAGCAGCTAACATCTGTCAACCGCTGCGCTAATGTCCCTACAGTTTACTCTGCTTCTATCCAGTAAGCGTAGCCTTCCTCTCCCGCCTCTGCTGCTTCTTTCCAGTCCTCAAAAGTGTACTCCAGTTCCTCTTCGTCCGTTTCCATAATAAGCACTTCGTCGCAGCTTACATATTCGTTGCCCCTACGCAACACATATCCGTAAGCGCTTCCGCTCCCGTACTTGCTCACATAGTAGCTGCCGCCAGTCGTTCCAACCAGCTCCACATTTTGCACTGCTTCCATTTGCTACTCCTGTTGCTTGCTGCGCTATTGCAGTGTGTGTATATTAACAGGAAGCAAAGCCCAAGTAAAGCGTAGGGGCTTTAGCAGTGTGGCATTTCTGCCACAACCCCGGCACTCAAAGGAACTTGAACACGACCCAAACCTTGAGAGCAAAGATGGCCGTGATGGCCAACAAGGTCAATGCGATCTCCATGTCAGTCCTTCTTAGTAGACACTGAGGTCTTAAACAGGCAGTTGAGCAGGAATACAATGCCCCACATCTGCAACCAGCCCACCTCCTTTAGTGTAGTGACTGCTGGGACCAAACACAGATTCCACAACAGCATCAGGGGATAACTGAGCAAGAAACTCAGCGCCACGGCACCTAGGATTACAACCACAAATGCCAGGATGGATTGTCCGAAGTTCATGTTTCTCTCTCCTTAGACCAAGTAAAAGGCATCTGCCTCTACCTCAACCTGTGCAGTCTTCTGCTCGTCTGCAATCACTTGCAGTTCAGCATTCACCGCCTCCATCTCCAGCTCATCCATCCAACGGGCCCACTCCTCGTTGTAGATCTCTTCGCAAGCCACTTCGTCGAACATCGCAAAGTCTTCCATGTCGTTGCTCCTTGTTGCTATGTGTGTACTATAGCAGGTTCCAAAGACCCTGTCAACCAATCAGGTATTCCAGCTCTTCTCTTGCTTCTTTCTCACTCTCAAAGCCACTAGCATCATATGAGCCATCGTAGAGTTTGACATAGTAGCCGCCTTGTCCCGGACTGTGATCTAGGTCTAGTCCGTACTCGCCTAGACCTTCAACGATGTAGATTGCCTTGTCCATTATGCTGCCTCCTTAAAGAAACCGTAGGGCAGTCCCAAATGGTAGCACAGGTACTCGTCGTCGCCTTGCGTATCGTAGGCATCGTGTTGATACCGCTTGGCGTTGTCGAAACCGTAGGCAGCAGCCAACTTCATAAAGGCAGCGATTGCCTCCTGCTCCGCAGCAGCCTGCCGCTCCATCTCTGCCTTCAGCGACTCCTCCAGTCGGGCGATGTCCTTGTGGGCTTGCTCAACGGATTCCGCACGATACCAACGTGCCTTCACGCCGTAGACATCCTTGTGCATCTCGCAGTAGATGTTCTCCAGTTCTTCCAGTTCAGTCATAGGAGTGTTGAGGATCTCTTCGAAGCTGCGGGTGTCGAACTGCGTCATCGTCTGCTCCTTATTCATCATGTGTGTAGTATAGCCTCAATCAAAGACCCTGTCAACCGATGGGTCAATCTACTTGAATGTCTGCGATCCTACCTTCACGGAAGATGAAGTACATGCTGTCACTAGTGCCACATGTTACCCAAACACATCCATTACCATTTCTGATATCATAATGTGTGTTTGGATATTTGTCATCCATATACTCAACAACTTGAATTACTTCTAGGCTATTGAGCTTTTCGGGATTCAGTATTCTTGCTGGCATATTAGTCTCCGCGCTTATCGGTATTCAGTGTGGGCTTTACTGCACGGCGGATTTCTACTTCCCTCTTGTGTGCATCTGCTTTGCCGCGCACAATTTCGTGCACGAGAATTTCAATTTCATTCTTGTCTGCAAGCTCGCGCAGTGCCACGCACAGAGTCCAATCCTTAGTCTCAGTCTTTGCACGATAGAAGTGCTTTGCAGCGCGAGCACGTACAGACTTGAGCACCGTGCTCTCAGTCTTAGCAGTGACGCCAATGTAGTTGCCGCCCGGAACGCGGAGTTCGTAGATGATGTGATTACGGTCGCAGCGCTTCTTGCGTGTTGTCGTTTGCATCGTCTGTTCCTTCATCATGTGTGTAGTATAGCCTCAATCAAAGACCCTGTCAAGTGGTGGGACATTGGCGGGAGTTCCGGGGTTGTTGCGTTTCCGCCACAAATAATCCCTACGGTTGACTGGGACATTGATTTGAAGGTACATTCTGCTCCATGCGTTCGACAGTTGAGCGCGGTTCGATGAGTTGTGGTGCAAATGCCACATCATGACTTGATGTGTTGTGGGGTTGAAGTTACAATCCCAAACAGCAGTCAAGGTGACAGGCTCGGTGCTTCACAGCAAGAGCCTGTCTAGGTTCTCCGGGTCACTACTCCGGAGAGTAGACTGGTTCACTAGGCCAGTCCAGGAGCGATCTTAGATCAAACGTGCAGCACGGCTACCGGTAACATCACGGGCCGAAATGCTGTATGTGCTACGACCTTCAGTGTTCTTCGTACGATTAACACGAAGACCAGCACTACGCATCTCGCTCATACGTGCACGGAGATTCTTGATACCATAAGTAGAACGAGCTTGAGCAGCACTAAGGGTGCGGCCAGTTCCACGTAGATATTGCTCAAGAAATTCATTTTGCGTAACAGTTAGAGTTGTAAAAGACATTTTGTTTTTCCTTAAATGTTTCTGCTTTATTAAGCAGTTATGCATTTAAGTATACACACATGTCTACGTTATATCAAGCAGCAGTTTTACCAAACTCTCTATTCACGTAATGACTAATCAGTTTACGTTGACAAAGAGTAAGCAGATCCCCATCTTCATCGGGTACAATGAATCGCACTGGACAACGACCCCATGTACCTGCACGTTGGAACTCTGCAAACCACCTACGATGATCCTTGTTAGCAGCATCAAATGCTACCCAAGGACGTCCAATAAAATCTAGTCTGCTCATATTGAATACCCCGCTATAGGTTAGAATAGGTGCAGGACTTATTGACGTTGCCTGCAGGCCTCACACGGCAGGGGTTATCTTAGAACGGAGCGTCTTCCATGTCAGCCAGCTGTGCTTCGATTTCCTTACGAGTCACAGTAGACTTCGGAGCAGATTTCTTAGCCGGAGCCTTGGCAGCGATGCTCTCCAAAGTGGGCTTACTCTTAACAGCCTTAGGAGCCTTGGCAACCTTGGGAGCCTTCTCGGCCTTTGGAGTCTCGGCTCGCTTGTCGAGCTCAGCAAGCAGGGCACCTTGAACTTCATCATTAGTCTTTCCATCACGGGTTGCAAAGTCAATGCTCAACAGGAATGCAACAGCATCTTCCTTAGTCAGCGGCTCCTTAAGCTCAATCAAATCAATGTCACTATGACCATTCTTGGCCAGTACCTTGACACGGGTCATGTCGTTAGCGAAACGAACCTTGAACTCGCCATTCAGCTTGGAAACGCCAGCAATCTTATAAGTAGTCATCATCTATCCTTTCAATGTGTGTGTGTTAATCTGCTCTCGCAGTGTTATTAGTATAAGGTCAAGTGGAAAATTTGTCAACCATTTTTTGTGTTGTTTTTAAGCAACATCAAAGGCAACACGGTCAAGAATGTCTTGCACGGGCAGATCGGGCGTATCCCAAACCTGTGCTGAGAGTTCTTGTTGGAAACTCAGCAGTGAGCCATCGGAACTCCGTAGTGCATTTACAACAGGAATCCGGAACTCCGGCTCCAACGAATTGATCATTTGATTAATACGAATATCTAGTGCAGTCATTGGAATTCTCCTTCTTCCATTTGTTCGTCAGTTACTTCAACAAGGTCAACCCAACGGACATAACGTTGCAGTAGAAACACTAGATCCTGTGCTCCAACTCGGTGACCTTCGAAAATAGTTAGATCACCTTCTTTAATATGGATCCAATCGCCGGATCCATTGCTATTGGTAATAACCTTAATCATTTGCGAACTCCTCGGCTTCCATTTTGCGAGCCTCTTTAATAGTAACCCACTCGCTGCCAGTAGCATAGCAGCGAACAAACCACGTTGCTTTACCATTTACATTGCGGAGGATATAGTCGTATTCCTCTTGCTGGCATTCTGCAACATACTCGTCAAAGTTTTGGAAGCGGCGTGCTTTAGTGTCTTCGTAGCTCTCACCGCGATCAGTATAGGGCTCGCCAATGCACGACATATCACCGCCGTCAATCAGTTCTCGCAGTTCAAACGGATCCGAATAACCGCGTACAAGATCGTCACCGACACCGTCCAAATAACCGTCAAAGTGGCAGTAGACTTGTGATACGGAACCGTCTGCGAACTCAAGTGCAATAGTAGAACGAGTGGACATTTGCTGTGCTCCTGTGTGTTTCAGTGTGTGTATAATAACGTCAAACAAAGACCCTGTCAACCGCCGGACTTCTTGCGTGGCTTCTTTGCCACACCATCCGGCACTTCGGTAGCACCTGCACCACTGTATGCTTTGCCAGCAGTGTGACGCAGACCCCAAGCAAACACCTGTACGGTGCCACCAGTTGAACTCTTGAACTCTTTTAGAACCTTGTTGCTCATTTTACTTTACTCCGAAATGTTGTTTGATTTTATCTGCATTAGTGCCACCGATTTGAAGTTGGTATTCAGCATAGTCGGCACATTCCTTGATGATCAACTCGGCGAACTTATCCATTGCACCATCCATGGATTGTTGGTTTTCATAAGCCCATTTAATAGATTGCTCTCGCAGAGCCTTAATTCGTTCGTTCATTTTAGATGCTCCTTAGAAACTCCGCAGCCAGTTCAGTGTCGTCGATCTCGTCCATAGCAGCAGCGATCATCATCTCGCGTACAACTACAGCATCCCTGCCGAACTTGCGGATAACAGCAGCAACCTCTGCTTCGTCTTCAGCAACCCACAGCAGGTCAGCAATTTCGACTTGACGTTGTGTAGCGAATTGAATGTCCATTTCGTGCTCCGTTGTGTTTCAGTGTGTGTACTATAACAGGGACCGGAGTCCCTGTCAACCGTAGGGTTATTCCTCGTTCTCTGCTTGGATCTCTTCGAGACACTCGCTAATGCCAAAACGCTGATCTAGATCGGGCAGTTCTTCGCGGATCGTATCGGCACTCCAACCACCGTACTCAATGCAGTCGTCATAGACTTCTTCGCCTGCACCAGTGTAGGAACCAGCAAAGGCCATACCGAACTCATTGTAGAATGCTTCAATCTCAAAGCCCATCTCTACCAACTGGTTGTAGGCTTCAATCGGCGGTGACCAAGCACTATCAAAACGCAGTTCAATGGTGTTAGCATCGGGCTGCTCAATGAACTCATTGCGGCCGCCAACATCCCACTTGGTACCCCAGTTAGACACAGCCCAACCGTACCAGCCGTCTCCGGTACCTTCAAGCAGTTCTTGTGGCATAGGAATGAACTCATTGAGGAACTTGCCTTCTTGATAGGCCTTGACAGCCCGCTCAATCATAGCAGGATCCTTGTGACGCAGTGTGACTTCGTTGTTGCACCAGTTTGGCATGATTAGATCTCCGTGTTGATATCGCTGATTTCCATATCCAAGATGTCCGCGTGTTTGAAGTCGTAGTCCATCTCGCTGACAACTTCTTGCACATCGGCACCGTCACGCAGCCACAGGGTGACTACGACTTGAACCGGCACTTTGTCTTCGTGAAAGATCATTGTTCGTCCTCCGGAAGGTAGGCTTCAAGCACATTGTCGGGCAGGTGTGCAATCATTTCTTCGATTGCGGTCATATCCCCGTTGTCAACATCTCGTGCAATCTGTTCGAGCACATCGTCGAGCAACTGTTCGCGAATAGTCTTGGCCATAGTTTACTCCTCTACCATACGATTGAAAAAAGCATCCTCAACGAACTTGTAGACAAGATCTTGACTGCCCCAAGCATTGGCAGGCAGTTGATTGTAGATGTAGCGGACAATGTCGGGCAAAGCAGCAGCATTCTCGCTATCCGCCTGTCCTACGGCACCGAACAGATCGTTGCTGAGAACCTTCATAAGGAACCCGCCGGGCAGGATCTTGTGCTCAACATAGCGATCCAATGCTGCCTTAGTGTGTGCTGGAATCATCGTGTGCTCCTTTGTTTCAGTGTGTGTACTATAGCATCAGTCTGCAGGGCTGTCAAGCCCGGACGATCTTATACCCTGCTCGCTTTAGGGTCTCAATAGCCTCAGCACAAGGGTCGTTCTTGCTGCTATAAATATCGTTCTCGAGGATCTCCTGCAAGAACACAAGTGTATCCCTAAGGCCGTTCATCTCTTTAGAACGATCGATTAGGTCAAAATCCATGGAGTCATAGATGTGATCAAACGCTGCCATACCATACTTGGTAACGCCTTTCCAGATCATGTCGCGCACCACAGGCATGTCTGCTAGTTCAGCTGCGAGATCCTTTTCGGTCATGCCTAGCATTTCAAACGCATCTTCGCCGTAATCATCAAACCATTGATCTGCGATATCCGCTGCGACTTCTTCAAGATTTCTCCGCTCGACATAGACCGTAACAGCCAACCAGTAAGGTTTGTTGCTCATTTCGTGTGCTCCTTGTTGCGATGTGTGTATTATACGATCAAGCAGAAACCCTGTCAAACACTTGGTTTTCGTTCATCTTCTTAATCACTTCTTCTTCTTGCTTGCGAGCAGCACGAACCACAGAGTCAATGAAGCCACGCTGATACTTCTTTGGCATCATAGACAGCATCTGTTCAGAGAGACTCTGCAGGTAACCTGCTTCAAAAGAGTGATCACCGTAGTTCTTACGAGCAGCCTCGCTGAAAGCACGAAGCACAAGGTGGAAAGTCTCTTGGTTGTTTGCGTCGAACATCTCTAACTCCTTTGTTTCAATGTGTGTACTATAGCAGGATCCAAAGACCCTGTCAACCGATGGGTTAATCGACGTATTCGCTGGCGATCTGCAGGGTCATAGCACGACGAATATTCCAGGGAGTATTACGATACTCTTCGCTGTAATCGTACATGCGATCGCCCAAGACATCAGCTAGGATTTCAGCATCCAGCTTCTCGCCCGTGCCTGCAATAGCATCTTCCAGGTCGTAGAACACATCGTTGATCAGCTGTCGCATCATCTGTTCCATCTTGTGCTCCTTTGTTGCAGTGTCAGTATAATAACAGGAAGCAAAGACCCTGTCAAATGGTCTTTTCCAACCACAGACTCCACAATAGGATGGCAGTGACTAGTAGGGACCGCATTTCGCTATAGTTCTTGTCATGTCTTGCAAAGCCTGCCATCGCCATTGTTGCGACAAATCCAGCGAAATAAAAATGTTCCATCACATTTGACCTTTTGGTTATTTGAAGAAACTTAGTACGCCAGCAACTACCCCTGCACCTGTGATCACAATGCTAGCAGCATTGACCACAATCTGTGCTAGGATCTTCACACGGATCGCCCAACACAGAAACAGGATAGTTCCTATGAAGAACGCGAACACATTGTAGGGCCAAGTGCTAGGCCCGGCACTGTTCAACATGTGTCCAGCTAAGATGAAGAAAGTGGCACTCCACTGTAGGAGTGCGTCCACCTGTTTGTAGTTCATATCGGTTCTCAATAGTGATGCCGCGAGCCAACATAGTTGAAGTCGTCGAGAGCAGCCTCATCCTCGTCTTCCTCGTCCTCACGACGGATGATGGGCATGTTGTCGTCGTCACGCAGCATGAGATTCCGTGTGCAGAAGTCTTCAACCTCGTCCTCGCTCATCCAACGCAGCAGTTCGCCGATTAGAGCGTCCTTGCTGAGCATGCCGTCTTCAACGAGTTCAAGTAGTGCGTTAGTGAAGCCCCGGGTGTCGCCGTATGCTACGCTGTAAAATGCCTTTGCCATAGTGTGCTCCTTGCTGTTGATGTGTGTATTATACGGTCACTCGACGTCGATGTCAAGCATGATGTCGCTCAACTTGCCTTCCTTGTCGTAGTCTAAACGCCGCACTTTGGCCGTGACCTTGGCACTCCGCAGGAAACTCTCAAGCGAACGACGCAGGTCAGCGATGTGATCTTCAAGCATGTCAAGTGCCACTTCGTTGAGTGCTTGGAACGCATTCTCAATTTCTTGCTTGCTCTCGTACTCTTCGAGGCAGTCGTAGACCATGTCAGTGTTTGCCTCAGCAGCATTGACCATCATCATAATGGCCAGTCTGCGGATAGACTCGGGCTGGCTGTAAAGCACACCAGTGGTCTTAACAAAATCAGCAGTTGCTTCGTAGTTGATCATCTCTAGCTCCTTTGTTTCAGTGTGTGTACTATAACAGGGATCAAAGACCCTGTCAACCGATGGGTTAATAGTCTGCTACTAGTTCGCCGTTGCTGCCCTGCCACACATAGAGCTTGGCTGTCTCTAGGCCGCTCTTAGCATCCGGATCCGGAAAGGCAATGCTGTAGACAAACTGCTCACCATTGCTGATGCCAAGGAACTCCGACCGTGTCACGCAGTCGTTAGGAAAGCGTTTACGCAGGATCTGTTCCAACTGTGGGCTGCTGAGAAACGAACATTTGCGAAGTGTATCAACGCTGATCATAGTGATCCTTATAATGTGGTGCTCGAGACCGGAATCGAACCGGTACGCCCGAAGGCGAGAGATTTTAAGTCTCTTGTGTCTACCTATTTCACCACTCGAGCAATTTTGGTGGAGTGTGATGGATTTGAACCACCGTGTCCTTTTGGGAAACAGATTTACAGTCTGTCGCAATCAACCGCTCTGCCAACACTCCAAATTCTTTACCATATTGAAACACACTTGGCTCCCCTTACAACCTTTTTCCTGTCTATTCAGGATGAACCCGGCTCAAGTCCGGCGGCTCCCCTTGGTTGTTTGTATCTGTCAATTCAGATTGAAGGTGTGCTTCAATATGGTAGGAGCACAGGGATTCGAACCCTGGACCAACGGATTAAAAGTCCGCTGCGCTACCGCTGCGCCATACTCCCAAATTCTCTCTTAGAAATCCTCTACTTCGTATTGCTCATCATACCAGTCATCATAACGAGCATCTTCGGGTGTGTAAGGCTCATCCCAATCACGCTCCAGTTCGTCGTGATAGAAGTTCTCTTGATCGTAAACGTCTTCCATCTTGTGCTCCTTGCGTTTCAGTGTGTGTATACTATAACAGACTTCAAAGACCTTGTCAACCTACGGGTTATTCCACGAACTCCAACTTGGCACTCAGCGCCTTGATCAACTTCTTGTGTGCAGCAGTGTTCATATGGATCAAACCAACGTAGCAACCGCGACGCTCATCACAGCCGAGTTCTGTCACGCGGATCTTAGTGTTCAAATGCCGCAGAACTCGTTCCATCTCAGCAAACTCGTGATAGTCCTGCACTTCGATTGTACGGGGGAACTTGACTAGAACTTCCATATCAGTCTTGACTCGCATCGTGTGCTCCTTTGTTTCAGTGTGTGTACTATAACGTCTAACAAAAACCCTGTCAACCTACGGGTTATTTAACGTCTGCAAAGACGACGTCTGCGTGTATCTCTTCGTAGAGATCCCACATCACATTGTCCATATGCTCGATCCACTCATCGAGACCAACATTGCCATTTCGGTGCAGCCTGTGCAGCTCACACACAGCGTCTTGCAATTCCGCAACCCGGCGTTGAACTTCTTCGAATGCTTGCTCTTTAGTCATCTCTAGCTCCTTTGTTGCAGTGTCAGTATAATAACAGGATTCAAAGTCCCTGTCAATCGAAAGGACTTTCAGCAGTCCGGATCAAAGTCGTACCACTCTTGTGCCTCATCGGGCTGGCCGTCACCTTCCTGCTCCACCTCGTCTTGCAGTTCCTCAGCGAGGTTCATAAAGTCCCCACAAGTGTAGAACAGTTCGCCAAACGCACGGCGCTCTTCACGCGACAGATCACGCAGGAAGTCAGCACCTTCTGCTTGCATAGCAGCGACAATCTGCCGCATAGCCAACAGCGTGTTCTCGTTCATGCAGTAGCTCATGTTCGGGTAGTTGCTCATTTCGCTTGCTCCTTTGTGTTTCGCAGTGTCAGTATAATAACAGGTTCCAAAGACCCTGTCAACCGATGGGACATTGGGCGGAGTGCCGGGCCTGTGGCCCGTACACAACACTAGGATCCTGTGTGAAGAACCAGTGAATCTTCTCTGCGATCGAAGTGCTCAATGAAGATGTGATGATCATCGCCGCTGTCCCTAATAGCAGCATTGGCAGCCACATAGAGTGCAGCCCAAGACTTACCGTAGATAGGCACACGAACAGTCCGCTCGCCCCAATGATTGCGATAGACCACTTCCTTCACACCCGCAAACGGATGCGGCTCATTGAGGTTAGCGACTTCGTACAGACTCCAAACAGCATCTAGCCCTAGAGACTCTGCTACTTCGGTGTAATGATCCCGTTTGCGATCATCGTCCTGCTTTTCCTGCTCATAGGCACCTTTGAGCGCAGCCCGGATCTTCTCAGCACCAGCATCGGCACTCATACCATCGTATTGCATAGCCCACAGGGTGTTGTGGATCTGCTTGAACTCATTGGCAGTCAGTGTAACATCACAGTTCATTTCATTCTCCTTCTGTTGTTCATCAAACCTTGTCTGCAGCGAACATGTAGTTGTTCATTCTTCAACTCCGAGATGTTGTTTAATCAACCCCCACTTGACGAGTACAGCCTTTGCCACATTGTTCTTGCCAACTGGTAGAACCTTGACAGTTGGTAAAGTAGCGAATGATGCCACCGTCACTGAATCGATAGACAGTACAGCCTTCGTGAGTAAACAGTTTATCCACTACAAACTCTTTGCCTACAGCAGTGCTGGTTTCAGCAGGCTTGCTACAGCCCGCCAACAGGGTGATAGCGAGGATAGTCAATACAGTTTTCATTCTTCAACTCCAAAATGTTCTTTTAGTCGGTCGCCCTCATTTCATTCTCCTTCAAAAGATACAAAGTCCAAACGCCAACCATCTGCGGGCTTGTAGAGCTGTTGCTTGAGGTACTTGATCTCGTCCATCATAGCATT